>Ga0114931_10000148_pt1 | contig 78216 bp, 82 predicted proteins | sample 2SBtaG_FD_89579 | JGI IMG/M metagenome (GOLD analysis project Ga0114931, IMG submission 89579) | Deep subsurface microbial communities from Kolumbo volcano to uncover new lineages of life (NeLLi) - 2SBTROV14_V59a metaG | ecosystem: Environmental > Aquatic > Marine > Volcanic | place: Kolumbo...
ATTCCGTCGGTGGGTTCGAGCCGGGAAACCACGCCGTCGGAAGAAGATCAAGATCGGCAGGCCACCGACCAGGAAAGAGCTTCGGGAACTCGTCGTCCGTATGGCCCGCGATTCCGGTTGGGGTTACAGACGGATCCTCGGTGAGCTTCGCAAGCTCGGGATCTTCTCCATCTCGCGCACCACGATTCAGACGATCCTCAAGCAGCACGGCATCGAGCCGGCGCCGGACAGGGCCGAGCCCACCTGGGATGCTTTTCTCAAGCGGCACGCCGCGACGCTCTGGTCGTGTGATTACTTCACCAAGCGCGTGCTCACCGTGACCGGGTTGAAGACATCGATCGTTCTCGCCTTCATGCATATGCAGTCCCGGCAGGTGATTGTCACCCGGGCAACGCGACATCCGACGCGCGCGTGGGTTGCTGAGGTCGCCGAGTGCTTCGCGGGACAAGTTCAGGCGCGAGGCATGCCGAAGCCAACGATCCTTGTGCGCGACAACGACGGGAAGTTCGGCCCGGAGTTCGACGAGGCGCTGTTGAGATCTGGGATCAGAGCACAACCTCTTCCTATCCGAGCGCCACTGATGAACGCGCACATCGAGCGGTGGATCAGATCGCTCAAGGACGAGTGCCTGAATCACTTCATGCCGATCGGCTCGAAGCACCTTGACTACCTGATTGCTGAATATATCGAGCACTACCACACCGAGCGACCGCACCAGGGGATCGGGAACCGGACGATCCTGAATCGAGGATCGCCGCGGGTCACCGGGAAGATCGAGTGCCGGACGAGGCTCGGCGGGGTTCTGCGGCACTACCAACGCGCGGCTTGAGCTGATTGCGGCATCAACCGGATGGTTGGTTGTGGGGTGATCGTTGCGCACAGTAAAGCGATACCCTGTAAGATACGCCCGAAGTTGATGGGTTTTGGTGATCTCACTGCCGGAATCTGAAGCGCGAACACTCCGTCCGGACTGGATGTGGAGCCGGATGGAGTTTCTGGCCCCCTGGAAAACCGTATCCAATTGGATTCGATCGGTTATTCGGCGGTCTATTGTTTTCTTCGGGATCATTTCGGGCCATTACGCACTACGGATAACGATCCTGGAACAATTCCCATGTCTCCCAATGTCCTGTTATCATATATCGCGCCGTTATTCAAAAGACTTCGCTGAAATAATTGAATATCACCAGGGCCGCGCCAATCAAATCCGGGATCAGATATCAGCAGCTTTACATTCTCCATTTCAAGCACCGAATAATCAATATTGTATGATCGATGTGCGGCCATTGCTGGTGGTGATGTCAACGAAGAAAAATCTGTAAATGCAGATTGTAAATCTTGATCTGATTTTGGATATTCACCCGTATTTTTATGATAAGAAGATATCATGAACCATATCTGCTCTAATCGCTGCTGTCGTTCCATCGCAGCATCAATCAGAATTGATTCCCGACGTTCCCAATATATTCGATATACTATAGGCGTTCGCACACCAAAGTTCGCTAAACATATAGACACGATAGTATATAGTGTAAGAACACCAATAGCACTTAGCGCAAAGGTAACTATTTTATGCTTCATTCTTCTGGCGCAAACGGACTGTTTGGATCATAGTATCGCCCTTTGCCGGGCCTTTGGAATGGGAACGGCGAGTAGCCAGGGGCATCAGGATTTTGTATCTCTAAAGGATCAAATCGATCATAGGGCCCCTCGGGGGGGAGCATAATTCTGGGCTTGGCTTTGTGACGATTACGCCCCCTTATAGACGAGAACTTAAATGGATCTAATCTAAACGACGCGCGGTCACCACCGCACCGATGGCCGCCGAGGATAAATGCGTGGGTATACCTGAGCCGATCAACTGTTCCTTGAGCAAAAGCAAAGCAACTGTATTTACCATCTGGATTCGATTTAGATTTCCTGCCGCTAAACAAACCTTTTTTCACAGTTTCAGCTTGCTCAGAACACATCGCATACCCTTTTCCATTCCGAATCTTATCGACTGCATCTTTGTATCTTTTAGCTATTTCAGCGGCCTCCGCCATGCATTGATTGTAAGTACAGCTAGGTGCGATTGAGCATTTATTTTTATATGTCGAACAGAGAGATTCCAGGGCCGATTTAACTTCCTGCTCAGTTGATAATCCAAATGGATCCTGGAATTTAATTGGCTGATGTTTACAATACTGATATAAATTTTCAGAGTCAATATACTCCAGCGGATCCCTGCTCACCCACCGCCCCAACCGCGCATCATGCCAGCGGTGCCGGGCCAGGTACAGATCCACCGCCTTATCATAAACATACCCCGAGTACCCGATCGTGTTGCCGAGGTCCGAGACCTGCCCTTCGAAGGCGCCGCCGGTTCCGAAGGCGCTGATCAGGATGCCCAGGTCGGCCGAGTCGATGGCGCCGTCCAGGTTGAGGTCCACATCGACCGCGTAGCTGCCGTCGCCGTTGAGCGTCCCCTGCTTCGAGATCATCTGCCCCAGCTCCGCCGAATCGACGGCGCCATCGCCGTTGATGTCGCCCAGCGGCGAGCACCGCGCCACGCCGTATGCGTTGTAGCGCACGCGCTCCTTCAGACTCATGCCGATCGGGCCGGCGCCGTGGGGGGCGTTGATCATCGCGATCACATCATACTTGCGATCGGACAGCGCGAACAGGGCCGTCTCGGACTCCCCTCCGGTCTGCGTCGTGAAGTTCCCGCTCGGCACGGCGTCAACCGCCAACTCGTCATCGTTCGTTTCCGTCTGCGTGAAGATCAACGCATCAATATAATGCGGCGACCACACCCGCTGCGTCAGGCTCGAGCCCGGCCCCGCGGCGGTTCGCTCCGTCACCGATTCCTCGACGAGGCGCCACGAGCCGTCGTAGTAGAAGCGGGTGTCCGTGTCGTACACGCCGTCGAGCATGTCGAGATCGTCGGCCGCTCGCGTGGCGCGCTGGTGCAGGCCGTTGTAGGTGTAGGCCGCGCGGTCCTGCTCGGTCCCCTGGTCCGGCTGCACCGTCGCCTTGACGAGCCGGTTCCAGGCGTCGTAGCGGTACCGCCAGGTGCTGACCGCGCCCCCGACGAGAATCTGCTTCTCGATCAGGTTGCCGTTGCGGTCGTACTTGTGTGTCAGGGCTCCCGTTCCGCTCCCGCCGATCAACTGCGCGTTGACTTCATTGGCGTCGGAATGGGCTGCGGGTGACGACCGGTCATCCCACAAGTCGTCGTTTCCGGAATACTCATAAACTCCATCACTGTCAACATCGGTGACGACCTTGAGCCAGTTGCCAAGCGGGTCCAACTCGGTCCACTCCATGCTGCGCGTGCCGCCGGGCATCCATGAGGACGAGCCGGTGTCCCACTTGCCACGCTCATCTTGGATCAACCGGTCGAGGCCGTCGTAGGAGTAGTTCTCGCTGGCGTTGGTTGCGATGGCGGTCGTGCCGCCGGCGCGCTCGTCCCAGCGCCGCAGGACGTTGGAGTCGGTGTCGTAGGTGTAGCTCAGGTCGAAGATCTCCGGCTGGAGCGGGGAGCCCGTCGTGACGTACCAGTCGGTCGGGGTCGGCGTTGGTGAATCGAAGTCCGAATCACCCGCGACCCAGAGCTGCTGCTTGACCCGGCCCCAGCGGTCGAGGCCGGCGTACGTCCCGGCGGTCGAGATCCGTGTGGAGTGCTCAACAACGCGGTCGAGTGAGACCGTGCCGTCCCACTCAGAGCCCGCGGTTGCCTGCGCGTCCCATGTGCCGTAGCGGGTGGTCACGGGCGTGGACATGCCGACGTAGCTATAGCGGGCCCGGTAGTAGGTGTACTCCTGGGCCGAGCTGTCGAATGACCGCCTCCACTGTAGATCGGTAAAACGTGAGATCGCATCGTTGTAATCGGATCCATCGCCGTAGAGGTAATCGACTACGGTCCGCGTGCTGCCGGAGTTGGACGGATAATCCTGGGACAGGATCCGCGAGTAGTTGCCGGCGCCGAAATTCTTCTGGTCGTAAGTTAGCGTGATGGTTTTGGCGCTGGATTGGTCGGGGTCCTGAGTAACCTGGCTGAGTTGCCAGAGCAGGTTGTACTCGTAATCGACCGTGTTGAGCCTTGTTGTCCCGTTAAATGTCTGCACCTGATCCAGCAGGGGGCGACCGGTCGTGTTGTTCTCGTAGAAGAACTGGATCTTGTCCGCCCAGGTGTCCACATTAACCCCGGCGACATTCTCGCCAATATCCGTGCCGAGTGTCGTGACGTCGTCCAACGTGATCCGTCCCAACGCGTCGCGCGTGTACTCATGCACGCTCCCGTTCTGGTCCGTGACCTGGATCACTTCACCGAGCGTGTTGTACTGGTATCGAACGGAATAATCATCGATCGATGAAGACGGGGTGTCATCAGGGTAGATCACGCGAGCGAGCAGCCCGTTCGAATCCAGCCCCGAGCCGCCTGAGATCGTGACGCCGTACTCGTACTCGGTGTCCTGGTATGTCGTCGCCGTCTCATCCACGCTGACCGCGGCGACACGGTGAACAACGTCGTCGAGGCCGTTGTACGCGATGATCGTCGCGACATCGTCATCATCGTCGTCTGTCGATGCACTGGTGTTGTTCGGATTAAAGTCATAGCCCCAGGCCTGACTGGCTGAGAGCGTCATGGCGCCATCGACATAGTTCTCGATGACGGCCACCGTGCGATCGAGATCGTCATACTCGTACTTGGTCTCGTCGCCATCGGGATCGGTGGAGATGTCCACGAGCCCGCGCTTGTTGTACGAGGTCAAGTTGACGATCACACTGCCAGATGCGGACGGCGCCGGCGGATTGGCCTGATCAATCGTCGGAGCAGCACCACCGATCTTGAAGTCGTCATTCGCCTGATTCGTGCCGTAGTCGGCCTGAGCGACCGGCCTGCCGGCAAGATCGTAGAAGATCCCCGAGTACATCTGAATGGGCTTGTCAACATCCGCCGCCTGCGCTGTCAGCGCTCCGCTCGCGCTGCTGCTGTGCGGACGCATCCTGGACGTCACGAGCGTGACATCTCCGGCGCCCTGCTTGAGATCCGCGTACCCGGCGGTTGTCTCATTGGTATCAGTATATGTGTAATCGACCTCCTCGATCACATGGTCGCCGGTAAAGCCGGTAGCGTCCGCAAAGCAGCCGGCCGCTCCGGGGAGAGCGTCCCCGCCCCCATCGGTGGTTGACCGAGTCTTCAGCCTCCCGTACCCGTCGTACACGTTCTTGGTCACCGGGCCGTTGGGTTGCCAGGACGCCAGAGTCCGGCCGACCGGATCAAAGAACGTGTGCCATTCAAGGGAGCCGGACGCCAACACATTCCGCGGATCGATTGCGACTTGCTTGCGGTACATCAAACCACGCTGACTGAAGTTTCTGGTTTCAAATAACAAGCGGATGCTGAATTCAGATGTCGAAACATCGTCAGCGAACGGATTGTCGGCGTCAGACGGCAGCACCGTCTCTCCCCAAAGCGTCCTGTCGGTGACACGATCAAGGTTGTCGTACCGGACGATCTCGTGCGGCTTCAGCGAGTTGTACGTCGATTCCCGACGGTTCCTGAAGTCGTACTGGTGGTATGTGATCCGCGTATCTGCTATCACCGGAGCAGCGCCGTTGTACTCAGCATACTCGTGGATCACCGTGAGGTTGCCATCACCGGCGCCCTGGTCGTTTTCAGCACTCAGATTGTCCAGCACGCCGAGATCGGCAGCGACATTGACGCCGCCGGGAATGACGTAATCATAAAAATATGCCCGTGTCGTCCTGAAGTTTCCGGTGGATGTTGAATCCGTCCCAACCGATTCTGTCAGCATCCGGTCGAAGATGTCGTAGGTGTACCGCGTGACGGAGTCTTCGGTTCCATCAACCTGCTGGGCAATCTTGGAGACGCGACCGACATTGTCGTATTCGTAAAGCGTCTCGTAGTATCCCGAGCTGCTCGATGTATCATGGTATCTGCGCTCACTCGTGACGAGCGCTGCGACGTCACGCTCGATGATAGTCTTGGAGAGCTGAGGGGAAACCGTGTTCCTCGGATCGACAAACGCCGTGCCGGTGATGTCACCCGTTGTCGTATCGCGCATTATCGCGCTGATAGCGTGTCCAAGAACGGCGACAGGCTTGTTCTCCGACGTATAATACGTCGTTGTGATCGGTCCGGCCCACGTATTATTGGAAGGATTCTGTGTGTCAATAAATGAATCCGGCGGCAGCACCATCTCTGCGTATCTCGATGGAGCCTCTAGCGCTCCGGCGCCATCAGGATCCTCTTCGGCCACTGAATCCATGAGGCGTATGATGTTGATCGTCGCGCCGTTCGGCTGGCGCGCCGTGATCAGACGCCCCATGATGTCGTAGGTGCGTGTTTCTCGAAGGCGCCCGACACCGCCGCTGCCAACATAATCGTCCGTGATTGCGGTGGGATTCGGATGGTGCTTGTCGGCATACTCGTAATCCGTAAACGTCCCGTCGTCACGTTCGATTTTTTCGATGCGCGACAGCGTATCGAAGTGCTCGACCGTCGCATAAATATTGCTGGGAATAGTATTCGGATTGTTGAGCGACATCGCATGGGTGAATGCTGCGGTGCCGTTCTCGGAACCCGCCAGCTCTCGCTCACGGTATGTCTCCCTAATCTCAACTGGCAACATGGATCCGCCAGAGGACCGCAGCTTCGAATAGATCTCGGTCGTTTCAACATCATCGGCGGTGTCGCCAGCCTGCACCGAAGTTAGGGACGGATCGATGTAGATTCCGGAATCCCGGAACTCCTCGACTTTCTCGATGATGTCGTTGCGGCCCGAAACATTCTTGTAGAAATACCTGGCCTGCAACGAGTATGGATCACCTGTCGCCAGCTGATCGTCCTCCGGATCGTCAAGCGCGATGGAGCGAAGCCGTCGCAGGAAATAAACATCGCTTTCGTCCTGCCATGACGATGTATCGAACATGGATTGTAAGTTGTCCCAGGTGTGGTACCTGAAACGCTTCGTCAGGCCCTTGACCGCCAGCGTGCCACCGCTACCGTCATCCCCACCGTTATACACCGTGATCGATGGAGAAGTTGTGACGCTGGCACGTGTGCCATAGGACGTCGCCGATGGGTTGTGGACCGCGATCCGCTGCCCGGGATACCCCTCCAGATAGCCACCGCCGTTCCCATAGGAAACATAATCATACGCGTAGGTCCATGTGCGCCCATTGCTCACCGCCCATTCCTGATGCGTGATCGCCCGTGGGAACAGATCATAGTCGGATGCGGCATTGCCGGTGTTGGCCAACTGGACGTGCATCATGTCATACCAGATCGTCCGGTAGGGCTGGTACGCCGACACGCCGTCCCAGATGCGCTCATCCTGCTCGATGGAGAGACCAAACTCGCCATCCGTCGGAGCGGAGGGATCCGCCGTGAAATCCTTGTACCGGTAGGTGATCTCCTTCCCGAGCGACGCGCCGCTACAACCGCAATTCGTCTGGATCCTCTGCGTCGCGACGTGATCCTTGATTTCTCCATTGGGCAGATCGTCGTCAACATAGTACGTCAAGAGCTTCGATGCGAGATCTCGGACCGGGAGCGACTCGCCACCGATTGCCAACCCAGCGTCTGCCATCGCAAGTAGATCTTTCGCTTGCTGGCCGGTCTGGGAGATGAAATACTCGATCTGCTCCGGCTCGATGATCATTTTGATCTGCCCATCGAGCCCGTCGGGATCGCTATCGCCGTCGTAGTACCGGTACTGCCGCACCTGGTACCGGATGCCATCGTACAGGCCCACATTGATGAGTGGATCGCCATCCACAATGCCAAAGGTATTCGCCAGACCGCCGGCGGGAGTCGAGGGGATGTACCACGGTATCCCTTCTGCGTCCCAGTCAGCATCAGCGAACGTCTGATCTGTCGCAGTCCCATACTCGACCTGCACCAGATCGCCGAAGCCGCCAAGGTCACCCGTCCCGTTGACCACCTCTTCCTGATATGTGTAATAAACCCTATGCGTCCAGAAGAACCTAGTTTGCTGCGCATCCGTCAGGTCCTCTTCACACGGACGTAACACATCAAGCTGCCTGATCCGCATCTGCTGATTTCCGGTCGAAACATCTGTGATCAGCTCCCAATCCAGGTAAATGAGCGCGATCGGATATTGCAATCCACCGTATCGGTCGATGATGTCGATCCTCCGCAGCACGTTGTACACACTGCCCTGATCGGTCGTTATATTGTTCCATTGATAAACAAACTCGTACCCGGTCCGAGTGATATGTGATTCGCAAAACGCCGTTTTCGCCGGGAACTGCTTCGTCCACCTACCGGGCTCATGCACCTTCATCTTTGTGGTTGGATCATACTCCGCCCAGATCCTCAGGTTCGGCGCACTCTTGAACACACCGGTCGTGCCGACTTGTCTGAAACGCGTGCTTGAGTTCGTGCCATTTGCCCACGCGATATCGGAAGACGTGTTGCCTGGCGCGTTGCTGTACTCCCAGACCCGGTTAAAATGCGACGACGCCCACCCTTGTCCCAGACGGTTCGACCGGTTGCTGATTACCTGGGGATCACTGGTGTACTGCCGATCAAAGACAAAGTCCTGGTCCCCTGGTAAATCGATAACGAGATCGTTCACCTTGATGACCTTGTCACCGCGGCGTAAATCAATCGGATACTCGGAGTTCAATGTTGGCTCGGATCCGTCAAGCTGATAATCCTCGCAATCTTCACCGCCACCGCCGCCCCACGACGGCGTTGAATCTTCCTCTTCCTTGGGTGAAATATCCACTTCCTCATCCGGAAAGTCGGCACACGAGATAAGTTCCTCCGGCGGTATCGCGCCAAGCCACGCCGGGTCGAGCGGTTCACTCATCACGAGTTGGTCATCCTCGCAAGTCCAATAATGCGGAGTCTCGAAGAGCCCCGGCGGCGACCCGAGCACTGACAATGCCCCAAAGAGCATGATCGCCACTCCAATGGTGGCGCACCGTACGTTGCGCGAGAAACCGTGATCCTTGGTCGAATGCAGCATCACCCTGATCTTCTCTGGTACACAGCCCGCGGCTCATTGGCCGCCGGCGTTCTGGTTCCGATCCTTGCGCACACACAGCAAGCTTGCGTTCGCGGTCGGGAGATCGAGGCCCACGTCAGGTGTAGCAGTCCTGGACGGGCGTGGCCTTCCCTGGGCGACGCGACATCAATGCTCTATCTTCGCAAGATGATCCGGGATGTTCGCGCCAGTTCAAGAGAATTATCCAAACTTTTGCGCGCCGAACGCACTTTCACACTATGTTCTGTAGTCGCTTACCTCATCAATCCAAAACACAATCATAACCCGCACTGCTACTTTGAATCATTCCATCCGATGACGCCGGCGGCGCCATGACAGCCGCGGAGGGTTGGTCCGACTCCCGATCCCCCCTGCCCAGCTGCGGTCGGCACGCTGCGGCACATCGACCGTCGCGGAGTCGCTTGGACTTTCCGTCGAATCTGATTTCTTGCTGGCATAATTGGGAACCGGAGATAGACTGCGCGGCGTATCGGATGCGTGCGATGAGGCCCGCTCTTCGCCGGCGGCGACATGGTGCAGCCGCTGTCACAATCCCAATGATCCATGAGGCAACAATCATGACATACCACTCGCGCATCGGCCTGGCGACCCTCGGCGTCATGGGGTTGCTCACCGTCGGCGCCATGAATCTCAACATCGTCACGCACGCCCAAGGGCAGCGCCAGGCGGTCTCGGTGATCGAGGCTGCGCTGGTGGTCGGCGCCACACCGGAATCGCTCGCCGCCGCCGGCGCCGATGGGGAAGACGCAGCCGCCTTGTTCCAGAGCTTGTCGAAAGCCTCGGACGAGCGGGCCGCCCTGGCCACCAAACGCGCCGAGGAACAAGCCATCCGGACCGAGTTGCAATCGCTCAAGGCGGTGGCGCAGCGCGGGGGCATGACTGACGATCGCGCTTCGCGGCTCGGCCAGTTGGAGTCTCAGATCAAGGCCGCCGTCCTCGAACGAGAGATCGCCGAGGAGGCCATCCGCGCGATCATCGCGGACGGCATGACCGGCAGGCTGGGCGCCGACTCGATGGTGGTCTTCAATCGGTTCAGCGCCAACGGACAGCGCCGGATCCCGGCGCAGTATCGCGCGCTGGATCTATCTGCCGATGCCTGGGAGGACCTGGAAAGAGCGCACATCAAAGCCCAGCGCGGCGTCCAGCTCACCGCCGCCGAGGCGGCCACGCTCAACGCCGCGATGTCCAGTTCACTCGTCTCGACGGTCTCGGCTCGCCTCGACGCCAACACCGACTCGATCGCCCAGGCGATCGCCGTCGCGATGGCCGAATAGGGTCTAGGCACTTGATCGGACTCCATTCGCCAACGCGGGATACGTGGCAGACGACCCGTGCTGCCGCTCGTCGGGTCCGGGTCCGCGGCGCTTGGCTGGCGCCGCTGGTTGGGGTCGCAGTCGCGTTCTCGATCTCAACAAACGATGCCTCTGCCCAAGCCACGACGTCGTCACCGAATGCTCATCCTGACGCCGCTGCGATCACCCTCTCCGGCGAGATCAAGCTCGATCAGTTGGTTGAGCTTGTCAGCACGCGCCTGAACGTGTCCGTCGAGTACACCCAGCGCGACCTCGCCCAACGCTCGGTCACGCTCCGCCTGCGCCACACGCTCGACGATCAGGAACTCTGGCGGACACTCACGCTCGTGCTTGAAGGCCAGGGTTTCGCCATTGTTCCGATGCAGGATTCCAGGATCCTGCGCATCGTGCCCGTCGCGCAGGCGCCCAGCGAAGCGCAGAGCCTCACCGACCCGAATGACCTTGGACGCCCCCTTGCAGAGCCCGGATCGAACTTCGTGACAGTGCTGATCGAGTTGCAGACCGCCTCGCCCTCGACGATCGCAGCAGCGTTGCAGCCGCTGCTAACGCCGAACGCCGGTCAGGTCAAGCCCATCGGTGAGGCCGGCCTGCTGCTGATCAGCGACTTCCGGGGCCGGGTCCAGCGGGCGCTGGATGTCATCGAGCGCCTCGACTCGCCGACCGACCCGATCGACCGTGTGACCATCGAGCTGCAAGCCTCCACCGCATCGCGTGTCATCGAGTCCGTCCAGCTGGTTCTGACGGCCGAGCTCACTGCGGACCCGAGCCTGGCGCAGACCGCGTCGGGCGCCGTGGCCCCGGGCGTACAGCTGCTCCCGATGCCCGACGATCGGAGCATCCTCATTCTCGCGCCGGCGTCGCGTTTTCCGCGGATCACCAGCCTTATCAAACGCTTCGATGTCGCCGAGCCGATCATCACCAGGGCCTACCACACCGGCGGGGCGCCGATCGAGGAACTCGCCGAATCGATCGGCGCGCTGCTCCAAGCGAGATCTTCAACAGGCAACGACCCGATCACGAGCACCCGTCTCATCACCGACCGGCTCACATCAACGATTTACGCCACCGCAACCGAGACGCAACACACACAGATCGCAGCGCTCATCGAGCAGATCCTCGAAAGCCCCGCCGGCGCCGGCTCCTCGCTGCTCGCCATCGAGATCAGGAACCGTGACGCCGCCAAGCTCGCCGAGACACTTCGTGAGTTGCTCGATCTCAGCGCCTCGGCGGATTCAACCGACGACGATTCGGCGTCGGACGCACCGGCCCCCGGCGGCGAAAACGTTCCTTCCGCGCCAGTTCAATCTGACGGCGACTCCGGGTTGCTCAGCGGTGTCAACGAGCAGGTCACCATCAGTGTGGACGAATCCACCAACTCCATCCTCGTCGTCGGCAACCCCCTCACACTGGCCCAGGTCGAATCCATCATCGAGCGCCTCGATCGCAGGCAGCCGCAGGTCATGATCGAGCTGACGCTGGTTTCGCTCGATGAGGGCGAGGCGCTGGACTTCGGGGTGGAGCTCACGACGCAGTTCACCAGCGGCCAGACGTCCATCGACCTCTCGAGCCTCTTCGGGCTCGGCGTCGGGAGCGCCATCGCCGCCGGCACCGGCTTTACGGGCTCGGTCATCCGCCCGGGCGACTTCGACGTGCTCGTGCGGGCGCTCGAAGCCGTCAGCTCGGGACGCTCCGTTTCGTCGCCCAAAACGCTCATCAACAACAACGCCACCGCCACCGTCCGCGGCATCTCGCGCGAGCCGTTTACGAGCATCAACGCCTCCAACACGGTCGCCACAACCAGTCTGGGCGGGTTCGAGGACGCGGGCACGACCGTCACCGTCACGCCCCACATCACGGCGGGCGATCACCTGTCGCTGGAGTACTCCGTCGAGCTGAGCGCCTTCACCGGCGAGCCCATCGCGATCGATGGCGGCGGGGTGCTGCCGCCCCCCAGCCAGCAGAACAGCTTCGACGGCGAGGTGACAATCCCGGACGGCTTCGCGGTCGTCCTCGGCTGGCTCGAAACCCGCAGGACGGGCGAATCCGTCAGCCGCATCCCGATCCTCGGCGAGATCCCGCTCCTCGGCCTGCTCTTTCGGACCACCAGCCAATCCGAGACGGTCTCGCGTTTCTACATCGTCATCAAGGCCACCGTGCTCCGCGACCCGGGCTTCGAGGACCTGAAACTCCTCGGCGAGCGGAACCTGGTCAGCGCCGAACTCGACGACGGGTTCCCGACCCTGCAACCGATCTGGCTCGACTAGTGCGATTATTCTCTTGCGGGATCGGGCGTGATGACAGATCGTGTGGTGGTTTGAGTGAATCCGATGCCTGTCACAACCAACCAACCCGAGATCTCCGAAGCGCATTCGCCGATCGATTGTGATCTGGTCAGCGCATCGTTCCTGGAGCGCGTGCCGGTCGAGTTTGCGCGAGATCACCTCGTGATCAGCCAGGGCGCCGGAATGGACGGTGTCGAGCGACTCGTCTGCGCCGATCCCGGATCGAAAGCGCTGATTGCGCACAACATCGCCACCCGTATCGAACAACCCGTTGCAGTCATCGCGGGAGATCCGGACGCGATCGCGCTGGCGCTCGACGAACTCGCCCAACGAGTCAGCGCCCGGGGATCGCAGCCACGCGGTGACGCCGACACGATCGACCCCGGCGACGCCCACATCGAAGAAGGATCCGACGACGCGGCCATCGCTGAGTTGCTCAAGGCCGAGGACCGCGACCTGCTCCAGACCTCCGGCCGGGCGCCGGTCGTCAAGCTCATCAACGGCCTGCTCTTCCATGCGCTGGCCGAGGGCGCCAGCGATGTGCACATCCAGCCCCTCGAAGACGACCTTGTGATCCGACGGCGTGTCGATGGCGAGCTCGAGGACATCCGATCCCTGCCCAAGCGGCTGCTGGAGCCCATCGTCAGCCGGATCAAGGTCATGGCGCACATGGACATCGCCGAGCGGCGATTGCCGCAGGACGGCCGGGCGGTTGTCGCCATCGGGCTGAGCGAGGTGGACCTGCGCATCAGCAGCCTCCCCACCGCCCACGGTGAGCGTGTCGTTATCCGCCTGCTCGACAAACGCCAGAACGATTTCTTCAGGCTCGGGAACCTGGGCATGCCCAAGCACGTTCGTGATCGGTTCGAATCGGTCTGCGCCCGGCCCCACGGCATGATCCTCGTCACCGGCCCGACGGGCTCTGGTAAAACCACCACGCTCTACAGCGTGCTGCGGCTCGTCGCCAGCCCCAACCGGAATGTCATGACGATCGAGGACCCGATTGAATATGAACTACCCGGGATCAGCCAGTCGCAGATCAACACCCGCAAGGGCGTGACATTCGCGACCGGGCTGCGTCATATTCTCCGCCAGGACCCGGATGTCATCATGGTCGGCGAGATCCGTGACGCCGAAACGGCCCGCATCGCCATCCAGTCGGCGCTGACCGGGCACCTGGTCTTTTCGACGCTGCACACGAATAGCGCCGTAACCGCAGTGACACGATTGATTGATCTTGGCGTCGAGCCGTACCTGATCAATGATTCGCTGGCTGCGGCCTTAGCGCAGCGCCTCGTCCGTCGGACCTGCGTCCAATGCAACGGGTCCGGCGAGACACCCGATAGCGCCGTTTGCCCGGGCTGCAGGGGCCGCGGCTTGAGCGGTCGTGTGGGGCTCTTCTAGTTGCTGGTGATGAACGAGCAGCTCCGCGAGTTGGTGGCGTCAGGCTCGACCGCGTCGCAGCTTGAGGCTGTGGCACGCACCGCCGGGATGCGATCGCTGCGAGAGGTCGGGCTGGACGCCGTGGCGGCCGGCCAGACAACGCGCGTGGAGATCGACCGTGTGACCCTGGTTGATGCCGATGATGTGATCGAAACCGAGAACGGGGACGCCTGATGCCGGTGTACCGATACATCGCAATCGCTCCCAACTCCGGCTCTCGGCGACGGGGGGAGCTCAGCGCCGACACCGCCGCGCAGGTCAGGTCCGCGCTGCGCAAAATGGGCCTTGCCCCAACGCGCGTCACGCCTGTCCACGAGCGAACCCGACGCGATACATCACAGACACACAATAGTATTAGGAAGCTTCTCCAGACCCCGGGTCAACTCCGTAACTCGCCCGCCCGCAAGCGTGATTCGCTCATCGAGTTTTACGAGAGCCTGGCGGCCCTGCTGACGACCGGCACGCCGCTGGTTCAGGGCCTCGAGCTGCTCGCCGGGCACGGCGGGGCCAAGACTAGACGAGGGCGCAGACTCGCCACGCTCTGCCGGGGGCTGGCGGATCGTGTCCGCAGCGGGGACACACTCGCAGACGCCATGGCCGACCGCCCGGACTGGTTCACGCCGGTCGATCTCGCGCTGGTCCGATCGGCGACCGAGTCGGGGCAGGCCGACCGCACGCTTACCGATCTCGCCGAGGCGCACGCGCGCTCGGGCGAACTCCAGGGCAGCATCGTGTCGGCCATGGCGTACCCGATGCTGCTGACGGTCTTCGGGATCGGCGCCGTGGTCTTCCTCTCGACGAAGACGTTGCCGCAACTCGCCGGTGTGCTGCTCGACGCGGGTGTCGAGCTGCCCCTGCCCACAGCGATTCTCTTAAACTTAGGACAATCGCTCAGCGGTTATCCTCTGTTCTGGCTGCTTGGGACGATTGGCTTCTTCATTGTCTTGAGCTGGCTCTGGACAACGCCGGCGCTCTCGCGGGCGCGCCTGCGGGTCCCGGTCTTCGGCCCGGCGATCTTGAAGTCGCAGCTTGGCTCGGCCTCGCTGCTGCTCGCCCGTCTTCTTGAAGGCGGCGTGACGCTCTGCGATGCGGTGGGGCTGACGGCGCCGACGGTGCGCAACCGGGCCATCCGTGATGAACTCGCGGCCATCGGCGATGCGGTTCGCGAGGGCCGGTCAGCATCCGATTCATTGCTTCAAGGGGGCGTGGCTGATCCGGTCTTCTGCCGGGTGATCGGCGTCGGTGAGGAATCGGGCGAGCTGTCCCAGGCCCTCCAGACGATCGGAGCCCGGCACATGGCCTCAAGCGCCCGGTTGGTCCAGCGCCTCGCCGCCATCCTGGAGCCGACGGTGATCCTGATCCTTGCGGCGATGATCGGCTTCGTCGTGTACGCGGCGATCATCCCGATGCTCCGCGTCACGCAGACCTTATAAGAATGATCAAACAGCGGATTGAACCCATGAAACCCATCCAACAAAAACAACTGACACCGTATGGACGCAGGGCGATGACGCTCGTCGAGGTCCTCGCGGTCGTCATCATCCTGGGCCTGATCGCCGGGACCCTGACCTACTCGTTCCGGGGGCAAGTCGGCCGGGCCAAGCGCGAGCTCGCCAAGACCGGCATCGGCGTCATCATCAGCGCCATCGAAACGTACGCGCTGGAGACCGGCTCCCTGCCGACGATGGAGGACGGTATCGAAATCCTCACCCAGAAACCCACCGGGCGGAGCGAGCCCTTCCTCAAGCCCGATCAACTCATTGACCCGTGGGGCAGCCAATATATCTACATCACGCCCGGGCCCAACAGCAGCTACCAGGTGCTCAGCTACGGCGCGGATAAGACGCTCGGCGGCGCAGAGGGCGAGGACATGGACATCACCAGCGATGCGCTGGGAGATCACACCGGAGAGGCTGTTGCGCCGTGATCGGTACCCCACATCAATCTGCTCGCGCCGGTATGACCCTTCTCGAAACCATCGCCGTGCTGGTGATCTTGAGTGGTGTCGTCACGGTGAGCCTTGGCATGATAGGCCCAATGTCGGCGTCTGCAAGCCGGCTGGAGGCGATCGCGAACGTCGAGACGTTCTTCGATCGGGCGCGCCTTCTCGCCCAGCGCTCCGGCGGCGCCGTTCTTACTGCTGGTGAGACACTGACCGCGACTCCGGTCCGCGGTTCTTCCGGCGATGCTGAATCCATCCCGCTTGTAATCACCCGCTCTCTGCCAAAGGGCTGGTCGTGCCAGATCCGCGAGCGCGTTGAGTCACCCCCGATTGAATCGATGACACTCTCAGGCAACGGAGCCGGCGCCGATTGCGCCGTCATCCTCTCGAACCAGCGCGGGGACATCATCGTGCTCGAGCTCCTTGGCGCCGGCAGACAGATGCGGGTTCTGCAAGATGTTGAGGGGTTTACGCCATGACTCCCGCATTGCGCTCAAACGAGCGGAACCACGCCCTGCGCTGCAATAATCTCGGCCTCACGCTTGTCGAGATGATCGCGGCGCTGATCATCCTGTCATCGGCGACAACCGCCGGGATTGGCATCGTGCAGAACTCTTCGATATCAGCCCAAGGCGCAGCACTGCGGCTTGACGCCGTTGATGTTTACGAGCGGTGGCGCCAGCACGTAACGCTGAATCCGACCGCAACGCTCCCCTGGCGCTGGGTCGATGGAAATGACAATATCTGGATTGTCTCTGACTCTGGTTCTCGCCCCGCCGGAGCGTTGGCGACGGCCGGTCCCACTACGACCCCGCCGCAAGCGCAGATCGCTCTGCAGGCATCGCTGCGATGGCGGTCGATCTCCGTCACGCTCGAACATGACGCGGCGCCTTACCCGGCCGTCATATTTGAGCGGCTGGAGTCGGCGCCGGAGCCGGCGCCTGACATTCTGATCGGGAGTATTGCGCCATGAACGCGTGTCAACATTGTGCACGCCCTGGATCACGCCGGGGCCTGACGCTCATCGAGCTGCTCGCCGCCCTGACGATCCTGTCCGTCTTCACCGCTGCGGCGACGGCCTGGATGACGACCTCGGCCAGGGCGCAGGCCGCGATCGAGCAGACCTTGAGCGCCCGCGTCACCGCACAGCGCATCGCGGATCTGATCCGGGATGATCTTCTCAGTTCGATCCCGGCAACGGTGAGCCCGGATCTCGCAAGCGGACGGCTGGCGATAATCACGGCGGACATTCTGACCCAAGACTCACCGGGCTGGCGCCGTGTCCGCTGGTTCCTGGACCCGAACACGAACGAGCTGATCAGAACAACCCAGCCCACCGATTCCGCAAGGCCGTCGCGGCGCATCATCGCCTGGGGTGTGAGCAGATTCTCTCTCGAACGCGTCGCCCGGGCCAACACCGCCGCGACCAACTCCAACTGGACTGGTCTCCGGATCAGCATCACGGTGGAAAATGCGTCCGCAAGCGTATTCTGGGAGCGACCCCAATGATTGCCCGTCATGCTCCATGCCGTCGCGGCGTCGCGCTGCTGGTGGCGCTCATCGTTGTGATGTCGGTCTCGACACTCGCAGTCGGGTTGCTCCAACGATCACTCAACGGAACAACCGAATCCGAGTTCCTCCTCCGGTCAACACGGGCCCGGCTGCTGGCCGATGACTTGACACCGATGCTGCTGGAGTGGGCCGCCGCAGAGACTGACAACGTGTTCCGCGATGCGGACGCCCCTGAATCCTGGGTGTCTGTATTCGAGTCGAACGCCGGTGAAGTGAGCATTCAAGTCCACGCCATCGATTGCAGCGGCCGGTTGCACACCGATCGGCTCGACACCTTTGCTCGACTCGGCCTGCCTTCACAACTCCAGCGGCTGCGTCACGCCAGCGTCCGGGCGCCCGGCTTTAAGGATGCGCCCAATCTGCAGCCTCTTCTTGAGACGTATGCAAGCGAACTGACCAACCAGCAACCCATCGCGATCTTCCCGGATCTGTTCGATCAAGCCACCCAAGCCGATCAACCCGTTCTCACCCGGTGGATCACCACCCACGGCGACGGCGCCCTCAACGTCAATACCGCGCCAGTCCCCTTGCTCCAGGCCGCGCTGCGAGGGTTGGACCCGAGCACCGCCCGTGAAATCCTCGCGCTGCGCAAGGCCGGAGAAGCGGTCCCGGCGTCGTTGATCCAGACACGCAGCGGCGATACGAACGACTCATCGAAACAACTCCGCCTGACAACAACATCCAGCGCCGTCGGCTTCATCGTGACAGTCAGCGATCGCAGCAGCCGCCATCGCTGGTGGATCGTCGCCGAGCGGCTTGCAGGGTCCCAGCCCCAGGGGCCGCTTGGCGCCGCGTACGGGGCGAACGCCAACACAATCGGCGCCTGGCGCATCACCGAGCGGCGGAGGATCAACCAATGAGCAGGAGTCCAAGAAACACCTCCGGCGCCCCGCCAATCATCATCACGCTGATGCTCTGCGTCACGATGATCACGCTCGCGGCGCGCTGGGCGTTCCGGCCCGTTCAACGAGATGATTCTTCAGCAAATGCGGTTCACGGCGCCGTCATCACTGCAACCCCGGATGTCGAGAAGTTCGACCAGAGCGCGTTCCCCATCCGCGTCCTCGCCGTCTCGCTCAACGACGATCTCTTCCCCGAAGCGGCGCCGGAGCGGGAGCCCACCGCTCCCATGGCGGTCAGGCTCGAGATCGACCTGGTCGCCATCACCAATGTTGATGGCGTGCGGGGCATCTTCGCCTACGACCGCACCGCGAAGGAATACTTTACTGCGGCTGCTGGTGATGCGACCCCCTCGGGAGCGATGATCGTCGCGATCGAAGAGGAGGCCGTGCTCTTCGAGGTCTCCGGCAATCAGGCCAGGCTGGAGCTGACTCCATGATCGACAACACACCAACGAAACAGGGCGCCGAGATTCACACCGACGGCCCCGTTCTTGACGGCTCATCGTTGCTGGTCGATCCGCGGCTGCTCTACTGGGCGGCGCTCGACGATCAGCCCAGGCGCGTCAGCGATGAGGCGCTCCGCTACGCCTTCGAGCCGCACCTGCCCGCAACTCTTGATGAAATCGCGTGCCGCTTCACCTGGATCAAGGGTGAGCAATCCTGGCTCGCGTGCGGCGTCGATTCATCGCGCCTCCAACGCTGGATCGACCGGCATGAAGCCAACGGTGATCGCGTTGAATCTGTTCGCCCAGCCGGTTTGCCCGATGTTCTCAAGAAGGAACCGATGCGCTCCAGCGCCGGTGACCCGCTGCGTGGACTCGAATTCCGCACCAAGGCGTTTGAGAGCCCGCGATCAGCGCGCCGCCGCACCCTCATGACCGCCGCCGCGATCCTGACCATCGTGACGACATCCGCCCTCGTGACAACCGGGTTCTCCCGCCGGGCGACCGCCGCGGACACCCGCACAGACTCACTCCGCCTACAGGCGATCACGCTGGCGGATATGACCCTTGAATCCGCCGGCGTCACCCGATCACCGAACATCGACCCGAGGCTGGCCCTCGCGGCCGAACACCTCAGGCTCGAGCAGACCCGCAACACGAGCGCCGGGGGGCAGACCGCTGAAGACCGCGGCCGGACGCTCACGGCGCTGCTGACCTCCTGGCCCGACGACATCCCAACAGTCGTTGACCGGATCCAACTCGAGCAGGACTCGATCACGATTCAGGGCGCCGTCCGTGATGCGGGCGAGTTCGAGGCGATGAGCCTGCGTCTTGCGAACTTCTCACCAACCTGGATCAAACGATCCTCAAGCGCCTCCAAGGCGCGGCATGGGTACACCTTCACGATCCAGTTCGGCGTCAGCTCGCTCTCAAGCAGCGGGGGCGCCCCATGACACTCAAACTGCAATCATCCAACACACGAGCGCTGCTGGCCGTGGCGCTGACTCTCGCGATCCTGGCGCCCGTCTTCGCATCGAGTCGAGCCGCAAGATCGCTCGCCGCTGTTGATCGCGCACAATCCAATCTCGATGCAACCGCCTCGATTGCGGCCAAGCTCACCGAACTCCAGCGCCAGAGCGCCGCCGTCGGCGATCGCCCTTCGCCCGAGCCGGACCTCGTCGCCCGGTTGCATCACGCCTTGCACCTGACGGGAATCAGTCCCGGGCGCCTGACCCGCGTGAGCATGCAGGCCTCGCAGGCGATCCGGGGATCCGAACTCAAGAAGCAGGTCGTGGCCATCACGATCGGGCCGATCCGGGCGCCCGATCTGGCCCGGTGCCTGAACCAATGGTCGCAGAGCGAGCCGCTGTGGACGATCCGATCGGTCCGCCTCGATCGAATTGTCGAAACCCGGTCACGCCAGCGGAGCGCCCGCAACCCATCGGCCCCAGCCGACGAATACAATGCATCAATCACGCTCGAGCGGATCCACCTCGCCATGAACACGAACCCTCAAGGATCGCCATCATGATTCATTCAGTCCGATCCCGCACGGCCTGTTCCATGACGCTGCTCGCGGTGGCGTTGACGCTGGGGACTGTTGGCTGCGCACAGAGCGCCCGCAGCCCGTACTCCTCGACCAACGTCGCGGTGCAGCGCGACACCGTCCTGGCGAGAGAGCTCTACGCGAAGGTGCAGCGCCTCGATCCCGACGAGCGAGAAGAAGCGGAGCGATTGCTCCGAGAGTGCCTCGTCGCGGACCTCTACCACGGCCCCGCCCACAACAACCTCGGCGTGATCCTGCTCGACCGTGGCGTCCTCTACGAAGCCGCCAACGAGTTCGAGTGGGCCCGCAAGCTCATGCCCGGCCACCCGGCGCCGCGTGTGAATCTCGCGATGACCCTCGAACGCGCCGGACGGTTCGACGACGCGATCTCGGCCTACGACGCGGCGCTGGCCGTCTTCGATGGCCACCTGCCCGCGATTCAGGGCAAGGCCCGGCTCCAGATCAGATCTGGCCGCGTGGATGAAACCACCCTGGCGATGCTCGACGAAATCTCGCTCCGGGGCGACGACGATTGGCGGGAGTGGGCGAGGCTGTGGCGGATGAAGCTCGGTCATTAGCCAGAATAACCGCCACCTCGAGACAGAGGCACATGTGCGTCAGGTCGAAGGAGCCCGCATCGTCGAAGATCACTCGCACCTGACCAATCGCCACCCGCCCTCACACCACCCCCGTAAAACTCAACCCAAACTGGTAGAACGCCCCGAAGTGGTACAGCGCGTCGTTCGTCGTCGCGGTGATCGTCAGCGTGTGCTGGCCGGTCGCCAGCGTCACCTGCTGCGGCGGGGGCGGGTTCGAGACGACCGGGCCCATCGCGGCGCAGCCCTGGCCGCCGCCTGGGGCGTTGGCGGAGCCGACGATGGCGCCGTCGACGGAGAGGCTCATCAGCTCGAAGTTGGCCGCCTGGGTTTCACCCAGGCCCGACCAGTCGACCGTCATGATCGTATCCACGGGGACGGTGATGATCGCCGTCGCGGTCGCCGACTGCGTGTTGGGGTTGTGGTTCCGGCAGTTGTTGTCGTCTTCCCAGTCGAGGCGAAGGCCGAGGCCGGCGTTCAGGATCGTCCACGGGCTGGCGGCGACGGAGGCCGGGTCATCATACGAGCGCAGTGCCCCGTTCTGGCCGCCGTTAATAAAACCCAGATCGGTGAAGGACCACGCCTGCGTGAACTCGATGCAGCACGTCGCGCACTGGCCATCGGTGTTGAAGACGGACGGGCCGCCGCTGTCGAGCAACGCCATCTTGCCGCTCTCGAGGACGACGGCTTTGCCGGGCTCGGCCATCGTTACGTCCCCATCGAAGCGGCGCACGCCTCGAGCTCGGGGACCTCGTTGATCCACGTGATGATCAGGGTGTCCGTCGCGTTGAAGTACGCCAAGCCGAACGTAGCCGGCGCGTAGCGACCGATGTCGGGCCGTTTCCACTGGTGCGGCGGGGCGCCGGGGTTGACGAACTGGCCGAGGTCCTCGCCCGTCGAGGCGTCGAAGACGTTGTACATGTGGTTCGTGGGGAAGTCCGGTCCGCCGCTGGCCAACTCGGCGAGCACGAGATTTACCGGGAATACATGCACCGCCGGCACTTCGGGGACCTCGTTGATCCAGCCGATTGTGAGCACGCCGCCAGCGCTCAGGCTCGCGTAGCCGAAGGTCGCCGCTGTCACCTTGCCCGCTTCTGGCCGTCTCCATTCGTGCGGGAACGCGGTGGGGTCCGTGTTGGTCGAGAGCGTGATACCACTGATCGCGTCCGTGATCGTGTACCGCCACGACGCGGGCATGTTCGTCGTGCCCTGCATCCCGCCCGACTGCGAAAGGATGATCGGGAAGGCCGCGTGCGGCTCGGGCGTCTCGTTGATCCAGTCGAGCGCGAGCGCCCCGTTGGCGTCGTAATGCGCCGAGCCGAACGTCGCGGCGCTGACCTGACCGACGCCGGGCCGGCGCCAGTTCGATGGCGTGGCGGTGGGATCGACGCCGACGGCGAGCGACTCGTCCGTGATCGCGCCGGCCACGTCGTAGGTCCACGTAGCGGGAGCCAGCGCGTTGCCCTGCGCGCCGCCGGCGAGCGTGAGCTTGATCGGGAAGAATGATTGCGCCGTGAATCCGCCGAGGCGAACGATGGCCCAGCGCACACCCGTCCCAGCCTCGCGCCAGAGGATCGTGGCCGCGCCGCTGTCGCCTGCCTTCAGATTGCCCGTCACACCGTCGGCTATGTCCACGAAGCGGCGCTCTCTCCCGTCATCGGGCGGGAAATCGACCTGCACGGCGCAGAGCCCCGAGGCGCACGCCATTCCCAACGCGCCGGGTGCGATTGGTTCGAGAGCGATGACGAACCTGCCCGTGTGCGATGCGTCGGCCGGGGTTGAACCAGCGAGCGTCACACGCCGCTTGAATGCGTCGAGCGCATCGCTGGGCGTGAAGAGCGGGCTGTCCACGCCGAGGATTCCGAATCGCGGAACCAACGCGCCGCTGTCGTTTCGGGTCGGCACAAGGCCCGCACGCCCGGGTTCGCGGATGGGATCGGATGTCGCATCCGTCTGGTTTCCACGATGGGATCGCGCCGCGTCAACGAAGGCGTTGTACGCGGCCGCCGGGATCTGGAGCGTCTGGCCCGGCATGACCTTGGCGAATGGATCGGTGGCCATCACCACCTCCCATCCGGGCAGGTTTCGCCCTTGAGGCGCGTCTTTGCCCAGATCACGCAGCCGCACTCGCCGCAGATGGGCAGGGCGCCGGCGATGTTCTTCGCACGCTCGCATTTCGCGCAGACTTCGCGCCGGTGTCGCACCGTCGCAGCGTCAGTGCACTTGGAGCCGATGACGCTCATCGCGATCTTCGCCGCAGCCTTGCCTCGCGATGATCCACATCCGCACGCCATCAGATCCCCAGCACCGTGAAGGGCAGTTCGAGGTAGACCCGCTCGACGTACGCCGCGACGGGCTGCTTGACGATCGTCTGCGCCGCGGCGTCTTCAACATCCTCGTACCGGACCCACAGGTACTCCCAGCCCTTCTTGGCGATGCCGGTGATGTCGCCGGCGGTGAGCCCGGTGGCGTTGAAGCTCGCCGCGAATCGGAACGTGATCTCCCAGTCGCCGCCGGCGCCCGGTGCGCCGCGTTGCGAGCCGGTGGCGCCGAGGAAGAGGACTTCACCCGGTGAGAAGTTGCGGAACGCGTCGCTGTTGACCTTGCCGGTCATGATCGAGAGCAGCGTCTTGTACGTCGGCGTGACGACCGAATCCGCCAGGACGTGCGTTTCGGTGAAGTTGTAGACGGGCACCGCGATGTCCACGCCCTCGACACCGCTGTCGGTGACGCCGATGGCGCCCTTGAAGTTGGGCGCGGTCTGGCCCGCCGGCGCGAAGATGCCGACGGTGGCGAGTGACTGGGTGATGCGTTGCGTCCCGCCGCCGGTGTCGAAGGTGAAGACGGACTCGCCCGGCTGGATGGACGACGAATCATCCAACGGCGCGTACCGTGCCGAGCCGTCCCACAGCTGCGGACCAGCGGGCTCGATGCCCACGCTCTGTCTGGGCAGGCCGTCGTAGGTCGCCGGCGCGAAGGCTTCGAGCGCCGCTCGAACGGCGAGGTCGTCGTCGGCGCCGCGAACGATGTAGACCAGCTCGACCGACGGGTTGTCCCCGGTCGTTTGCGTGCGGCTCTCGGCTTTTTCCTCGACGGTGATGGGCACGGTGATGTCCTTATCCGAATGTCAATCCGTTGACTCGGGCTTGCTCCAGGAGCCGCTTGGTGTTGCGGGCCGTCTGCTCGGTGGCCTTGGCCGTGCGCTCCGCCTCGGCGCCGCCGCTGGCCAGGCCCTGCACGGCGGCCGCGTTGAACGTCCCGCGTGTCTCGATGCGCCGTGCGATCCCCTCGCCGATAGCGCCGAGCTGGTCTTCGAGGTCGCGGAAGCGGTCGGTGAAGGAGGGCGCTCCGGAGCCATCGGCGCCGGCGGCCTCTCGCTTGTTGCGCGCATCCTCGATCGCCCGGTCCAGTTCGCGCCGTGCGTCTTCGAGCGCCTGTCTCCGCTCATCGAATCGCTCGCGGGATGATTCGAAGACGCCTGCTTCATTCCGCTTGCGGTCCGCCTCGATCTTGTCGAGCGAGCGTTGCTGTTTGTCTTCGATGCGCCGCAGGTTCGCCTCCGACTCCTGATCGAGCTGCCGGTTGGCGGCGGCAACATCCAGCGACGAATCGAAGACACCCAGGACCACGGTGACGCCCTTGGCCACGGCGTTGACGGTCTTCTCCCAGACGGACTGCACGCCCGACGCGAAGCGCGTCCACAGCCTCGACATGACGCTGACCGCGTCGAAGAAGGCGAGCTGCATCGCGTCGAGTCCGACGTTCAGGGATGAGCGGATGTCATCCGTGCCTTCGAGCCAGATCAACCGCAGCCCGTTCCACAGAACACGCGCAGCCAGTTGAATCTCCCCGGCACTGAGCGCATCGCGGATGCCGCCAAGTGTCTTGGTCACGATCCCGCTCAAGGTTGCGAACCGCTCGGCGAGGAACTCCAGCGCCGAAGATCCGATCCCGCTGAATCGCAGCAGCGCGACGCCCGCGCCGACGACGGCGACGGTCACCAGCCCGATGGGCGAGAGCAACGCGCCCAGCGCCGCCCCGATGAGGCCCAGCACGGTTGACACGCCCGCCGCGATCGTGGCCAGCCCTCCGAACGCGGCGCCGGTGAGCGCCAGCAGTAGGCCGGTGGTGATCAATGCTGCGCCGATACCCGCGATGCCGATCGCCACCTTGGCGGCGGTGAGGACGAGTTGCTTGTTCTGTTTGATCCACTCGTTGGCCGCGACGACGATGCGAGTGACATGATCGGCCAGCGATTTCAGCGCCGGCGCCAGCGCCGAACCGATCGTGATCGCGGTGATCTTCATCACGCGCCGGACAATGTTCATCGCGTCGGTCAGTTCCGCCGCGTCCTTGGCCGTCTCTGTCGAGATCGTCAGCCCGAGCCTGCGGGCCTCCATCTGCAACGCCTCGATGCCCGCCGCGCCGTCCTGCATCAGCGGCAGCAATCTTGTCCCCGCCCGCCCGAAGATCTGCTGCGCGATGGCGGCTCGCTTCGAGGCGTCCTTGACCCGGCTCAGACTTTCGGCGATCCGCTTGAACTGTTCCTCGGGCGACAGGCCATCGAGATCCTCGATCGCCAGCCCCAGGTCGCCGAAGGCGTCCACCTGCGTCGAGAGCCCCCGGCCCAGATCGTTGACGGCGCGCTGCATCGTGCGTACGCCCTTCTCCAGGGTCTCCAGATCAGCGCCCGATTGCTCGGCGGCGAAGCCCAGCTTGCTCAGCGCCTCGACAGTCACCCCGGTCCGCCTCGACATCTTCTCCAGGGCGTCGCCTGCGCTGGTGAAGATCTTCACGCTGGCCGCCAAGGGTGCCGCGATCACGCCGCCGAGGGCCGCGACGCGCAGGCCGAGTGATTTGATGCCGGCGCCGAAGGCTTTCAGTCGCCGCTGGGCGCGCTTCAGCCCGGCGCTGAGGCGGTCGCGCACGCTCAGCTCGACGAAGGCCCGTCCGGCCCGGATGCCGCGTGAATCGCCCATCGCTTACGCCCCCTTCACACTGTTGCGCCACGCCTTGGGCAGTTGCGAGATTTCTCTGGCCAGCGCCGGCGCCATGAACGGCCTCGGCTTGATGCGCACTCGCCGAGATGTGATGATTCGTTTGCCATTGGCGCGTCGGCGCCGCTGCTTGATCGTCACTCGCCCGCCGAACTCGAGTGTGCTTGGCGCCTTGCTCTTACGGAACCCGACAGGACCCACGAAGACCGACTCCGATCCCCGGTCGTAGGCGAAGAAGACCAACCGGCGCAGCGATCCCTCGTGGGCATAGGGTGGCTTGCCGGGAGGCGCCGAGCCCTTGCGCCGGCGCATGCTCGTCCGGGCGCGCTGGCGCACGAAGGCGCCGGCGCGGGAGAGCGAACGGCGTCTGGCCCGATCAACCGACCGCCGCACGGCCTTCCGATCGAAGAAGAGCCGCCTGATCCGCATGTCAAATTTCAGCGGGGTCACGTCGTCACGACTCCCGGCGCCGCCACCCGGCCCTCCTTGAGCCCCTTGTTGAAGGAGGATTCCTTCTCCTTGCGCAGCCGACCGGCGCCGAGGAACAGCCCGGCCAATCCAGTCAGCGCCGGCAGCGCCGGACCAACAACAGGGACGCCGGCGAGCGTCGGGCCGAAGTCGTCCAGCGCTGACAACGAGAGCTGGCTCAGCAGCGATCGGACCTCGTTCGACCGCTCGATGTTCGCCTTCCAATGGGCGCCGACGCGCTGCGTATCGGCGAACCACGCCTGGTACTCCGACTCCGCTTCGTTGAGCGTCAACGCCTGCGGCAGCCCGGTCGTCTGCTGCACCGAGTTGGGTGTCTTGACTCGGACGATGTCGCCGAGGTCGATTCCCGTGCAGGCGACGAGCGCCATGCTGAGCATTGCAAGTCCGAAGATGTAAACGAGTGTCTTGCGATTCATGCCTGTGCCTCCGTGCTTGTGCCTGTACCTATGTTTGGATTCCGTCCCTCGATGAAGATCGTTTTCAGCGCCCCGATCCCGACCTTGACCACTTCCTCTGTACGCCCGGCGAACGGGTCGAAGTCCGCCGGCTTGAACGCCCGAGACTTCTTCGCGTCGCGGTGCGCGTTGGCGACCAGCGCCATCAACGCCGAAGTACGCAGCCAATCCGATCGCTGCTTCGCCTCGGCCATCTCGACCAGCTCCCGCAGCGTCAGGGGTCCGGGGTCGATGCCGACGATTCCGGCGCACCGCCAGATGAGTCGATGGCAATCGTCAGCGCTCGCTCGACGGCCTGCTCCATCGCGCCGCTGTCGATCCGTTCCTCCACCACGTCCCGCGCCCGATCCATGTACTTCCGCGTCGTCGTCAGCACCCGACCGGCGGCGGCGCGGTCCCGCCGGTTCGGGCAAAAAGACACAGTGTCGTCGAGCAAAGCCTCGGTCGCCGCGTCGATCGCATCGCCCGCCAGCGCCCTGCCGAAGTCCTCATCGCTGATGTTGCGCGTGTCCGCCTCGTCCTTGCACGCGGCGTAGACGCAGTCGCACAGCAACACCGGATCCTGATACAGCCGATCGATGAGTTTGCCGCTGACGATCTCCATGAGGTCCACGCCGGTGAGCGCGCGGACGCGCTTGAGCGTCGTCTGGTTGATGTCGATGAGCCACGTTCGGCCCTCGTTGTCTTTGAAGGATTTCGCCATCGGTCAAACTCCTGTCACCCACGACGGGGCCGTCGCGCTGAAGGTCACCTTCGCCGTCACCGACACGCTGATCGCCTCTTCGAGCGCTTCGTTCCGGCTGAAGGACGTAATCATGAAGTCGGCCTGCAACCCCTCGCCCGGGTTCCCGTCGAGGATCTGGAAGCCGATGACGCCGTTGGCCAGGAATGCGTCCTTGATGACGGCGAACCCGGCGTCCGCCGGCTCCCACACCATCTCGAACTCGACGCTTGCGTCGCGCAATGTCGCGGCCGTCGCCCGCCAGCCGTTGTTGGCGCGCGTTGTCACGTCCGCCTCGCCCGTCTCCAGGCTGAGCGTCACGTCCTTGACATTCGTGAGCTCAATCCATGAGTTGAGACTGTCCTGGCCGCCATCCTTGTAGTTGATGACGGCGTCCATGCCGAGTTTGGCTGGCATTGTGGGGCTCCTAAGAAGAGTTACCGCTTCACGCGGTAGGTGATGGTCAGGACGCTTGTGAAGATCCGCAGTTCTTCGAGGTGCTCGCGGGCGACGATCGGCTCGCGCTCGATGGAGAAGAACGCCGCCGTCGGGAATCCGGCCAGTCGCGCGAGCCGCAGCGCATCGGCGACCTCTTCCGTGAGTGTGTCGAGCGCGTCGATCTCAGAGGGATCAGGATCAGCGCCGAGCTTCTTCTGCACGCCGACATCGATCGAGTAATCGAAGAAGCTGTGCTGCCGCGTGGCGTTGATGATGCTCAGCGATCGCGGCACGACGGTGACCTGCAGCGAATCCACATCCCCCGGTTCGAAGACCGGCTGCCAGGCGCGCTCGGCGGTGAACGTCTCGCTGAATGAACCCGCATTCAATGTTGCAGCAAGTGCATCGGCGATCTGTGCGATCTCGCTCATGGCGTGAATCTCCCTTCCAGGAACGACACGCGGCGCTCAAGATCCGCGAAGGCCGCCCGGGTCATGCGTGTTTCGACGATGAGCTCATCGAGGCGTTTCTCGACGTGGTCGAGCTTCGTGGTCACGACGCCCCACTGGACGGTGACGGCCAACAATGCGACGGCGCCGGTGGTCATTGCGCCGATCCATCTCGGGGGCTTGGTTGATTCGTTCCTGGTCATGGTGTTGTTTCTGTCTTGATGCGTTTGGTGTGGATTCGCAGGGCGATGCGGTGCGGGTCGCTGAACCGCCACGGCGGCTCGCCGCCCGGGGCGTTGACCTCGTAGGTGTGCACGAGTGATCCGTCGGTTTCCGTGATCCGATCGCCGGCCCTCGGCGTCGTCAGCACGCTCGCGAGGATCAGATCGGAAACCCGGATCAGGAAGTCCCTCGACTCCGTCCGATGGATCACGCCCAACTCGTCCGCCTGCTCGAAGACTGTCCGACCGACCGTGGCGTTGATCGCGACCGAGTCAGCCCCGCGCGCAAAGACCACGCCGAGCGACATGTGCTTGTGCCGCTGTTCGTCGAGCCAGGACAGGCCTTTCTGGAGGAGGTTGGGCATCGGTGATCCTTATTGACTCAATCGCACGCGCACGGTCGTCTCCGCGTCCGTCGCGGCACGAACAACCTTGCCGATGAGCTTGTTGGCGCCGGTGGCCGAGTCGGTTGTCGCCTCGTCCGCCGCGTCGTCCCAGTAGATCTGCACCCCGGCGGCGATGGTCGTGCCGACGCCCGTTGCCTTGGTGAAATCGAAGACGCCCTCGACCGCCAGCGCCCCGAGCATCCCCGCCTTGATGTCCAGGCTCGCCACGCCGACCAGCTCGCCCTGAACGACCACGTCGCCCGCCGCGATGTCGGCGCCCGGGGTGTGGTCGATGCGTGCGCCCTCGTGGATGAATGTCGCCATTGCTGAATCTCCTGTGTTGCTTAGAACCTGATCTCTTCGACGCCGCCCGTGGCCGCGTCCCCACCCCCCACAGCACCGCGCATCTGCACGTGCCGGATGTGTTGTGAATCGCCGACGAGGCGCACCGCCTCACCGGGTTTGAGCTCCGCCTGTTCGCTCAATGGGTCCCTCGGCGCCTCGACGCGGTACTCGAGCGGGACCGGTGAGTCCGCAGCGCAAGTGAGCAGCAGCTCCCGCGCGCCGAAGCCGTCGGAACCGCCAGCGCCGTCGGCACGGAACACGTCCGTCCACGATGGACCCGTCGCGATCGTCAGCCTGTTGTTCCGCCTGGCCATACCTATGCCGTCTCCTTCAGATCGCCGAACCGAGCACGATCGCTCGGCGCGACCGCGAGCGGCCGAGCGACGAGCCCGTCGCCAACCCGTCCCAATGGAACCGCCACCGGATCACGTCGATGAGCAATGTGTTGCCGTTGAGATGCTGCGAGGTGCTCGAGCCGACGACTTGGAATCCGAAGGCTGGGTCGAGCACATCCGTCTCGCTCAACCCCATCGTCTCCGTCGGACTGCCCTTGACGAACGAACTGGTCAGGTTTAGCGGCAGCGATCCGGTCCCGAGGTCCATCCGGACCACGCCCCCGACATGCGCATCGACTTGCACCGAGCGCGTCCCGTTGGCGTTCCCCGACCACCGCCCGCGCACCTCGAGCTCGACACCCAGCAGTGTGAACCCTTCCGGCGGCGGTGAACCGATGACCGAGTCGCGCAGCCGAAGCGTGCGGGTGTTCGGATTCGGTGAGAACAGCCCGACCGGCCCGCTCTGCGCCGACGCGAAGTCCTCGACCAGCGCGCCCTCCGGCGTTGTCCAGATGGCCCCGCCGGTGTTGATGTCCTGCGCCGTCTGGAAGAGCAGCAGCGGTGTGACGTTTGACATCGCGCATCACGCCTCGCCCTTGCTCTTCACGCCGCCGCGTGGGTCTTGCAGGTTCACGCCGAAGTCGTGGTACCCGCGCATCTGCACGCCCAAGGCATTGAAGTCCGCCTCGGCCGTCTCGATCGTGGGCGCCTCGCGACCATTCAAGAACGCGACCTCGATCACCGGCAGGTCCGTCGGATCCGCCAGCAGGTACCACGCCTTGTTGGAGTTGCCGGTGAACTGTGCGTTGCCCAGGTAGCGGCTGACCTCCACACCGAACTTGCCCTGGTGCGGGTTGGCGGTGGGGAACTTGGTGTTGCTCGTCGTGTCGCGGAGTTCGAGCGACTTGAAGAGCTGTGTCCCGATGGCCGACAGCCCCGTCGGCACAAGCAGGACCGAGGGCATGATCCCGATCGGCTTGCCGTCGGAGTCCACCTGGTCCAAGAAGGCGGTCTCGGCGTTGGTCAGCCCGTCGATGGAGAGAGCCGTCTGCGCGCCAATCAGGAAGTTGTTGTTCCCGGCGGTGAAGAAGGCCGCGTTGTCGAGGAAGGTCGTCCAGAAGACATCGTTGATCTTCAGCCCGCTGCCACGGCCGAGCTTCCGGGGCACGGTGGTGATGGCGCCGAGATCATCGTTGATGATGTCGCGGCGATCGATCGAGAGCAGCAGGCCGTAGGTGTCGGCCTTGTTGGAGTAGGACTCCTCGCCCAAGGTCCCGTGCTTGAATTCGCCGCCGGGAGCAACCAGTTCGTACTGATCCTTGCCCACCAGCCGGTAGCTGGTGACAGTCTTGAAGTCGCTGACGTTGCGGATGGCCGTGATGGTTCGCCAGGTCCGCTCGACACTGAAGAAGCCCTCGAGCATGAACTTGTTGGCGACGTTGGAAATGATCCCGCCAATGTTGATGGTGGACAATCCCGCCGCCGCGATGTCCATCCCGAAGGCGCTGCGCAGAGCGCCGCGGCTGTCGCGGAAGGATCGCCCGGTGTACCCGTTGGCCCACGCGGCTTCGAGAATGAGTTCCTGAAGCCCGATGCCGCCGCGGAATCGCTTAGCGGCCACATCCAGCGCCCGGGGTTCGTAGAGCGTGTCCAGTTCACTCAGCCCGGAGGTCATCATGCACGCCGCCTCGAGGACGTGGCCATTGATCGAGTTGTCCGGGACATGGACAGCAGGGGCGCCGGTGAGTCTGGGCCGGTCGGCGCGGAGGATCTCGAGCTCGCACTTCATGGCGTCCCAGCCCTCGGCGATCGCCTTCGTCTCGATTTCGACGTGCTTGCTCGCGCAAAGCCGGCGGATGTCGGCGATGCGCTGGGTTTCCTCGGCGGCCTCGGCGCGGATGTCGGCGACCATGCTTTGAGCGTTGATCCGACCGGCGATGGAGGGATCATCACCAGTGTTTTCGCTATCGTCGTTGTCCGGCGCAGCGGTTGCCGTAGCGGTAGGGCTTGCCGGTTCCGGCGCCCGCTCCGCCTCGTACATCGCCTTGAGGCTGGCCAGCTGCGCATCGCTCAGCCCCTGCGCATCGAATCCCTTGTCTGTCAGCCATGCTTCAAATTCCATCTCGTCTGTCTCCTTGCTGGTGTGTTCTTTGGCCGCAACCTGCGCGCTGGTGTCGTCGTCGGCGCCGAGCGCCACGAACGAGACCTCGCCCAGGCGCGATCGCCGCACGATCTGCACGGGGCCATCGATCTTTTGGCCGTTGACCTGGGCGCTCTTCCCTTTGGGGACCAGTTCGATGTTCTCGGCGCTGGCGCCGATCGACGCCTGCCACGGAAATCCGCTCAGGCTGCTCTCGACGATCTCGCCGGCGACCGCGCCGGCGCCGCTGATGACGCCCGCGATGTGCAGGCTCGAACACTCGACAAGCACGGACTCGGTGTGCCCGACGATGAGCGACGGGTTGTGATCTTTCAGGATCGGGCGGCTCTTGGCGCTGACCTGCATTCCGGCAAGGTCGACGACGACCGGGTGCGCCCAGCCCGCAAGGCGCATCGCGCCGCCGGTGTAGGCCACCATCTGGAAACGCCGCGGCTGTGGGCGGTCGCCGTCAGCGCCGTCACCCGCAGCCGCGACAAGCTCGCCGACCGGTGCGCACAGGCGCAGCTCGCGTATTGAACTATTCGTCGTCATCTTCGGCATCCTTGCCCCCTGTGCGGTTGAGCGCCGGCTGCGCTTCCTCTGTGGTCAGCCCGAGCTCGGCCATGAGCGATGTTTCTTTGGCGCGCTGGCGCAGCTCCGATTCCCAATCACGCCCCTGCCTGGCGTACTCCCAGGCGAGCGTGGTGGTGTGGTTGGTCAGGTGCGTCGCCTGGGCTTTGGCTTCCTTGAGCGGATCGACCTCGCTCTGGCCATCCCAGAACCACTGGTGTGATGGGAGGTCGCCGGTGGCGACAAGCGTGCGGGTGCGCAGCGGCAGCAGGCCGCTGACGAGCACCGCCTCACGCAAGAAGGCCGCGAGCAGGCGGTCGAGGACGGCGCGCCCGATGTGCTCCTGCTCGACGCGGATCGACTTGAAGTAGACCTGGTGGTCGAGCTTGCCGCTGGCGAAGTTGTAGCCTGACGAGTTCCCGGCGGCGACGTTGAAGGGCATGTTCAGGCACCGCGCGATCTCGTTGAGGATCTCGTGCTTGAACTCGGCGTAGCTCGTGCTCGGCTGCTCCGCCCGCATCTGCTCCATCCGCCAGCCGCCGGGCATGGTCAGCAGCGCGCGGGCCTCGAGTTCGATGGCGTCCATCGGTTCGACGGCGTCGGCTTCGCCCGATGCGGGGGCGTCCGTGTAGAGGATGCCCGCGAAGTCCGCCGCCGTCTCGGCGGCCCCGAGCACCGCCAGCGTGTACCGCCGCAGCTGCGCAAAGAGCGGCAGCGCGGGGGTGATGTCGGGGATTCCACGGTGCTGGCCGGGCCGGTCGGCACGGAAGTAGTGGATGACGGATTCCGCCGGGACTCGGTCGAACTCGTCGCTGAGCGAGAACCGGGTCGCGGCGCCCGAGTCGCCCGGGTGGCGCCGGAGGACGTGGTACTCGACCGGGTTGCCGAACGAGTCAAAGACGACCCCGTCGATCGAGTTGTTCCTGAGAGAATCAACCGTGGGCGTAGCCACCTGGTCCGCCTCGACGAGGCGAATGTCGAGCGTGACTGGAGTATCGAGGCTCGGGTTGCTCGCCAGGATCCCGAAGACCTCGCCGCTCTCGGCCCGGGCCATCCGCATGGCGCGGAGTTTTTCGGGGAGGCCGATGGCCTTGCACCAACTCGCAAAGGCGGACTCGATGACGGCGTTGGCTTCCGCATCATCCGTAAGCATCTGGAGCCGTGGGCCGGTGCCGACGACGTCGTTGGCGAGCGTGAGCACGATGCCGCGTGCGTAGGCGTTGTTGGCGGTTTCATATCGAGCCCGGTTGCGGAGTGTGCGACGGACCTGCGGCGAGGCCGCCGCATCGGCGCTGAGGCTATCGGCGCTGGCCCAGTGGCGCCGGTTGGCGTCGTTGGTCGTCGCCGCGTCGAATTTGGCACGGACCATCCGGCGGAGCAGCCCGCCCTTGGTCGCAGGGTTGATCCGCTTCGGCCCGCTCGCCTTGGCGCCCTTGAACCAAGCCATCACGCCATCTCCCCGGCGCCAGGTGGCGCGAGGCGCGACATCCGCAGACCACGGTCGCGACGCTTGGCGGCAGCCTTGGACGAGAGGTACCGGTCGGCCTCGATCTGGTCCTTGAGATTGTGCTGTTCGACTGATCCCGCGTCGCCTTGGGCGCGCTTGGGTCCTGCGGCGTTGTCGGTGATCTGCTGCGTGAGATCGTTGGGCGGGAGAGGGTCCATCTCCCTCTACCTATCTGCGGCATAGATCATTCTGTCGCGCAGGATTTGAGTACAACGCTTTTTCTCTGCTGATCAGACGCTCAAGAAACACCAATTTATGTTGCCACAGATGGCGGGTGGTGGAGTATGGGGGTGTTTGGTGGCGGAAACACACGGACCGCCGCACCAGATCAACCAAGTCGATACACAGCATTCAGTGTTTCAACCGACTGCTCGAATGACACGCCCTTGATTCCGAGAGTTTTCAGATCGGGGGGCTCCGCCTCGACCTCTTCGATGAATCGCCGCATGTCGTCGCTGATTGTTTCCGGAATCGACGCTTTGTATTCGGGGTCGACGATCTGTGTCAGCCGAAATACATCGTTCTTGTGCTTCTTGATTGTCTTGCTATCAACTCGATCGCCAGCCTCTCGACGCTCGCGCAGATCGAGCCAAGCCCGCGCCTTAAGCGGGATCAACCGCTCCGCTCCAAGCGCTGGAATACCCTCGATCTCGGTCTTTCCCTCGTGAATCCAGCGGTAGTAATCTTCGTCCAGCAGGATCGCCGAGAGGCTGGACACCTCGTCATCGATCGGGATCGGCGTCAGCACACTCTCGCCTGTGATGACCAGCGCGTCCGGCACACGGGAAAAGAGTTCGAGCATCTCCGGATAGGAATCATCCGTCGGCCTCTGAAACCGGTAGAACCGTTTCTCGCCCGTGGAGGTCTCATTGATTTCGTAGCCCCCTGCTTTCACGAACGACCAGAACTCCTTTGCGAACTCTTGATCGAGCGCCTCGACACACAACACGATATCGAGGTCGCGCGTCACCCTGAAGTCGAGCCCAGCGTCGGTCATCGCCAGGTCGCACGCGGTCCCGCCGATCAGGACGTACCGATCGCCGAACGCGCTGAAATGATCTCGGAAACGCTCCAGTCCTCTCACCAAGGCAGGGTCTCCAGCATCTGTTCTAGCGCCATCTCGACCCGCTCATCCGACTCACCTCGGAGAGTGAGGTACAGCGACAGCGGATCAACGGTTTCGTCTTCGCTCAGGATCCTAGGAGGATACTTCCAGATCTCGACATCGACCACGCCGATATCGCGCATGGGAACCCGTTCAATCACCCCGCTCCGTTGGGCCGACCTCCAGTCATCCCGGTCGGCCGCGATAACGGGGATGTTCGGTTCGGCCAGCATCGATCGTTGAGCGAGCGCGCTGACGCCCGCGGTCAAACCGTGCAACTCCTGAATCTCTCCCCGAACGTGAAACAACCGCTGAACCGGAGAACGAAGCATGGGGAGCGCCTTGTCCCAGATCACACGCTTGGGAGCCGTTAGGCAAACCTGTCGTGCTCGATCTACCGTTCTGGATTCTGCAAGTTCGGCGTTCTCAAGTTCATCGAACGCCCGACTCAGCGTAATAGGCGCATATTGCAGCTGTGGGCCAAGCTGGCTCGCGGATGTGGCTGCCATCTCGTCCAGCTGCAGCAGCATGTAGATCAACACCGCCTGTGTAGACGGAGCGAATGCCTCTATCTCTGGCTCAAGTGGCCTATAGATTTCGCTGAAATCAATCCCCAACGGCAGCAAGTACATGTGCTTCCTGGGAACGATGAACGGAATTCGGTGATCTATAAGCCGCTTTCGGTTGTACGACGTGATGGAATCACGCACGTACACGACCGGGTTCTCAAAGATTGCTTCTGTCTGTTCGAGGTGCTTGCTGATCGTCTTGGGCGTCTCCTCCTCCGACCGCCTTGCCACCATGAACAGGAGCGGGTCCCCGAAAAGCCGACCCTCGTAGAACGAATACCGGTCCCGAAGAAACAGAGGCAGTCGCCTCGCCCCCTCCCATCGCCACAGCATTGCGTGGCCACCAAACGCGTCCTCAAGGTATCCGGCGATATTCCGAGTGATCCGCTGCATCAGGGTCATTATACCAGTATTTTTGCACATTACCAATGTAAATGGTATCGTGCAAAAATATTGGTAAAGACGAACAAAAGCGCCTCCTTTTGGTAAATACAGCCATAAAAAAGTTATCGGACGATTCGTCCTTTACGCCCACTCTGGAGAGATGACAGCCGAACACGGGGCTTGTCAGCCACCTTGGCATCCGTCCCCAAAAGCACCGCCCCCCCCATTGATGCCGCGACGGCGGCGCCGACCAGGCAGTCCAGCCAGTGGTTGTCCAGCCCATCAACACGGATCTTCCACTCGTCAACCGTCCGCCCCCGCCCTTCGGTCTTGACCCGGTATTCGCTCGTCAGGTGCTCGGCGAGCAGCTGATGCCGTTCGGGCTTGTGCCCGAAGAGCGAGAGACAACCCGGATCCCCCATCGGGACTGCCAGCCGGGCGTGAACGAACGACTTCCAGTAGTTCGTGTCGAAGACGACGTGCCGCACGGCCCGCTTGCCGGTGACGACGGGCACGCGCCAGTTCAGGCCCAGACGCTCGCCGCGCTTGCGCTTGTAGTCGCTCAATGGCATGCTCGATGCACCGACATATCGACCGTGGCTCGGCGTCAGCGCGCTCGCGTGGCCCGACTGACGGCAGAACTGGTACACCACATCGGTCGATGTCCCCCAGTTGGCGTCGATGAGGCAGCGGTCGATCCTGACCATCGCGCCGTCGTCACGCCGCCACTCACGAGCCATGTGCGATTCGGCCAGGCGCTCGAGCCCCGCGTAAATCGCTCCCTCCTGCCCCGCCCTCGGCGCAGCGTGCGCCAGCGTCCGACGAATGTCGCGGAGGGTGAAGTGCGCTCCGGGCGCCTGCTTCTGATCCGGCTCGACGCCGTAGTCAACAACGTAGCCCGTAAAGTCGTCCTCCCACGCAGCCACGAGCCAGAAGAGCGCCTTGCCCTGCACGTCGATGAACATTGTCAGGCGCGTGGCGCCGATGGGAACCTCACCGCGCCGATGGCCGTTGGTCTTGGCCGCGATCTGGTCGGCGCTGAGCAGCTCCTCGTCGGGCTCATCTTCCGGCAGCGGTTCGTTCTGGTACTCGGCGAAGAAGGCCGCTTCGTTCTGGAGGCGCAGGTTCATCGCGTGCTGGAGCGCGCTCAGTTCATCGTGGTTGAAGCGTGACGCCCAGGCGATCTCGGACCCGGCGTCCATCGCCTCGCGGTGGTCCCGGTAGAACCCGGTCGCCTCGGCGATGCCACGGTCGCTGCGGAGGCCGTCGGCGCGCAGTCGGGCGTACTCGTCCCACAGCTTCTCGTTCTCGGGGAACGCGTACACCATCTTCGTCCGCTCACCCTGCCACGCCGGGTGCTTGTCGCGGTCGAGCAGCCGATCGGCGAGATCGTCAGGACGAACCACCGTGACGGTCATCAGCCCGGCGATCTTCTGGCCCGGGCCTGCGAGCCCGAGGATCGCACCGGCGAGGATCCGCTCGCGGTTGGCGCATTGGCTGGGCGAGCGTGCCGATTCATCCGTCTGCGGGTCGTCGATCAGAACCAGCGATGGGCGCACAGACGATCCGTCCGCGCGTTTGTGCTTCATGCCCCGGATGCGCCCGGTGATGCCGGCCACACGGATAATCGCTCCAGACGCCGCCGATCCCTCGATCGTCGGCAGCACGACCTCCTTGGCCGTCCATCCGATGAACGTCGGCTTGCCGCCGAGCAGCTGACCGGCGGCGCGCTGGTGGATGCCCTCGAGCGCCCGCACGGGGAAGCACACCTCCGGGAAGTCGACGGCGAGCGAGTCGCTGTTCTCCAGCTCCGCCTTGATCGAATCGAGCATCTGCGCGGCGTGGTCCTCGTCCGAGCCGATGAGCGTGACGAACTCGCGGTGTCCGTACGCGAGCGCCCACAGACAGGCGGTTTCGCAGAGGCTCGTCTTACCCGTGCCCCTGGGCATCGCCATCGCGAACAACCCACCCTCGAGCACGGCCCGTTCGATCTTGGCAATGACCTTCAGGTGATCCTCCGACCAGTCCATGTGAAACGTCAGCGGGAAGTACTTCTCGCAAAATGCACGGAAATCCCGCGCGCACGCCGCGCGACGCTCGGGGTTGGCGACCTCGGGCAGCGGCCCGATCTCTCGTCCGGTCTTTGACAGCTCCCTGGCCTCGCGCGCCTTGCGCTCCCGGTACGCCTCGTAGCCATCTAAGCCATCGGGCCGCTCGGTTTCCTGCCGGATCCGCTCGTGCCGGGTCGCGGTCAGCCACGCGACGTAGCGGAGCAGATCCACGCGCTTCGGGTCGTCGCCCGAAACGATGCGGAACCCCGCGCGCGTGCGGTGACGATGCAGCTGCCGCTCGCTGATGACCTCGCCCAGCGGGGTCGAGTTCAGCAGGCGGCACAGCTCGCCGGGCCGGAGTTGCCTGGGGTCAATCGCCACGCGTCCCTCCGGCTCCCATCTCGCGCACCAGCCAGGCGGCGTAGTGCACGAGGTTGATCGTGCCGTCGGTGTTCGTCGGGGCGCCGGACTCGATGTCTGCGCGCAGCATTGCCTCGGTGATCGGCGAGCCGCCCAATCGCGACAGCGCCCGCGCTGCGTCCTCGATTGGAAGCGCCATTGGGTTCAGCGATGTTGGGGATTTGCTAGGCGCGTGTCTGGCCATCGACGCCCCTCCATCTGGAACAGTTGCCCACTTGTTGCCCACTTCGTGGGATTGTCATGGATTCGCCTTGATGTTCTGCGCGCATCTTGCCCTTGTGTGAACAGCGCCGGGGAACACGCCACGGCGCACGCAACCCGAAGGAGCAACCAGCATGACCAATCGCACGACCACGAACGAACCCACCGCCGCCCAGATGTACGCCGAGCAGCGGAACAACATCGCCCGGCTGCTCGACGTGCTCGCGATGGAGCTCGATAGCCGCGACGAAGAGGCCAAGGCCGACCCCGGCAACTGGGGCAAGGCGTGCGACCTGGCGCTGGTCCGGACCGACCTGACCAACATCGTCGCCTTCGTTAGCCGGATGGAGCGCGAGGACGTCGAGCGCTTCCTCCGCGAGGCCGAGTGAACGGACACCCCAACCACGAAGGAGACCGCCATGACCAACGACCATGAAGCGTTCCTGAAACGCCTCGACACCAAGCGCTCGCAGGACATCGCACGCTGGGCGGAGACGCTGATCGAGTGCGACCCGGAAGACCTGCCCGAGCGGGCGAACGAGATTCTCGACCTCGCTTACTCGCGCGGCTTTGAGAGGGCGTGCATCGTGCAGGCCGCCGCCGACGCGACACGATCGCCATCGCCGCAGAAACCGCTGCGGTGCCAATGCCCGGCGTGCGGCCGGGACATTGAGATCCGACCCATCTGACGCCCGCCCCTCAACCGTTGAGACGCGGGCATTTTCATTTCCACGCCAACCCGAAGGAGAATCGAAATGGCAACCAAGACAGCGAAGAAGACGACGAAGAAGAGCAGCAAGAAGACCACCAAGAAAACCGCACCGAAGCGGCCCGCCCCGAAGAAGGCGGTGAAGATGACCCCCGCCAAGAAGCCGACCGGCGCCAAGCGCGTCAGCCTGCTCGACGCTGCGGCGACCGTGCTGGCGTCGGCGAAGGAGCCGATGCAGGCCAAGGCGATCGTTGAGCAGGTCGTCAAGCGCGGCCTGTGGAAACCGGGCGCCGGCAAGACGCCCCACGCCACGCTCTACGCCGCGATGACGCGGGAGATCACCGCCAAGGGGAAGGACGCCCGGTTCGAGAAGGTCGAGCGGGGGCTGTTCGCCGCCGGGAAGGGCGCCTGATTCATGCTCGACGAATCCTTCGTCATTGAGAACGGCGTCCTCATCCGGCGCGTCGCTCCGCGGCGCGGCACGCCCTACGAGCACACCTGCTCGAAGCGAGTGTACGACGATGTCGCCTTCGCCATTGAGCAGATTGGCGCCGCCACCTTCACCGGGGAGGATGTCCGCGAGCGGATCGAAAAGCCGTTGACGATCCCATTCACCCAGGTCTACACGGCCCTGGCCTTCCTCAAGGAGCGCGGTTGCATCGTTCCCGCACACGGACGGCGCCACCGGGCTGCATGCGATTTCGTGTACGAGGACGCGATGATCGAGTGGCACGCCCTGCGTGAGGGAGCGCCCGGCAGCAACTGAGGCCATCACGCCCCCGCCCCCTTCGCCCCGACCCAGGTCGGGGCTTTCTCTTCGGCGTCAGCGCTACAGCTGATCCGCTCGACCTTCTTCCCGGTGAACTCCTCGTATCTCTGGCAAATCACATCGCAGTACGCCGGATCGATCTCCATCAGGAACGCGCGCCGGCCCGTCTGCTCAGCGGCGATCAATGTCGAGCCGGAGCCGCCGAAGAGATCGAGGATGTTCTCGCCGGGGCGCGATGAGTACTGCATCGCGCGCACCGCCAGCTCGACCGGCTTCTCCGTCAGGTGCACCATGCTCTGCGGGTTGACCTTCTTGACGTGCCAGAGGTCCGTCGCGTTGTTGGGGCCGAAGAATTTGTGCCCGGCGCCCTCGCGCCAGCCGTAGAAGCAGATCTCGAAGGCGCCCATGAAGTCCTTGCGCGTCAGCACCGGGTGCTGCTTGTCCCACACGACGCCTTGGCTGAAGTAAAAACCGCACGCCTTCAATGGCGCCGGGTAGTTGCCCAGGTTCGCGTATCCGCCCCAGATGTAGAACGACCCGCCGGGCTTGAGCACGCGCGCCATGTTGCCGAACCAGGCCAGGAGCATCTCGTCGAAAGCCTCGTCGGTGACGAAGTCGTTCTCGAGGGGCCGGTCCTTGGCGCGCATCTTGGCGTGTGTCGCCTTGGCCTTCTCCGGGTGGCGGGCCAAGTCGAACTTCTGGTGGTGCTTACCCTTCGGCGCAGCGAACGATGAGTTCCCCGCCGCGATGGCGTTGTTCGATCGAGGCTCGACCTTGACGTTGTACGGCGGGTCGGTATTGATCAGATCAATGGTGGCCCCGTCGAGCAGCCGGTCCACGTCCTCGACACTCGACGAATCCCCGCAAAGCAACCGATGCTCGCCGAGCACAATCAGATCACCCGGCTTGGTCACCGGCTCGTCCGGCGGTTCGGGGACCTGATCCGGATCGGTCAGCCCCTCGGCCACATCCCCGCCAAGCATCTTCGCCAGTTCGTCCTCGTCGAATCCCAGCAGCGACCAGTCGATCCCGGCGTCCTGGAGTTCGGCCAACTCCAACGGCAGCAGTTCCATGTCCCACGACGCGAGCTCATTCGTCTTGTTGTCCGCGATCCGGTACGCCCGGATCTGCTCGGGCGTCAGGTCGGTGGCCACATGCACCGGCGCCTTCTTCAGCCCGAGTTTCAGCGCCGCCTTGAACCGCGTGTGGCCGCAGACGATGACGCCAGCTCCATCGACCACGATGGGCTGGCGGAAACCGAACTGCTCGATGCTCTCGGCGACGGCATCCACCGCCGCATCGTTGTCGCGCGGGTTCTTCTCGTAGTGGGTGATGGCGCTCAGCGCGCGTTGCTCAATCTTCATCAGTCATCCTCCGTGATGCGGGTTGGGGTGGGTGGGTTGGAACGGGGTGGCCCAGGTTGGCCCGTGTGGCGTTGTGCGCAAGATCTGGCCCCGGTGTCGCCCGGATCGACAGGGGCGCAATGTGGGCCGACGTGTGGGGCGAGGGCGGGTGTCCGATGGGAACCGGACACCTTGAAGTAAGTCAGATGGATAGCGTGGCTGTTCCCGCGGGCGTATGGCACACGGTTTGCACCGAAGGAACCATTGCGCTCCGCACACTTTTCACGTCCATGATCGAGTCTCGTTTCCCCGTTCACCCCTTCACCCCCCTCACACACGTGCGCGGGCTCGAATCCATCTGCGCAAGGGGGTACGGGTGAATGGGTGAAACCAGAGGAGTAGAGAGAGAGAAGTTGTTGTTTTTTCTATACTTACTACACATCTCACGTTTCACCCCAAGGCGGTGAAACCAGGGTGAAGCGAGAGAACCCTGACCGGCATTTCCGCCCCACGTTTCACCACAGTTCACCCACGTTTCACCCCTCATCGGCGCCCCCGATCAGCTCGTACTCGACGAGCGAACTGCCCGCGCGCGGGGTCGTTTTGACCAGCACATCGCCGCGCTGCGCGAGCGTCTCGATCAGGTCGCGAAAATCTTTCGCCTTGAGTTTCATCCGCTTAAGCAGCACGGAGTGCGGCAGCCGCTGATTGGGCGACTCGCGCAGCTTCTTGGTCAGCCGCAGGCACTCGGCGTGGAACGGGTTTTCCGCCACGTGGCGCTCGGCCATGCACAGCATCCGCCGCGTCTGGTGCATCACCAGCCGCGCCGCCCACCGCACGGCGTCCGCGCCGATGACCGGCGAGCGGTGGCCCTCGCTGATGGCGTAGACCAGGGCGAGCTTCCGCACGTGCTCGCTCACGCGGCCCCAGACCGTCGTGCCGACCGGGTCCTGCGCCGCCTCGGCTTTGGCGTACTCGGCCTCGGCCTCCTCGCGGACCTCCACCACGAGCCGCCTTGCCTCGTCGGTGTGCTCGACGATGCGCGGCGAAGGATGGCTCGAACCGAGGTTGCCAGGGCCCGTCCGCAGGTCCGCCCACCACTGCGCGGTCTCGATCACGCGCGCCGGGATCTCGCGGATCGACGGCTCCTGGCCGGCGCTGCGCTGCCCCGCCTCGAAGATCAGCATGCGGGCGAAGAAGCCGTTGGTGAGCATCCGCTCCGAGAGCGCTTCGTAGTAATGGTTCGGGATCGCGGTGCCCAGAAGCACGAGGCACGGCTGGTGAATCACGCCCGGCGCCTCCCTGCCGGCCTTGCGGCGCATCGGGAAGACGCTGTTGGACGACGAGTAGAGCGTCAGCAGCGTGTTCATGATGCTCTCGTGCCGGGCGTCGCGGGCGCGGTTGATCGACTGGAGCATCCCGTCGATCTCGTCGGTCTGGAAGAGCATCGCCGGGTCGGCGAAGAGCGCGTCTTGCACGCCCTCGCCGGAGGCGAGCCGGTCGCCCAGGCAACGCTCGTGCCCGACGGCGTGGACGATCCGCGTGTTGAGCTTGCGGGGCCAGTCCTTGCCCGCCGAGGAGTGGGCCAACCCCAGGAGGTAGAGGTTGGTGCGGTTGTCGCCAGGATCGCGCACCTTGCGGCCAGCGAGAAACGCCTGGAGCGCCAGCGCGCCGCAGAACGCCATGACCGGGTTCGGGTACGGCGCGGTTTCGAGGCAGAAGTCCATCAGCTCGCTGATGAACCCGGGCACGCGCAGCGCGTCATCGGGGATCACCCCCGGGTCGTCGCGCGCTGGCGCGAGGGAAGCCGGGCGCCTTGGATCAACCCCGGCGCTGACCGCTGTTGAACCGAGCAGCCCCGACAGATCGACGCCGGGATCGGGCGATGGCCGCGCGGCGTAGTCGGGGTCAACCGCGCGCCGCAGATCGTGCCATTGGTAGCCTTGGCCCCGGTTGTGCTTGTTGCAGTAGGCGAGCTTGCCGTCGTCGCCGATGAGCACGGCGATGTCCGAGCCGCCGGTCGAGACGATCTCGGGGTCGACCGGGCACCGCTCGAGCAGCAGCATCGTCTTGTCGCTGTTGCGGCGCTCGCCCGCGACGGTCACGCCTCGGGCCTCGAGCCACGCGCGCACGCCCGCAGGGTCGGTCGGGAAGCGACTATCACTGTGTGCGGACTGGGCGCGCGGAGGAGGCGGCTCACCGGCGAGCGATTCGAGTTGTTCTTGGCTGACGGGTTCGACGGTGTCCGGCGCATCGAGCAGTACCGATCGGCGGTGCGGCCGGTCGGCGATGCCAGACTGCCCCCGGAGATCGTCGCCCTTGCGCGCGACCGTGCCGACAGCCTTGACGATCCGCGCTGGGTTGAAGACCGATCGGTCGACGGAGACCGCGTCGTCGCTGAACTGATCCGCCATCGCCGCGAGCACGCGCTTGACGAGACCTCCGTCGTCCCCCGGCAGATCAACGCGGTAGAGCAGGTGGTGGCCGTTGCCCGACATGGCGTTGATCGGCGCGGGCCAGCCGATCTGGTCCAGGTACGCACGAACGGATTCGGCGCGCTCCTCCGCCAGCTTGAGCTCCTCGTCGGTGGCGCTGACGCCGCTGGGCCGGGCCGGATCAACATCCACGAGCAGCCACCGCCGCCGGGGCACATCGCCGTCGGCGGTCGTCTGGGCGGCCTTGGGCCGAACCCGGTTCGCGGCCCGCGCCAGCAGGTCGGATCGGACGGGGTTGAGCGTGACATAGATTCCCGGGGCCAGGCCGGACGCCTCCAGCCTCGCGATCGCGTCTGCGGCTGCGTCGAGATCGCTGAAGTAGCCCGAGACCGTGGACGTAAACGACGAGCCTACGCGCTCGCGGCACTTGGGCGCGCGCACCTCGAGCACATCCCCGGACTCAAAGAGCATGCCGAGGAATCGGCGCAGTTCGACATCGGGCGTCGTCTCGGTCACCCGCACGGGGCTCCGGTTCGCGCATCCCACTGCTCGAGCACGGTCCAGACATCACCCTCGGCTTCAACCGATGCGCCGAACCGGCGGCGGCCGTCCGCCCACGCCATCTCGATGGCCCCCTTGTGCGCGGAGACGGCGACAAGCTCCTCGCGGACATACTGAGCCAACTCGTCGATCCAGGTCAACACGCGTGCGTCGTACCGATCCGTCCACAGCACCAGCGCGCCGCGATAAATCGAGAACGGCCCGACACCCATCAGGAGGTCGGACTGCGTAGGCAGATGAAAGACGGGCTCCGAACGGGTGACTTGTTGAATCTTCGCGGTCATCAAAACGGTATCTCCTCGTCTGTGATGCAATAGTCCACCCCGGCCGCGCCGAGGGCTCCGGCGGGGTCGGGCAGGTTGTCCGGGTCATCCACCCGGGGCGGCTTGGGGCCGAGCTGGTGCGCGATGATGCGGTCGTACTTCTCGCCCGCCTTGCGCTCGACGGTGATCGACAGCGTCTCGGCTAGCGCGCCGGCGGCGGCGAGTTCGACCGCCTCCTCCACGCTCGACGGGAACGGATCGTTCGACCGCGCTTGCCACCACTGCGACGCCTTGGACAGCGCGTACCCCGTGTGCTCGAAGCACACCCACTCACGCATGTACTTGTTCAGACCGATTCGGTACTCGACGCGCATCGTCGGCGGAGCGTCAGGGTCGCCGCGCTTCTGGTGAACGTGACACGTCGCGCCGCTAACGCGGTGTTCTTCGCACGCGCTCTGGCCTGAAAGGATGCCCTCCGTGCAGGCCTTCGCCTCGTGCCTGCCCCTATCCGGCTCCGGGAACTCGTGTCCGCACTCGGGACACGCCGCGTAGGCAGCGTGGATCAGCGCCAGGCACCCAGGGCACTCCTTCGCCGGCGCCTCCCCGTCGCTGCGTCCGGGCTCACTGATACGGATATCGTCGACCGGGCCGTGGCGCAGCACGTTGCCGCCGAAATCCAATACGAGGCAGTCGACCTTGCCGGACGCCAGGCGGAAGCCGCGCCCGACCATCTGGTAGTAGAGCCCCGGCGACATTGTCGGCCGCACGAGCGCCACGCAGTCGATGTGCGGTGCGTCGAACCCCGTCGTCAGGACGTTGACGTTGCACAGGCACTTCAGGCCGCCCGCGCGGAACCGCCCGAGGATCTCGGAACGCTCATTCGATGGCGTCTCGCCGCAAACGAACCCGCACTCGACGCCGTGCCGCTCCTTGAGCGTCTGCGCGATGTGCCGACCGTGGCGAACGCCCGACGAAAAAATGAGCGTCGCCCGGCGGCCCCTTGTCTGATCGACGATCTCGGCGCACGCCGCCTCGACGAGCGCCTCATCATCCATAAGATCCTCGAGCTCGCCGGAGATGAACTCCCCCGCGCGGACGCGGATGGCGCTCGTGTCCGCCTTCACGCCGCCCGCCTTCGTCCGCAGCGGCGAGAGGTAGCCCCGCGCGATCAGCTCGCGCACGCCGACCTCGTAGCAGACGTGGTTGAGGATGTTCTCCGGCCCGCAGATGGAGCCGGATTTCATCCGGAACGGCGTCGCCGTCAGCCCGATGATCCGGACATTGGGATTCACCGCCCTCGCGTCGGCGATGAACCGGCGGTACATGCCGTCGTCGTCCGCCGGGATCATGTGGGCCTCGTCCACGATGATCAGGTCCACCGGCCCTAAGTCGCACGCCCTCTTCCAGATGCTCTGGACGCCAGCGACGGTAACGGCGTAGCCGAGGTCCTTGCGCTTGAGACCCGCCGAGTAGACGCCGAGCGGCAACCCCGGCGCGATCGCAGCGACCTTCTCGACCGCCTGCTCGAGCAGCTCCTTGACGTGCGCGAGGATGAGAACACGACCGATCCACAGTTCAACAGCATCGCGGCAGATCTGCGCGAGCACGGGCGTCTTGCCGCCACCGGTCGGAATCACGACGCAGGGATTGCCGTCATGCTCGCGCAGATAGTCGTACACCGCCTCGACGGCCCGCAGTTGGTAGTCGCGCAGTTGCATCACGCCTTCAACTCAGTGATTCTGACATCGGCGCGGCCGCCGCGCACGATATCGTCCCGGATCACGCGCAGATCAGTGATCTGACCATCGTCACAGAACAGATGGCCATGCTGCATGGCGTCCAGGATCGCCTTGAGCGTGTTGTCGACATCGCGCTTCCGCCGATCCGGCGGGTGGAGTGTCACGACAACGCGCAGCGGACCTATCAGGCATCTCTGCTCGAACGGCACAACAATGCATCTCGCCTCGACCGCGTCGCGATAGGCATGCGCTTGGCGGCTCAAGATCACTCGGGTTGCCCTGCCGACACGAACATACCGCCAGTAGTGATTCACACTGGGGGGGTAGGGCAGCTCAAGTGTGATCGTTGGACTCATCGCTTCCACGGCGGCGTGCTCCCCGCGGCGGCCGTTGGGGCAACAGGCGCAGCGCCATTGACGCTCTCGAACCCCTTGATCTCATTGGTGATCTCGCCCGTGTCATCGCGCTTCTTGCACGCGACGCGGATGATCAACGGCGTGTTGTGCAGTTCGAGCGAGTCCTTCGGCGCCATGACGCCCACCGCCCGGCAGATCGACGACAGCTCGGCGCGGGCGATCTTGACCGCCATTTCGCTCGGGTTTTCAAGGTTGAGCCTGGCCCAGACTTGGCGGCCCTTGCAGTCGCCGTCGATGATCTGGAAGGTCAGTTGCAGGTACCGACCGTTGTTGGTCTTCGTCGGCTTCATCTCCGACTCGGTGATGATCGCGGTGTATGCGCCTGCGGGGATCGGATCAAACCCGACGGCGGGATCGACCTCGTTGGCGTTGAAGTTCAATATGGCCATTGTGTGGGCCTCCTTTGTGTTGGGGATGGATTCAGTTGGTGGGCGCAGCGCTGGCCATAGCGTTCATGAGCGACGTCCACGAAAACTCCAGCGGATTGGGCAGCGAGTACCGGTTCTTGGCGCACACCGTCGGCGACCACTCGGTCGTGAGCGCACGAACGCCGTCGTTGCCGCGCGTGGCGAAGAGCACGGCGTCGGCCCACTCTGTGAAGATCGGCGTCAACCAGACAGGCGTGTCGGGCGCCGCCGTTCGGATGTCGTACCCCTCGGGCAGCGTCATCTTGGTGTTGGCCGCGTGCGCGAGCAGGAGGACAGCGACGCCGTGCTCGCTGATCGCGTTGAGCGCCGGCAGAAGATCGCGGCTGACGATGTTCTGGACGATCTCGCGCGCCTTGTAGTAGCCGCCGTGCGCGCTGCCGATGGTGTTGGTGATGTCGCCCTGGGATTTCGGGTCGAGTTCGATCACGACATGCTCGACGATCCGGTTGCACATCCAGTCCAGCGTGTCGATCGCCACGACACCGACACCCTCGGGCGTGCCGCTGATCGCCAGCTCATCGAGCCACGCCTGCATCTCGTTCCACGTCTTGAGGTACGGCGTGCGCGTCAGCCCGGGGATCGCGCCGGCGCCGTTCTCGCAGTCGATCAGCAGCGCGCCCGCCTGCGCCGCGAAGGTCGTCTTGCCGACGCCCGGCTGGCCGTAAACGACTATCTTGGGCGGCGCCGGCGTGGTCGTGGTGATGAGCGAATCGGTCAGCGGCATGGGATGGCTCCGTGGTTGGGCGGGATCGGACTCGTCGGGGAAGAAATCGCGCATAAACGCCCCTTGCCCCAGCCGGACGAGCGGGACGCGGTCGGTGGTGTGGAGGTCGGACGGGTTGGGCGGCGATTGGGAGAGGGGCACGCCTGTACCCCTCTGCCCGAGCCGCCGAACTGTCGCGCACCGGTTAACAGAGCAGGGATTTCGCCGGCGCCAGAAGCTCGCGCAATTGCTTCACACGTCGGTAACCCGTTCCGCGATGCACGCCGCAGTCGTCCGCGATCTCGGCCACGGTCTTGGACTTGAGCTGGTCGGCCAGCTCCCCGAGCTCACGCGGCAGCGCCTGAAGCATGGGCTCGAGATCCATCCGCAGGTCCGATTCGGCGACGTGGTTTGCTCGGCGGTCCTCGATGTCCGGCGACTGGCTGACCCGGTCGGGCAGCGGCACGAACACCGGTGATCGCTTCCGGCGAGAGCGGAGCTGACGGGCGGTGTGCTTGTACCAGCGGTCCATGACGCGCCGGGAGAAAGTCGCCGCCGAGGACCGCGCGGGGTCGTGCCGGCCCATGGCGCGGATGACCTCAAAGGAAAGATCCTGGGCGAGGTCTTCCCGATCCTCGATGGAAAGGCGGAAGACCCGGGCGAGGCGGTCGGCGCGGTAGCGGATCCGGCGTTGGGTCAGGGAGTCGAGGTTGGTGGGGGCGGCGGGTTTTGTGACGATCGGGTTGGTAGCAGCGGCCATTGTGTGCTCCGGTGAGGTGACGCTGCGACGCACATCGCGTCGCGTTCACCAGCCGGGCGGCCTTGCAACTGACCGCGAAGTATTCTGCCACCATCAGCGCAAACAACAGCAAACCCGCGACTTGCGCGGGCTGAAACACGGGCTTGCACTTGCGCCAAACGGGTCTAACTGCAAGACGGCGTCAAACGCCGGTGGTTCTCCCACCAGCGGAGCAGGCCGTCGGGGTCGCACAGGAGGTCGAAGATGGGTTTGAGATCGGCCCCCGCATCATCTTTGAACGCCCGGGAGAGGTCGTAGTCCCGGCAACCCGCTCGGAGAGCGATTTCGATTCTCGTGATTGGAGGGAGTTGAGGCGTGTCCCCGCACTCATATGCAAACTTCACGATGTTCACCCGCGACTCAGCCTCGAGCACGAGCTCCCGCCGAATCGCCGCGATCTTGCTCAACCGCTCGCCACGTCGACGGCGGGGACGCTTGTTCTGCGTTGCAGACGGGAACGACACGCCCGCCCGCTTTGCGAACGAGCCCAGGAACTGCGGCCACAACTCGGACGCGACGATCATCCCGTCATCGTCCGCTTCGAGCACGTCGTGCAACGGGACGAGTGTGCCCTTCCGGGATTCCACCCATCCCCGCAGTTCGTCCGTCCACCCGTCCGCCGTCGGCGTCAGCACCAGCGCCGGGCGGTCTGATTCGAGGACAGCGCCACGAATCAGGCTCGCGAGCTCCGTCACTTTCGAGTGGGCAGCGAGAACTACAGGGAAGGCTGTTGAGCGCTGCGGCTCCCATGTTCCGATCCGCAGGACCCCGGGCACCGATGCGACCGGTGTCGTTGACGTGCAGATCCCGAGCGCGTGCGCGATCACGAGGCGAGCGTCTCGCCAAGAAACCCGGTGGAGCATGGCCTCATCGGCGCTGAGATCGACGCGCGGCGAGACGCCGGCGTCGCACACCGCACCCAGCGAGCCGTCCCGGTAGTGAACCACTCGCAGATCAGGCGCATTAACAAGATTCGATGGATATGTCGGCGCAATCGCGCCGGCGGGCTCCAGCAATGCACGAGCCGGCCCGAACGCATCCCCGCAGGCGGCTTCCCACGCCGAGCGCGTCTCCCCGCGCCCCGGGGCAAACTCAACCTGTCGCCAGAAGGACTCGAGTGAGGCCACGTGTCGCTACTCCTCGATCTCGGAGGAACCCGCGCAACGCGAGCCACCGTTGGAACACTTCGCAATCTTCACCCACGATGTCGTTGGGCGGGACGACCCGACGCGTTGTTTCGCGCCCGTCTCGATACATCAGCCGGAATGTTGCGCTGAGCAGGACCGCGCCCGCAGGGAACGTGTCGCCCTCATCTGACATTCCCCGAAACACGTCGTCGAATGGCCCGAGCCGTCGCTTCATCTTCGATCCGGGGTGCCTCCACTCCAGTGCGATCAGACGCACGCGCGCAAGCTCTGGCACGTCCCCGCAGTCCAGGCATCGCGTGCCCTGCACGATGATGGGCGTCAGCGAGTACCGGGCAGGGAGCCCCTCGGAGAGGAACAGCGCCGTGTTGCCGAAGATATGCTCTCCGACGTACCCGAGGTATGCCCTGGCGTCGGCGTCTGTCTTTGCGTTGACCAGGAGTTCGCCATCGCCGCACGTGTAGATCAGCGCATCGAACCGCTGCGGCCTGAACGCGATGTGCCTCGTGCTCGCGGTCACCGGATCAACGACCGCTTCTCGGTGGAGCACATCACCGCGGCGGATCAGCATCCGGAACCCATCATCCGTCATGACCGGATAGACACGAACACCCCCGCCCCGACGACGGTGGACGAAATCCAGATCGAGCGCGAGCCGGAGTTCTTCGATGTTGTGATCGGGGATCGATCGGACCTGCGGCGGTTCGTCGGTGAGCGCCAGATGGCTGCGGAACTTCCTTCGTGCGATCAGGAGCTGCTCCGCGTAGATCCGTTCAAGGGATTCAGCGCCGTCGAGCAGAAGCAGGACGACCAGGTCGCCGGCGCTGGCGTCCTCTGGCACATCAAGGTCAAGGCGTGTCGCCTCCCCAAGCAGTTTGTCGAAATTCGACGGGCGGGCCATCTCGTCGATGACCCCGATCTGATCGATCAAGTCGTCGGGGAGGTCCGGGCCGAGGTCGCTGAAAAGTCGCGCAACCGCGTCCTCATCGAGGCCCGCAGCAATAAAGACGCCCCTCGGTTCGAGATGTTTTCTGAACTGTTCAAGGAACCGCAGCAGGAGCTCGGGTTTGACCCCGCTGACTGATTCCGGATTCGCCAATCGACCCGACCGAACTCTCGCCATCCATATCTCCGTGAATCCCCAGGTCCTTCTGGGGCGCCACGTCCACGTAAATCGTGGCGACCGATGGAGATTCTACCCGAGATGCAAAAACTGCGCAACCCATCCACGCAACCGACAGTTATTTGTCAGGATGTGGGGATTCCGTTGGATCCGGCGAGGTCTCGCCAGGCCCCCCGCTGCCGCCCCCAATCGACCTCAGCCGCGATCGGCCGCAGATCCCGCTCCGTGATCGGGTCCCTGCCCTCGGTCACCGGCGGCAGGAAAAGGACGGCCTCCTGGATGTCCGGAGCAAGGTGCACGAGGTTCATGATCTGTGTCACCCGAGCGCGGGTGACGTGGCCGATACGGGCCAGTTCGGCTTGATCTGTGATCGCGCCCTCGCCCAGCAGCCGGTCAAACTTGATCGCCAGCGCCATCAGGCGGGCCACGCGCGGGATTCGGCCTCGGGCATCAACGGATGCTCCAGGCTTGGCGCCAATCCGCAGCTCGCGCCGGCCGCGGCCTCCGACCGCGAAGTGAACCGTGCTCGTGATCGTCGCGCTCATGCGGCTGCTACCTCCTCAGCGCCCTCGGAACGAACACCCTCCCGGAACGTCACGCTGATGGTCCCGTTCGGGGCGTCCCACTCAACCCGGGCGACGATCGCCCTGATCAGTTCTTCGCGCTCGCTCTGCGTCATCGCTTCCCAGACCGGATCGAATGACTCCGCCGCTCCAACGAGCTCGTCAGGATCCACAACAAGATCCGGCTGGCTCTTGGCAAGTAGTTCGATCGCTCGTTTCGTGACGGCGTCTACGGTCGAGTCGCGCGTGATCACATCGCGGATCCGCTCGAGCACAAACGATTCGAGGTCGCTCGCGGGCAAGGATGGCCCCGGGCATGACGCCCAGCCCTGCTTCTGCGCTTTCATGCAGACGTAGTAGCGGTACCGCTTGGTCCCGTTGCCCGTCTTCTTGCTCGCGAAGTGATGGATCATCCCGCAATCACACGCTGCGCAACGCACCAGGCCCTTGAGCAAGGCGCCGTGCGCGTTGCTCAGCCGCGATCCCCCGGCGCGGCCGTTGAGCCGCATCGTCGCCTGGACACGATCGAATACGTCCGCATCCACGACGCCATCGTGCACGCCCTCGTAGATGTTCTCGTTGTGCCGTACTTTGCCGATGTAGACCGGGTTGATCAGCATCGCGTAGACGGCTCCCTTATCGAGCGCCCGCCCGCCCATCGGTTTGCCGGCCTTCGTCGTCCACTTCTTTGTCGTCCAGCCTCGCCGTGCGCATTCGGCGACAACGGGCATCAGCGATCCCAACTCCAGGTAGATATCGAATATCCGCTGCACACGGTCGGCCTCGCTGCGGTTGACCTCAAGTCTCCCCCCACCGGGTTTGGAGACAAGGTCGTACCCCAGCACCGGCCGTCCGCCGGCCCACCGCCCCTTCCGCCGCGCCGCAGCGATTTTGTCGCGTGTCCGTTCTGAGATGATCTCCCGCTCGAACTGCGCGAACGAGAGGAGGATGTTGAGCGTCAGCCGCCCCATCGAGTGCGTGGTGTTGAACTGCTGTGTGACGGAGACGAATGAGACGCCGTGCTCCTCGAACGTCGCCATCATCCGCGCGAAATCCATCAGCGACCGGCTAAGGCGATCCACTTTGTAGACTACGATGCAATCGACCAGGCCGGCCTCGATGTCTTCGATGAGCCGTTTGAGGGCGGGGCGCTCGATGTTCCCGCCGCTGAACCCGCCGTCGTCATACCGATCCGGAAGGCAAGTCCACCCCTCGGCCTTCTGGCTCGCGATGAACGCCTCGGCGCTCTCGCGCTGCGCATCGAGCGAGTTGAACTCCTGCTCGAGCCCCTCCTCCGTGCTCTTGCGGGTGTAGATCGCGCACCGCACCCGCTTGCGCTCGCTCTTTACGGCACGCTTGCTCACGCGGTCTCCTTCCTGTTGGATCGCTTCCGGGACTTCGCCAACCCGAAGAAGTGGAACCCGTTCCAGTGCGACCCGCTGATGGCGTGCGCCGCCGCTGTAAGCGATCGGTGCACCTGGCCCTCGTGCTCGAAGCCGTCGGGCAGCACCATGACGCGGTGCTCCACTCCTTTGAAGACCCGCGTCAACACCGTGCCCGGCATCGGGATCCGATCGTCCGTCCGGCGGACCATCCGGCCCGACACCGTCCGGAGGTTGGCGCCCAACTCCGGTCCGCGATCCCGGGGCGGGCGAACCCGCAGATCTTCGTCCCGGGCAATCTCCTCGGCTCGCCGCCTGGCCCGCTCAGTCAGGTCACCCTCGGCTAGCGCCTGGAGCCGCCAGGCGATCCGCCGGATGAGCCACCGCCGATTGCCCGACCGGCTCGGCTCGCCAAACACCTCGGCGAAGCGCTCGCGGAGTTGGCCGACGGATAACCCGTCGAGTTCGTCAATCTTCTGTCGTGTATTGTCCGGCTTCATCATCATGCTCACGTCTCCACATCCCCGGCCCCTCCGCTCTCGGGCGGTGTACCAGTGGGACCACTGAGCCTCGGATCCGCCTGGAAATCAAGGGTGATTTCGGAGGATTGTGGGCAACTGACGCCGGTGGTCACGGACGCCTCGATCACTCGGACGAGCCCCGCCGCGAGCGCGTCGATGACCGTGTTGGCACGCGGATCGCGCTGTGGCATGGCCGGGACGGCCACCGCCACGGAGTTGGGTGGGCGAGGCATGGGTTGGGGCACCGAAGTTCTGGAGAATTCACCTCAACCCCTCTGCAAACCGCCGGGGAGTGTCGCGCGCCCAACTATTTGGGGCATGGTGTTTGGCGATCGACGAACGAGAGGGATGACCAGCACTACTCATCTTGGTCGGCACATTCAGTCGTCCAGACTGCTCGTATTCGGCGGAGAGCGTGCCAGCAGAGGTCCGCGACTACATTGCGACGAGTGGGACCTTGCACTTGGCCAGTTCGGATTGGAGTTCGGTGAGGGTCTGGGGCATACCCCCAGCGTCCCAATGCGCCCCCTTAAAAACAGTGGATCTTATTTTCTTGGAGCAATCTGATGCAACATTCCAGAGCAGGGCACCGGGCTAGTGCATAGCATCCCGGCGACAATCCATCCGGTGCTACAGTCGGCATCGGGGCCAACCTGACTCAATCGCTCGAAAGGATCAGCAGCCATGAAGAACCGAAACCTGTTCATTAGCCACTCATGGACCTATGGGGACGCCTACGAAAAACTGGTCGGCCTGCTTGATGCGGCGCCACGATTCGAGTACAGCAATTACTCAGTTCCAAAGGATGACCCGATCCACAATGCCCCGAACACTACGGCACTAACCGCAGCAATAAAGTCGAAGATGTCATTCTGCCATGTTGTCATCATCGTCGCAGGCGTATATGCAACCTATAGCGATTGGATCGATCGAGAAATTCAACTCGCCAACTCAGGATTCAGCACCCCAAAGAAAATCCTCGGCATCAACCCCTTCGGGAGCGAACGAACATCCACTGTCGTTCGAACCAGCGCCGACCTGATGGCGAATTGGAACACCAACTCCATCGTGAGCGCCATCCGGGAACTCTCACCGTGACTGATTCAGATGACGACCAGAGACCCAGCCTGATATCAACTTTGCCAGGTGTCTCAGAGAATGAATACGGCCCGCTCTACAGAGACCATGTGCTCGACATCTACAAGCTGTACCTTGGGATGACGGATCGAATCAGCGACCGCAGGGAGAAAGCAAACTCTTTTTTTCTGGCCGTCAACACCGCGATCATCATCGTCATGAGCAAGGGACTCCTCGGTGATAGCGAAGGCCTGATCGCCCTATCGTCGTTAGTATCCATTGCCGGCGTCACTATCTGTTACATCTGGCACCGTATGATCAGGTCGTACCGCCAACTGAACTCTGCGAAGTTCAAGGTTGTCCACTCGATCGAATGCCAGCTGCCGCTCCGACCATTTGATGCGGAATGGGAAGCCGTTGGCCGCGGGGATGATCCGAAGCTCTACATCCCATTCACACATGTCGAGAAGTGGATGCCCACTGTGTTTGCCGCGATGTACGTTGTCGTACTCTTATCGAGTGTCCAGTGGGGACAGATCCTCAACGTGTTCTGCTGACGCTCACCCGCATCACCCCTTCTCCCATGAATAAACCCAAGATCACGTTCCAGGACTGCACTGCCGCCATCAGGGAGATCGTTGGCCACTGGAAAGCCCTTGGGGGAGCCACGCTCGTCCTTGGCGTCGTCCCAACCATCCTCGCGATGCGAGGCGGTGTGCCCAACTCTACCTACCGGACAATCATCTTCTCCGTAGCCACTGTCGCCGTCATCGGCACATGTGTCTATACCGTCTCGTGCCTTCTCGCGTCCAAGCGGCTAACCGATGAGCATCGCCATGACGAACAACTCGCACTGGCTGTGGATCGTAACGCCCTCAGCTAGGACGCCGCGTATCTCCTCCAAGAAGCTTCGAAGGACAACAACAGTACGATCCAATGCGTACACGCTGTCGGTGCAAAATGCCCACAAATCCAGACCAATGGCGTTATACTGAACGATGGCACGAGCAATCGTGACTACGCCAGATGGGACAAAGCCATTCAAACGCTGCGCTCAATACGGTATATCGAAGCCTCTCCCAACAACTGTCAAGGCTACAAATCCTACACAATTACCCAGGACGGCTACAACAAAATAGACCGGCTTAACCGGTCCTGATCACTCACACAGCTCTCCCAAAATCTCTGCCAAATTTGCCTTTCGCTGACTCGATTGTGCCCATATCAGCAACTATCCCCGGCGGTTCTGCACCGAACGAAGCAACGCACCCCGAGCCTAACCCCCGCGTAAACCAATACCCCGCGCTCTCTCCTCTCGCGCGAGAGCGTGGGCCAAGATACACCCCGAACCTCCGGTTCACCTCGCCGCCCCAAGACTCTCGCCCAAACCGGAGAGAGCGGAATTCCGCCCCGTCCTACCCAGACGGGGCCGTTTTCATCCATCTCCCAGTAAACAAACAGGCCCGCGTCGCTTGGACACGGGCCTGGGAAGCTCCCCGAGTAGGACTCGAACCTACGACCTAGCGGTTAACAGCCGCTCGCTATACCAACTGAGCTATCGGGGATCGGGTTGTTTGGCCGGGCCGAGGCCGGACCGGCGGTCGGGCAAATGTACCCCGTTCATCGGCGGAATCAAGCCCCATATTTCGTCCGATTCCTGGGCCGTGCCGCACCGCCCCCCTCCTGTGGCCCCTCCGCTTGCCCCTGTCACGGGCCGGGCTACACTTGTCGGCTTGATCTACCGGGTTCACGCCCGAGTCTTCGGCGGGACCACCGGCGAGGACGCCTCGGGATATCCGGTGAATCCGCCCTGAGAACCACGAAATCGGCTTTCCGAACCCCTCGGGAGCCACTGACCACCTGACCGGACTGCCATCATGCAAAGCGATATCCATCCCAAGTACTACCCCGAGTGCAAGGTCTTCTTTGGCGGCGAGCAGGTCATGACCGTCGGCGCCACCGTCCCCGAGATGCACGTCGAGGTCTGGTCCGGCTCCCACCCCTTCTTCACCGGCAAGCAGTCCTTCGTCGACTCCGCGGGCCGGGTCGAGAAGTTCCAGCGGAAGTTCGCCGGCGACTACTTCAAGAACAAGAAGAAGAAGTAGCCCACATCCCAGCAATCCACGAAGCTGCCCGGATCCCGTTCGGGCGGCTTTTTCGTGCGCTCTCGTCTAGGCTGTCGCCGCATTGACCACCCCATCCGCCAACAACCCGGGCCTCACCGAGACGGCCATCGCCCGCCTGGACGAGCTCCGCGCCGAGCACGCCGCACTTGTTGACCGCATCGCCGACCCGGAAGTCCTGACCGATCACAACAAGCTGCGCGAGGTCTCCATCCGCAAGGCCGCGATCGACCCGGTTGTCGGCAAGTACGAGCGGCTGCTGGCGATCAGGAAGGAATCCAACCAGCTTCAGCAGGCGATCGACTCGGGTGATGACGCCGAGCTGGCCGAGATGGCGCGCGACGAGCTTCCCGCGCTGGCGGAAGAAGAAGCCGCGCTAGCGCAGTCGATCCTCGAAGAGCTCGTCACCAGCCACGACAACGCCGTGGCCTCGGTCATCCTCGAGCTCCGCGCGGGTCAGGGCGGCGACGAGGCGGCGATCTGGGCAGGCGACCTGCTCGAGATGTACCGCAAGCGAGCCGAGCAGTCGGGGTGGAAGTTCGAGACACTCGACGCCGCCCCCTCGGAGATGGGTGGCTACCGGCACGCCGTGTGCACGGTCTCGGGCGAGGGCGTCTGGACACAGCTCGCCCACGAGGCGGGCGTCCACTGCGTCAAGCGGGTCCCGGCCACCGAAACACAGGGCCGGGTCCACACCTCGACGGCGACGGTGGCCGTGCTGCCTGAACCCGAAGATGTAGCAATCGAGATCGACCCGGGCGACGTCGAGGAGCACATCACGACCGCACAAGGGCCCGGCGGGCAGAACGTCAACAAGGTGGCGACGGCCGTCCACCTGATCCACAAACCGACGGGGCTGGAAGTGCGGATGCAGGAATCCAAGAGCCAGCGACAGAACCGCGAGAAAGCCTGGCGCCTACTGCGCGCCCGCCTGTACGAAATCGAACGCGCCAAACAGCAGGCCGAGCGCGAGCAGGAGCGCCGGGGCCAGATCGGCGCAGGAGGCCGCTCCGAACGGATCAGGACATACCGGTACAAGGACAACATCGCCGTCGATCACCGGCTCGGCGAATCGTTCAATCTGCAACCGATCCTCGCCGGTGAGCATGAAGCGCTTGCGGAGGGGCTGCACCGGCTGGAGATCGAACGGCGTCTGGCGGCAATGTGAACGCCGAAAGAAAATAACGCTTGACATGTTTGCTTGATGTAGTAGCTTGTTCTAGGGCCCATAACAATGGAGTTTAGCCGATGTCTCACAAAGCCCTTTGGTGCGTCGCGGGCGCTGCAATACCCGCTTTCTCCGCCGTCGCCGCCGAGCCGATCCTCGATCTTGTCGCCGCTCGACCCGGCGCCACGACAACCCGCGGTGTCCTCTACATCCACGAAGACTTTGAATCCGGCTTTGTTCCGGGGCCTGTCCTCGGACAAAAAGGCTGGGGTGTAATGACCTTCGGGACAGAGCCCGCGAGCAACGCGGTGATTTTCGCCAGCGGCGTGCAGGATTTCGGCGACTTTTCGTTGCGCGTCCGGGCCGATGTCGATCCAACCGGCGCCATCCGGGCCTTCTCCCCCGGCGCCGGCATCCCCCACACACAACTCGCTGCCGATTGCAACTTCAACGCGCCCCAGTTCTCGACACCCACGCTTGAGTTCATCGACACCCCGTCGGGGCTGATCGTGACGCGCATCGCCATCATCAACAACGGCATCGAAGTCTTGCAGGCGGATCCTTTCAACCCCGTCCTTGGTGTCCTGGTCCCAACAACCGGGATCGTGAACGCGACCCAGATCACGCGCCTCGGCATCAGGCTGACCAACAACCTGCGAACCCTCGAAGTCTTCCAGGACGGTGACCTCATCTTTACGGGCAACAACATCGCCGCCAAACTATTCGATGACGGCGTCGCTGGCGCCGAGCCTGTCGGCATCACCGATTTTGGAGTCTCAATCTTCCCGATTCTTTCCCTCCCAGATATTCCCAATGACGAAATCACCGCCGACAACATCGGCTCGTGGCTCACGTGCCCGACCGACCTCAACGGCGACGGCGTCACGGACACCGCCGATCTCGGCCTGCTGATCGGCGCCTTCGGAGAAGGCCCCGACGAGTTCGCGGATATCAACGGCGACGGCGTCGTGGACACCGCCGACCTCGGGCTCCTGCTCAGCGTCTTCGGCCAGGGTTGTGGCGTCTGATATCCTCTGATGCTTGGAGATCAACACCACCGACATCGTCATCATCGGCGCCGGCGCCGCCGGGCTGATGGCCGCCATCAGCGCCGGCCGCGCCGCGCATGACGCCGGAAAATCCCTCCGCATCATCGCCCTCGATGGCGCCAACACCCTCGGCGCCAAGATCCTCGTCGCCGGTGGCGGGCGCTGCAACGTCACCCACGAATCCGGCTCGGCCAACGACTTCGCCGGCGCCTCGCCCAACGCCATCAACAAGGTCCTCCGCGCCTTCTCCTTCGACGACACCGCTCTTTTCTTCCGCGAACTGGGCGTCGAACTCAAACGTGAATCCACCGGCAAGCTCTTCCCGGTGACCGACAGCGCGCGCACCGTGCTGACCGCGCTCCTGGATGAGTGCCGCAGGTGCAACGTCGAGATCCGCCACCCCTGGCGCGTTGAGTCGATCATGCCCATCGACGGCGCGCTCCGCCTGCGCTCGTCCACCGGCGAAACCCTCGACGCGGCAAGGGTGATCCTCGCCACCGGCGGCAGGGCCCTGCCCAAGTCCGGCTCCGACGGCCTCGGCTATTCGCTCGCGAAAGCACTCGGGCACACCATCACGCCGCACGTCTTCCCCGCATTGGCGCCCTTGAAACTCGATCAAGCACAGACAACCCTCTGCCAGCTCACCGGCCTTGCGACGCCCGCGACACTCGAAGTCCGAGCCGTCACCGGCAAACGCCTCCACCGGACCACCGGCGACACGCTCATCACCCATTTCGGCCTCTCTGGCCCGGCGCCGATGGACGTCAGCCGGCGCCTGGCTGCCGCCCGTTTCGACGATGCAAACGCCGCGCTGGTGATCAACTGGCTGCCGGGGGAAACGCCCGAATCATTCGACCGCCGCCTGCTCGATGCCAGCAGGAATACACCCGGCCGGCTGCTCAACGAGCGCCTCCCGGAGCGCCTTGCAAAGTGGATCTGCGAACAAGCCCATGTCGACCCCAAGGCGCCCGCCTCGGGCATGACCAGACAGCAGCGCAAAGACCTCGTCGAAGCCGCGACGCAATGGCCCGCCCCCGTCACCGGCGACCGCGGATTCACCCACGCCGAGGCCACCGCGGGAGGCGTCCCGCTCAACCAAATCCACCTCAACACGATGCAGAGCCGCCACTGCGACCGCCTCCACTGCTGCGGCGAGATCCTCGACGTTGACGGCCGCATCGGCGGGTTCAACTTCCAGTGGGCGTGGTCGAGCGGGTTCCTGGCGGGGCGGGGTGCGGTGTCCGCCGTGGATGGATGATCCGGTCGATACACTCCCCCCCGTGACCACACTCCTCGCCGTCCCCATCACGCCCGAATCCTCCGAGCCCGACGAGATCGCGCGCGCCCTCGCCGACGCCGAGACCGCCAAACAGCTCGGCGCCGACCTCGTCGAGTGGCGGCTCGACTCCCTCTTTCACGGGGCCGGCGACGACCTCGGTGAATCGGCGGCCCTGCAACTTGTCGCCGAATCCCCCCTGCCGTGCATCGCGACGATCCGATCATCGAGCGAGGGCGGGCACTACGACGGGGACGACGACGCCCGCATCGCGCTCTGCGAGCGCCTCGGAACCGCGGACACCCCGCCCCGCTACATCGATCTCGAATGGTCCACCCTCTCACGCTCGGCCAACCTCGCGCAGAAAGCCCGCCTCGCCGTTGTTCACAACGACCAGCTCCGCGATGTCTCGACGGCGCTGATCTGCTCGACGCACGACTTCGCGGGGCGCCCGGCAAACCTGCTCCGGCGCCTGGCGTCGATGCAGAACGAGCCGGCGGCGAAGATCATCAAGATCGCCTACGCGATGCGCTCGGTCCGCGACAACCTCGAACTCTTCGACCTGCTGGCGACCCGCGATCGCCCCATGATCGCGCTGGGCATGGGCGAGGCGGGCCTGCTCTCGCGCGTCCTCGCACCCAAGTTCGGCGGCTTCCTGACCTTCGCAGCGCTCAACCACCAATCCACCTCGGCCCCGGGCCAGCCGACCATCAGCGACCTGCTCGACCGCTACCGCTTCCGCTCGATCGACCAACAAACAAGGGTCGTCGGCGTCATCGGCTGGCCCGTCTCCCACTCGCTCTCGCCCGATCTGCACAACGCGGGGTTCACCAGCGCCGGGTTCAACGCCGTCGACCTGCCCATGCCCGTCGCGCCCGAATGGGAATCGTTCAAGGCGACGCTGGGCGAGCTGATCGCGCACGAACGCCTCGACTTCCTCGGCGCCAGCGTGACGATCCCCCACAAGGAGCATCTCCACCGCCTCGCGCACGAATCGGGCTGGGACATCGACGAACAAACCGCTCGCATCGGCGCCGCCAACACGATCGCCCGCGCAACCGACGGGCGCTGGCTCGTCCGCAACACCGATGCGCACGCCATCGCCGATTGCCTCACCGAAGCCCAGGGCCGCGACTCGCTGGCCGGTGACTCCATCGCGATCCTCGGCGCCGGCGGCGCGGCAAGGGCGGCGGCCGTCGCCTGCGCGGACCTTGGCGCCCACGTCCGCATCATCAACCGCACGATCGACCGGGCCGAGGCGCTCATCGCAACGCTCTCACTCCCGCCGGGTGTTCACGTCCGCCTCGCCAAGGAAGACGACCTCCGCACAACCCCGCCGGACATCGTGATCAACTGCACCCCCGTCGGCATGTCCACCGGCCCATCACCCGACGCATCGCCGATCTCGGACGAAACACTCGCCGCCCTGACCGTCAACGCCCTCGTCTTTGACACGGTCTACACGCCGATCCAGACACCGTTGATCCGCGGATCCGAGGCACGATCACTCCGAACGATCACCGGGGATGCGATGTTTGTGCGTCAGGCGGAAGCACAGTTTGAGTTGTGGACAGACAAGCCCGCGCCCGCGGGGCTGTTCGAGCGGGTGCTGGGGGAGCGGCTGCGCAAAGCCGACGCCTGATCACCCGTCCACGTCGCCGGTGTACTTCTCAGGTGTGGCCATCCGCCGGTTCCCCGTCTTCCACCGCGTGTAGTCCATCGCGTTGTCGATGACCATCATCCGGACATCCCCGGTGTCCGAGCGCAGCGTGATCGGGTTGACCCCGTCGCCGAGCGTGCCGCGGACCTGATGCCGCGTGGCGTTCATGCCGTGCAGCGGCTCGAGCGTGCTGGTGAAGACCGCCTCGCCCGAGTTCGAAACCAGCTCAACCCGGCCCTCGTCGCCCCCGGGCGTCTGGAGCGAGATGTCGCCCCTGTCAGCGATCAGCGCCACCGGCCACCGCAGCGGCTCGGCGCACCGGACCTCGATGTCGCCGCCCTCGGTCTCAACGTGGATCGCTCCCTCGACGCCGACCAGCACCGCATCGCCGGCGCTATTCCGCACGCGAACCCCCGAGCACCGCGGCAACCTGACGATGAGGTTGACCCCCTCCTCGCTCAACAGCGGCTCGAGCGCCACAACCCGCAGCCGGAGCGTCTCCATCCCCGGCGCGCTCTCGATGCGCTCGACATCAAGCGTGACCCGGTCCGCGAGCGATTGCCGGAGTTCTTTCGTCGCGAAGGCTGGTGTCAGCAGGGTTTCGGTGACACGGATGCGATTCACCGCGTCGGTGACCTCGATCCGCACGCTCCCGAACGGGTTCTCGGCGTCGATGCCAAGCTCCGTCAACGGCGCCGGGTTGTCCAGGTTGGTGACGCGGGCGTCGCTCGTGGCGCAGCCGCCAAGCGTGGAGACAAGCATGGCGGCGCCGAGCGCGAGCAGGAATCCGAATCGTGTCATCTGATGAGCTTCTTTCTGGTGTGCGGTTCCAGCGAGTGACCGTCACCCCTGAATCGGTCCAACCCCGACCCCCACGCCAGCCGGAGACCGGGTGATTCCCCGAGACCGTCCGGAAAAACCTACGCGGACCGGCCCCGGCGTGTTCGAGCCTCGCGCCACACACCCGCCACGCCAGCCCCCTGTCCCGTCCAGCCCGTCCCGAATCCGCCCGTCATCCGGATCATCCACTGACCAATCTCCACAGATCTTCAACTCCGTGCTTCCAATAGCCGCGATTCTGGCTTGTAATGGATCCGAGCCGATACAGACCACGCCGGAGGACCGACCATGCGCCCCCGCACCCTCGCCCGATTCACAAGACGCATCAGCCTCGCGACCGTCGTCGTCACGGCGTCGCTCGCCACCGCCGGCGACCTCACGCCGCCACCGGGCCCGGTCGCACCGACCATGAAGCCGCTCGACATCGTCGAGCCGAGAATCCCCATCGGCCCCGACACCACGCCCGGCGACGCCACCTCGGTGTACCGGATCACGGCGCCGGGCGCCTACTACCTCACCGAGAACCTCATCGGCGAACCCGGCAAAAACGGCATCCAGATCGATGCCATCGGTGAAGTCTGGATCGACCTCAACGGCATGACCGCTCGCGGCGTCCCCGGCTCCCTGACCGGCGTCATCGCATCCGGAAGGGTCAACGTCACCGATGGATTCGTGACCCTGTGGGGCGACGATGGCGTCAGCGTCGGCGCCGCCACCATCGAGCGGGTCACCGCGCTGACCAACGGCCGCGACGGGATCCGCGCCCTCTGGGGAACACAGATCAACCGCTGCGCCGCCGAGGCCAACGGTCGAGACGGGATCTCCGTCGCCGATGTCTCTCGCATCGACAACTGCGTCACCAAGGGCAACAGGCGCTGGGGCATCCACGCCGACGGCGCCATCACCATCGCCGGCTGCACCGTCTACAACAACACCGCTGGCGGCATCGAGATCGGCCTCGCTCACGTCACCGACTGCATGATCTTCAGCAACACCGTCGCCGGCGTCATCGACCGCGGCAACTCAACCATCAAAAACAACACCATCCACTCCAGCCCCGTCGGCATCCAGGTCTTGGGTGATACGAGCCGGATCGAGAGCAACCACATCGTCCAGTGCAACACCGGCATCGAAATCCAGGGCATCGACAGCATCATCATCGCCAACTCCGTGCGCAACAGCACAACCCCCTACAACATCCAGCCGGGAAATCAGGCCGGTGCGATCGTGACCAGCCCGGTTGGGGCGGGGCCCTGGGATAACTTCACGCAATAAACCGACTCCCAACGATCCTGAACGCGATCCCTCTCTCTGATACAATCCCCACGCATCGCTCGGGGCGCCGACTCCACCCGTGAGAGCCGGCTGAGACGCACCCGTAGAACCTGATCCGGTTCGCACCGGCGGAGGGAACGCGAAACTTCTCCCCATGCCGGGCGATCCCTCTTTTCATGAGGACCGCCCAATGACCACGCAAGACACCAACACCAACGCTCCCGCCAACGCCCGGGATGAGCGCAGCGAACCCCGGGATCCGGCGCACGCCCACCGCCCAACCATCCGTTTCAACGCCCCCACCCGCGGATCTGGCAACCCCGGTGAGACGGGCGTCACCACCCCCGGCTCGTTCGCCCTCGCCCACGACATCGGCGGGCCCCTCTCCTTTTCCTCCCCCGACACCCCGGGGATGCCCGCGCCATCAACCAAAACCGCCTGGGACTTCCTCCCCGACGGCTGGACCACCACCATCACCTCCAGTTCTAGTGGCACGGGCGTCCCGCCCGTGTCCTCCCCACCCTCTTCCCCCATCTCTTCCTCCTCAGAAGTCACCTTCACCGACGCCCGCGGTTGCACGCGCCGCGTGACGCACCCTCAGGGCTTCACCCCGATCACCCAGCTCGAATCCGCCCGTCTCGGCATCATCACGCCCCAGATGCGGCGTGTCGCCGAGCGCGAGCCCCACCTCACACCAGAGCAGATCCGCGACGAGGTCGCCGCCGGACGCATGATCATCCCCGCCAACACCACGCACCTCGGCTACAAGCTCGACCCGATGTGCATCGGCCGAGCCTCGCTGACCAAGATCAACGCCAACATGGGCGCCTCGCCCGTCTCCTCCGGGACCGATGCGGAACTCGAAAAACTCAACTGGTCCGTCAAGTGGGGCGCCGACACCGCGATGGACCTGTCCACCGGTGGCGACCTCGACGCGACGCGCGAGGCGATCATCCGCGAGTCCACCGTCCCCATCGGGACCGTCCCCATCTACTCGATGATCATCGGCCGCACGCTCGACGAACTCGACGAAACGGTCATCCGCGAAACACTGATCCACCAGGCCAAACAGGGCGTCGACTACTTCACGATCCACGCGGGCGTCCGCAAGGACCACCTGCCATACGTCAAGAGCCGCCGCATCGGCATCGTCTCCCGGGGTGGATCGCTCCTCGCCAAGTGGATGCTCGACCACGACCGCGACAACATCATGTACGACATGTGGGACGAGATCTGTCAGATCATGCGTCAGTACGACGTCTCGTTCAGCATCGGCGATGGCCTCCGCCCCGGTGGGCTCGCCGACGCGACCGATGATGCGCAGTTGGCGGAGCTCGAAACGATCGGCGAACTCACCGAGCGCGCCTGGCGTCACGGCGTGCAGGTCATGGTCGAAGGCCCGGGGCACGTCCCCTTCGATCAGATCGAATACAACATGAAACTCGAGCGAACCCTCTGCCACGGCGCCCCGTTCTACGTCCTGGGCCCGCTCGTCACCGACGTCTTCCCCGGCTACGACCACATCACCAGTTGCATCGGCGCCACCGCCGCCGCCTATCACGGCGCCAGCATGCTCTGCTACGTCACACCCAAGGAGCACCTGGGCTTACCCAAGAAGGACGACGTCAAGCAGGGCTGCATCGCGTACAAAATCGCCGCCCACGCCGCCGACGTCGCGCTGGGCATCCCCGGCTCGCGCCAGTGGGACGACGACCTGACCAAGGCCCGCGCGGCCCTGAACTGGGAAAAGCACTTCGAGCTGGCCTACGACACCGACTTCGCTCGCGCCCTCCACGACGAGGACCTCGACGTGGACACCGACTTCTGCGCCATGTGCGGCCACGACTGGTGCTCGGTGCGCATCAGCATGGAGATCCAGGAGTTCGCCTCGGGCAACGCCGACGGCTACGAGCGCACCGGCAAAGATGGCAAACCCGGCGCACCGATCCAATCCGCGGCCCTGACCGTCGAGCAGAAGCAGATCCTCGAACAACGCGGCGTCCTGAGCCCCGCCGAGATCCACGCGCTGGCGGCCAAGACGAAGAGCGCGGTCCATGCGGATGAGGAGAAGGCGTCGTGCCACAGTGATTATGTAGCGAGCGATGCAGAGGCCGCGAAGATTCAGGATGGGATTATGCAGTCGTCGTAGGATGTGGCGTCACGGCGCATAGTTATTCACGCCAACCGCGCCGCCGTTGAGGACGAGATTCATCACGTTGCCATGGGCGGTGCAGCCGCTGAGGACATGCTTAGACTATCTCCGTAACTGGCATCCCCATTGGGGTCATGTCACTCCGATGGCGCCGCCCCGCCCGGCTTCGCACCGCCCTCTTTCGTCCCGACCAGACTCGCGCCGACCAGCACGCCGGCGACGCCGATGATCGGGTTGGCGATCGTCGTCCAAACCGGCGGCTGCGCCCTGGTCATCGCCTGGAAGTTGCCGACATCGCCCGTCCGTGGCCCGGGGTCTTCCTTGTCGCCCGTCAGCATGAGCCCAGCGGAGATCGCACCGAGCACCAGCACGAGCATGGCCAGGGAATACACGGCGCCCATGGAGTTCGTGAGCTTCCCGCAGAACGCCCCGCCGGCGATCGCCGCGACGATCCCGACGCCGAGCATCACGAAGTTCCAAAGCTTCGTCGGCTCGTACGAACCCGTCTCGAACGCGCCGTCGGAGCCCATGGCGAGATACGCGATCGTCAACCCGACAAACACCACCACGAACATGATGACGTACCCCAGAATAACCCCAAGGATCTTCTTGCCCATCGCTGTTCCCCTTTCGCTGTTGCGTTCAAAGCGGACGCCGACCAACAGTGTTCTTGGCCACAAACATCTCAACATTGCATCATCAAATGGCGCCGCGGTCCAGCAATCCACAGAAAAACCCCGCTGACGCATCACCAGCGGGGTTCTCAGTCTGTTTACCGATCCGTCAGACGCTCAGATCCGCTTCTCGACCTGCAAAAGGTGGTACCCGAACTGCGTCTTGACCGGATCCGAAACCTCCCCGATCGGCAGATCACCAAAGACGACCGCATCGAACTCGGGAACCATGGCCCCCATCTCGAACTCGCCAAGCGACCCGCCCTGCGCCCCCGAGGGGCACTTCGAGTGCTCCTTGGCCAACTCGCCAAAGTCTGAGCCGTTGGAGATCTGGTCCTTGAGATCAAGGGCGTCTTTTTCAGTGGGAACGAGGATGTGTCGTGCGATGGCGCGTGGCATGTCGGGCTCCTTTGCAGGATCGTTTTGGTGAGATGGCCGCAGCCGCGCGACCTGAGCATTTCACGACATTGTAGCAGCCATCGGCAGGCTGATCACCGGCCGCGTTCTGCACTGGACGAATACGGCTTGGCTCATGCTCCATCACGATTGATCATTCATTCTTGCTTGTGAGGCAGAAACTGCTGCCGGAACGCTTCCCGCGCCCGGATCACCTCCGCAGCCGTCATCTCCTGCGGGAGGTCCGGCGTGCTCGCCGGGCGGCCCTCCAGCGACATCAGCGATTGGCGGTATTCCTCGTACGGCTCCAACCCGACTCGGCGCCGGAGTTCATCAAGCCCCGCGCGATACTCTACCGGGAACGCCCCGACATGAACGACCCCGTCGATCAACACGTGCTCGATCTGTGTGCCGTACCGTTGCGGCCTTTCCAGACCCACCTGCACGCGGTCGTAGAGATAGACAAAATCCATCTGCGGCGCCTCGCCCTGATCAACAAACGGCTCCATCAGCGAGAGAGCCCTTCGCTGGAACTCGCGATCATGATCGGCGTGCTGAACAATCAGGAACGCTCCGTGCGCCGCCTTCTCGCCCACCATCGAAACAGTGGGCCAGCCATATTGTTCGACGATCTTCTTCAGCCGTTTCGTGTTGCGGCGATAAGTCGCATCAATCCTGGCGTTTTGCTCTTGGCGCTCTCGATCGATCTGCGCCGGGTCAGCGTCCGGATCGCTCGAAGAAAAAATCGCCATCTGGACTTGCTGATCCGCTCTCGCCATTTCGATGAGCTCGTCAGCGAGCCCGGGCTCGGCAACGGCGCCCGCTCTCTCCTGATCCTGGGCCAACGCCGGGTTCGGCAGCAACAATGCGACCACCAGAAAGACAACCCGCCACGCTCCAAAGGTTCTTTTCATTCCTGGCCCCTGACTTGAAAGCCCCACCGGTGATCTGCGATCCCGGCGGCGCCGATCTATGCAACACGACCGCGCATGATCCGCGCAGACCCATGGCGACCGATGGACAACATCTCAGATGCGCAGGATCCCATCACCCTTGCATCAATCGGGAATATTTTCAATCATGTCGATCCCCATCACCTCCGCCACGGGCGTAAAGACATCGAGCACCACCATCACCGCATCGGGCGTGGCCACACACTACCCCAACCGCCTGAGCCGCCCGATCGCCGCCTCGAGCGTCGCCATCTCCTTGCAGAACGCGAACCGCACCAGCGGCTTGCCCAACTCGGCATCCGCATAAAACGCGCTCGGCAGGATCGCCGCGACGCCGATCTCCGCCGCAAGATGCTTGCAGAACGCGACGTCATCACCAAACCCAAACGCCGAGTGATCCGCCATCACGAAATACGTCCCGGCAGGTGGCGTCAGGGTGAATCCGATCTCCATCAGGGCGCCGCACAGCAGATCACGCCGCGACCTGTAGTCGCGCACAAACCCATCAAAGTAATCCTCGCCCGATCCCAGCGCCGCCGCCGCCGCGTGCTGCATCGGGGTCGACACCGCGAACGTCAAAAACTGGTGCGCGCTGCGAACGCCCGCCGTCAGGTTCGCCGGCGCCACCGCCCAACCGATCTTCCACCCCGTCAAACTGAACGTCTTGCCGAGCGAGCTGAGCGTCACCGTCCGCTCACGCATCCCGTCAAGCGACGCGAGACACACATGCGCCCCCTCAAACACCAGCCGCTCGTACACCTCATCCGCGATCGCAATCACGTCATGCTCCTGGCACAGCGACGCGATCAACGACAACTCCTCGCGCGTAAACACCTTCCCCGTCGGGTTGTGCGGCGTGTTCACCAGGATCGCCCGGGTCCTGCCCGTAAACGCCGCCCGCAACTCCGACTCATCAAACGACCAGCCGGGCGACCGCAATGGGACGAACCGCGCCGTCGCCCCCGCCATCGCCACGCACGCGCGGTAGCTGTCGTAGTACGGCTCGAACAGGATCACCTCATCGCCCGGATTCACCAGCCCGATCAGCGTCGCGGCGATCGCCTCGGTGCAGCCGGCCGTCACCGTGACCTCCCGATCCGGATCAACGCGCAGACCGCTGGCGTTCTCGAACCAATCCGCGATCGCCCCGTTGAGCACCGGCTCGCCGAACATCCGCGCGTACTGGTTGTGCCCGGCGCGGACCGCCTCGATCGCGGCTTCCTTGACGCGCTCCGGCCCGTCGAAATCCGGGAACCCCTGCGACAGGTTGATCGCGTTGTGCTCTTTCGCCAGCGCCGACATCTCCGCGAAGATCGTCGTCCCGAAAGGCTTGAGACGGTCCGCAACGCCGAGGCTCATCGCGCCACCCCCCTGGACGCGTGCGTTTGCGTCTCGAACCGCAACCCGGGCAAACCGTCGTCGCCCGATGAATACACCCGCGCCAGCGCCCTTCCCAACTGTGCGCACGCGCTGATCGACCGCTCCGACAGATTCACCAGCGTAACCGCGCACGACCACACGCCGAACCGCTCGGCGGTCAATCCCGGATCGTCATCACCGCCGATCACAATCGTGTCGGTGACCGCAACGCCGACACCGGGCCCCTCGATCGCTCGCTCGATGAGCATCCGCCGAGACCCGCGCTCGGCGGGCGTTATGGCGCACCACCAGAGCATAACCTGCACGCCCGCCCGTGACAGCTCGTGCAGCGCATCAAGCGACGACACCCCGCCCTCGCCAACGGCCTCGAGCGAAAACGGATCGAGCATCGCCAGCACGCCCGGCGTCCCGCGCGCGCCAAGCGTGCGCGCGCGGTCGATGACCACGCGATTGCCATCACCGATGACGCACGCCAGCGCCTCGCTCGCAACGCCCACCCGCTCCGCCTCAAACTCGATCGACGAAACACTCGACCCGTCGATATCACAGAACAAAAACCCAGCGCCCTTGTCCGACAACGCATCGAGCATCAACCGGGGAGAGCCCGGGTAGACCGGCGACGCCTGATCAAACGAGCGCGCCAGCGCCTCCGTGTACCGGGCGCCCGCCAGCTTCGGGTCTTTCTCGTGCAACTCCAGGAACCGCCCGGCGCCGAACCGGCGAGCCTCGCTGTCGTCCCAGGCGTACGCCGCGCTGCCGGCGTGGGACTCCCAGTACGCGCTCGGGTTCTCGATCCCGGCGATCGCCAGCAGCGGCAGGTGCTTCCAGACGTCCCCGATTTCGCCGAAGTGGTGGTTGGCCATATCCCGAGCATACCTCCCGGAGGATGACGCCGATCGTGGCGAGCCCCCCGTTTTCAGGGCCGGACGCTCAGAATCGGGCGTCCCCGGCCTCCTCGCCTCTCCCCCCGGTCAGGGGTTGATCGGCGCCGGCTCAGGGTGGCCGGTGGTGCTACAATGAGATCGCTCCCCCGGCTCTCGCCGGACGGGGCTGTCGGACCAACGCGGCGACACGCCCGAGTCGCGAAACAGGTTCATCTCGAAATGCTTGGGCGCCAGTTGGATTCAATGACAGTTATGAAGAAGCTCTATGTCGGTAACCTCCCGTTCAGCGTCGGCGATGTTGAACTCCGTGACCTCTTTGCGGCTTGCGGCTCCGTCCGCTCCGCCTCGGTCATCAGCGATCGTGAGACCGGCCGCTCCCGCGGCTTCGGTTTCGTCGAGATGGACGACGACGGTGAGGCCCTGGCCGCCGTCGAGAAGATGAACGGCCTCGAGTGCGAAGGCCGCAACCTCACCGTCAACGAGGCACGCCCGCGCGAGCCCCGTCGCAGCGGTGGTGGCGGCGGTGGTGGCTACGGTGGCGGCGGCGGTGGCGGCGGCCGCGGCGGCTGGTGATCCTCCGGATCTCCCGTTGATCCATCCGTACTCATTCTGAAATCTTGTGAGCCCCGGTCTGCAACGGCCGGGGCTTTTCGTTTTGTCGCCTCCATCACCGCGATATCAGTTCAGCCGGCACTAACCCGGCACGCGCCCGCGCCTCTCTGTGCGTAGAATCACGCCGAGTCAAGTCGAGGGTTTATTTGGACGACAATGGCGCAGCCCCGGAGTCGCCATCGCAAGATACGCCGGATGATTCTTCTTCGCACCAGCACGACGCCCCAGAGCCATCGACACACGCGACGCGCCGCGCACGCTGCGCTGTGCGCCTCGGCGTTGATCGCCGCCGCTACCCCGAGCCTGTCGTTGGGTCAAAGCGAGCAGGAGCCCGACGACGCCCCCCCGCTGCCCACGCTCCACTTCACCCCCGTGATCGAGCCCGCGCCCGTCGACCTGGCTTCCGTCATCAGGAAACCGACCGATCCCGCCGCGCTGATCTTCGAGCCAGGCGCGATCATCGACGCCGACGGGCTGGCGCCCGACGAACACCTGGCCCCGCTCGCGATGCTCGCCGAGCTGATGCTCATCCGCGCCCAATCCCCCGAGAGCCCGCCTGCCGAAAGCGACGACGCCGTCCCCGACGCCACCGAAGGCTTCTCGCTCCGATTCGAGGACACCCCGGGCGAGCACAGCATCTGGGAGAACAACCTCGCCGCCACAGGACAGCCACGCTGGGAGCTGCTGCCGGATCTCTTCATCCGAAGCGGACGCGTGTTTGATGAAGGCTACGAGTCCATCGACTACGCCGACCTCTACGCCGAACTCGGCGTCGACCTGACCTCCAACTCCGGCATCTGGCTGCGCTACGAACGCCTCCGGCAGGCGCTGGGCCGAGGTCGCGTCGGTGAACAGGTGGACGCCGACGCGCTGTTCCTCCAGTTCGAGCTGCGGTTCTGATGATCGCGCCCTCGAACGCCCGGTGTGCGCATCGCGAAGGCTCGAATCAATCAATCCCACTCGAAGCACGCCCCCAGAACCACCCGGAAGAGGATCATCTGGAAAAGGATTTGAGGGAATGAAAAAAGGCGGGATGCAATCCCGCCCCACTACGTTTGAGCCCACTACGTTTGAGCCCACTACGTTTGAGCCCGCTACATTTGAGCCCGCTACGTTTCAGATTGTCGCAACCGGCTCAGTCCTCGACGCCGAACAGTTCAACGTCGAAGATCAGGAACCCGTTGGGCGGGATCCCGCCCCGGCCGCGAGGCCCGTAGGCGAGCTTGCCGGGGATCAGCAGCTTCCGCTTGCCACCAACCTTCATCGATCCGACGCCCTCGGTCCAACCCCGGATCACACCGTTGAGCGGGAACGTGATGGTCTGGCCCCGGTCGACACTCGAATCAAACTTCGTCCCGTCGACGAGCCAGCCGGTGTAGTGCACGGTGACCTTCGACGCCGGGCCCGCGGGCGCCGCTCCCGTGCCCTCGCGCAGGTCGTACCACATCAGCCCGCTGTCGCTGGTCTGCAGCTCCAGCCCCTCGATCGAATCACCGGGCAGCGAAGGCACGACCCTGTCCGTGGAGATCACCTCGCCGGATTTCGAATCGATGACGATCGTGATTATCTCCGTCTCGGAGAAGCAAACCGCCTTGTAAACCGGCGCTTCACTGCCCTCGATCATCTCGATGGACTGCAGGTGGCCGCCCGTCTCCTTCTCCGCCTTGGCGGCCGCGTCCATGATCGAAAACGGGCTGTCGATGAGAATGCCACACACCTCCGCCGGGTCCGGCGGGAGCTTCGTCAGATCGGTCCCCGCGGTGGCGGCGCCCGCCAGCGCCACAGCGGCCAGCGTGGCGGCGGTGCAAAGTTTGGTCATACGTCCCAGTGTCATCGGTTGATTCTCTTATGCTGATGTTGAAGGTTGATGCGCCGTGTGTCGCAGAGGGCGGCCCGGCGAGTTAGGGTAGCCCCCGAACCCATCAACCGCCAAGCACCCCGCGTGTTGCGGTTTTTCACCGCCGAAACGGAGGATCCCGGCGATGCCACACGAGCAGACCACCTGGCGGGTCCACCTCGCCGGCGAGATCCATTCCCGTTGGCGTGATGCGATCCGCGCCGGCGCCCGCGCCGAAGGCCTCCCGGTCGTCTTCACCGCGCAGGTCACCGACCACGCCGCCAGCGACGACTGCGCCGACCACATCCTCGGGCCCCAGCCTCCCGGCTTCTGGAAGGACCACGCCAGCGCCAAAATCAACGCCATCCGAACCCGCACCGAACTCGGCAGGGCCGACCTCGTCGTCGTCCGCTTCGGCGACAAGTACAAGCAATGGAACGCCGCCTTCGACGCCGGCTACGCCGCCGCGCTGGGCAAGCCCCTGATCATCCTCCACCCCGAGGAACACACCCACGCGCTCAAAGAAGTCGACGCCGCGGCGCTCGCGGTGTGCTCGACAACCGACGAGGTCGTGGGATTGCTGAAGTACGTGATCACGCAGGCTTAGCAGTCGAGCCAGGCAGCCGACCTACGCCAGCCGTCTTCGCCTCGGCGGGTGCACCGCGAGAACCGCCACCGCGAGCACGCACCCCGCAAGATTCGCGACGAGATCGAACCCCGTGTTCACATACCCGCCCACGTTTGTCTCGGGCATCGTCCGGGTCGCGACGAACTCGACCACCTCGTTCATCGCGCCAAGGCCCATCCCCATCGCGACGACGAGAATCGCCAGCCCCAGCGTCATCACCAGCCGGCGGTTCACCGCCGCCTCGAGCCCCTGCCAGCACGCCACCGTCGCGACGCCGAACCCGTAGGCGTGCGTCAGCTGGTCGTACTTGAGCAGCCCGACGATGATCCACCGGTTGTACAGCACCGCCTCGGTCCCCTCGGGTCTCGACGCCAGCTCGGGGATCGGCACGTTCCCCCCCGCCATGTGCAGGAACCCCCAGAACGACAACGCCCACAGCACGCCCATCGAAAACCGCACCCGGGTGTCCGCCACCACCACAACCGCGATCAACCCCAGCATCACGAGCCCGTAGAACAGGAACTCGCCGTTGCCGCGACGGATCGCCATCGCGCCGAAACCAACCATGTAAGCGGCCGTGAACAGAGCGAGCGATCGGTGGCGAAGGAGCATTGGCCTGACAGACTACCGGCTCCAGTCAATCGTCGCCAAGTGAGCGCAGGGCGTTGCCCGGCTGCGCCGCGAGCAACTGCCCGACCGTGAACGCCACGCCGCACTCCGGACACCGTGCCTCGCGCACATCCGAGAGGTCGTAGCCGCACGTCGGGCAGACCACGCGACTCCCACCTCCATCCCTGCACCCATCGACGTTCTCGCCGCCGAACCGCTCCGCCCGCTCCGCCGAGGTCTCGCGCCAGAGAAGCACGGTCGAGAGCACCCACACGATCGGCGGCACGCCCCCGCCGAGCAGCACGGGAACAAACGGCGGCGCCCCGGCGGCGCTCGTGAGCGACCAGATCGTAAACCCGAACGCCGCCCCGGCCAGCAGCGCGATGATCCCCGAGAGCGCGGTCTGGGCGCGCCGCCGCGGCGTCCAGCGGACCACCGGACGCCAGATCGCGATCCATGTGAACGCGATGACCAGGTACACGACCGCCCAGAGCACAACGAGCGGTGGAGCGGGAGGAGTCGTGTTCGATGCGTAGACCACAATGTACGCCGCGAACCCAAGCACAAACACCGCGCCCGCGATCGGCAGGATCAGCATCGTCAGGATCAGCCGGGCGACCAGTTGGGTCATGCCATTGTTATACACGGTGACGGGAACCCGGTGACGGCGCCGACCGGACTACCCGAACAATCCCGGCCTCTGCGGGCCCACCCCCGGCAGCAGCTGCAGCGCCGCCTTGGGGATCTGGGCGGCGACCTGCATCATCGCCAGCGCCGCCTGCTCGAGCATCTGCCCGCGGATCAGGTTGGCCGTCTCCTGGGCGAAATCCGCATCGCGGATCTGGGACTCGATTTCCGCGAGCTTATCCATCCGACCGCCCCACACGCGCACGTCCGTTTCAACCCGCTGAATCTGGACACCCACACCCGCCCGCATCTTGGTGATCGCCTCGCGGGCGCCCCCGACGGACTCGGACGCCAACCCGACATCACCGTCAACAAAGTTCAGATCGTTGAAGATGTTCTTCAGCGAGAACGACTCGGTCACGGTCTCTCCCTCCTTGTTCTCAACCTCGCGCGTGACGACGCCCAGATCCCCGATCTTCAGCCCGTTGATGACCTGCGTCCTCGATCCGAACGAGACCATCGAGCTGTCAGCAAGGATGCGCTTGCCCTTGAACGAGGTTGTCTCGACCAGGAAATCGATCGTCTTGTAGATCGACTCCGCCTGGACCTGGAGCCCCTCCCGCTCCTCGACGGACAGCGCATCGCCATTGCCGGCCTCGACAGACAACCCCTCGAGCTCGATAAGCATGTCCTCGATCACCGACAGCGCCCCCTCGCGCGCGCCGAGCAGACCGAGCTGCCCCTCGGCCGAGCTGATCTTCCCCCCAAGGCCCGAACGCTCCTTGGCCAGGTTGTCCGCCACGATCAGACCCGACGGATCATCCGACGCCCGGATGATCCGCTTGCCGGTCGACAGCCGCTCGGCCGCCTTGCTCACGACCCCCTGCGCGCGCCCGAGCGCATTGATGCCCCGCAGCATCGGCATGTTGGTCACGACGCTGATTGTCATGGGCGCCTCGCCATCCGTCCGGCTCTCCGATTTCAGGACCGTCCGCCTCGCAGATCGACCAGCCGCCCGAACGAATAAACCGATTCTTCCGGTTTCAACAACCGCCGGCGCCCTGACAACAGCGCCCAGCGAAGAGCCCCGCTTCTCGGACGTGGCACAAGCCGCCGGCGCGGGCAGACTCTGACATGCGAAGACTTCGCCCAAGATCGCGCCCACGATTCCTTCCAACATGCTCGCTCCGCACCGGCCTCATCGCCGCGCTGCTGGTGCTGGCGCTCCCGGCCACCGTGATCGCCTGGGCCTTCCCGCGCGCCTCGCGCGTCGCGATCTACCAGGGCGAACTCTCCAACCCCGCCACCCTCGCCGCCGTCTCGGGCGTCTTCACCAACCAACCACCAAGAACCGACGAGCCCGAATTCCTCGTCGACCTCGGGTACGCGACGATCAGACTCGACGAAAAACCCACCGCCGTCTTCCAGCCAAGGCCCGGCCTGATCGAGATCAGGCTCGACCGGGGCCGCATCGTCGCCTTCGCGCCCTTCCGCTGGCGGGACCGCAACGGCGTGTGGGACCCGGTCATCGGCGTCGTCGGCGCCGGCGACGACCCCGCGCTCGACCCCTTCTCGGGCATGCGCAAGGACTTCAACCTCGGCCCGAACTTCGAGGGCTCCGCCGGGTTCGAATGGAACGCCTCGGCAGTCCGCGCCACCCCGATGACCGCCCCGATGATCTGGTCCATGCCCGGCGACGCCTTCGGGCGCCTCTACCTGCGCACACTCTTCAAAGCGATGGAGTCGCTCAACCAGGGCGGCGGCTGGGTCCTCCGCGCCGAGTGGTCACGGTCCATCATCCGGTTCGGTTCATCGAGCCTCCCGGGCCGTGTGCACATCGCCACCTGGTCGCGCCCGGGCGATCTCACGCAGGGCCTGCTCGTCGATTCCGACTCCGCCGACTGGTCACGCCAAACCGCGCGCACAATCGCGTCATCATGGACCCCCATGATCGAGCAGGCCCCGTCCGACTGGCGCGAGCTCGAGCGCATGATCAGCCGAAACATTGCCGGCGGAGTCAACACCGCAGGCGACTGACGACCCGACTGACAACCCGGGAGTCACGCCCCGGCCGCAAGTCACGCCCCGGCAGTCACGCCGATCCCCGCAACCGACAACACCGCCGCCAGCCCGCGCTCGTCCGCATCGTCGAACGCGCCGACCTCGTGCGAATCCAGATCCAGCACGCCCCAGCAGACCCGCCCGCCGGGCGCCCCTGAAAAACAGGGCAGGACGATCTCCGACCGGTCTCTCGGATCGCAGGCCACGTACCGCTCACCCAGCTCGGCGACGTCCCGAACAATCCGGACCGCCCCCCCCGTCAGGGCCTGCTCGCACACGCCGTGCAGCCCGATCGGCGAGCACGCCGGCGTGTCGCGCGAGGGCCCCAGCGTCATCGCTTCCGCCTCGGGAGCGCCGGGGTGAAACCGGTAAAACCCCACCCACGACACCCCCCGAGCCCGCAGCCCCGCCCACAGCGCATCGACAACCACCCGCAGCGTCGCATCACTCACCGGCGCCCCCCGAGCCCCGCCGCTCGACACGGAAACCACTGGTTTTTCAGTGCTCCCGGCCGGGCTCGGCCCTGGCCCGGCAACCCCGATCCCAGCCCGGACCCGGCGTGCGATGGCGTCATAATCACGGCTCAGCATGCCCCGATGGTACCCCGACAGGCCGCCCGCAAGCGGCGGACCACGGACGAAAACACGCGTTTTGCCCCTAAAAAAAAGTGGAAAAGTTGCAGCCACGCTTGTGCTATCGCCAATGGAGGGATACAAACACCATGTGACGCCCGCCGCAACGGAACTGCGGCGGGCGCGTTCCACCACAAAACGCCAGGAAATACACCCGAACACGGAGGCTCCGAACAATGGCGAAACGCACCACCCGCAAGACGACACGCAAAAGCACCGCACGCAAAACCACCCGCAAGTCGGCCGCCCGCAAGGCCCCGCGCAAGAAGGCCGTCCGCCGCACCACCCGCAAGGCCGCGACCGCTCGCCCCAGCGTCAAGCTGACCAAGGCCGACAAGCCCCGCACCAAGGCCGAGATCTTCAAGATCATCGCCGAGGGCACCGAGCTCACACGCCTTCAGGTCGCCAGCGTCTTCGAGTGCATGGGTGAGATCATCGAGAAGGATCTCAAGAAGGGCGGCCCGGGCGCCGTCAACCTCGCCGGCATGATGAAGGTCACCGTCCAGCGCAAGCCCGCCGTCCCGCGCCGCAAGGG
>Ga0114931_10000149_pt1 | contig 78109 bp, 60 predicted proteins | sample 2SBtaG_FD_89579 | JGI IMG/M metagenome (GOLD analysis project Ga0114931, IMG submission 89579) | Deep subsurface microbial communities from Kolumbo volcano to uncover new lineages of life (NeLLi) - 2SBTROV14_V59a metaG | ecosystem: Environmental > Aquatic > Marine > Volcanic | place: Kolumbo...
AAATGTTCCATGTCCATTCATATCTTGTACATTGGGCTCACTTTTCACAACAGATGCTGCCAGAGATAAATCAATGTTCAGATCAGGATGACCTAAATCAGCACCGGTATCAATGATCCAAACCTTTCTGGTTGAACCCTCACTATTCGTGGTGCCACCTGCACTTTCTACTGCACAACTCAAACCAGTAGTATTATCGAAATCATAAATATCCTGCATAATGGGCTGTGAAAGCAGCATAGTATCGGTTTGCATAATAGGTTGAGACTGCATTATGGGCTGAGATAAAGTCCTTAATTGATCTGTGGTTACTGATTCCACCTCGTCCATTTGTTCTAAAGACTCTATTTGATCTTTACTTAGCTCATTACTTATGCTAAAACCTACCACAACATCCAAGTACAAATGAGTAGTGTCGAGAGAGATGCCCGGTACAATATTTTTAGACAAATCTTGTATAAAACCGACTAGTTTAGCCTTATTATGATTGCGAATAGAATCCAGTTGGTCTGATACTAAGTTCTTCGAGTTTTCAACCTTAATCAGTGGAACCATATAACTTTCTTTCATATGGATGATATATCCGGTTGGAACAGTCTCAGATGTCATTTTACTGTTTTGATCCTTACCTTGTTGCTGCGGTGCCTCTTTGTTACCTGATGGCGGTGTTCCACAGGACAAAGCAACGACAATAAGTAATAACGGGAACGTTTTCATTGAAATTGATGGTTAGGTTGAAACTTGTGACAAGATAACCTTTATGTTTTTAATAATCAAGAAGTTTACTATGCTATTCAGACTTCTTACTGATATAAAAATTACGTACCATTATAATGTTTGGGAAGACTGTGATTCCTGAATCCTCAACTGTTACCTTTTATTCAGGAGCAATTTATCATGAGTGATGCGATATATCAACACTGCTGCTCGCTGGGTAAGCAGAGGCAGTCTGTTCATCTCACCAAACTCGTTGATGGTATGATCATTCCCCCCACTCAGTCCAAGTCCATCCATGGCCATTTTGACATACCCGGTGGTAAAGGAGATGTCAGCAGCTCCGGCCCTGATTGGAGGGACAGCACTTACCTCTCCATAGCCCAGATCTTCGCTCACTTTGCTATAAATGGAAAGCAAGTGTTTATTTCCCTCACTAGGCGCCATAGGAGGATAACCTGTATCACTAAATTCAAGATTGGCATCTGTACCCGGTAGCGATTGGCTTACAATTTGTTTCATCTTTTGTTTTGCCCGGGCCAATTGCTCAAGAGAAAGGGCGCGTAAATCTCCTTTGATAATAGCTTTCCGGGCCACGACATTGCTCTTTCCAAATGCACTACCTCCATCTTTTGTGGAGCCAAACTCCACATCTGTTCCTGCCAGCACCACACCCGGATTGAAGGTCAGGAATTCCTCTTTCCTTAGCTCCACATAGAACGCCGTCAGGATACGCGATGCCTCATAAACAGCTCCGGCCCCTACCTTGTCAGAGAAGATCTGGGAAGAGTGGGCTGCGTTTCCTGATACCGTGAGTTTCCATCCGGTTGACCCTCTTCTTGACACTACTGCTGTCCGAAAATCGCTATCACCATTCTCAAAGCCCAGAGCAATATCTGATTCTTTGGCGAGATCGACCAGGGCCTTCTTCGACAATTCTATCGGACTGCCGCTTTTTTCTTCATCACCGGTAAATATCACATCAATATTCATGTCCCTTAACACACCCGCATCAGACAGCGCCTTCAATGCGAAAATAATAATTAGGTCTCCTCCCTTCATATCCACAACTCCAGGTCCTGCCAAGATCGAATCATTTACCTGGGTATAAAATTGAAATGGACTGTCAGGCTTGAATACGGTATCCAAATGACCAATCAATAGTAATCTTGGTCCATTCCCTGTGCCCTTGTGGCGGGCCACAAGATGGCCTGCACGATGAAATGCTGAGCCCTCCAGCCATGCTGTTTCAAACCCTAATTCATCAAAGTATGGGGATAACACCTGTCCGACCTTTCGTACCCCTTCCAGGTTCATGGTGCCACTGTTGATATTGACCACCTGTTTCAACAAATTGGTCGCTTCTTCATTATGGCGTTCTATAGATGTAATAATTTTTTTCTCTACCCTTGAAACCTGAGCAACCAATATGCCATCTGTGCTGAAGATGCAGAGAAGGAATAGACCAATTATATTTTTCATGTTATTAGTTTTGGCGATAATATAAAATAATCTTCATGCAACCAATATGTATGATTTAATTGGAAATTATCTTGATCAACTTCAATAAATAATTAAAATTTTCACAATATTGCATTCATTTATAAACAAGCGTTTGCAATTGATTCGGACGTTTTGTTACTTGCCTTTCAGCATTCTGAAAACTATTTTTTAACCACCTCTTTCTATTGCATTCATGCCATCACGCATCAAAGGATTCGAATATGACATTTTCATTTCGTATAGACAAAATGACAACAAATATGATTCCTGGGTAAGCCTGTTCATTGAAAACCTACAAAGGGAATTAACGGCTACTATCAAGGGTCCTGTTTCTGTTTATTTTGATGAAAATCCTCAGGATGGACTTCTGGAAACCCACATGGTCAAAAAGAGCCTTGAGGGTAAATTGAAGTGTCTGATTTTCATACCTATTATTTCTCAGACCTATTGTGATCCTAAAAGCTATGCCTGGCAGCATGAATTTTGCTCCTTCAACAAGAGTAGTCAAAAAGATAAGTTTGGCCGTGATATTAAATTGGGAGATGGCAATGTTGCGAGCAGGATTATTCCGGTAAAAATACATAATATCGACAATCAGGATATTTCTCTGTTTGAAGCAGAAGTAGGAAGTGCATTAAGGTCGATCGATTTTATCTATCGGGCAACAGGAGTTAATCGTCCATTACGTGTTAATGAGGACGAGCCCAGGAAGAATCTTAACCATACCTTTTACAGGGACCAGATCAACAAATTGGCCAATTCCATCAAACAGGCCCTTCTTGCGATTGATCATCTGGAAACAGGGAAGCCCATCCCACTGGTGGAACCAAATCTGGATTACCAGGGTACAACATTGCGGGATCGGCCTCAAGAAAAGACTGTTGATGAACGTCCTTTGGAAAAATCAATAGCAGTCCTACCCTTTATTAACAGGAGTAATGATCCTGCCCAGGCCTACTTTGCTGATGGTATTGCCGAGAATATCATCATTCGCCTTGCTACCATGAAAAACATACGGGTCATTTCTCGAACATCAACCCTTAAATTTCGCGATTCAATCCTTAGCTCTCCTGAAATAGCAAAAGAATTAAAGGTCAAATATCTAATGGAAGGAAGCGCACAGTCTTATGGAAACAAGGCGCGAATTCATGTACAACTCATTGATGCCATTCAAGATGAACATGTATGGGTGAAAGTGTTTAATGAAACACTTGAAGATATTCTGGCCATCGAAAACGATGTAGCTGAAAAAGTAGCTGACCAATTGCAGGCTTCCTTTCTACCAGCAGAAAAAGCCAAATCCACGGAGTCTGGTCCAACTAATCCGGAGGCGTATGATCTGTTTTTAAAGGGAAGGCATGCGTTTAACCAGTGGAGCGTTGAAGGTTATCGAGAGGCTGAAAATTACTTCCTTCAGGCCATCAAGCTCGATCCCAATTTCAAAGAAGCCTATTCTTACCTGGCCAGTTCTTATTCGGGTCTGATGTCGTGGAATGGAGATATGAAGCCCGATGAGGCCAGGAAAAAAATTGAAACCTACCTCGATAAAGTATGGGAGTTGGGCCCTACAGACAACGATTACCTGACCCGCGCTTTTCTTGAATTTTTCCTTTCGAAAGACTTCAAAAAAGCGGAGAAATATTTTTTAAAAGCCATTGATCTGGGTCCCAACAATGCAACGGTACGATTTACCTATAGCTACTTGTTGAATATGATGGGTCGTCACGATGAAGCCATGAAGTGGATTGCCCAGGCCCGTGAAATAGATCCCGCCAGTATTTCAGTGTACAATTATACCGGGGTAACCTACTATCTCCAGGGAAATTACAACGAAGCGATTCAGACATTTAAGGAAGGAATCAAACTATTCCCTAATACCATACGCGAATTTGATCATCTCGCTAAGGTGCATCTGGCTAAAAAAGAATATCACGAAGCTTACGAAACGGTGAATAAAGGCCTCACAATTGCCAAAACCAGGCCTCCCTCCATGATTGGCTCATCTGCCATGGCACTACTGGGTATGAAAAAACCAAGCAGAGCTCAAACACTTGTAAATGAGCTCATCGAACGTAGTAAAAATGACGAGAAAGGAGCAGACTATGTTCTCGCTCAGGTCTTTAGTTATTTTGGAGATGAAAAAAATGCTCAACAATGGATTGCTAAAGCGGAAGAAACTAACGACATCGGGTTGATTTGGCGTCATGTAGATCCACTATTGGCTGATAAAAAAAAAGATCCATCACCAACGGGGTTAGCTGACTTTGTAAAAGCCGAATCCTTTATTCGTAATTTTCTTGAGGAAAATATGCCGAAAGACCTCCCCTATCATAACCCTCACCATATCAATGATGTACTAGCTGCATCCATGGAAATTGCGAAGGCAGAAAAACTTGCTGAGGAGGACACTAGAGTAGTGAAGCTTGCTGCTTTATGGCATGATGCCGGCTTTTCAGAGACCTATAAAGGACATGAAGAGGCCGGATGCCGCCTGGCACGTGAGCACCTTCCGGTATTTGGTTTTACTGAAGACGATATCGAGGTGATCTGCGGACTTATTATGGCAACAAAGATTCCTCAGTCTCCCAAAACAAATCTAGAGAAGGTACTTTGCGATGCTGACCTTGATTATCTGGGAAGAAGTGATTTTTCAGAAATTAGCGAAAGGCTTTTTGAAGAGGTAAAAGGTCGTAAAATGGTTAAAAGCAAACGAGAATGGGATCTGATCCAGCGAACCTTCATCCAAAACCACAAGTATCATACACTCTATAGCTTCGAGAAGAGAGAACCCTTAAAACTGGAACATCTTGATGAAATCAACCAGAGACTGGCCGATTAGGAAAAACATTGGCTTTGTAGCCCGCTCAACATCCTGATCGGTTTTCTGATTTCAGAGGACCCAGTCCAGTGATAATCCAAACGAAGAGATTCTATTGTTAACGGTTGCTGTCATTCAACTTCAGGGTCAATGGCAACAAATGGGACCATCAAGGCAAAAGCAGTAAAGGCAACCCGATCCATGAGATTTGGACCAACCAGGATAAGCCTTAGGAAAGTCCTGTTTTTATCTTTTTTTCAATTTTAAAAACCTCAATGGCGTCGTTGCTGCCGGCATCAGAAACCATCCCAACCCTGTGGTAATCAAATTTCTCAGGCTGCTCGGCAGAAAGTGATGTCGCGAACTGCATAGTCCCAAAAGGCATCCCCATTATGGCTACAGACTTGAGATTGGAAGTAGTATTAATTACATCTTCAATTGCATCACTTTTTGCCATAGGTACAGCCTCCAGGGCAACCCTCACACCTTCTTCAGACAGGTTGAATTCACTAAGAATATCAAAGAGACGCAAGGCAAACTCCATGGCATAAGAAGCTTTTGAATAGATAGCATAAATACCCTCTTCCCTATTGCCCGAGAGTCGGGGTCCAGGAAACTGTTTCAACTCATTATCAATTGTAGAGTTCACTTTTCCAAGGACACCCTCCTTCATCAGATCTTCGTCAAGCGTGGCTAAAAGAATATATTTAATACTCTTAAGCACTCCCGGCTCACCTGTGCGACTTGCCTGAACTTCCTGATACTTATCCTGATGGCCCGCCACAGCGGCAGGTCCCATATAAATATCCGGATTGATGGTAATTATTGTATCATTATAGGGCCAGATGGTTCGGATTGATTTGGTTCCTCCCAATTTTTCGTCACCATCCGACTCTGAAGCTACCAGCATTAGTTTGGGTTTCGCATTAAACGACAGTCCCCTCATTATTCCTGCCCCTATAAGTACTTTACCCAGAAACTGAAACAAGTTATCATTACCGTTGTAGTCTTCTCGGGTGATATAATGAATCTTGTGATCTGTTTGGAGTGTTTGAAACCGCTGCACCCATTCTTTGCCGGCAAATTCAACGCTTGTTTTCAAAAAGTCGTCAATCTTGAACGGAAGAACAAAATTCATCTCTCCACCAGCTTCAATTAATGCTTCCGCAAACAAGATATCGCTTCCGCATGCCATAGAGGAGTATCCAATTTTAATATTGTTTAGCCTCAACTCATTGGCAATAGCAAATTTCATCTGATCCGCAATGGAGTTAGGGAATCTTGGCTGCCTTCGGTCAGGGTGATCAATCATATGACCTGCAAATACGGCCACATTTGGTGGTTCAAACAGTTTCAATAACTGCTCTGGTACCATAATATAATGCTGTAATATATTGAGTTGATTGTAAGTACTGTTTAATTGACCAAATTGTCCTTTTCCGACCTGCGAAGATTTCAGAAAATATTCTTTGGCCAAGTCACTATTCTTGAGCAGGATGTAGGCTTCTCCAAGAGTAGCCAGCAACCAGTAGTCATCATCCGGATCCTGAATTGAATCAACAACCTCCTGAGCAATTTCCCTGGCCTGCTTGCCCCTACCCAGTATCTGTGACATCGTAGCAGCGTTGATCCCGGTATAATAACTACCGGTAATTTTATAATTAGTTAAGTAAGTCTCAAGACTCTTAGCAGCAAAGGATGCATCCGCCGTCATTCGGAAATGATGTTTGAAGACCCCTCCGAGGATGCCTGCAGTTTCAGGATCATGAGGATTGGTCTTGAGAACCGGTTCCAGAAAGGATATGGCCGCCTGTCTTGCGCCGGCTTTGGACATGGCCAATCCGCAGAGTTGTTTGGCCACCAGATTGTCTGGTTCAAGTTGACAAGCTTCTTCGGCCTTGTTCTGAGCCTCAAAATACTGGCCTACGTCAATCAACCGTTTAACTTCTTCAATCATAAACTCGACATATTAAGGGTTAAAAATCTGTTTTCTTCTAACTACCAATATACATTACTTTTTTAAAGGCAGACCTGACATCGACTTTATTGAATTCGACAAATGATATTGAAGATGAACATTGTAAACATATCAAAACTCCATTGTTGTGTTCAGGAATCTTAGTTTTCCTGAACCCAATTTATCCTCAAATAAAAGCGCATGAAATATCAAGGAAGTTTGTCAAATCATAGTAATTAATGGAAATTTATTAGTTGCATATGCAATTTATTTATTTACTTTGAGGCCTAAAATTGATTTAAAATCATAATTTGAACATGGATTTTAATTCGAATATATTGCCTTGGTTGGGAAGAACCTCCAAAATGCTTGATTATTTCATTACTGATTACATGCTTGAAAAAGGGGTTGAAGTTACCAAAACTCAAATGATACTTCTTTATAGGCTCAAACAACTAAATGGCTCAACTCAAAATAACCTGGCTTATATAACAAATAGGAATAGGGCATCACTGACCAGGCTTATTACTACTATGGAGAAAAAAAATCTGGTTGCTCGAATTCCTTCTGATAAAGATGGAAGGATCAACCACATCTTCATTACAAAGCATGGGGAGGAAGTGCTTAAACATATGATGCCTTTGATGGAAGAATTGATGAATGTGGTTCAACAAGGGCTGAGTAAACAAGAAATCCATTCCCTTATTTCGGTTCTGAAAAAGGTTAACAACAACATCAATGCAGAGCAATTTGTTGCATTTCAAACTAATGAATAATGAGAAAATCTATTACCATAATTCTTGGTCTTATTCTGATAGTAGTTGGTTTTTTTATCTCCAAATCACTTTCTGAAACTAAGAAACCAGTACGACGATCTCCGGAAAAGCTTGCTCCAACAGCATTTACAGCAATCGTAAAAAATGGCAATGTTCCAATAGTAGTTACTGAAAGTGGTCGATTGAATGCGAAAAACAGGATAGAGCTTTTTTCAGAGGTGCAGGGCGTAATGGAGTCTACGAATAAGGAGTTTAAGCCAGGATCAAGATATAAAAAGGGAGAAACGCTTGTTCATATTCGCAGCGCCGACTTCGAGGCCAGTCTAAGAGCTCAAAAGAGTACGCTTCAAAACATGATCACTTCTATGATGCCCGATATGAGGCTTGACTTCCCTGAGGCCTATTCCAAATGGGATAAATATGTACGGGATTTTGATATGAATAAACCCACCAGAAAACTACCACAGGTCACATCGGTAAAAGAAAAGTTTTTTGTCACCGGAAAAGATATTTATACCACATATTATAAAACCAAAAATATGGAAATTGTCCTATCAAAATACAGGTTGCATGCACCTTTTGATGGGATATTGACCGATGCACTGGTGACCACGGGATCATTGATCAGACAGGGCCAAAAGCTTGGAGAATTTATCGATCCCACCAGTTATGAAATGGAGGTATCGATCAGTAAGTCGCTGTTATCCACTATGGCCATAGGTAAGAAAGTACGGGTATCAGATCCGGACAATGCTGATCACAGCTGGGAGGGTACCATTACCCGAATTAATGGAAAAGTTGATATCAACACCCAGACAATACAGATTTTTATAGAACTAAAAGGTAAGTTGTTGAAAGAAGGGATGTTTCTCGAAGCTCAAATTGATGCACGACGCGAACCAAATGCTTTGGAACTTCCAAGAAACCTCCTGGTCTGACACCAACGTTTATATTGTAAAGGATAGCCTATTGGAGCTTGCTCCCGTGAAGCCAGTCTATTTCAATGAGAAAACGGTGGTGGTCAAAGGCCTGAAAGATGGCGATATACTTGTGTCAAAACCTGTCCCTGGTGCTTATACCGGAATGCACGTGCAACTATTTAATGGTAAGTAACTCATGCGCAATCTTATTACCTATTTCATCAAATATCCTGTAGCCGGTAAGGTATTGATTTTTGGCATGTTAGTACTCGGCATTTTAGGAATATTAAATCTCAACTCTTCCTTTTTCCCTCTTAATGAATCCCGGAATATATTAATCAACGTCACCTATCCGGGAGCCTCACCTCAGGAGATGGAAGAAGGAGTGGTTCTAAAAATAGAAGATAACCTCAGGGGTCTGGTTGGTGTAGATCGATTTACATCAACTTCTTCCGAAAATACAGCAACCATCAATGTGGAAGTCCTTAAGGGATATGACGTCGATGTGGTTCTGGCAGATATTAAGAATGCAGTTGATAAGGTACCATCATTTCCGGTAGGTATGGAACCACCTGTGATTTCAAAAGGAATCTTTCGAACCGAAGCTGTTTCAATGGTTGTGTCCGGAAAAGATGTATCCTTAAAATCACTAAAGGACATTGCCAGAACTGTTGAGACTGACCTACGAACAATTGACGGTATCTCTCAGGTTTCAGTCACCGGTTATCCTGCGGAAGAAATAGAAATAGCCGTAGACGAAAATAAATTGCGTGCGTACAATCTCACCTTTCGGGAGGTTGCAAATGCTGTGGCACAGACAAACATCCTGGTTACAGGGGGGTCGATCAAGACAAAAGATGAAGAATATTTGATCCGTGTAAGAAACCGTGCATACTATGGTGATGACCTCGAACAGATAGTGGTAAAAGCAGATGACAGTGGTAATCAGATTCGACTGCACGACGTTTCCACCATTCGGGACCGTTGGTCTGAAAACCCGGACAGATCATATTTTGATGGCCAACCAAGTGTAAGAATTGAGGTAAGCACCACAAACTCCGAGGATCTCATCTCTGTTGCGGAAAAAACGAAAAATTACATTACCACTTTTAATGAGACTCATAATAATGTCCATCTTGACATCACCAGAGATGCTTCTTCGGTCGTTGTTGAGCGAACCAAACTTCTTTTAAGAAATGGAATTCAAGGCATGTTTCTGGTTATTCTATTTCTGGCCCTTTTTCTCAAGCCCAGGCTAGCCTTATGGGTAGCCTTTGGTATCCCCATGTCGTTTATTGGAATGTTCATTTTTGCGGGGATGTTGGGGGTCACCATTAATGTACTGTCGTTATTCGGAATGATCATTGTTATTGGTATTTTGGTTGATGATGGCATTGTCATAGCAGAGAATATTTATGATCAATATTTGAATGGAAAATCAAGAATACGGGCGGCTATTGATGGTACCATGGAAGTATTACCGGCAGTAGGTTCAGGCGTTATTACCACTCTTGTGGCTTTTTCAACTTTCTTTTTTCTTGAGGGACGGATTGGTGAGTTTTTCGGAGAAGTTTCAACCATTGTTATCCTTACACTATCCATATCCCTTGTAGAGGCAACCTTGTTATTACCTTCACACATTGCCCATTCAAAAGCCCTAACTAAAAAACAAAAGACTTACTGGTTCAACCAGAAGGCCGACCAATTTATTTCCTGGTCACGCGACAGGCTCTATATCCCATACCTTAAGTTTTTTATCAAACATAAATTTCTTGGATTGATGATCCCAATTTCTATGATGACGATCACTCTGGGCGCACTTTCAGGCGGGATTATCAGAACAACCTTCTTTCCAAACGTAGCAAGCGATCGAGTGGTTGTTACTCTTAAGATGCCTCAAGGTACAAGTGAAGGAATTACAGACTCCCTGATTCAAAGGATAGAAGATGCAACATGGCGTGTCAATAAGATTTATTCCAAAAAGCAACATGGAGGCCTGGATGTGGTACAGAACGTGATACGCAGAATAGGTCCTGGTACCGCCAACGCCACGTTGACAATTAATCTGCTTCCTGGTGAAAAAAGAGATTTTCCGTCATTCGCAATAGCAACGGCTATAAACAAGGAGGTAGGGCCGTTATATGGTATTGAAAGTATTGAGTTTGGATCAGGCTCAAATTTTGGTGGTAAACCCATTAGCGTGGCCCTTATGAGCAGCAATATCGAGCAGCTTAAAGAGGCGAAGCAGATGTTGAAAACAGAGTTTATGAAAAACCCATTATTGAAAGACATTTCTGATAATGATCCACAAGGAATAAAAGAGATTAAGCTTACTCTAAAAGATGATGCCTACTCCATGGGTTTTCAATTAGCAGATGTTATCAATCAAGTGAGAAGCGGCTTTTTTGGCCTTCAGGTGCAACGTTTTCAGCGAGGCCGGGACGAAATAAAAGTATGGGTACGCTATGACCGGCAAGAACGGTCCTCCATCAAGAACCTGGACGATATGCGTGTAGTAAGCACTACGGGTCAGCGTGTACCATTGAACGAAATAGCTAAATACAGCATTGTCAGAGGCGAGACATCGATTAATCATCTGAATGGAAAAAGGGAAATACAAATTGATGCAGATTTGAAAGACCCCAATAACAGTGCCACTGATATTATGGCTTCACTGAAGAAAGAATTTTTACCTGTCATTACTTCCAAATATCCGTCAGTGACGGCTTCTTTTGAAGGTCAAAACCGGGAAGCCTCCAAAGTGACAAAATCTGCTGGAAGAGTCTTGCCAGTGATCATTTTAATCATATACATCATCATTGCTTTTACTTTCCGCTCAATGAGTCAGCCCTTGATTTTGTTGTTTATGGTACCATTTAGCCTTATCGGTGTAGCCTGGGGTCATTATATTCATGATTACTCTATTAATATTTTATCGTTCCTGGGGATAATAGCCCTTATTGGTATAGTAGTGAATGACGGGCTTGTACTAATTAGTAAATTTAACTTATATCTAAAGGAGGGACTAAAGTTTAATGATGCACTGATCGCTGCCGGCAGGTCCAGATATCGAGCCATCTTCCTTACATCACTGACAACAGTTGCCGGGCTCGCTCCTTTGATATTTGAAACAAGTCGTCAGGCTAAATTTCTCATTCCTATGGCTATATCCATCGCTTATGGTATTATGCTGTCCACTCTTCTTACCTTGATTATGTTACCAATTCTTCTTGCTATGGCAAACAGCACCAAAGTTTACTGGACATGGCTGATCAGCGGAAGAAAACCTGAACGTGAAGAACTAGAACGTGCAATAATTGAACTAAATGACGAAAAATTTGAAACGGTTGCTTAATATTATTATCGTAATGCTGCCCTGCTTTACCAGTTTTGCTCAGGAGACTCTTGGTAAACGTGAAGTCATTGAGCAAGCCTTAAAATATAATTATGATATTCAGGTAGCCAATAACAACATCACTTCAGCCATGAATAATGCAAGTATCTATAATAGCGGTTATCTTCCAACTATTAGCGGCACAGCCGGAGCTACATATAATATAAGTACTTCGAATGTAACATTTGCTGATGGTTCAGAGCGTGCTATTAGTGGCCTGAAAACCAACTCTTATAACAGCAGGCTTAATATAAATTATACTTTGTATGATGGTAATGGAAGAAAATATAGTTTCAAATCCCTCAAAGAGACCTATAATTTAACCCAACTCCAGGCTCGCCAAATTATAGAAACTTCTCTGATCAGCATTTTTACAATTTACTACGATGTCGCCAGGCTTACTCAGAATCAGATGAACCTTATTCAATCAATTAATATATCCAGGGAACGGTTACAAAGGGCTCGCTATGGATTCGAATATGGACAAAACACGCAGCTTGATGTACTTAATTCTGAAGTAAACTTTAATACCGACAGTATCAACTACTTGAACGTTTCCCAGGAATTGGAGAACACAAAACGTAATCTGAATTACTTATTAGGACGTGACATCAGTACGACGTTTAATGTGGATACTACAGTCGTATATATGGTAGGGCTGACGTTGGATGGATTACTTACCAGGGCGCTACAAAATAATGTTCAACTCCTTCAGGATCAGTCTGCTATTAAATCTTCAAAATATGAGATAATTTCGAGTAAATCTGGTTATATACCAAAAATCAATTTGACCCTTGGTTATGGCTGGGATCAAAGGGATAATGGATCGGTATCGTTTCTTACCAACTCATCATCTTACGGACCTACGGCGAGTGCTACTCTTTCGTGGAACCTGTTCGACGGTGGTCTTACAAGAATAAGACTTCAGGGCAATAAGATCAACCTTGAAAACAGAAAAATCGTAGAGAAACAAAATGAGCAACTCATTAAACGAAATCTTGTAAACGCCTGGGGGGGATATCAAAACTCGTTGTTCGTTTTAAAGGCAGAATCAAAGAATCTGGAAACCAACCGATTGAATTTTGAACGCACCCAGGAACAAAATAAGCTGGGCCAAATTACCTCGATAGTATTTCGTGAGGCCCAGCAAAACTTATTGCAATCTCAATTGAACTTCAATAAAGCAAAATATGATGCCAAAATTGCGGAGTTGGCCTTATTACAGTTGAGCGGTGATCTTCTCACGGCCGAATTCTAAAATCGAGGAGATATCCATTTATTAAAGATAGAGCCAGTGCATACTTAGAGGATTCATTGTTTATTTGCAAACTGAAAGCCGCTTTGTCCTATGACTGATGTACTCCAATCATACAACGACCTGGTAGCCCTCCGCTACCGGGTGTATAATGGTATTTTCCTCACCCTGGGTCTTGATGGGATCCATCAAACCGGGATCATGCTCCCATTGTTTACTGAAGCTTGCCATAAAGGCCTTCAGCAAGGAAGCAATCCGGAAGAGATCATCAATGACTTTTTTTCAAGTCATGGTCATCACAAGGATGAAAGGCTGGCCATGCTATTCAGGTTTGTTCAATATATTGAGCGTCAGATTGTACTGATTGACGGGCTGGAGGATGCCTCTTATAATCAAATACATAATGTCGGTGGTGCCGGGAGCTATCGCCGTCTGGTTGAAGGACAAAAGACTATTGATCAGGATCTGAAATCATTAAAAGATTTGTTCGAGAATTTCAGAATCAGAATAATCCTGACAGCTCATCCAACTCAGTTTTACCCTGGAGAAGTGCTAAGTATCATAAATGATCTGATAACTTCAATCAATCAAAATAATCTCTCTCAAATCAAAATCCTGCTGGAGCAGTTGGGAAGGACCCCTTTCTTCAAAAAGACCAAACCCACTCCATTTGATGAAGCGGTAAGCCTTATCTGGTACCTGGAAAATGTTTTGTACCACTCCATCCCATCTTTATACGAAGAAATTTACGCCAGTTTGGGTGATGAGGCAGAGTCGATCATTGGAGATTCGGCCATAATCAAGCTCGGCTTCTGGCCGGGGGGAGATCGGGACGGCAATCCATTTGTCAATGCTGATACTACCTTGCGCGTGGCAGATCGACTACAGAAAAGCTTGTATCGTTGCTATTACCGAGATATCAGACTGTTAAGAAGAAGGCTCACGTTTCGTGATATAGTACCAAAGATCACCCAGCTTGAAGAAGATCTAAAGAAAATTGCGTTTACGGATTCGCCACCAAATAACTCGACTACACAGGAATTGAAGAGCCAGTTAAGAGCGATAGAAAATATTTTGATCAAAAAGTACAACTCTTTGTTTTTAAAAGAGGTAAAGGCCTTCCGTCATAAAATCTCCATCTTCAAGTCGCACTTTGCCTCCCTTGATATCCGGCAGGATAGCCGTATCATTGGATCAGCCATGGAACAGGTTTTTAATGCCTATCCATCGCTGGTACCGGAAGGATTCCATGACATGGATGACAAGGAACAAATATCCGCCTTGTTCAGCCTCAAAGGAGAGATCGATTATGCCAGATTTAATGATCCCATTGTAAAAGATACCCTGGAGGTATTTACGACCATAAAGCATATTCAGCAACGAAATGGGAATGAAGGATCATACCGCTACATCATTAGCAATTGTCGGTCGGTCCTCAATATGGCCCAGGTATTTGCATTAGCAACATTAAGTGGCTGGAAAGAGCATAAGTATCTTGATATTATCCCCTTGTTCGAAACCATTGATGATCTGGAATTAGCAGGAACCATCATGTCTGAACTTTATGATAACAAGGATTATCGAAAGCATCTTCATTTCAGGCATGAGAAGCAGGTGATAATGCTCGGTTTTTCGGATGGAACAAAGGATGGAAGTTATCTTACGGCTAACTGGAGTATTTTCAAGGCAAAAGAAATGATCACTGGGATATCCAGAGAAAACGGGATTCGGGCCGTATTTTTCGATGGAAGAGGAGGACCACCGGCTCGTGGTGGAGGAGAAACGCATAAATTTTATGCCTCCCTCGGTCCTGAAATCGAAAGTACACAAATCCAGCTTACTATTCAGGGCCAAACGATCAGTGCTAATTTTGGAACTTTACAATCTTCACGATACAATCTGGAGCAGCTCCTCACTGCGGGAATTACAAACCATCTCACCTCCGAAGGGCAGTCTCAACTCTCTGAATCACAAAGGAAGATTCTGGATCAACTATCTGCAGATTCCTATGATGCTTACAAAATGTTTAAAAGCGATCCTCAGTTTCTCCTCTATCTGCAGGATGTGAGTCCTTTGATTTACTATGCCAAAGCCAATATTGGTAGTAGGCCTTCCAGACGCGGTGGAAATAAAGAGTTACGTATGGAAGATCTCCGGGCCATTCCTTTTGTTGGGGCATGGAGTCAGCTTAAACAAAACATCCCCGCTTTTTATGGGTTGGGCACTGCCCTGCAAAAGCTTGAAGAACGGGGAAGCCTGAATGATGCACAGCAGCTATATTCTCAATCGCTATTCTTCCGGACCTTAATAGAGAATAGCATGCAGTCGTTGTGCAAAACACATTTTGATCTTACCCAATACCTGGCAAAGGACAAGGAATATGGGAAGTTCTGGAGTAGGATGTATGAAGAATATCAAACCACTAAAAAATATATTCTTGAAATTTCCGGTCAAAAAGAACTTCTGGATAGCCAGCCCTCCAACCGACAGTCCATCCAGTTGAGAGAAGATACCATTCTACCTCTTCTGGTGATTCAGCAATATGCCCTGATAATGCTCAGAAAAATGAAGAGCAAGGAAATATCGGGAACTGGTAAAGAAGATTATGAAAAGCTGGTTATCAGGACTTTATATGGAAATATTAATGCATCCCGGAATTCGGTATAGGATAATGTAATTAACCTGTGTCAATTTTTTATAGGATTAATTTCTCGTTTAACCCAGAAAATTCAACAGAATATTCCATCCAGTGGGCTGCCAAATGTTAAATTATTGATAATCTGTTCATTAGGTTTCAGATAAACTTTATTTATAAACAACATAATAACCAAATATGGAGGTTCAATATTAGGCAATATGCAGGGTTAATCCTTTCATAAGTAATTGATAATCAATAATTATCAACCATTTTAAATCGTTATTCTTGAAAGTGTCATGAATAATGTGGGTTAAATTATGGTTGTTTTCTTTTGAAAAGTTTACCAATCTTCTTCAATAAGCCTTCTTTTTCTTTGGACTTCCTTTCGTTTTTGTCTTTAGATGAAAAAGCGTTTTTAATCCATTTGAAATTCTCTTTAAAAGGATCGCAATCAAGCTCTTTCCTTAAATGATCTGGTAAAGCCGGAAATTTGGGCTTAGTATATCTGGCAAAGCGACGTTCGCGATTCATTTCACGGTAAAACTCACCTATAATGGGCAAGGCCATGGTGGCCCCTTGACCCAACCGGGTGTCTCTGAAACTGATGGACGGATAAATTCCGCCCACCCAGGCACCTGTAACAAGGTTAGGGCTCACAGAGATGAACCAGCCGTCTGCGTTAGACTGGGTAGTACCTGTTTTCCCTCCCAGATCGTTTTTTAGCTTGTACTTAGTCCTCAGAGATCTTCCTGTTCCTTCATCCACCACGGCCTGGAGAAGGTGGATCATTACGCGAGCCGATTCACTCGAAATAACCTGTCCTCCAGATGTGTCCTTATACTTGTATAAAACCTTCCCATTATGGTCTTCAATGCGTTCAATGGTATGAGGTCGTATGCGCCGACCGTTGTTGGCAAAGCATGAATAGGCCGTTACCATTTCTATCAACGAGATGCTTGGGGTCCCTAATGCGATAGAGGGTACCCTCGGCAATTCCGAGGAGATTCCCATGGCCCGGGCAAGCTTCACCGCATTATCCAATCCTGCGTCTTCCAATACCTTCACTGCCACCGTATTTACAGAGGCTGCCAAGCCGCCCTGCATGGAATATTTTCCTTCATACTCCTCTTCAGAATTCGAGGGCTTCCATTTGCCCTCTTTAACCGAATAGCTTACCTGTTTTGCCTTATAATATGTACATGGAGAAACACCTTGCTCCAGTGCGGCAGCAAATACGATTGGTTTAAACACCGAGCCTACCTGACGCTTGGCCTGTACACTTACGTGATCGTAAGGAAAGTATCGATACCCTATCCCACCAACCCATGTCCTGATTGCACCCGAACCGGGTTCCATGGCTACAAAACCTGCCTGGAGGCGGGATAGATAATATTTCAGTGAGTCTGCAACAGTCCACGTCTTTTTCAGCGGGCCATTATAAGTGAATACATATTGTTTCGTCTTTTCAGATAGTTGGTCACTGGTCCTTCCATGCTTTACATCGTTGAATTCTCTTTTGAATAACGATGCTTTAGTTTTCCATAAATCTCCTTTCCAATGGTTATCAAAGGTGTTTTGAAGTTTCTTCATATTATTTAACACCGCCTTTTCAGCCAACTTCTGAAGGTTCTTATCCAGGGTGGTATATATCCTTAGACCTGAGGTGTTTATATTCAGAGATTGGTCATGGGTCCGATTGTATTCGTTTATAAAAGCATCCAGTTTTTTCCTGATCTGGGCGAGAAAGTAAGAGGATGATTTAAAGGTGGCGGGCTGATAGTAGGTCATTAGTGGTTGCTTTTCCAGAGAATCCAATGCTGAATCATTGATGTACCCTGCCACACGCATTTGTTGGAAGACCATATTCCTTCGATTCAACGAAGCTTTTGGATTTAATATGGGGTTATAAGAGGTTGTGGCTTTGAGCATTCCTACTAACGTCGCCGATTCAACGGCAGATAATTCAGATGCACGTTTACTAAAATATCGCTGGGCGGCAGACTGAATGCCATAAACATCCGAACCAAAGGATACGGTGTTGAGGTATAATTCGAGTAACTGATCCTTGGAGTAAATGTTTTCAAGTCGATAGGCCGTAATGAATTCCTTTGTTTTATTTACCGGATAATAGAGGAAAGTATATTCACTTCGGGGAAATAAGTTCTTTGCTAATTGTTGGGATAACGTACTGCCACCACCGGACGCCCTGCTTTGAAATAAGACAGATTTTATGGCTACACGTAATAGACTTCTTAGGTCGATACCATGATGCTCGTAAAATCTCCTGTCTTCAGTGGCGATAAGCGCATGGATAAGAAAAGGATTTAAATCCGAGAAGGCAACAGGGGTTCGATCCTGCAGGTAATATTTGCCAAGTAGCTCTTCATTTCGATCAAAAACGATAGATGCTTCCGGATTTTGGATGGATTGTAGCTCCTCGGCGTCGGGCAACTCACCGAAATATCCATTTAACACGAGCATAAAAAAGATAATGGGTATCCCAACAAGCAAGGCTGTCAGATACCAAAAAGCCCTGTAAATTAGTTTTCGACGTATCATCACCAAATCATTGTGATAAATGACTCATACATTTTTCTGCATTGATTAAAGAATCGATTTTCGAGATCTCCGATCCATTATTCATTTCCTGATCAATGCGCCTTCATCCAACAGTAGTAAATACACATTCGCAAAACAAACTGAAAAGGCATTGCAAAACGAGTAAATAAAATTTAAATTTATCCCTTAGCTTATGTTGATTTCAACATGTTTAATACCCTGCTAAAACAATCAAATGATTAAATTATTTATTGTCGAAGATGACCCCGTGTTCGTAAAGCTGGTTGTCCATGTCCTGGAAGAAATGAAATTTTCCAAATATGAGGTATTTGAAAACGGAGAAGAATGCTTAGCACGATTACAGGTTAAGCCTGCTCTTATTTTGCTTGATTTTAGTCTTGGCGGTCTTAATGGGCTTGATGTATTATCAAGAATCAAAGAGGATAGTCCAAAAACGGATGTAGTAATCCTGACGGGGCTTGAAGATAAACAAGTGAAGCAGAAATGTCTTGATGCCGGAGCCAGTGACTATGTCAACAAAGACCCTGATGGGTTGGAATACCTTAAGAAGAATATCCTTCCGGCATATCGCAAAAAGGGCCTGCTCTCTTTTCTACGCTGAAACATCCCAGAGCTAATATGCTATGATTATTGTTGGATGGCGAACAAGCAGTACACCCACCGCTAGACTTCTTTCATCTTAATCAGCCCATAGATAGTCTGACAAATCTCTGTTTTACTCAGTGATTTCACATTTAATACTGCATCAAAAATTGCCGGATCAGGTTTCTTCCCCAGAAAGTGACGGATCATCGAAGTTCTGGCCTTGTCCGAGGATAGGATATGAGTCTCTGCTTCTTTAAGAGAAACCCCGTATTCCTTGTGTATTTTGTCTATCCTCCATTTTACAGGGGCAGTCAGTTTTATATGAATATGCTTTTTGTCATGTGGTAAGATAGCCACACCGGCTCGTCCCAAAATGGCCACATTCCCTTTGCTATCAATAGACTGTATAATTTCTTTGACTATTCTGCGGACTTTCAGATCGCTTGGATGTAGACTTGAAGAAAATGAAAGCACCATTTCTTCCACCAGACTTTTATCATTGCCTCCCAACAATTGGTCCACCTTATTGGGTTTGAGACTTAATTTTTTGGCGGCCTTTTCAAGGATTTCCTTACTTACATATCTCCAATGAGTGTGCCGTTCATACGGCCTTATATCTTCATTGAGTTTTCGAACAAGATCTTTAACAACCTGCAGAGCGTCACATCCGGTATCTCTTGACACTGTCACTACCAATGAGTCCTTTTTTGGGGACTGAATACTACTGACATCGAAGGAAGCCACCAGATATTTTGAAACTGAATATTCTGACATGATGAAATCCTTATTGTTTAAGTTCTCTTCATATATACACTATAAATTTCTTAAAAAAAATGCTTAATATCAGTTTCAGAAACGTGAGCTTCTGTTTCCATCTGGCTTCCTATTATTTCATGGCCTCCTCTACCAATTTCATAAACTCACCCAATTGTGAAGGTTCCAGCCAGCGGGTTACTATGACAAGATCATGAGTCTGGTCAATAATAATAAAATTGCCTCCAAAGCCGGCAGCATAATAAATTGATTCATCCTCAACCCCTTCCCATTTTCTTTTTCCCCGGTTAAGCCACCACATGTACCCATAAGATTCATTAGCATTGGAAGATTTCTGAACCAGATCAATCCATTCCTTTGAGATCAGTTGATGGCCATTCCAATTTCCATTTCGCAAGAAAAGCAAACCAAAACGAGCATGATCTTCAGTATTGATAAACAGGCCACCTCCTGAATGCCCTCCTCCGCTCACAGACTGAACATTTACTCCATCCACGTTCACCCAGGAATTTTCATATCCATACCAACGCCATGTTGATGATACTCCAATGGGATCCATAATTCTTTCTTTCAAAACCAGAGGAAGAGGTTTACGCCAAACCTGCAACAGTGAATATGCTAACACATTGACTCTAACATCATTATATTTAAAATGAGTACCCGGCGCATACAATTGTCGATACTTCCAATCATCGACATCTCCATCGCGAGGTGGCCGATCTGCCCAGTCATACATACCGAATAATTCACCCGACCAGTCTGACGACTGTGTGAGTAAGTTGTCCCAGGTTACCAGGCTATTATGCTCACCTCTGAACGTCCCATCCCATACGTACTCTTTCACAGGATCGGTCAGATTTAGAATGAGATTATCATCAAAAGCAAGGCCGGCGATAGTGGACAAATAGCTTTTTGTCACACTGAACGTCATATCAACGCGATGGGTATCCCCCCACTCAGCTATGATATAACCATTTTTTACAATTAACCCAGCAGGGCCACCTCTTTTCTTGGTTGGTCCGGCGATATGATGATAGGGTTCGTGGGCGAAAGAGCGTAGGATCGCCAGGCGAAGGTCCCTTGAGCCTGAATATTCATGATCTTTAGCAAACTCGACAACCCTGGCTATCTGATCCGAATCAATGCCTCGTTCAACAGGGGATGCATGGCTCCATGCGTTTTTAGTCGGGAAATAGCCCTGTGCCTGAACAAGAGAGAATGATCCTATAACAAATAGGACAGAATACAGTCGAGTGAGTAATTTCATGGTTCAATTTTAATCGAAGATAATTGAATGGTATGTGCATATCAAATGATCAGAGATGGATTACATGACCGGGATTAAATGTAGTTACGGGAAGTTATTCAAGTATTCAATTGAATACTTGAATAAGAATGCCATGGAAGTTTTGACCACCTAAATCTAAAAGTGACTTAGATCATTGTTCAGCATGATACTCCACTCTAACTTGCCAGAAGATTCAATCAAATATCTACACCATGGCTGAAACTCAGATATTTATGAAATGTATGGATTGTGAATATAAATCAGAAGCATTCCATCTTCTCACATACGATCAAATGGCGCGCGTTGATTTGAACAGAACAGAAATAACTTATCCGAAAGGTGAGATCCTTTGCAAACAAGGATCTTTTGTACCTAACCTTCTTTATATAAAAAAAGGGCTGGTGAAGGTTTACCTTGAGAATGGCATTAATCCTACTATTGTCAGCATCGAAAAAGGCGGTGCCTTCATCGGGTTGCCTTCCCTATATAGTTCTCCTATTTTCCATTATTCAGCAGAAGCGCTAAGTGATACGGAGGTATGCCTAACGGATATACAGGTTTTCAGGGAATTAATCCTTGAAAATCCAGAATTTGCTGCCAAAATCATTGAGATGATCAATCACGATCTTGTGAAGTCATATAATCGATTATTTTCCATTACTCAAAAGCAAGTGAACGGTCGGTTTGCAGAAATGCTCCTTTACATGAGCAAAGAATTGTTTAGTTCAAATCCATTTAAGCTATTAGTCTCAAGGAAAGATATGTCCGAACTAATTTCGACCTCCCCAGAAAGTGTTTCAAGGCTAATGACAGAATATAAAAATGAAGAAATAATCAAAGTAACGGGTCATGTGGTCACCATTTTAGACATGGACAAGCTAAAAGAGATTGCGATCAGAGGCTAATATAATCTGATTCCGCATACATTCCATAGACAATGGAAGATAGCGGTGAAACTTATTAACCTTTGGTCCTGTTAAAAACAAAGGATCCTGAGATGAAGTAGCAACGACATTTCGACAAGAATTTTATGGTAGAAATGCACATATTGGCATGATTGTAGTAATAAATACAAGATGTGGCTATATTTATTCGTTAAAGAATCAGGGATGAAAAGAGCAGCATGGAGTTTAGTTGTATTGATCTGTTATAGTCAGGTTTTACCTGGTTATGGTCAGGGTATTGCCGCCAGGCCTTCCGCTATTGCCTCCTATTATCTTCACATTGATCCAACTTTAGGTCAGGCCCTGGGTCTTGATGAAAAGGACATCACAAACATCAACATGCGTAATACGCATTATGAGAATTCAGTACTGGTGATGGATTCCACATTTAATTTGCTTTATTATCGAATAAATAGTGAAACCAACATAGAACTGCTTCCTCTGGAGACCCTGGTTTCGTGTGTACGCTGTACCCGACTGGGTTATCCTTTTGTAAGCCTCAAGAAAGCGGCTAAAAAAGGTAAGCAATTACAGTACGTGACTATAGAAGTGTCCTTCGAGCCAGGGACATCCGAAACGCTGAATGGTGATAACCAGGGGATCAACACTCGGAACAACCAGGATATAGTAGTGGAAACCAAGCACATGGTTGTTTCTCCCAATGTCAGAATCGATCTTGAATTTGGAGATTATAGTGGTAAAAAGGTGGCCACTTTCTCGGGGATCTATTCAGGAAATCAGCGTGTGCAATTAGGTAAAACTTCAAAATTCACTTCCGATATCTACATCACAAAGAATGAGTCGAACGGAAGAAATGAAGCTTATTATGTTTATTTAAACTTAGCACTTGATAACCTTGTTAAACAGGTGAACGCAATTGTTAATTGAGGCAGCATTACACACCGGTAAGAGTAAATACGATTAAAGATAGACACTAGCAGGCGGCATATTTAAGATAATCTATAATACTTCCCATTCAAGAACATAATGTGCTCTTCCTGTTTCACGGCGTGCCATTTCAGATCGAAACGGACCACCTTGCACATCAGCCAGCAATGAAACCACACCTAGTTTATCATTGGAAGAAAGTAGATCATAATCCCATATCTCAACTTCTTTTGAGGATCCTTTCTCAGCTTCAATTTCGTATCCGATTTTCTGAGAGCCCTCTTTTATTTTGACGTATTTCTGTTCTTTGGGCCAGATTTTCTTGCCATCATATTTAAGAAAAACTTCATCCCCTTCTTTTTCATCCGACACATAACAGTGCAGGCAGATTAAGTGTATTTTAAAGTTCATGATTACTATACTATTAAGGGAACAAGTTAGGAATAATCCTTTAATTATAAAAAATCTCTTTCTTATCGTTCTAATTATCCAAGCTTTCCCATGTAGAGAAACACTGGAAAGCGTACTTTCAGTATTAGTGAATTCTTCCAATGCTCTTTAAGCGTGGCTTCAATCCCTGTCACCGGATCCTCACCTGTTGAATGGATATAATGTCTGACTGCAGACCAGGTACGAAGATATCCCAGGTACTGTGGCAGTGTCCAGTTCATTTTCATCTCAAATTCCTTTGATCTCACACGTGGGATAGGCATTCCAATTCCGGAATATTCTGTTTCAACATGAACTCTTTCCGGGTCCCAATATTTTCCTACTACATGGGTGTAGAATTCCTGTCGAATAGCATCGATTTCATCCGTTACTCTGGACAGGCCGTAACCCCATACGGCCAAGCTGCCATTAGGCTTTAGCAGCCTTCTTGCTTCCTTAAAAAAATCATCTGGCGAAAACCAGTGCAAGGCCTGAGCAACAGTGATAAGATCAAAAAAGTCAGAGGGGAATGAAGTTTTCTCAGCCATAGAAACGCGATAGTGAATATTTACAGATGGTTTGGCCCGGCCGATTTGCCTCGCACTTATGTCTGTCGCTTCCAAGTATTTGAACCAACCCGATAGCAACTGTGCCACTTGTCCATTACCAGTGGCACAGTCCCATGCCCGCTCTCTGGAGGCAGTCTTACTGACAACGAAATCTATTAGATCCGAGGGATACGATGGTCTGTACCTAGCATATTGATGTGCAATAGAAGAAAAATTATCTTTTAACATATGTCCAATGGTCAAAAATTACCCATAATTACAGATATCATCAATTATCTACCCAATAATTATCCTGACCTCTGTTGTGACTAAGGTAGGTTCAAGAGGCTAAACGCATTATCATCATTTTTGAATTAAATACACCAAAGCAATGTACGCACAGCTTCATAGAGGATTATTTTGAAAAATCATTTTTTTTTAGTATGTTAATCACGTCTGATTGACAAACCAAAACCCAATGTGTATGCAGTTTCATCCCAATGAATTAACCATCCTGTTTGACCCCAGTTCCTCGGTAGGTAAGAAGTTCAAGGCTTACGCTCATTCGATATCCAAGAATGTGAACGAAATTGACTACACCAAAACACGGCTGACTACCACACTATGGAAGAAGGTGGTAAAAATGCTTGGAAATAACCCATCCAAGTTATTGAATAAGAGTCATAAAGAATATAAGTCAAAAGTCAGTGGTAACACTTTCACCATGCATGGCTGGTTAAATATTTTGCTGAATAGTCCAGATATGTTGAGGGGCCCTATAGCCATAACCAAGGACAAGGCAGTGATGTGCGAAAACCCAAGTGATATACTGAAACTTGGCAGGAGTACTAATGTCCCTTCCAGGAAGTTGCCACATTTAACCCGTTAATCGAGCAAGCGGATCTTATTATCCTCAAGATCAATACGTTTTTCCTTATAAAGCGATCCAATAGCTCGTTTAAAAGCCTTCTTACTCATCTGCAAGGTTGATTTTATCAATTCCGGTGGTGATTTATCATTCAATTGTGATTCCCCCTGATGATGACGGAGATATTCAACCACCTTTTTTTTAGTAATCGATAAGCCATCCATTCCTGTAGGAGACAATCGCAGATCAAGTTTACCATCGTCTCGCACTTGCTGAACATAAGTGATGATAGAGTCCCCGATATTGACAGTCTGGAATGTTTCATTCTTATAAATTAACCCTTCATGTTTTCCATTGACTACAGCTTTGTAGCCCAGGGGTGTTTGATTTATTATTAGCGACTCTACCTTGTCCCCTTGTGCAATATTCTCTGCCGGAGTTAAAAATGGCCTCAACTTATTAACCCCTATCAATCGATTGGTACGATGATCGAGGACAATTTTTACCGGATAGACCATGCCGACTTTCATGTCTGCTTCCATCTCGGAATTCGGTACAAATAAATGCTTATCAAGACCCCAGTCCAGAAATGCTCCAAAATTGGTAAGGTCAACAACTGTCAGGGCTACAATACTACCCAATTCTCCCTTGGGAACCTGGGTAGTGGCCACAGGCCTATCTTCAGAATCGGTATAAAGAAATACATTGATAAAATCACCCTCTTTTGCTGAATCAGGAGTGAATTTTCGAGGTAATAAAACTTCCTCATCCTCCACCTGGAGAAAAGCACCATGTGTGATTATTCGCTTGATTTCCAATGAATTGATCTTCCCCAGACCAGGAATATATCTTGACATTTAACGAAGATTACAAGGTAGCAAAATTAATGTGTTTATCCCGATATATTTATTTCAATATCAAAGCTCTTGCTTAGCTTTGGGAAAAGTTTTTCTATGCATATAGCTATTTCCGGCAACATTGGATCAGGAAAGACCACGCTTTGTGAAATGCTGGCTCGTCATTATAACTGGAAGCCCGAGTTTGAATCGGTTGAAAATAACCCATACCTAAAAGACTTTTATAGTGATATGTCACGTTGGGCTTTTCACCTTCAGATTTATTTTCTCAACAGCCGTTTCAACCAGGTAAACAGAATTCAGCAAGCGGATGAGACCATTGTTCAGGACCGCACAATCTATGAAGATGCTTATATTTTTGCAGCTAATCTTCATGATTCAGGACATATCAATGACAGGGATTATCAGAGTTATTTGAACATTTTTGAATCGATGATCAAGTTTGTACAACCACCTGATTTATTGATTTATCTGAAAGCAGATATGCCAAAACTAGTTGATCAGATACAAAAAAGAGGAAGAGACTTTGAGGATGCCATTCAGCTGGAATACTTGAAAAATCTGGGTATTTATTATGAAGACTGGATCTCGAGCTACTCAGAGGGCCCCTTGCTCACTATTGATGTGAATAATCTTGATTTTGTATCCAACATTGAAGATTTTTCATCCATTCTTGAAAAAATTGATGTTGAGCTTTTTGGGCTCTTCAGTTCATCATCGGTCTAAACCCTTCCATTTTGCTCTACAGGAGCTTGCTTCTTCCACGGTGGTGTAGTACGTCTACCCATATCCAAAGCAGCCAGAATAATGGCTAACAGAAACAAAATAGAAAGGATTAGAAATATGAGTTTGGAGCGTTTCATTTAATGTACGCTTGCCTTATCAACACGGGATGGTGTTTGATTACCTGAAATAATGGCGGAAGCTCCAGCCGCTATGGCCTTGATGGTATTGGTTAGATGATCCAGATCCAATGTACTGACCTCATCAGTGACCTGATGATAGTCTTTATCAATATCAATTTGAGTCGTGCTGATAGAATGAGCCGGAACACCTAATCGAGCCAGGGTGGCGTTATCAGACCTGTAAAAAAGGTTTTGTTCCGGGTACGGATCGGGAAAGAAAACATATCCGCTTTTTTCTCCACTGCGGGCCATCATCTCACCGAGATCTGATTTGTCCCAGCCTGTTATCCAGGCAGTATTCTTGCCTTTGGAGGAAAGTTTACCAATCATCTCGATATTAAACATAGCAATGATTTGATCAGGATCAAGCTGTTGAGAGAAGTATTTGGAGCCATACCCTCCAGTTTCTTCAGCCGTAAAGGCAACAAAAATCAAAGAACGTTCAGGTGGTGGAAGTTGCCTGAAATACCTGGCCAATTCAATTACGGCAGTCGTACCCGAAGCATCGTCATTGGCGCCGTTCGCAATGGAGTCGCCTTTAACCGGATTCCGAATGCCTAAGTGATCATAATGACCTGAAAAAATGACATACTCATTGGTACGCTTTCCGGTGATTTTTCCTACAACATTAGCCAGGGGTTTTTCTTCAACTTTGGCATGTCCGTATATCCAAAATTGTTGAGGATCCACAGCTGGAATCAGTATAGCCACCAGGCTCCTGCCTTTGCCAATAGCAAGTCTATTGGATGGACCACTAAGGTATTGTCGATATAAGCTGAAATTTTTGGCATGGGCAGTATCCACAAGGACGATTAGGTTGTCATCATTTTGAAAAATGCTTTGAAATTCTCGTCTGAAGTCATCTTCAGGCCCAATTGTCTTTATCAAAATCTGGCTTTTATCATTCCACCGAACCATGGAGGTATCCAGCTGCATAAAGTAGTCAGATGGATTGATTTTTTGTTGATTTAAAGAAACATATGATGAGTCTACCCCGATGGAGATGAGCTTAAAGGACTGCCTGTATCCTCCATCGTTATTCATAGGATCAAGACCGATTTGACGAAACTCCTGTTCAATAAACTTTGCAGCTGAATCCAATTCTGGAGTAAAAACCTCCCGGCCTCTTAACTTGTCTGATGCCAGGTAATTAATAACCCGTTCTACATCCTTCTGATTAATAGACGGCTGACTACACCCCATCAAACTCAGCAGGGCAAATGAGACGATATTTAATAACTTCATTTTGTCTATGTTGAAGCCTCCAAATTAATGGCAAACTACATCTATATCAAGTTTGCTGGAACAAATGGTTGGGAATAAGGGAAACTAGTTTTAATTTCACTTTATGGATTTAGAACAAAAAGGGTGGTTTAAGCGACTCCTGGAAGTTTATTCCATTAAGAATAAGGAAGTTAAGAATGATAAACCATCCTACCTCTATAAGGAAATCCAACCAACCGGATTGATGTATGGACAACCCAGTCTTCCCAAGGAGTTCAAAACGGCTGAATTCAGAGAATTGGACACAGCCGGTAAGATGAAGATTGTACTGCTTAATGGATTTATTAAAACCGCCATTTTCCCTTCTGATGATCTAATTCCTGATGATCCGGACCAGTTTTTACATTATTTATCAAATAGTCTGGTCGAATACTACACAAAAGTAGTTCCAAATCGAAAAATAAGGGATCGAAACTTTTGGGGAAAAAAACTGAGTAATGAAGAAATGATTGAGTCAATGCTCAACGAAAGGTTGGATATTGAGTCACCTGATCCTAACAACTTTTGGTTTAATTTTTTCAACCATAGTTTATTGTTTCTGGATGTTTTTTTCTTTGGTGAATGGATTGTCCGCAAAGAAAGCGGCACAAATCTTGAAAGTATCCAATCAGAGCGAGACAATATGCATGTACTTTTACTCCAGATCATGGCCGCCGCGGCGCACGCAGATGAGACGTTGCAGGAAGAAGAACAAGAACTTTTTAACCATTTTCTTGCGTCCGCACATTTGCCTGAAGAATTAGAGAAGAAAGCAAAACAATTTATCATAGAAGGAACAAAAATCAAGGACATTCATACAGAACACATTGAAAATTGGATCCTTAAGAAGTATCTATTGGAACTTGCAGTTCTTACTATCTGGGCAGACAAAGTTGTGACAGAAGAAGAACAAGCCTTCATTTCTGTACTGGCTAAACAACTTGGATTCTCAGATGATGAACTTCAATCGAGTATGGCGGCGATTGAGAGTTTCGTCATTACGAATTGGAGTGATGTTCCGTTTATTCAGGAAAAAAATACATTCAGCACCATCAGCGACGGGTTCATACATCGTATATCTGTAGTAGCCAAAAAGAACCAGGGAAGGATTGCCAAAGAAATCAAGGAAAGTGAGGAGCTAATGCAACTGTTAATTAAATCCACCCATGAATCATTAACAGAAGATGAAAAGATAAAAGTAAGAGCACAACTCATCGATATATTAAAAGTTCTTCCAACCTTTGTTCTGATTGCGCTGCCAGGAAGTTTTTTAACATTGCCACTATTACTTAAAGTATTGCCAAAATCCGTCTTACCCTCTGCTTTTCAAGAATAAACCTAAACAACCTGACATTATGAAACCAATTCTATATCGAGTAACCTTTTTAATCCCACTAGTCCTTTTGGGTTGTATCAGTGGGAAAAAAGCCTTTCAGCGGGGTAATTACTATCAGTCCGTGTTACAGTCCGTTCAGCGTTTACGAAAAGCTCCGAACAATAAAAAAGCCAGGGCTACGCTGGAGCAGGCTTATCCATTGGCTCTCAATTCTCTTGAACAAAATTCCATTAATCTTAAGGCATCCAACACGGATGGTAAATGGCAGCTGATCCTTTCGAATTATAGAAAAATTAATAGAATGTACGAGGAGATCGAACATGCACCGGCTGCAAAATCAATCATTACGGCACCAAAAAATTACTATAGTGAAATTGAAGCTATCACTAAAAATGCTGCGGAAGAGCAATACCAGAAAGGACTTGCAGCATTGAATAAAAACACCAGGTATGATGCGCAACAGGCTTTTAAGTTTTTCGGCCAGGCCTTGACTCTTGTTCCAGACTATAAAGATGCTTATCAAAAGCAACTGGACGCACAGGATTTGGCAACATTAAAGGTATTGGTGACCCAGGTCCCACTACCCGCATCATTCAGCTTAAGCGCCAATTATTTTCAGAACAAGATAGAAGAGTTTTTAAATAGCGAAAGTGTCCGAATGGATTTTGTTGAGTTTTACAACCAGGGAGAGCAACTTACTACTGACTTCCGGCCAGATCATATCCTTCAATTGCAGTTTGACGAATTTACACTTGGCAACGTTCACATTAAGGAAGTTTCCAAGGAACTCACCAAAGATAGTGTTGTTGTTGCCACTGTGAAAAAAAACAGGGACACTGATAATGAAGAAAAGATAACCATATGCCATCATCCACCAGGCAATCCTGAGAACGCCATGACCTTGGAGGTATCTGTCTCAGCTTTACAAGCTCATATTGATCATGGAGATAAGATAGGACCCTGCGAGGGATCCAGGGGAAGCACTGATCATAAAAAGAAAAAAGAAGATGAATACGAAGATATTTATGCAACAGTAAAGGCCACCCTCACTACATTCACCAAGACCATTGATTCCAAGGGACTAATGAGCATGCAAATACTGGACGCCTCTACCAATAAAATTCTCAAAGAACAGAAGTTTCCCGGAGAGTTTGTCTGGCAAGAGTCCTGGGGGACATTCAACGGGGACGAACGCGCCCTGACTGAAGAACAATTGGCCTTATGCAAAAAACGAGAAATACCGCCTCCATCTCGGGATGAAATGTTCGCCTATCTTAGCAAACCTATCTTTTCACAATTTGCCGGTGATGTGAGGCAGTTTTATCTTAACTATTAAGATGGCATCACTGGCGGAAATATTACTCGAAAAAGTCAAAGAGACAGTCAACTTACAAAGTAGTAATAGACCACTTTATGAGGCTTCATTTGAAACAGCAGGAGAATTTGTAGCGGCAACCATTGGTGGAAAGCTGGAGTTCGTTCCTGTCTCCTTGCTGCTGACCACCCATGATCTCTACCTTACCAACTTTGAAATTGAAGAAGTATTTGGTGTGCCGGAACAGCACCCACAGCTGGATGACCGGCTGATTGCCTTCTATAAGGAGAACAACCTTAAAAGAGACATCCAAAACATGACTGACCCTGTGCTCTATTATGTGAAACCAAGGCCATCTATTGACAAGGATACTGAAGACGATTTTTTTGATACAGAGGGCCTGATTGACTTGGCTGGTTATGCCGGAAAATCGTATAGCGCCAAAGACCAGGCTTTGGTGGCCATCGGCCAGAGGTTTGCAGAGCTGGTGATGTCCAAAACAAACCAATGGGCAGAAAAATTAACCCTTGACGGATTTCAAATTGAAACGGAACGATACTGGCAGGTGGCCGGATATTTCAAAACATTTACCTGGGCCAAGATCTTTAAAAAAGATACGCGTGATAAACGGATATTTTTCAGTGTGGGCATAGACCTTAAACAAGGTTCCCTTGTGTTCAAACTAGATTGTCTGCGCTCAGGCAGCCATAAACTGAGTAACCTGGAAATCCGAAAATTTGATTATATGCTGCAAGACAAGCAATGCATTCACCATATTCCTTTTAATTATATCTTACGACTTAACTGGCGCTCTTTATGTTCAATGACAGAACAGTTTGTTCAAGATATGCACGATGATTATATACAGGTTAATCGATATGTATGGTCCGGAGTTGTCGATCACAAGATCTACAGAAACAAGTTATTTCCAGTGAAACTGTATTACCACTCTCCTGAAGGATTCTCTTCATCAAACAGCATTGATAAAGTTGACCTTAACGATGTATATGATCTTATTATTGAACTAGAGCAGTTTATGCTAAATCATTCCGGCAAGGATGATCTGGCAGCCATGGTGGAGCGGGTTGAGGGTTCATGGCATCAGGTGAACACCTTCGAATTTGATGGAACACGGAAACAAATCGTGGTTGTGGCTACCTGCGGAGGGACCCGGACCGCTTTTTCCCTTAATGCACAAACTGTGGAAGCATTGGCCACGAACGATCATGCCTACCTGTATCACATTGTTGAGTATGATCCTGAACGAAAAACAGGGAAGCTTATTATAAGGAAAGGTGATCCTGTATTTTATGCAAAGCTAGAGCCTACTGCTTTCACTGCTACTGTTTAGTTAATATTCGTTCAGACGGGTAGTATCGCTTTTTTAATATTACATACTGAAATGGAACCAATGGCGTATAACCTCCCAATCTTATTTTTTCCTTTTATGTCGACCTTTCATCCGATATCCGGTTTTTTTATATGGTCTATACAAGGGAGCGGACCCAAGGGGTTTGGGCAGAGGTATTTTTTTTACAGGATTTCCGATTAATTCTTCAATCTGTTGAAAGTCAGCTTGTTCCTGCTCAGCAATCAAAGTAAAAGCAATGCCTTTTGACGAAGCCCTGGCTGTACGTCCTATCCGATGAACATAATCTTCTGCATCACGTGGAACGTCATAATTGATCACCAGCTCTATACCTTCAATGTCTATGCCCCGCGCAACTATGTTAGTGGCCACCAGAATTTTAATCTTACCATTTTTAAACTTATTTAGCATTTGTTCACGTGACTGCTGATCAAGGTCTGAACTGATACTTCCGACCTCCAGATTCCTTTTTTTGAGGTTCTTCAGCACATCGTTGACAGATTTTTTGGTCGAGCAAAAGATGATGACACTGTTCATCTTCCTGGCTGTTAAAAGATGCTCCAATAAGGGAACTTTTTGTGCCTCATATACAGAAAAAGCAGCCTGCACTACCCCTTCTGCGGGTTTAGACAAGGCAATCGTTACTTCTTTCGGATTTGTTAATAAGTTTCTGGCCAGTTTTCGTATGCCTGATGGCATGGTAGCGGAAAACAAAAGGTTTGTTCTATCCTGAGGCAAGGATGCCACAATACGGTCTATATCCTCTGAGAAGCCCATATCGAGCATACGATCAGCTTCGTCCAATACAAGAAAGTGCAAGGAATCAAACCGGACATACCCCAGATTGAGGTGTGCGATCAAGCGACCGGGTGTAGCAATAACAATGTCAGACCCCTCCAACAAGGCTTGTTTTTCCTGCGCGAATGAGACCCCATCTTTTCCCCCGTAAATGGCCAGGGAAGTTATATTAGCGAAATAACCCAAACCTTCCACCTGCTGATCTATCTGGACGGCCAGCTCTCTAGTAGGAACAATCACCAGGGCCTGTACCCCTTTTTGACCTAATTGCAGAATATATTGCATGACGGGAAGTAAGAATGCTGCGGTCTTTCCTGTACCTGTTTGCGCACACCCAATCAGGTCATTACCTTCAATTATAATGGGAATGGCCTCTTCCTGGATTGGCGTTGGCTGACGATACCCCATTGACTCAAGCCCTTCGATCAAAGGGTCATCTAATTTAAACTCACGAAAGGTCATTGTTCGTCTCTATGCTTTCCGACACTCCATCCACTGGACATGAGGTATTTCTGACCGGCCAGGATAGCGCCTTCTTCCATGGTAGTAGCCATGCTGTCATTCCATCGATTTAAATATCCGAATAAAGAAATTACCCCCAGCATCTCGACAATATCGCCATCATCCCAGTACTTCCTTATTGATATTTCAATTTCTTCATTCACTCCATTTGGAATGGATGATGCCGCCACGGCAAAGTCAAGAGCTGCCCGCTCGGCCAGGCTAAAGGAAGGATGTGTTTTATACTCCCAAATATGTGCCATCTGATCATCGGGGGCGCCATACCTGGAGGCGGCAAGGGCTGTATGAGCCTGACAGTACTGACATCCAGCCGTATAACTTGCCATATATCCAATTAATCTTTTCAAGGCGCTGGTTACACGACCATGATTTGCCATTACCGCTTTGTTTAGTCTGATAAAAGAAGAAGCAATTTCCGGACGAATCTGCATAGTCAGAACCGAATTGGGGCAGAATCCCAAAGTTTCATTAAAAAATCGGGCCAATTCTGCTACTTGTTCATTGGCATCCGGTGAGAGGGGGGTAATCAAAGGCATAGAAGATGCTTTTATTTGAGGCACGAAGTTAATTATTTTCAGGATTGTATGTTGCCTTAAACAAAATTGTTGGTTCTGTCGTTATAGATTTATAATATTTGTATTCAATGAAAGTTTTATCCTTATGTTTATTGGTCGGTGTTGGAGTATCATCGCTTCGGTGCCAATCACAATCTTCCCATATGAAAGAAACCACTCCACAGCAAGTCGTTAAAACCGATAACGAATGGAAAAAAGAATTGTCTCCCACTGAGTATCATATCCTTAGAGAAAAAGGAACTGAAATTGCCTTCACTGGTGAGTTTTGGAATAATACCCGGGACGGGATCTATTACTGTGCGGGTTGCAATACCCCGCTGTTTTCTTCAGAGACCAAATACAAATCTGGTACTGGATGGCCAAGTTTCTGGAAGCCGTTGAATGATAAGAATATCAAAATAGTGAAAGACAACTCACTGGGGATGGTCAGGGAAGAAGTGGTCTGTGCCATCTGTGGAGGACATATAGGACATGTTTTTAATGATGGACCAAAACCAACAGGGTTACGTTACTGCCTCAATTCAGGAGCCCTGCATTTTAAAGAAGTCACATCGGAGAAGTAAATTAAGACCAGGTTAGAGGAGCGATATAACATTTTCCGGCGGGCGGCCCAGCACCGCTTTGTCTTCTTTGATGACAATAGGACGTTCCAGAAGTTTTGGATATTCAACCAGTTTAGCCAACCACTCCTCTTGGGTAAAATCCTTATCCTTGAAATGGTTCTTATAGATGTCCTCCCCCTTTCGAATAATAGACTTCACTGGAAGCCCGAGTTTGTCAAGAATTTTCCTCAACTCATGAACGGTCGGTGGATTTTTTAGATATTCTATGATCTCAGGTTCAACTCCGGCTTCCCTAATTAGTTGAAGGGTCTGCCGGCTCTTGGAACACCGCGGGTTGTGGTAGATTGATACCTGGCTCATTTTACTTTTTGAATGACCAGGTTGTGATTGGTATAAATGCAAATATCCGCCGCGATGTTCAAGCTCTCTTTGACGATATCTTCAGCGGTAAGTGAGGACGCATGCTTCTTGAGAGCAACGGCAGCCGCCTGTGCGTACATAGCTCCAGAGCCAATAGCGGCAATATGATCATCGGGTTCGAGGACGTCTCCTGTACCCGAAAGAACCAATACTTCTTCCTTATTAGCAATGATCATCATTGCTTCCAACCGTCTGAGATACCGGTCCATCCGCCAGTCCTTGGCCAGTTCAATAGCTGCTCTCTTCATATTGCCGCCATAACTCTGCAATTTTTCATCGAACCTCTCAAGCAGCGTGAAAGCGTCTGCCGTAGAGCCGGCAAACCCTGTCACTATTTTACCATCCATGAGCGTTCGGATTTTTTTGACATTGCTTTTGGCAACATAATTACCCATGGTTGCCTGGCCATCGGCACCTACTACCACTTCACCCTTGTGCGAAAGGGCCAGGACAGTGGTTGATCTTACATTCTTCATTTTCATAATTTTCAACACGGAATATCAAAATTCATACCGAAGACAATTTGGCTGGCAAGCCGGCTGGTCGTCGACTACACCAGGATCCTTACCGGATCCTCCAAAAGCCCCTTTAAGGTTTGAAGGAAGGCGGAGCCCGTGGCTCCATCAACTACCCGATGATCACAAGATAGAGTCACCTTCATTACATTTCCTGGAACAAGTTCATCATTTTTCACTACAGCCGTTTGTTTAATGCCTCCAATGGCCAGGATACAGGAGTCCGGTGGGTTGATGATGGCTGTAAATTCTTCAATTCCAAACATACCAAGGTTGGATACGGTGAAGGTATTTCCTTCCCATTCCTGTGGTTGTAACTGTTTGTTCACGGCTTTACCAGCCAACTCTTTCACTTCCATGGAAATGTGCGAAAGGGTTTTGTTATCAGCAAAACGGACTACAGGCACCAGAAGGCCCTCGTCGACAGCTACGGCCACACCAATATGTATATGCTTGTTGAACCGGATCTTATCTCCCAACCACGAAGAGTTGACCTTAGGATGCCGGCGGAGGGCGGTAGCCACGGCCTTCACAACAATATCATTAAATGATATTTTGACAGGAGATACCTCATTCATACTTTGCCGAGCTCTTATTGCCTCGTCCATGTTGATCTCCATGGTCAGATAAAAATGAGGAGAGGTAAACTTGCTCTCTGCCAGGCGGCGAGCAATGGTCTTTCTCATTTGAGATACCGGTACTTCCTCGTAAGACTCTTCACCTACCACTTTAGGCAGAACAACAGGGCTTTTCTGATTATCAGCTTTTCCATCTTCTCGTTCGGCTATCGGTGTATAAGACTCAACATCGCGTTTAATAATTCGCCCCTGATCTCCCGTTCCAGCAATTTTTGACAGGTCGTATCCCTTATCCCTTGCCATGCGGCGCGCCAGCGGACTGACCTTGATCCTTTCGCCGCCTGCCCCATCTTCAGATACTTTTCTAGTTGAAGAGATACCATTATCTGGTTGTGATACAACCTGGTTTTCTTTCTCATCCCCTTTTTTCTCAACCGGTGCTATTTTCTCCGAAGCGGATAACAAGGCTTTGTAATCAGCATCTTTCTCACCAATTATTGCGATTACTCCGTCAACGATGACCGATTCACCATCTTTCGGACCGATGTAGAGCAAAGTCCCGTCTTCGTATGCTTCGAGCTCCATAGTGGCCTTGTCCGTTTCAATCTCTGCTAAAATGTCACCTGACTTCACTTCATCCCCTTCCTTCTTCAGCCATTGAGCGATAGTCCCTTCTTCCATTGTATCGCTCATCTTGGGCATGCGAACAACCGTTGCCTTAATATTGCCTGTATCTTTTGGTTCTGCCTCTTTTTCTTCGCTGGAATCTTGGGTGGAAGTATCCTCAACAACTTCATTCTTAGGAATATCTTCCAACAACGACTGGTAATCTTCTCCTTTTTTACCAATTACTGCAATTACACCATCCACAGGAGCAGCCTCATGTTCATTAACGCCTATATATAGCAAGGTTCCATCGTCGTAGGCTTCCAACTCCATAGTGGCTTTATCGGTTTCCACTTCCGCTAATATATCCCCTGCCTTGACTTGATCGCCTACTTTCTTTAACCATGAGGCAATAACCCCTTCCGTCATGGTATCACTCATTTTAGGCATTTTGATAACTTCAGCCATACTTCAACGTTTATAAACGATCAAAAATAGAAGTATCAACATGTAAATTCAAGCTTATCAAGGACAATGAGCGCCAATCACTTGTAAGCATTAACTATAGATAAGAATTATTATTATTTAGATTTAAAATCCGAGCTTTCCTATCAAAAACTCAAAGGTTGAGCTTTGCGTGTCAGGAACAAATGCAAACCTGAACCCAACTTCCATAAGAGGTAACGCTCTCATTACATTGAAATCAAACGTAAGATCGATCCCTAACGAGTTCATAGTTTGTGAGTCCTTAATTTGTAAATTTTGCTCACGATTAACCACATTGGATGTTCCACGACCAAAGTCATAAAACAAATTGGTTTTAATTCGCTGAATATACAACCAGGGACCTATTTTCATATCAGGATAGAGGAGTGGAAATTCATAGTTTGTGCGAAGGGTGAATAAGTTCTGAAAAGTACGTGCTGAGACCCCTCTTGGGTATGGCATCCGGTTGCTGAACCAATAATTATTCTTATCTAGAGTGATCTTGTTATGTTGAAATCCCATAAAAAAATTGAGGGAATGATGCTTAACGAGGCCTGGAAAATAAAATTGACCTTTGAAGGCTGTGAGTCCTCCATTGAAGTTTCCCCCATAAGGGGTCCCAAACTGTTCAATGGCCAGTATCGTTCCCCATTTACTTTGTATATCTCGCTTACTCTGCTTATGCAGACTTATCAGTGTGGCATCAAATTCATTTTGAACCAAGGTCCCATTATTCAACAAACTAAAATACCTGCCGTCTCCAAGACGTGTACTGCTATATCCGGATACAGAGGTTAGCCCTACATAATTCAGGATTTCCAGGGTAGTATGGAATCGGTTATGAGTGAAGAGGAAGGGAAGCCTGAACCCTCCTTTAACAATTAGCTCATCCCACTTTATACGATCGGTTTGAAGCGTGTTCAACGTGTCAATGAAATTCACCTGGTCTTTACGATGGCCGTAGGTACCAATTACATCTACAATAGGATAAAGGCCTTGGTAGCTTAGCCGGCCGACATATCGATTTTCTCCCCGATTGTTAAAGTTATATCCTAAAAACAGATCGGTGGTATTTAGTATGTTCCTGGAGAACATGCCCACTTCTATTTCGTCCAACGTCCCCGAATAAAGTGGTCCCCAGCTATGAACATTGAACGGTCGTTTATGGTATCTCTTCTCAGAGTAGGTCGAGTCAGGGACTGTGGATAGGATGTTGGCATTATTCTCGTCATGCACAACCGGTTGATACCAGGATATATCCAGATTCTTTACCTGATCAATGGGCATAAATTTACTGGGGTCCAGTGACATCGAAACAATATCATTGCCTAAAACGGTAAAATTATTATAAAACAAAGTATGGCCGTCTTTGCTAACCACCGGGTTATAGGCACCATATTTAGCAGAAGTAACCCTATATTTCTTCTTCGCTGAGATATTAAGGGCATATACATTGTCGATTCCTGATCTTGCTGACACATAGTACAGCCAATCGTCATACCTGGTCACATAGGAAATTTGTTCATAAGATGGTTCAAGCATTAACCGCCATTTCCCTGATTCAGCATTTACCAACCATATAGATTTCTTGCTGTTTTTCACTTTCATCACCGTAAAATATAAACCTGTGTTATCCCAAACTGGCTGTGTGTAGAATGCTCCGTCTTCTTCTTTGAATGTTTTTAATACCTTGCCAGAGTAAGCATCAAGTATAACCACCCGGTTGGTGTAATCTGTTGATTCTTCCACGGTAAGCACTTTTGCTCGATTGGGAGATAATGATGCGGATGAATAACGAGACCTGAAAGTGATCCTGCTGAGCTGCCTGGTAGCAATATTAAATGTCTTAATTACCGAATATGACCGGGCTCTCCAACGAGGATCAAACTCAAATTCGTTCCAGACAATGGTGTTTCCCTGAACGGAAAGCATACCGGCATCATTAACGAGCCCGGGCACAAATACTTTGCTTTCTATACCCGTCTGAGGATCAACTGAAACAAATTCGCCATAATCATCTAGTCCTGTTTTATAAACGATAATTTCTCCATCATTGGTTAGCTGAGGATAATTCAGATTGGTATATACAGCCTTTTGATTTTTATTAATCTTTTTAAATGAAGTGAAGTTTTCCTGCGCCATGGCCTTCGACCACTTCTTTTTCAGCTCAGACATCATTGACTGATAAGACTGAGGTAATTTTTCCCCACCGAATTTTTTAATGGAAAATGAGTAGCCAAATGGGATGATCGGTACCTTCCATGTGCGACCCACCATATTTTGCATATTTGACTCACCATATCGGTCTTTCAAATAAGTAGTCAAATGGTATCCCAGCACATAATGGTTAGGGATAAAGTCCTTGAATGAACGTAGGTATTGCTTGCTGTAATTAAAACTGCCTTTCTCCATTAAATTGGCTCTGAATTCACGTGTGAAATAAGGAAGTCGTCCTCTACCGCTATGCGTTAGCGCCGTTTCCATATCCACTGCATCACCTTCCCAAAACCACTGAGGCACTGTCACCGTAGCAATGGCACTTTGAGTGGCTTCCCCAAAAAGATAATAGGCTAGACCTGTTAAGCCCGTTTTACTCCGATTATATTGCACTACATGCCGATACTCATGAGTGGCCAGGAGGTTAAGCCAATCATTGTTCCCAAGAAAATTAGTAAACTGAGGACTCATCGTATAAAACTCAGAGTGTCTGGGGGCCAGTGTGACAAACGCATTGGAAGTAGTCAGCTGGTTCTGTAAAACTATGGATATGGATGTAGGATTTTTAATAGAAAGGCTCTTACTGATTGGGCCATAAAGGTGTTCCATCGTATTGGCCATTCTTTGACCTTGTTTATTAAATCCGTCAGGGAAAATAATCCTGAAATGAGTGGTCTTGATTTGTCGGTACTTTATTGAAGGGGGGAGATTATCCATCACAATTGTAGTTTGACCAATGATAACATGGCTGATCAAAAGAAAAAGTATGGACGGTAACCTTGAAAACACGCAGGATAATTAACTTCCCTAAACTATAGAGAACAAACGACAAATATCAATAATGGATGCGTCAAATGTGTTACGCCCGACAATCGGAATGTCAAGGAACGTGGCTTATTCATACTGAATTGATTCAATAGGATTAGCCTTTGCTGCCTTAAAAGTTTGAAAGCCTACCGTGAGCCAGGCCAGGACAATAGCCAGAGACCCTGCCAGGGCAATGGTAAGAATACTCACTGAACCATGATAAGCAAAGGTATTCAGCCATTTGTCCATAAAATAATACGATAAGGGAATGGCAATGACAAAACCGATTAAAACCAACCATGTATATCCTTTTGTGAGTAAAAGTAAAATTTCTGAAACTGATGCTCCCATAACTTTTCTTATACCAATTTCTTTAAAGCGCTGCTCAGCGGTAAAGGAGGCTAGTCCGAGAAGTCCAAGGATTCCAACAACAACAGCCAATAAAGAGAAATAAGATACAAGTTGAGATAATTTCTCCTCATTTTGATACTGATCATTGAATTGCACATCAATAAAGAAATAAGTAAAAGGAAAACCTGCTCTTAAATACGACCATCGTTCCTTCAACCAGTTGATAGTGGCTTTTCGTTTTGCATGATCGAGTTTAAGCGCCAATTGCCCTCCCCTACCTGAAGTAATTAAGAAAACAATAGGAGCGATTTTCTGATGTAGCGACTCAAAATGAAAGTCCTTAGTTACTCCTATGATGTAACCCGATCGATTTCCATAGTTAAATTTCTTATCAATGGCTTCATCATTCGAATGCCACCCAATGGCCTTAACAGCCGCTTCATTTATGATGAAGGCTTCCGTGGAGTCACTTGCCTTATCTTTATCAAAATAACGTCCTGCTACTAGCGGGATATCAAGGGTTTGTAAAAAGGTATGATCTGTATGCACATCAGCTATCCGGAAGTTAATCGGTGTCATTTGGCCCGCAACTTCAGCGGTAGCGCCCTGGGAATCCAGAAGTCGGCCGGAAGGTATTCGGCTGGCAAATCCAACTTTTTTAATTCCAGTCTGCTGTAGAAGATTTTCCTTGACCGAGGCATAATTATCCATGATGTTCTGAGACGTCGGTAAAACCAGGACATCCTTGTCATCAAAACCAAGTGGTTTTGTTTTAACAAATGTCAGCTGGTCATTCACAACCCCAACACCGATTAATAAAGAAATGGCAATAGCAAATTGAAGAACTACCAAAACAGATCGAAAGTCAACCTTTGATCGAGCCATATGTCGGTCTCCCTTCATGCTGTCAACCGGTTTGAATCCTGAAAGATAGAAGGCCGGGAATGCCCCTGCGAGCAATCCGGTGACTAGGGCAATTGACACCATGAGAATCAAAATAATCCCATTATTCAAAATATCCAGGGACAAAGTCACCTGTGCAAAATTGTTGAACCAGGGCAGGATTAATTCCACCAGGATAATAGCAAGAAATAAAGAAAAAATTGAATAAATTATTGATTCAACCAAAAATTGTCGAATAAGCATGAACTTTCCTGCACCCATGGTTTTTCTCATTCCTACTTCCCTGGCCCGCTTCGCTGATCGTGCAGTGGACAAGTTGACAAAATTAATACTGGCGATAACCAAAATGAATAAGGCAATAATGGTATAAAGCCGAATGTACCCTCGATCTCCATTAGCTTCCAGTTCACTGTCAAGATGGGAATCGAGATGGATGGACGTGAGAGGCCATAATGTTAGTTTGTTGTATTCCGATGGCATTCGCCCACTTTCAGAAGGTTGAAGATGATTGTCAAGAAATTTCCCCATCTGGGCCTGAAGTTGATGGACATCATACCCTTTCTTCACAAGAAGATACGTAGAGAAGTTGTTGCTACCCCAGGCCCTCATAAACTTTTCCGGGCCTCCGTAGTAGGCCTCAACCATTTTCATGGGAGCAAAAAAATCTGCATGAAAATGTGAGTTAGCCGGTATATCTTCATACACCCCTGTTACTTTCAACTCGAATTGATTGTCCATATTCATAATGTGCCCAACCGGGTTACTGTCCCCGAAGTACCTTCGGGCTGTTGTCTCAGAGAGCACAATGGAGTTCGGAAGGGAAAGTACCGTGTTCGGATCTCCCTTGGTTAGCTTCCAGGAAAACATCTTGAATATGTCCGGATCGGCAAAATAAAAATGGGGCTCTTCAATCTTTTTGTCTTCGTAGGTTATAAGTGGGTTGTAATTCAAAACTCTTACCGAGCGTTCAATTATTCCAGGAAAATCATTCTTCAATAAGGGCCCAAAAGGAGGAGCCACCTGGCCCAGATGCAGGTTTATTTCACCATCTTCATTGTACCAGGCCCTGCTGACCCTGTAGATCCTTTCGGCATCTTTATGGTAGGTGTCGTAGCTTGTCTCATATCCAACGTACAACAGGATAAGAATGGTCGCCGCCATCCCAATGGCAAGCCCCAATAGGTTGATGAGGGAATACACTTTGTTGCGAAGCATATTTCGCAGAGCGACGAGTAAGTAATTTCGTAACATTTATTAAAGAGTTTGAACCTAGTGACCTATGGTATTGTCAAAGATTATTATTTTCAATAGAGCATATCATTCTCTATCCAATGACGCAAATAACTCTATCATTGTTGCATTCTCCGGATAAAATTCGAAACTTGGTGAATGATGAATTTTACTCAAACCCGAAATAATTATAATAAACCATCCTTGATCATAGAGGGTGACAATCGAAATTAGCTATATATCATACCGTAGAAACCATTAATCTAGAAATCAATGTAATAAAACTGCTGACCACCGACCGAAGCATCTCCCATGAGTCCTCCTTTTTGGAGGGTGAAGATGGCCACTCCATGATCATAAGCGGCATCAGCGGAGGCTCCTACCGTAACAGCGACGACTGAAGCCTGTGCAGCAAATTCAAACTTATTTTCCTTAAATCTTTCCAGATCGATTTTCTTTTCAAAAAAAATAATTTCACTATAAGCCTGCCCGCCCAATTGAAATCCAACACTAACCTGAGTGATGGTAGCTTTCCCAACAGGGGAACTCTTTTCAAATAAAATCCCTCTTCCAAAGGCTCCTCCAAGACCTAATCCCCCTTTACCTACCGATGGAAAAACTACAAAACCATAAGCCTTTTCAAAAAATGAATCTAACTTCGACGACCTCTCATGGAAGTCCTCAATCGTTTTACGACTATTCACAACCAAAAGAGAATCCTTGAGGTCAGCATTCGCATCCCAGCCTCCTACCTGTGCCACAGCACGGTTACAGTAGACAACGAAAATGAGTAGAATTGTAAATAAAGATATGGATCTAGTCAAAATGCCGTATACTTAAATTTTTGCCCACCAATGGATGCCTCATACATCAAACCTCCGATTTGCATGGTGAATACAGCCACACCATCATTATAGGCAACATCTGCCGATGCCCCAACAGTAACAGCAACTGCAGAAGCCTGGGCTGAAAACTCAAATTTATTTTCTTTAAACCGATCCAAATCGGTTTTAGTTTCAAAGAAGATAACCTCACGATACGACTGACCACCAAACTGAAATCCTATGCTTGCCTGTGTGAGGCTAGCTTGACCAATAATTTTACCTCGTTCATACACAATACCTTTCCCGTGTGCACCTCCTACACCAATACCTCCTTTGCCAACGGAAGGAAAAATTACATATCCATAGGCTTTATTAAAAAAGGAGACCAGGCCATTATCTTTATTTTTAAACTCTTCTATGGCTTCTTTGGATTTTCCAATTCGTTCCTTCGTTTTTTTATCTTTATTAGCCTTCCAGCCACCTATTTGTGCGTTAGCAGAAGTTAGAATACCTCCAAGATAAATAAGGACAATCGTTAATGGTAGGGCAATTTTTTTCATCAATTGATTTGTTTTACTTTAATAATGTTTACCGGGCATGCTTCTGCTGCCCTCAAATTTTGTTCCAACTCTTCATCACCCACACGAACAGTATAAAATCCTTTTTTATTCTCTCCACCTATTAACGTACACTTTCCATCTTTTTTTGACATGCGCCATCTTTCAAAAGCCAACTCAACGCAATAGTTGCATCCAATACATTTTCCCCTTTGTTGGGTGATGATAACCATCAGACTTCCACATATTTGTAAAGCTTATCAGAAGGGCGAATTATGTGATCCAGAGGGAAAGTGATCTCGTCGCCGCGCTTAGCTTTTTCTACCTCATGATCATCAATTCGAAGAGATTGGATGGTTGACTCTACCGCGCCGGTAGTCGGGCCGGTGATCAATATTTCATCTCCAACACGGATAGATTGGGATTCCAGCCTCACATGGGCAACCTGTTGACGGGTAAAATAATGGATTCCTTTACCGAGATAAACCTTCTTACGTGAAGCACTGGAGCCTGGCTTATCCGACCATTCACCCAACGGCTGTCCCAAATAGTATCCGCTCCAAAATCCTCTGTTATAAACGGAAGTCAGTCTCTGCATCCAGTCCTTTATTTTATCTTCATTATAGGTCCCGTTGTAGTAAGATTCAATAGCTTCATGGTAGCACCTGGTCACTGTTGCCACATATTCCGGAGCCCTGCCGCGACCTTCGATCTTCAGTACTTTCACTCCAGAGTTTATGACCTGATCAAGAAAATCAATTGTGCAAAGGTCTTTGGGGGACATAATGTACTCGTTATCAATTTCCAATTCATGCCCATCCTCCATATCTATAACTTTGTATGATCTCCGACAATTTTGAACACAGGCCCCCCGGTTGGCCGAAGAATTCTGGGTGTGAAGACTAAGGTAACATTTTCCAGACACTGCCATACATAGCGCCCCATGTCCAAATATCTCTATTTCCACCGGGTTGCCAGAAGGGCCTCTGACGTCCTCCTGTACAATAGCATCACAAATTTGACTCACCTGACGCAAACTAAGCTCTCGTGATAACACCATCACGTCTGCAAACAACGAATAAAACTTAACCGTCTCAATATTAGTAACATTAAGCTGAGTCGAAATATGAACTTCCACTCCCTGGCTCTTTGCATAGTTTATCACTGCCTGGTCTGAAGCTATTACCGCGGAAATCCCACTTTTTTTCACTTGATTTATAATGGTCTTAATGACTAAAAGATCATGGTCATATATAATCGTGTTTAGAGTGATATATGACTTGACGCCACTTTTTTGACAGCGGGTAGCAATCTCATCCAGATCATCAATGGTGAAATTGATGCTTGCCTTGGCCCTCATATTGAGTTGTTCAACACCAAAGTAAACGGAATCAGCACCATTGGATATCGCTGCCTCTAAAGCCTCAAAACTTCCTGCAGGCGACATAAGCTCAATCTTTTCCTGTCCCAATCGATTCATGATGCAAAAGTAAGAAAGAGCCCGCTATTTGGTCGCAATATCCCAGTTGAGGGCCTCATCCATGGTATGAAACGTTTGAAACAGGATGTTCTGTTTATCGCAAAACGATTTCATTGCATTCCAATAATCTTCCTCTTTCCCATCATCCGGTTCTTTAACTATGGCGAACGATTTTACACCAACTTCAGTAGCCTCGACCAGCACATTTTCTACGAACCAAATTCGGTCCTTTTTATCCACAAGTCCCAAATGTTTTACATCCCCAATCCACTGATTTGCAGGATAAGTTCGAAATACTTCCAAATTGCGCTGGAAAATATCCCTGTATTCTTCAGAACTGGGATTCTGATGCCAGACCAATGCAAATACCAATCGGGTTGCATCGTAGTAAATAGTGCCAATATCAGACTGATAATAGATCTGCCGCTCCATCAGTTTTTTGTCTACAACAGGAACAGACACCATAAATGTGGACCCCTTCCCTAATTCACTTTGCACTTCTATAGTGCCGCCCATGGCTTCGGTCTGCTCTCTTGCAAGGAAAAGCCCAAGACCTTTACCATCGGTCTGGTCATGAAACCGCTTATACATGCCAAACAATTTGGATCTGTGTTTCTCAAGGGATATACCGATCCCGTTGTCAGCAACCTTAATAAGAATATCTCCACTGTTTACCTCTGATGATACCGTAATCCTGGAATCTCTTCCCGGATCCCTGTACTTAATGGCATTGCTAATAAGGTTATATAAAATGCTGTGCAGGTAGGATCTTACGGCATAAATATTGCCTTGACGTATGTTAACTTCAAGCTTTACATTCCCTTTCTCGATTGGATCACGAAAACCTGCAATGATCTGCTCAACTTCGTGTTTGATGTCAACCTGTTCCTTAATCTGAAACAACTGGTGCCGGATGTCCATTACTTTATTGAGGTCCTTGATTATTAAATCCAGGGCCTGGGCGGATTGACCAATATGACCAATGATTTCATTTTTTAATGCCTGGTCCCTTTCTTGGGTGAGAAGGTTAACCAAGCCCAATAAGGAAGCTACCGGGCCTCTCATATTGTGGGAAACAGTATTTGAAAACTGCAACAACTCGTTGTTATGTTTGATCAACTCTTCATTGCTGTTTTTTAATTCAATTGACGTTTGGCTAAAGGCTTTTTCCAATTCGATGTTCTTCCGTTTAAGGGTGGTTGACTGTTCCTGGATGGTCTTTTGCGCTTTTTTTAGTTCATTGTTTTTTGTGGAAATTTCATCTACCACTAGAGAGTAGTTATCCAATACTCTCTGATATGAAAACTTAAAAAACAGTAATGCACCAATGATAAAAATGAAAGAAATGTCGAAAAACCGGGCAGTAGTAAAATATCGGGTATTTGATATATTGAGGAGGTCACTTGGCCCAACCCCAAACAAATGATGGATGACATCAAAACAAAATATTGAAACTGCATAAATGCTCACTGCCAAGATCATAAGGTATTTCTCTTTTGTCCGGAGCAATAAGAAGGGTAAAATACTCCCGGCAAGTATGATTGTGCGCGTGTTGTAGAAATTAAATACTTGTACTTCTGCAGCCGGAAATTTCTTGGCCAACACTGAAATGGTCATGGTAAAAAGAGGGACCAGAAATGTAAGAGATATTCTGGAAAAGGCATCATACCCTTGCCTGGATAAGATCAGCAATAGAACCAAATAAAAAACAGAAAGCAGGAGCAATTTTATGGACAAGTCAAATCCTCTTTCATAAAAAAGCAAGGCTCCAATAATTGCTGACGTCAGCACATAGACAAAGACAATAAAGTTGGTAATCTTTTTTTCCCTGTCCCTTTCACTCATCATTTGATGGAAAAAGCCAAGCTCGCGAAACCAATTAGACACTACTATCGAGGTTAGGTTGGTCTTAATATACCAAAAATAATTAATTCAAAGGTCGTCATAATATCATTCCCGCTCCTACGGTTTCGTTGGTACCTTCATCGATCAGAATAATACAGCCCGTTTCTCTGTTTCTTTCATATCGATCATAAAATAAAGGTTTGGTAGTCCTGATCCTGATCCGTGCGATGTCGTTCATACTGATATTTTTGTCTTCCTCATGTCGATGTAAGGTATTGATATCCAACTTATACCGAATATCCTTGATCATACACCTGGCGTCATTGGTCGTATGTTTTAGCCCGTACTTGCCTCCTGCTATCAATGATTTTTCGTTCAACCAGCATACCATGAGTTCGATATCCTGGCCGATCTCGGGTTTGTTGTTTTCACGAACGATCATATCACCACGGCTTATATCAATATCGTCCTTCAAGGTCAAGGTAACCGACATGGGAGCATAGGCTTCTTCCAGTTCACCATTCATTGTATAAATGGTCTTTATGCGTGAATTAAACCCGGAGGGTAGTACACTTATCTCATCCCCGGGCTTGAATACTCCACTGGAAATCCGTCCGGCATACCCTCTAAAATCGTGATATTTTGTACTTTGAGGCCGGATTACCCCTTGTACCGGGAATCGACAGTCAATATGGTTTTGGTCGCTACCAATGTGTATGGTTTCCAGCAAATAAAGCAATGTGCTTCCCTGGTACCATTCCATATTTGCGGAAGTTGTTACTACATTGTCTCCCTTTAAGGCGCTTATGGGAATAAACCGGATGTCAATAACATTGAGCTTGGTTGCAAACGCTTCTACCTCATCCTTTATTTGATTATATACCTCTTCTGAATAGTCCACAAGGTCCATTTTATTCACACAGAACACAATATGAGGTATTCCAAGGAGAGAAGCTATGATAGTATGTCTGTGGGTTTGTTCCTGGATACCATTGCGCGCATCAATAAGTATAATGGCCAGGTTTGCTGTTGAGGCTCCGGTCACCATGTTCCTGGTGTATTGGATATGTCCGGGTGTATCGGCAATAATGAATTTCCGTTTGGGTGTTGCAAAGTATCTATAGGCTACGTCGATGGTAATACCCTGCTCTCTTTCTGCTCTAAGTCCATCCGTGAGTAAGGCAAGGTTCACTTGTGCATCACCTTTACGTTTGCTGGAATGTTCAATGGCTTCATATTGATCTTCAAAAATAGATTTGGAATCATACAGCATTCTTCCAATCAAGGTACTCTTTCCGTCATCTACACTACCAGCGGTTGTGAACCTTAGAAGTTCCATATCGAGATAACCTTTTTCTTTCGTTGTCATTGTAGAAAATTAAAAATAACCATCTTTCTTCCTGTCCTCCATCGCTGCTTCTGATCGTTTGTCATCTGCACGCGTTCCGCGTTCGGTAACCCTCGACGCAGCCACTTCCTCAATGATGTCCTGAACAGATTTTGCTGCTGAACTCACAGCTCCGGTACAGGTTGCATCACCAATGGTCCGAAACCTAACTATCTTTTTCTCAGTTTTTTCCGATTCTTTTCGAGGTAAAAAGTCTGTCACCGCCATGATTACCCCATCTCTTTCAAAAATTTCTCTTTCATGAGAGAAATACAATGAAGGAAGCTCAATATCCTCAAGCAAGACATATTGCCATACATCCATCTCTGTCCAATTGGAGATGGGGAATACCCGGAAATGTTCTCCAAAATTCTTTTTACCATTGAAGATATTCCATAATTCCGGTCGCTGATTCTTTGGATCCCACTGACCAAACTCATCCCGATGTGAAAAAAAACGTTCTTTTGCGCGAGCCTTCTCTTCATCCCTTCGGGCTCCTCCAATAGCAGCATCGAACTTGTGTTCTTCAATGGTGTCTAGCAAGGTAACGGTTTGAAGAGCATTCCTGCTGGCATTATATCCCTTCTCTTCCACTACTTTTCCTTCATCAATGGATTTTTGAACGGAACCCACTATGAGTTCAGCTCCAATTTTTTCCAGATATTTATCCCTGAAATTGATGGTCTCAGGGAAATTGTGACCCGTATCTATGTGGACCAATGGAAATGGGAGTTTGGCAGGAGCAAATGCTTTTCGGGCTAGATGAGAAACTACAATCGAATCCTTGCCCCCCGAAAAAAGCAGAGCAGGATTTTCAAATTGAGCGGCCACTTCTCTAAGTACGTAGATAGCTTCAGCTTCCAACTCCCTCAAATGGCTAATAGTATATGATTTCATTTGAAGACTATTCTATTCTCAACATGATGGTATAATAATTGGATGCAGTCCTCCGCTTTGTTTTTTTCAGTATTAACCACCAACGACGGAGATACCGGTTTCTCAAATGGAGCATCCAACCCCGTAAAATTTTTAATTTCACCTTTTAATGCTTTCTTATATAACCCTTTAACATCTCGTTCTGCACAAGTATCGTAGGAAGCTTCTACTAAAACCTCCATAAATGTTTTTTCTCCTATAATCGATCTGGCCATGGCCCTTATATCCTGGGTAGGGCTTACGAATGAGCAAATTACAATCACCCCACATTCGGCAAACAATTTGGCAGTCTCGGCCACACGTCGAATGTTCTCGGTCCTATCTTCGGCCGAAAATCCTAAATCTTTGTTCAATCCGGTACGTAGGTTATCACCATCAAGCAATTTAGTAAGGAAGCCGTTGTTATGGAGTTGTCGCTCCAGGCCCCGTGCAAGTGTACTTTTCCCTGAGCCAGATAGTCCGGTCATCCACACTACTATTCCGTGTTGTTTAAGCAAAGATTCCTTCTCCTTTTTGGTAAGCATGGAATCGAAAATAGGATGAATATGCTCCGCCATCAATTAAATCCAAGGCACAAGAAGCTGCCGTTTAATAAGTTCTCTTTGTTGTATGTAAATGGTATTCCCTCATCATTCCCATGGTACATCCTGCCTCCTGCTGCTTCCAGTATAGCTTGTCCAGCCCCCGTGTCCCATTCCATTGTGGGACCATGGCGATAGTACAGGTCTGCTTTTCCCTCGGCCACCATGCAAAATTTCAATGAACTTCCTACCGAAATGAATTTTTCCACCGCATATCGATCAAGGACCTGATCCTCCTCGGGAGAAGCATGAGATTTACTTCTTACTGCAATTCTGTTTTTATTGGCATTTCTCACTTTCAGGATTTCCTGATTCCCCCATTGGTCTTTTATCGCTACGCTTTCCGCTGAATAGTACAGGCAGCCGGTAACCGGAACATAAATAACCCCCAACACCGGTTTTCGATGTTCAATTAAGGCAATATTTACCGTGAACTCACCATTTCTATTGATAAATTCCTTAGTTCCATCCAAGGGATCCACCAGCCAAAACTTTTCCCAATTTCTTCTAATATCATAACCGGCCTGGGCTGATTCCTCTGACAGGATTGGTATATCAGGTGAAAGAGAAGCCAGATGAGTAACAATTACTTCATTGGATCTTTTATCCGCCAGGGTAAGAGGAGAATGATCCGATTTATAATCTACCTTTTCAGATAATTCCGGATCATCATAAACCGATAAAATGGCCTGACCAGCCTTGTTAGCTATAGAAATTACTTCATCAATCATGTAGAAATCGAAAACAGGCACAAAGTAAAAGAAAGGATTTATGAATTGTGAGTGGTATTGCCAATTAATTGAACCGGTCCACCCGAAGTTGTTCGATATTGACTGAGGTGGGTTTACCGGAAATCAACTCCTTAACCAATAATCCGGACACAGGTCCCAGAGTGAATCCCAATTGAGCATGGCCGGTAGCCAAAGTAAGATTGCCGATTCCAGGCACACGACCTATGTAAGGCAGTCCGTCAGGTGATACCGGCCTGAGGCCTGACCAAACCTTTAGAGGCTGCAGTCGCTCATATACGAACTGAGGAAAGAATTTTTCAATGTTTCTTTTAATGGCATTAGCTCTGGCATGGTTGACCAGGAGATTATTGCCCACCATCTCCATCGTACCTGCAAACCTTAGTCTACCTGAAAATGGAGTGACAGCAAGACGGGCTTCCATTAGAATATAAGCGATTGAAGGTGAGTGCACAGGATTTTCCAGATCAAAGCTATATCCTTTACCTGCTTCAAGGAGCAAGTTCCTCCCTACCAAACCCATCAATGCAGGTGATCCTGCCCCGCCTGCAAACACATATTCATCACTTAAATATGTTGCTTTCTCCGTTTGAATTTCACCAAGGCAATGCTGATGTATATCAATATTCAGAACCTCCTCATCCATGATGATTTCGACCCCAGTCTGATCCAGATGCTGCCTTAATCGCTTCATAAACGGTCCAGGTTCAGTAAATGCATCACCTGGATAATAAACACCACCTAATCCATTTATTTCAATATTCTGATCCAGATCTCGAAGTTCATCAATGTTCATTGACCGGGCCTCAACACCCAGGTCATTTGCCATGTCAGCCAGATGTTCTTCATGTGCCAGGAGTTTTTCCGTTTTGCATAGCATAAACAAGCCTGCAGGGTTAAAATTAAGATCAAAGGATTCAGCCATTTCCTTATGCAGGTCATAGCTTAAGAGGCATAGTTCCAGAAGCAATCGTTTCGAGCGCTCAACATGACCTGAAGAAGCATGGCGCATGAATTCAAGTCCCCATTTTATCAAATCAACATTGAGTCTTGGCTTGATATAGAAGGGACTGTTTGGCCTAAGCATCCAGCGCAAGCCGAGTGCTACCATTCCAGGAGCTGCCAGAGGCACAAAATGACTGGGCGCTACGAATCCTGCATTTCCATAAGAGCAACCATCAGACCCACTGTTTTTATCAATCACCCTAACCGTGTATCCTTGTTTTCTTAAATAAAAGGCGGAGCATAGACCTACTATTCCTCCACCAATGATGGTTACCTGCTTTTTGTTTTCCATTCTATTCAATCCGCCATGTAAAAATGATTCCCTATTTTACAAGGCAATATTATAAAATCTGAAACCCTTCGGCATAGGGGTCTTCATCGTCGATGATGATGGTATTATATCCTGTGGTCCTGGCCCATCCCTCAATGGAAGGAATGATCCCGTCAATTCCATTTATTTTAGCTCTTTCCTCAACCTTACCTTTAAACCGGCTTCCGATAATGCTTTCATGAATGAACACATCTCCAAGTCTTAACCGACCCTTAACAACCCACTGGGCCATCCTTGCACAGGTACCTGTCCCGCAAGGAGATCTATCAATGGCTTTGTCGGCATAAAATACAGCGTTTCTTGCCGAGGAGCCAGGAAGTTTTGGCTTGCCTGTCCATAAAATATGGCTACATCCCCGGATAGTTGCATCTTCGGGATGTACAAAGCTCTTTGCTTTGTTGATCTCAGATCTGAGTGGACCACTCATAGCAATGAGCTCACTTGCGGTAAACTCGTCCAGATCATAAAAATTATCCTGTTGATCCACAATAGCATAAAAATTACCACCGTAGGCGACATCCACATACAGGTCACCTAGATCAGGGCTGACGACATGAAGATTATCACAGTCAAGATAGGCGGGAACGTTTTTAAAGGCTACTGAATTGACCTTCTTTCCCTTGGTGGTATAGGTGGCAACCACCAGTCCGGCAGGTGTCTCCAAACGGACTTCTCCTTCCTTTTTAGGTCGTATCAAGTTATTCTCAATAGCCATGGTGATTGTTCCAATAGTACCATGTCCACACATAGGCAGACAACCACTCGTCTCAATAAACAAGACCCCTGTATCATTAGTTGTATCCTCGGGTGGATATAGAATACTTCCTGACATCATATCATGACCTCTTGGCTCGAACATGAGGCCTTTTCTGATCCAATCAAATTCATCCAGAAAATGTTGTCTTTTCTCTCTCATTGATCTGCCTTCGAGTGCCGGTCCACCTTCAACTACCAGACGAACCGGGTTTCCGCAGGTATGGCCGTCGATGCACTTAAATTCTGAACGCATCACCCTTTCTTTTCTTCAGACAGGGATTGGTCAATATATCGGTTCACCATTTCCTCCAGGATTGGTAAGGTTACAGACCCTTCTGAGAGTACCACATCGTGAAACTTGCGAACGTCAAATTTATCGCCGAGAAGCTTTGATGCTTTTTGGCGCAGTGCTTTTATTTTTAGTTCACCAATCTTATAAGATAACGCCTGGCCTGGCCAGGCGATATAGCGGTCGACCTCTGTATTGATCTCGTGCATGGAAAGGGCCGTATTGTCTGCCAGGAAGTCGATAGCCTGCTGTCGGGTCCATCCAAAAGCGTGAATGCCTGTATCAACCACCAGGCGGCAAGCCCTCCACATTTCATACGTTAATCTCCCAAAATTATCATAAGGATCTTTGTACATGCCCGTTTCCAAGCCCAGATATTCCGAGTAAAGACCCCAACCTTCACCAAAAGCAGAAAGATACAATGTTTTTCTGAATTTAGGTAAATGATCCAATTCCATGGTAAGCGCCATATTCAAATGATGACCTGGTACGGCTTCATGCAAGGTCAATGCGGTGAGAACATAGAGTGGCCTGCTCTTTAAGTCATAGGTGTTCACCCAGTATTTACCAGGGACTTTCCCACCTTCCGCAGGTTCAACATATCGACCACCAGTGTATTTCGGAGCAAGAAAATCAGGTACCGGTTCTACTGTGTAAGGTAACCTGGGCAACTTTCCGAAAAGAGAGGGTAATTTACCATCCATGGTTTTGGCTATATAAGCGGCATCTTTTAATAGATCAAGGGCAGTAGGTGCATAAAACCGTGGATCATTTCTTAAGTAAGTTAAAAATTCCCTGAAATTACCTTTAAATCCAACTTCATCAATTACCTGTATCATCTCCTTTTTTATCCGGTGAACCTCTGACAGACCCAACCGATGGATGGAATCTGCAGTAAGCGGAAGGGTGGTAAAATATCGAATTCGATTCTGATAGAATTCTTTTCCATTGGGTAACGATGAAGCTCCCAATGATTCCCTACAAGATGGAAAATATTCTCCTTCAAGGAAATTGGCTACTCTTTTGTAAGCCGGTACAACTACATTTGTAATAACGGTTTGAGCCCTTAGACGAAGAGTTTCCTTTTGTTGATTTGTGAAACTTACCGGGAAGTGAGAAAATGGCTTGTAAAATACACTTGTCTTGGGGTTAGATACAATGTGGGCACGATAAGTATCTTCATAACCATTAAATATAACTTTTGGCTGGACGATCCCATTCGCCATTCCTTCACGTAGAAGATCAATATTCTGGTCCACATACCTCCCAATCTCTTTCAGTTTATTGAGATAGTTGTTATAGTCTTTTTTGGTAAGGAAGGCAAGACTTCCTGGCATGTAGGTAAGACTAATGTGAAAACCGGCATCCGTGAGTAATCCGTTTTCATTCATATGGTAAGTGAATTGATCTACTTTGTTCTGAAGGGTATATTCTAACAGTTTTTTGGTGATTATTTCGCTGTTGGTCAGATCTTGTTGAGGAAGGAGATGAACCACTTCCAACAAGCTATCATAGAATTTATGCCTGTGATTTTCTGCCTGTTCTGAAAGATCAATGAGACCATCTTCAGGATAGATACTATCCTGAAAAGACTGATAGGTCTTCAATATGAGGTCTAGCGAAGACTTGTTGTTGGTCTGGTCAGTACTACAACACATTAAAAGAGCCATCAGTAGAGCAGAGGTAGTGGCGGCGATAGGTTTAAAAAGACATTTCATATCGATTTATTTGTAAATTCTCCATTGATCACGCGAGCAATACCAAGGGAATTTTTATCTCTGAGCACCTCGGGAAGTAATGGAGAAGGGCAGTTCTGGTAGGCAACAGGGCGCATAAATCGTTTAATAGAGTGAATACCCACTGCTGTGAAACGTGCATCTGTAGAGGCCGGATAGGGCCCACCGTGCATCATTGAAGGGCAAACTTCCACTCCAGTTGGTACTCCATTAAAGATCAGTCTCCCCACCTTTTGACTAAGATTATGTATCAGTTCACCGTTTTGCAGATCCTCATCATCTCCAATTATTGTTCCCGTCAATTGTCCCTTCAAAGCTTCAATGCAGCTGAGCATATGTTGGGGTGATTCACACTGTACTATCATGGAGTACGGGCCAAACACTTCTTCATGCAGAACGGGATTTTTGAGAAACTCAGCATCATCTACAGTTGTTATCATGGGTCTTCCCAGATTCTCTTTATTCACTTCATCCGACTGGGCAACCAACTGTACCCCTGGCATATTCAGCATATTCACAGACCGCTGAGCAAAGGTTTTGGCTATTCCTTTGTGTAACATGGTTGTGCTCTCCACCTCAGCCAGTTTTTCACCGAGCGTACGTATAAAATGGTTGAGTTCATCTCCCCTTACGCCAAAGATCAACCCCGGATTGGTACAAAACTGTCCCACTCCCAGGGTAATGGAGGAAGCATAGTTTGTAGCAATTTCTTCCGATCGATTGATCAACGCATGAGGAAGGAGGAAAACCGGGTTGGTACTCCCCATTTCGGCAAAAACAGGGATAGGGCTTTCTCGCTTTGCAGCAATGTCGAACAAGGCTCTGCCTCCGGCCAATGATCCTGTAAATCCTACAGCTGCTACGGCGGGGTGCCCTACCAGCGCCTGTCCCACGCTGAAGCCATTATCATACAGCAGGGAGAAAACACCTTCCGGCATATGGCACGATTTGGCCGCTTCGTTTATAGCCTGTCCTACAAGGGCGCTGGTACCCGGGTGTGCCGGGTGTGCTTTGACAAGCACAGGGCACCCTGCCGCTAATGCCGCAGCCGTATCACCGCCAGCTACGGAATAGGCCAACGGAAAATTGCTAGCGCCAAACACCACCACAGGGCCAAGCGGCATCATCATTTTCCTCAAATCAGGTTTGGGGATCGGAATCCTGTCAGGAATAGCTGTGTCTATCGAAGGCTCAAGATGATTTCCTATTCGTATATAACCTGCAAAGGCACGCAACTGCATTAGTGTTCGTCCTCTCTCGCCAACGATCCGGGCTGAAGGCAATCCAGTTTCACTACTGGCACGCTGAACAAGCTCATCGCCCAACTTCTCAATCTCATTGGCAATTTCTTCAAGAAATATGGCCCGATCATCCAGGCTCGACTGCTGATACGTCAAAAAGCAATCTTTAGCCTTCTGACAAGCAAGCGATACAATATGATCGTCGGCTACCATAAAGTCTCCGGGTAAGCGGCCGTTGTCCCTGGGATCAACTCCATAAAACATGTTTCCTGATGCTTCCAGATATTCAAATCCAACCAGATTTCTCGTTTCCATTTTATACTATTTCGTTTTCAGTCAACACAGGCCGGGTTTTAATTGCCGATTCTATTATGGAGGATATTCGTTCACGTTCTGCTCCAATAAGCGTCAGCCGTGGAGCCCTGACCCACTCAGTCCCAAGTCCGGTCATTGATTCAGCCAGTTTAATATATTGTACAAGTTTGGGATGAACATCCAGTTCAAGCACAGGTATGAACCAACGATAGATCTTCCTTGCCTCTTCCAACTTTCGAGCATGAACAAGTTCATAAATGGCTACCGTTTCCCTGGGGAAGGCACAAACCAGACCTGCCACCCATCCATCCGCTCCCATAAGTAAACTCTCCAGGGCAAGGGTATCCACACCACAAAGGATCTTATACCGGTCGCCAAACTTGTTTTTCAATCGAGTAAGGTAGGTGATATCCCTTGATGATTCCTTGATGGCCTGGATATTAGGTATCTCGGCAAGAACTTCAAACATTTCCAGAGTTATGAGGATCTTGTAGTCTACCGGATTATTGTATATCATAATGGGAAGTCTCGTGTTTTTTGCGACCTGTCGAAAATACTCAAGCGTTTCCCGGCTATCTGCTGCATACCTCATAGGCGGAAGCAACATCAGCCCATCTGCCCCACTCTTTTCCAATGTTTTGGCCAGTTGAATGGCATTATTCGTTGTTTGTTCTGCAATGTTTACTATTACATCAACTCTTTGATCGACTACCTCTATCGCGTGTTTTAGCAAAGACAGTTTTTCATCATTTCCAAGGCTACTTGCTTCGCCCAGGGTTCCACCCAGTACAATGCCTTGGATACCCGCATCAATTTGAGCCTCCAGGTTTATGTCAAAGGCCTCAAAATCAAGTCGCTCTTCCTGCGTAAACTTTGTAGTCAATGCGGGATAGACCCCTTCCCATTTTACCATATTCGTTCTACTTTTTAATTCAAAAGTATGATATATCCAAAGGTCTTGGAAACTAAAATTTATCCAATATAGATACTTTTTTATCCAATTCTGCACATTATCATATGATATTATGTTATTTTAGTACACATGAAACCACTGCCGTTTAAAATACCCCATGCGGAAAAAGAATCTCTCAGGATCGAGCATGATCGCATGCCTCATTTCTATAGTACACTACATATCCATGAAGAAATACAGCTGACTCTGATCCTTGAAGGAAGTGGTACGGCGTATATCGGAGACAGAGTAGATCAATTCGATAGGGGTAACATCTATCTGATAGGATCAAATTTGCCTCATGTATTTAGGGATGAAGGCCATCATGAATTTGGGATGGTGGAGTCTCTATCGGTATTCTTTGTGGCAAATTTTCTTGGCCAGGAGTTTCTTGAACTACCGGAATCAAGAAACATCAAAATACTCTTGGAAAAAGCGGATCACGGCATTAAACTGGCCGAAGCCCTTGCTCGTGAAATCAAGCATCGGATGATAGATCTAGTAGAATTTTCTGGTATTCAGCAATTGATGACTTTAACCATGATCCTCGAAAAAATTGCGATATCCCGTGGCAATGAGGCATTGGCCAGTCTGGGATATAAACCACGACGGGCTCTTGACAACGAAAAATTGAATAATATTTTTGATTTTTTAATATCCAATTACAATCAACCGATCAATCTTTCGCAAGTGGCTGCCATGGCCAACATGAGTCCAACGGCTTTTTGTCGATATTTTAAATCACATACGCGGAAAACGTATTGCCGGTTCTTGAATGAGATCCGGGTAGGAAAAGCCTGTAAAATGCTCATTGACCAAAACGTGTCGATATCAACGATCTGCTACCGATGCGGATTCAACAATATCTCAAACTTCAATCGTCAGTTTAAGTCCATTACCGGGTACACACCTTCAAGATATGTTAAAAAATTAGTGATGGATCCCAACTCAGCTACATAATCGATGAAATTATCTCTTTTGCTTCTTTTGGCCTTTAGCAGATGTTCTCTGGAGTCCAATCCAATAATCTTCTCTATCACAGAGCATCAATTGCCAACCTCTTCAGGTTTGCGAGGATTAGCAGTGGTGAATGATACCGTTGCCTGGGTATGCGGGGGTAATGATGCTTTTAAAACAACCGACGGAGAGCATTGGACAGCTCTGCATGTAGATGATACAGACACCCTTGAAATGAGAGATATTGAGGCCTTCAACGATCGTTCTGCTGTTGTATTATCTGTTACCGGACCAGCGCAGATCTTCAAAACTCGGAACGGGGGTATAACGTGGTCGCTTCGTTATGAGGCCCAGCGGGAAGATATATTTTTGGATGCCATGGATTTCTGGGATGAAGCTCACGGAATGGTATTTGGTGACGCCATAAACGGCCATTTGTTCCTCCTTATCACCAGCGATGGAGGCGCTAGCTGGCAGCCTGTTGATCCGGATTCGATTCCAGAATCACCACCTGGTGAAGGAGGGTTTGCAGCCAGTGGCACATGTTTGTTCGCTGGAGAAGACAACCAACATGTATGGATTGGATTAGGTGGTCCATTCGCACGAGTAATATTCTCTGACAACAGCGGGAAATCGTGGAAAACAGCCCCTTCACCATTGCAAGGTCACTCCTCTACACAGGGTATTTACTCGCTGGCCTTCAAAACATTAAATTATGGTCTGGCTGTTGGAGGCGATTATATGCATCCGGAAGATACATCTGCAAATATTACCTATACACTCGATGGAGGATACTCATGGGAAAGGGTTAATGGTTCGCCGCCAAAAGGGTATCGCTCCAGTGTCGTGAATATAGCCGGAACCAGTTACTGGGTGTGTACAGGTCCTACAGGAACTGATTTTTCCTCGGACGATGGCATGTCATGGCAACCTCTGGATAGCCTCGGCTATCATGCAATAGGATTCTCTGGCAAGAAAGGAGGCTGGATGAGTGGCTCTAAGGGCCGGCTCGCCCGAATTTCAACAAATCAAACACATCATTAATAATTATGACCATGTATAGAATTTTTCCATTCCTAATAAGTGTTGTTTTATTCAGTTGTTGTTCTCCTGAAAAAGAGCATTGGCAAAAGCTATTTAATCACAAAAATCTTGATGGTTGGGACATTAAGATCAAGGACCACCCGCTCAATGACAATTTTGGGAATACATTCAGGGTAGAAGACAGTCTGCTGAAGGTGTCTTATGATCAATATGATAGTTTTCGAAATCAATTTGGACATATCTTTTATAAAATTCCCTATTCCAGATATAAATTAAAGGTAGAATATCGATTTGTTGGAGACCAGGCACCCGGAGGTGCATCATGGGCCTACCGAAATTCAGGGATCATGCTTCATTCTCAATCTGCTAAAAGTATGGGACTACATCAGGATTTCCCCATCTCACTTGAATTCCAACTCCTGGGAGATGATGGATCGGGAAATAGGCCCAATGGAAACCTATGTACTACGGGAACGAATGTAGAAATGGAGGGAAAACTGATCACCAAACATTGTATTACCTCTTCGGGACCTACCGACCCGGGCACAGGTTGGGTACATGTAGAAGCTGTTGTATATGGAGATTCCCTGATCTACCATATCATTGAAGGGGATACTGTTATTCATTACAGTCATCCAACGATTGGTGGTGGGGTCGTCAGTGGTTATGACCCGAAGGTTAAGAAAGATGGTCAGTCTCTTGACCATGGATATATTGTTCTGCAAAGTGAAAGCCATCCCGTTGAATTTAAAACTATTGAGCTTTTGAATCTGGAAAACAAGAATCCTTAGGCAATTCCTTTAACAATCAATGATACATTTGTACACATGATAACAAGATATATAAAACGAATCATACCCTACCAGGTACTTATAGCAGGTATCCTTTTTCAAGCCTGTCAGCTCCCGGAGCGGTCACAGCCATGGATGACGTCCTTTGAGAAAACTCAAATCAACCCTGTTTTGGTGGCTGACTCCACCTTTTCTTTCCAGGGACCCATGACCGGTCAGACTGTCCACTGGCAAAAGGCAGACGTCTTCAACCCTGCGGCAGTAGTCAGGAATGATAGTATTTATCTTCTCTTTCGAGCTGAGGATAATACGAATGCTACCCTTGGACACAGGACCTCCAGAATTGGGCTAGCAGTAAGCATCGATGGAATGCATTTTACCAAGTATCCAACTCCCGTTTTATATCCCGACTCCAGTGAATATATGAAATGGGACTGGCCCGGAGGTTGTGAGGATCCGCGAGTCGTTGAACGTGAAGACGGCACCTATGTTATGCTATATACAAGTTGGAACTACGATGTAGCCCGATTGTCTGTTGCTACCTCTCGAGATCTTAGATCCTGGACCAAATATGGTCCGGTTTTCAAAGATCCTGCTCATGGCAAATTTATGGATATGTGGACCAAGTCAGCATCCGTTGTTACCAAAATGAAAAATGGGAGACTTATAGCTGCAAAAATCAAAAACAAGTATTGGATGTACTGGGGAGAAGAATTTGTTAACCTCGCAAGTTCGGATGATTTGGTACACTGGGAACCAATGCTGATTGATTCCGGTGAACTATTGCATGTCATGGATACCCGCCCCGGCATGTTTGATAGCAGGCTCACTGAGGCCGGCCCACCGGCATTGCTTACTGATGCCGGAATTCTGTTTTTCTATAATGGTAAAAACAAAGAGGACGGTAGCGGGGATCCAAATGTTTCCAGAGGGGCCTATTGCGGAGGCCAGGCTTTATTTGATAAAAACAACCCCTCAAAACTGATCGATCGTATGGACACGCCCTACATATGTCCTAGCCTCCCACATGAGATTACCGGCCAGTACAAGGCAGGCACTACCTTCACGGAAGGACTGGTTTATTATAAAAAGAAATGGTTTTTATATTATGGAACGGCTGACTCCATGGTGGGCCTGGCCGTTATGGATGATAAATCATAATCACTGCAAGAATGTCTTCGAAGCTACACATCAAAAACATGGTTTGCGACAGATGCATTATGGTCGTTCGTCAGGTTATGGAAAATGAAAAACTTCATGTTTCATCCATTCAGCTTGGCGAAGTTCACGTTGAAGAAGATGGTACTGACATTGATTATCCTCAACTAGCTTCAAACCTGCAAAATCATGGATTCGAATTGATCGATGACAATAAATCACAACTCATCAATCAGATCAAGTTGATTGTAATCCAGCGAATTCGAAACAAAGAAGACGTAGACTCAGACCACTTTAATCTTTCTACATACATCGAGAATCAGCTTCACCATGATTATCATAGCCTGAGCCATTTATTTTCTACCATGGAAGGCCGAACCATCGAACGTTATGTCATCAGCCAGAAGATGGAATACATCAAGGAATTGTTAATTTATGACGAACTGACTCTCAGTGAAATTGCCTGGAAATTGAATTATAGCAGTGTCCAGTACCTTTCTAACCAGTTCAAAAAGGAAGTGGGAATGACCCCTACCGAGTTTCGTGCACTGAACAAAAATGACCGGCGCTCCCTGGATGCCATATAAATGTTGTAAATCTTATTCGAAATTCCATAACGAGCAGTCGGCCGGCACCCTCTACTTTTGGCCAAATAAGTACTGTAGTATGGCCTCGTTTCAACAACAAACATATCCCGTTTTGGGCATGACCTGCGCATCTTGTGCCTCAAGTGTGGAAAGCATTTTGAAAGCACAGAATGGGGTCGATAATGCTCAGGTCAATTTTGCTGCCGAATCTGTATTGGTGAGTTACAACCCTAACCAGATCACAGAGAAGGAATTGCAAACAGCTGTGCAATCCATTGGATATGACCTCTTGATTGGAAAAGAAGAAATATCAGAGGACCATCTTCAGGAAGAAAAAAGCAAGAAGTTTAGAGAGTTGATCATAAGAACGGTTTGGGCCGGTGTACTAAGTCTTCCTGTCGTGCTACTCGGTATGGTGTTCACTGGTATTCCTTATCGCACCTGGATAATGATGGCACTCTCCGCACCGGTTGTGTTCTGGTTTGGAAGGCAGTTTTATCAAGCGGCTTTTTCACAGTTACAACATGGGAAAGCGAACATGGATACCCTGGTGGCTGTAAGCACAGGTATTGCATTCTTTTTTAGCGTATTTTCTACTTTGGATCCTGTTTTTTGGACAAATCGTGGTCTGGAAGCTCATGTTTATTTTGAATCAGCGGCCGTCATCATCACCTTTATACTGATTGGCAAAGTCCTCGAAGAAAAAGCAAAGTCCAGAACCTCTTCTTCTTTGAAAAAGTTAATGGGGCTCCAACCAAAAAATGTTCATCGAATCAAGGAAGATGGGATCTCCGAATTAGTTGATGTAGATGATTTAAAAATTGGGGACCTCGTACTTATCAAACCAGGTGAAAAAATTCCTGTGGACGGTCAGGTCCTTGAGGGCAATTCATTTGTAGACGAAAGCATGATCTCCGGAGAAGCCATTCCCGTAGCTAAACAAAAAGACTCCGAGGTTTTCTCGGGTACAATAAATCAGAAAGGGAGCCTGAGAGTAATGGCCCAACGAGTGGGCTCCCAAACAATTTTGGCACATATCATTGAAATGGTACGCAAAGCCCAGGGAAGTAAAGCACCCGTACAACGAATGGCTGACCGTATTGCTGGAGTATTCGTACCTGCCGTATTGATAGTATCATTACTCACCTTTGCAACATGGATGATCTTTGGAGGTGAGGATGCCTTCACCCATGGATTGCTTACCGCCATTTCGGTCTTAGTCATCGCTTGCCCTTGTGCCTTAGGTTTGGCTACTCCAACAGCCATAATGGTAGGAATGGGTAAAGGCGCGGAAAATAATATCCTTATTAAAGATGCAGAAAGCCTTGAAACAGCCCATAAGGTTGACTCTTTAGTTCTGGATAAAACCGGGACGATTACCCAGGGGCATCCTTCCGTCATAGATATTAAGTGGGATCCAAATGTGAATACACAAGATCGAAATGAATATGAACAAATCATTTACGCGTTGGAAGACCAATCCGAACATCCATTATCTGATGCTATTGTCAGGCATTTTGAAGAGACTTCAGCACCCACAAGAATAACCATTAAGGATTTTCAAAGTAAAACAGGTCAGGGAGTTGTCGGGAAATTCAAAGATAAAGAGTATTTTATTGGAAGCGAAGCTTTGTCAAAAGACTATGCCGGCATACTTCCCTCTGAATTAAAGCAGTTTGAACAAGATGTTCAGGAGACCGCTTGCACCACGGTTTATTTTGGAGCCAATTCCGGTATCCTGGCTGTCCTGGCCATTTCCGATCCACTGAAGTCATCTTCAGCCACGGCTGTCCATAATCTTCAAAAAATGGGTATTGATGTGCATATTTTGTCAGGAGATAATGCCGCCACTACAAATGCTGTGGCCAGACAGGTAGGTATTCAACAGTTTCAATCAGGACTATTACCCTCAGCTAAAGCTGATTTTATAAAAAAGTTACAATCAGAAGGAAAAAAGGTGGCCATGGTAGGAGATGGGATCAACGATTCACAGGCGCTGGCTCAGGCCGATCTGAGCATAGCCATGGGTAAAGGGACGGATATTGCAATGGATGTAGCACAGATGACCCTCATCTCTTCTGACCTCATGGATATTCCCAAGGCCCTGCTGCTTTCAAAACGTACTGTCCGTATGATTAAAGAAAATCTCTTTTGGGCATTCATTTATAATATCATAGGCATTCCCCTGGCGGCCGGAGCACTTTACGCTGTTAATGGATTTCTGCTCAATCCAATGATTGCTGCAGCTGCCATGTCAATGAGTTCAGTTTCGGTAGTAATGAACAGCCTAAGGCTCAAGTGGAGTAAATTGGAGAAGAATAATCCGGAAAGCTTGAAAGGAATAAAACCAACACCAAATAAAATGAAAATGAAACTGGTTTATCATACCAACATTAACTGCAGCGGTTGTGTGGCTAATGTTACGCCATACCTCAACGCCGAAAAACATATCACCGGGTGGCATGTAGATACGGAAGACCCGAATAAACCATTGACGGTTGAACTGGAGGATGCTGATCCCCATGTGGTTGAATCAGCCGTTAGGAAGGCCGGATATAAGCTAGAGAAGGTGTCCTGAAACTCTTCCCGACAGGCAGTCAAAACACCGCTGACCACTCAGTCAATATGACCAGGTTCATGATAGAACCTGACTTCAATCATAGGAATTAGAGTACCCCATTTCTATATTTCATGAAATAATCAAAGTATCTAATAAAATGACACTGCTTGAAAAAACTCCCAAGTTGATTCCTGATGTGTTTTCAGGTTTCTTTGATGATGACAGGTTCCTGAATTATGATTTCAGGACAGCCTGGCCTGCCAAGGTGCCTGCTGCCAATGTATTCGAGCATGACAACGATTACATTATACACCTGGCCGTTCCGGGTATGAGTAAAGAGGACTTTCATATTGTCACTGAAAACAGGACATTATGGGTCTCTGCTGAGAAAGAAGAAAGGTTACAAGAAAAGGATGAAGAATTTACACGCCGAGAATTTAATTTTTCTTCTTTTAGACGTTCATTCATGTTGCCCAATAACGTCCTGCTTGAAAAAGTTCAGGCCAAATACGAAGATGGCATTCTTAAAATCATGATCCCTAAGAAAGAGGTGGAGAAAAAATCACCTCGTAAGGAGATCAAGATATTGTAGAATTTAAAATGGTTGATAACGATTGATTATTAATTACTTATGAAAGGGTTGCAGCCGTCCTGCCAATTACTTTCTTCGTGCGTTATTGTTCTATTCAGGTAATTCAGGATGGCTGTTTTTTGATTATTCTCTGATCGCTTCTTTACCGTAGATGGAAGTTAGAGAATAGAGCTTGAAATCCAAAACTTGCAGTCCCTCTCCTCCAATCAGGTTGATCTTATCATAATGCCGGGAAGGAAAGAAGATATCAGTCATCACTGTTAACCCATGATCGGCAAACACTTCGATGGAAGCAACATCTAAAAAGATATCAATATCAAGGGTATCACTTCTTATTTTTCGATCACCACGATGAATTCCAGCAAAACCTGGTTCAAAATCATCCTTGCCGGAATGCCTTCTGTCCATGATAAACCTGTTCTTACCTGGTATGAACAAAAATGTAATATGTTCGTTCACGTCATTTGAAAACCGTAACCCTACAGAATCCAATCCTGTAACTCCGGTGAGTTTTGCCTTAATTCTGAACAATGAATCATTTCGTTTTAGTGAAGGAAGAGTAAATTGATCGAACGATTGAGATGCAAACGTTATGCTATCTTTTACCAGGGAGTTTAGTTCTCTTACAGGCTGTTGACGTAACCTTAGTCCCAGTCCTGTGATGGCTAACGAAAGAGATCGAGGTATAGTCATAGCACTCCTCCACGGCGAAGTAGGTACCTTCTGCGCATAGGCCCAATTACTCATCCATCCAAGGAATATTCGTCTTCCATCCTTCTTCGGTATATCTGACCATGTCACCCCTGCATAATTGTCCCTGCCATCATCCAACCACAATATTTCGGAAGGGTCATTGTTATTTATAAACGTATATCCATCAAATTCTCCTACAAAATATTGGGTGCCCGATCCGCCATTTGCAGTACCGCTTCCCAGATTAACAATCATTACCCATGGTGAAGCATTCGATGGACGTGCTTGCAACCGGAAAAGATCAGGACACTCCCATACTCCCGCATGAGAGCCTTCACGATATCCAAAAGCACTTGCCAACGTCCAATCTTTTAAGTTTGGAGAACGATAAAATTCAATGTGCTGACCTACCGCCAGGATCATCACCCAACTGGAAGACTCCTCATGCCAAAACACCTTGGGATCTCGAAAATCTTTCTTCCCCGGATTACCAAGTACCGGATTGTTATCATACTTTTTCCATGTGCTGCCATTATCCAAACTATAGGCGATTCCCTGGGTCTGATAATCGTTTTTACCTGCTTTCTCGCCTTTTGGATCATGATAAGTAAAAATAGCTACCAATGGAACTTCTCCATCCTTCCCAAAACCACTTGTGTTTTTCCAATCCACTACCGCACTACCTGAAAATATGTATCCAAGACTATCAGGGAAAAGCGCGATAGGTAGATGTTGCCAATGCACCATATCTGTGCTCACCGCATGTCCCCAATGCATAGGGCCCCAAACCGTACTATCTGGATAGTACTGATAGAATAAATGATATTCGTGGTTAAAGAACACCATTCCATTCGGGTCATTCATCCACATGGAATCGGGAGAAAAATGAAATTGGGGACGATGTAACTCATCATGAAGGCCGCCCACCACTTCTTGCTTCAGAGTATCATGCCGGTCGCAGCCCATGACTAATAACAATAGGGTTACCAAGTACAGGAACCTTGTATGATTCCATTCATAAACAGATACCAAAGAAACCTGATTCATAGATTTTCTTTTTTTTACACTCTACATGACCCTCAATGGTACCAAATTATTCTGATGAATATCAGGAATTAAGATTTTTTCAGGAGCTACATTTGCTGAAAACCTCACATGGTCCGTTCTATTTTTATTACCTCAGCCGAGCCTTATTCCGGCAAATCATTGGTTACCCTTGGTGTTTATGAAACAATCCTTCGCAAAACACAGAGGGTTGCTTTTTTTAAACCTATTATTCGTGATCACCCGGAAAACGAAAATGGTGAATTTGATAATAATGTTAAACTGGTCCTGTCAAGATATACGCCGGATCAATCCTATGAGGAATCTTTTGCCTTCCACCGCAGTGCCGCCCAGGACCTTGTAGGCAGCGGTAGGATTGATGAATTTCTGGACATCATCATGGCGAAGTATAAAAAACTAGAGGAGAAAGCTGATTTCGTTATTTGTGAAGGGACGGATTATCTGGGAGGTGGTTCTTACTTTGAATTCGACTTGAATACCTTGATTGCCAAAAATCTTGACCTCCCCACCATCATCATCGGACAAGGTTTGGGCAGAAAGATGGAAGACATCTTGGGACCTGTTAAAATGGTTATCGAATCATTCCATGAACAAGATACGAACATATTAGGTGTTATCATCAACAGGGTCACCGAGTCCAGAATTGAAAAAGTTGCGAATTCTATGAAAGGATTGCCAAAAATATCCGGATTTCATTCTGTTATACCTATCAACCCGACCTTGAGCAACCCGACCTTGAGGGAAGTAGCTGACCAGCTAGGGGCACATGTTTTGTTTGGTGAAGACAAGCTGGAACGACTGGCTACTTCTTTTCAGTCAGTGGCCATGCAGCTCAACAACTACCTGAAGGTAATGAAGGAAGGAAGTGTCGCCATAACCCCTGGAGATAGGATGGACATTCTTATGGGAGCTTTACAAGCCAACCGATCACCAAACTTTCCTTCCATTTCAGGAATGATCCTAACCGGTGGCTACGATCCTCCGGCCGAAGTAAATATGTTGCTGGAAGGACTTCCCGACATTTTTCCTGTCATGTCTGTAAAAGAATTCACCTTTCAAACATCTGTGAATGCAGGCAAGGTGGTGTCCTCTATTTCATCACAAAGTGCGAGAAAAATAGCACTAGCCCTTGAACTCTTCGATAGACATGTGGATACCAAAGGGTTTAGTGAACGGGTGTTGAGTACTCTTCAGCAGCGCATGACCCCAAAAATGTTTATTTACAACCTTCAAAAACTGGCTGCCAGGGACAAGAAAACAATCGTTTTACCTGAAGGAGATGACGATCGAATTTTGTATGCGATTGAGATTTTGCAGAAAAAAGAATTAGTAAATCTGGTTGTATTAGGTGAGGACGTAAAGATCAGAGGAAGGACTACTCAAATAGGCCTCAATATTGACTTTACCAAGGTCAAAATCATTGATCCGAACACCACTAAAAAGATTACGCCTTATGCCAAGACCCTTTATGAACTCCGAAAAGACAAGGGAATGTCTGTGGACATGGCCGTGGACCTCATGCATGATGTCTCCTATTTTGGTACAATGATGGTACATAAAGGTGAAGCAGATGGTATGGTTTCAGGTGCTGCACATACAACACAACATACTATTCGACCTGCCTTACAATTCATAAAGACAAAACCTGGCATCAATGTGGTTTCATCAGTATTTTTTATGTGTCTGGAAGACCGTGTGGTTGCTTATGGGGACTGTGCAGTCAATCCTAATCCAACTTCAGCTCAGCTGGCCGAAATTGCAATTTCTTCAGCGGAAACAACCCAAGCCTTCGGTATTGAGGCCAAAGTGGCTATGCTTTCTTATTCTTCAGGAGAATCAGGAAAGGGGGTAGAAGTAGAAAAGGTAAGGGAAGCTACCAAAATCGCAAAAAAAGTGAAGCCAGGTCTTCTCATAGAAGGGCCCATTCAATATGATGCGGCCGTTGACCCTAATGTAGGCAATAAAAAAATGCCTGGCTCAAAGGTTGCTGGTCAGGCCAGTGTGTTGATCTTTCCTGATCTCAATACCGGTAACAACACTTATAAAGCCGTGCAGAGAGAAACCGGAGCCATTGCCATTGGACCTGTGTTACAGGGACTTAATAAGCCCGTAAACGACTTAAGCCGCGGATGTTTGGTAGAGGACATCGTTAACACAGTGGTCATCACAGCCATTCAGGCCCAACAAAACTAATCTATGAAAACATTGGTAATCAATACAGGAAGTTCATCCATCAAATACCAGTTGTTCGACATGCCTGACCCTGTTCCTTTATGTTCCGGATTGATCGAAAAGATAGGTGAAGCCAAAGCACATATTACACATTCAAGGCATATTCCTAATCAGCATGACCAAACGTTCGAGAAATCGGATATTATTAATGATCATCAGGATGGAATGAAGTGGGTAGCCAGATTATTAACCCATCATGAGCATGGGGTGGTCCCACATACCGATGAGATCGGGCTTGTTGGTCACCGAGTCGTACATGGGGGAGAGCATTTCTCCAGGACAACAATCATCACCAAGGAGGTGAAGGAAACCATTGAAAAGCTTTCTGGTTTGGCTCCCTTACACAACCCTCCCAACTTGACTGGTATTAAAGTGGCTGAACAAGTATTTAATAAAGCCAGGCAGGTAGCGGTATTCGATACGGCCTTTCATCAGACTCTTCCGGAACATGCTTTCCGTTATGCTATTCCCAACTCCTATTATCGTGAGCATGGCATCCGTGTCTATGGTTTTCATGGCACATCTCATCGATATGTAACCAAAGAAGCCGCCCGGTACCTGGACCTTCCAATGGATAAAATAAATATTATTACCATCCATCTGGGTAATGGAGCCAGCATGGCGGCAGTCAGAGAAGGAAAGAGTATTGATACCACACTGGGGCTAACCCCCTTACCCGGTCTGGTGATGGGTACACGTTGTGGCGATATTGATCCGGGAGTTTTGTTTTACCTGCACGACAGCATGGGGATGTCTATCAAGGAGATCAACAACATGCTGAACAAAGAAAGTGGCATGAAAGGACTGGCCGGCGCTAACGACCTGCGTACCGTACTTTCAAAAGCCCAGCAAGGCAATAGTGATGCACGCGTGGCCCTGGAAATTTATTCCTACCGCATCAAAAAGTACATTGGGGCCTACATGGCAGCTATAGGACCGCTGCATGCCATAGTTTTTACAGCCGGAGTTGGTGAAAACAGCCCAATGGTTCGAAAAATGGCTACACACGGCCTTTCCCACCTTGGAATCAGCATTGATGAGGATAAAAACAGTACACCTCATACTATCGATATCTCATCAGAGAGTTCTGCGATTCGCATTCTTGTCATACCTACCAATGAGGAGCTCGAAATAGCCAGGCAGGCCTTTGATCTGGACAAAACCAGGATATAAATGTCAATTAATACAGTCTAGAAGATTGATGTAGTATCTTAAGCCTGCTAATATACTCGCTACCCCTCTTAACCCGCGTTATTCATCACACTTCCAGGAATAACGATTTAAAATGGTTAATAACTATTGATTATTAATTACTTATGAAAGGGTTAACCCTGCATATTGCCTAATATTGAATACCCATATTTGGGTATTATGTTTTTTATAAGTAAAGTATATCTGAAACCTAATGAACAGATTATCAATCATTTAACATTTGGCTGTCTACTGGATGGAATATTCTGTTGAATTTTCCGGGTTAAGCGAAATCAAGAAGGTTACCTATTGGTCTTTCCTAGCAACACATTCACATTTGGATCCATCGGATTTCCCGAAGTCCTTCGGAAGCTAACAACCTGTCCGACATGATATATGGAATCAGAAATCATCCCATTGACCAAGTTCCAAAAAGGGAGATTTGAGACTTTGTCGGACCCAGCAAACCAGATATTTAATGTATCCAGCTCTGCATCAGAGACGTTCCTCAATATCAGGCCGGCTTTTTGAATGTTGAGTAAAGTAGCCTTCCTTTTCTCATTAAAAGACCAATCCCTCCAGCCTTCAGGCCTTTCTATTTTTTGATGGGAGGCAGTGCTCAAAATCGTCATGGTCAGCCCATATATATGATCCACGGTCTCAAGGGTACTTCTCCCTTTTTCTGAAGGTCGGTAATCCAGATCTTGTGAACGAAGGCCCTCTGTTGCCCAGTAATACCGGTAACCTAGTCCATCGATGATACGGGCAGCCAATTTCCCCGCTGAATACTCTGTGGGCGGGTTTGGAATAGAAGCATAAGGCAATTCGTCAGTCTGTGCCATGGCATTCAAAGGTAGGCTAATTACTATTAGCTGGAGATAGATCTTTTGGGTAAGTACTTTAGGTATTGTTCTCATTGCAGTGTCATTATTTGTCCTTAGTTTTCATTGAATACGCAAGGCCATGCAGCTAACGAAAAGATCGATCATATACCCTCCCACCAAAAGGATCAGCGACCAATTCTATCAGATAGTGTTGTGTTACCGGTATGCACCATTTATCATCAGCATCACAGGCATAATAGTCCACTGTAAGGGGTAACATAACTGACTTATCCCAATGTTTGACATGTATGAAAAATTCCCGTGGATCGATATCACTCGGTTGTAAGATACGCGGGCTGGAAGCATTACTTGGACTAACAGTCGTTCCGTCGGGAACATCAATGCTGAAGGTCAATGGTTCCGCCAGATTGTTCCAGTGAACATGATGAAGCGGGTCCAGTCGAAATCCAAGAAACAAATGACCACTCCCTTGAAAAAATAATGAATCATCAGCCTCGGCCCTAAGCTTGGCATAAAAGGTTCCATCCTCCATCCTGGGTTTCACCTTCAAGGTGATAAGTTGTTCCTTAACATGAATCCGGGGTACCACTCCTTCTACAAGGGAATCGATGCCAATTAACTTGGGAAGATGGAGAGATTCCGGAATTGTAGCTGGCTCTACAAGACCAAATATGTTTTCAAGTGCCAATCGAAGAGTGGAATCATTGCTCCACTGACTCATATACACGATCCTTCCTTGTGGATCAAACAGTACCTCTGCATTGGAAGCCATCGCAAAAGCCCTGCTTACCTCATTTGTCATTGGGTCGGTAAGCCAGGGAATGGAGGTTTCCAACTTCTCCTGAGCCCGTTTCACCTGAAGAAATCGTTCATCAATGGTAAAGGCTTTCACATAACCATGGTTTTCAGGATGGGCCAGTAGCTTATAGAGAAAATAAAACTGCACCCCTTTAGGTGAATAGTCTTTCGCAATGGCTTCTACTTTTGGGTAGGTCCTGTAAAAGACGGGACATGTCAGACAACCGGTAACTATCACGGAATAATGACCTGTCAATACCTGCCGAATCGGAACCAGATGTTGTGCAGTGTCATAAACCCGTAGAGAAGGATCCAGTTTCCCTCCCAATGATAGACCTGCCTCCTCCAGAGTCAACCGTTGGAGTTGAGCATAACCAGTTTGTCCGGCAAATAGAAACCCACTTACAAGGACTAAAAGCCAATATTTCTTAAAGCCTCCCATATTAAACACCTGAAAGTAATCTAATTATCAGGACATCGTATGAACTTATGTGTAAACGGCTTCATTGTAACCATGGCAGGTCTTTACAACTAACCCCACGTTGGGCTGCAGGCAAAAGGCCTTTCAATGACCTGTTATTGCCAGTAGTTTAGGTATGATGGAATTCTGAAATTGCACTTGCCGTACAACACATGTGGCTTCAACTTTCATCTTACTAAGCCTATTTTAGCATGTCAAAATAATACCTACCATGTTATTGCATAAACAAATTGTCCCTACGATTTTAATGTTAGTGAGTGTTTCTTGTACCACCAGTCAAATTTCCAAAAGAGATATGGCACATTCAGAAAAACTCATTGGAGTACATTTTTCCAAAAAGGAGAGGGCTACCATGCAGAATTATTTGAACAGGAATCTTGCCGGTTATGATTTCATGCATAATCGTACATTGGATAACAATGTTATGCCTGCCGTGAGATTTGATCCTCTACCTTCGGGGTTCCAAATCCCCGTCTCACAGGAGAAAATAGAGTGGAAACAACACTCACTTTCACTACCTGACAACAAAGAAGAGTTGGCTTATTATTCGGTTGCCCAATTGGCGAGCCTTATCAAATCTCGCCAAATCACATCGGTTGAACTGACTACTATTTATTTAAATCGCATCAAAAAATATGATGGAGAGCTGAAGGCAGTCATCACCCTGACGAAAGACCTGGCCCTTGCACAAGCCGCCAGGGCTGACAGGGAAATTGCAAAAGGACTCTACCGCGGGCCTTTACACGGTATCCCGTATGGGGTGAAAGATTTGTTAGCTGTAAAAGGATACAAAACCACCTGGGGAGCAGGTCCCTACAAAGAACAGGTGATTGATCAAACAGCTACGGTAGTTAAGAAGCTGGAAGCGGCCGGGGCCGTGCTAGTCGCCAAGTTGGTTTCGGGCTCTTTGGCAAGGGGTGATGTATGGTATGGAGGGAAAACTAAAAATCCATGGGATACATCGCAGGGAGCAAGCGGATCATCTGCAGGACCAGGTGCTGCTACAGCCGCGGGGTTGGTGGCTTTTTCCATTGGTACCGAAACCCTGGGCTCCATCGTTTCACCTTCTACCAGGTGCGGCGATACCGGTTTGCGCCCCACTTATGGGCGGGTGAGCCGATTTGGGGTAATGTCATTGTCCTGGAGCATGGACAAGGTAGGACCCATATGCCGCTCAGCTGAAGATTGTGCCTTGGTCTTCAATGTCATTAGGGGGAAAGATCCGATGGATCCTACCACTTACGATGCCTCTTTTAACTACAAGACTCATCCTGCACCCTCTTTGCTTAAAGTGGCCTATTTTAAAGACCTGTTTGATAAGGACACAACGGACAACGGTAATAACAACCGGCGAGCTATGGAAGTCCTTAAACAACATGGAGTGAATCTTATCCCCATTGAATTTCCTAATACAATGACCTATTCAACCTACGATATTATTCTGAGGTCTGAAGCGGGGGCTTTCTTTGATAAACTTGTCAGGACCAAGCGAGATTCCATGCTGGTAGAACAGGATGCCGGATCTCGTGCTAATTCTCTGAGGCAATCCAGATTTATCCCTGCTGTTGAATATCTGCAAGCCAATCGATACCGGCAACTACTGATTCAAAAATTCAATGACCTGATATCTCCTTATGATGCTGTCCTTTCTCCCACTTTTGGCGGTAGTCAGCTTTTGGTGACTAACCTGACGGGTAATCCGGCCATGGTTGTTCCAACAGGTTTCGATAAAAAAGGTCATCCTACCAGTCTCACATTGATAGGCAATCTTTTTGATGAGGCTCACATCATTGAACTTGCTGAATTTTATCAGAGTATAACCGATTATGAAGAGAAGCATCCACCGAAATTTCAATAGGTGAGTAAGACTAATAGCTAAAGCCATTAATCAACAACTATTCAGTTATATACCATTAGTTATTATTTTCATAGCTGGAATTTATTTCGTTAAACCTATTCAACAATTCCGAATAACGATCATAAGCATCTTTTCCAGGACGTTGATCAGCACGGTTGAGCATACCAGCAAGATAATTTAGTTGATCGATAAGCATGGGCTGCATGTAATTTCCATCCTGCATAATTAATTTGTTCTTTATTTTCACCAGTCTGTCGTATCGCTTACTATGTACTAACTTCTTTTTCTTGTTCTTGGTGTCGTCATTGGTCATTCCCGCCATCAATTCAGAAACTTCAAACTCTAACTTCTTCGCCTTGGCCAATAAGTTGCGGATTTTTAAGGAAAGCTTCACCTGGGCTTCAATATCTGACAATGAAACTCCATTTGCCAAAACCCTTGGGTCCGGTTTAAGAACCAAAATCGTAAAAGAAGACTTGCCGGCCACTGTCAACTTTACAAGATATTTTCCAGGGGCAACTCTCGGCCCATTCTTAAAGCTCTTGTTCAGATCTTTATCCCAGGCTCCTTGATATTTCATGTCCCAACGATAGCGATGGAGTCCTTTTGATTTGCTCAGGGGTTGAGCTCGATCCGCACCAAAGCGAGTATTCTCCATTCCCGAATTGGTTTTGGATGAATCGCTGGACACAGCATAGCTCGTCAAGGTGGTAACATGATTTCCTGATTCGCTGGATATATCTATGGTCACGTCATTTATTGGTTCACTGGCAACATAATAATTGAGTATGACCGATGAAGGTGGATAGTAGGGAACCACTTTTTTGTTGGTTGGCCGATAGCGATACATGTAGGTATCTCTGGGTTTAAATATCATGCTTGACTTTAGATCCAATCCGTCTGCAAGTGATCTAACCGGGGTCAAATCATCAAGGACCCAGAAGGACCTACCCATAGTTGAGATTAGGAGATCACCATCTTTGATCTTGATATCAGTGACTGGTGTTATCGGTAAGTTCTGTTGAAAAGGTTTCCAACTTGCCCCATCATCAAAGGAAACAAATAGCCCGTACTCTGTCCCTGCATATAGAAGTCCTTCCTGTTCAGGGTCTTCCCTGACCACCCTTGTTGGAAAATCTTTCGGTATACCATTCCTACCATCTGTTAGTAACTTCCAGCTTTGCCCGTTATTTGTTGTTTTTAAGATATATGGATGATAATCACCGAGTTGGTAGCGGAGTACAGCAATATATGCTTTTGCCGTGGAATGAGGTGATGGTTCTACGCAATCTACCCTACCCCCTTTTCCAATACCTTCTGGAGTAACTTCATTCCAGGTTTTACCACCATCCGGGCTCACTTGGACAGGACCGTCATTTGCTCCGACCCACAGCAAACCTTCTTTCAAAGGTGACTCCCGAATAGCGTAAATTACACTATAATATTCTTCGCCGGTGATGTCCCTAGTAATTGGACTTCCACTGATCACCTGCTTGTCAGGCTCATTCGCTGTTAGGTCCGGTGACACGATGGTCCATGTCTTGCCATCATCCAGCGTTTTATGCAGATACTGAGAACCCATATAAACCGCGTGAGGTGCAAAAGAGGAGACATATATTGGTGCTACCCTCTGAAAACGATATTTTAGGTCCCTGGGGTTGTGCCCATAGATGTTCGTCGCTCCAATATAATACTGTTGCTCCTGCCCTGTCAGTTTGTTATACACACCAAACCTGCCTTTACAATTCGAATAAATGATATTCGGATTTCCGGGTTTTGGAATAGCCGGTCCGGTCTCGCAGCCCCCCACGGCAAGCCAATAAGATCTTGGGCCACCAGGTGCGTTATAGGGTGGTAAGCTGGGTACTGTAATGGTTGTATTATCCTGTTGCCCCGCATATAACCAATAGGGAAATTGATCATCAGCTTCCACCTGATACAGCTCTGCTGTGGGCTGATTAAATTGGGACGACCACGTTTTACCACCATTTACGGTTACATTGGCACCCCCATCATTTGATTCAATAAATAAAAGTGAATCAGTAGGATCCATCCACATATCATGATTGTCACCGTGCGGCGAAGAAATGTTCTTCCAGGTCTTACCTCCATCAGTTGAATGCATATAGCGATTAGCCATAACATAAACCGAATTAGCATTTTGGGGATTGGCATACACATTGCAGTAATAAAACGGGCGATTGATTAGCTCCTTTCTGGTACTCACAAGGACAAACGATTCCCCCCGGTCATCAGATCGATACAAGCCTCCCTCACCCTTGGGAGCTTCAACTAGTGCATAAAGTCTTTGAGGATCCTGTACAGAGACAGCCAAATCAATTTTCCCTATCAAACCTGACGGCAGACCCTTCGTTTTCTTAGCCCATGTCTTACCCCCATCAATAGATTTATACACGCCCCCTGCCTGGTAGCCCCCACTTATAATCGTCCAGGGTTTTCTTTCAGCCCTCCAGAACGCCGCATATACCATGTCCGGATTATCCGGCGCCAGCTCGATATCAACAGCACCAATACTATCTGATAGGTAGAGGACCTGCTCCCAGGTAGTCCCTCCATCCAGCGATCGATAAACTCCTCTTTCCTTGTTCTTCATGAACGCATTGCCAATGGCTGCCACAAATAATCTGTTTGCATTATGGCGATCCACGACTACAGCTCCAATCTGACCGGATTGTGCCAGCCCTGTCCGTTTCCAGCTATGCCCGGAATCTTCTGATTTATATACACCTTTACCAGATATTAAATTAGAGCGGAGTCCGTCTGTACCTGTTCCTACATAAACAATACTATCCTCTGATGGAGCCACCGCAATTGATCCAATAGAAGGAGTCAGGAAATAGCTGTCCGAAATATTTTTCCATGTTATACCATAGTCCGTGGTCTTCCACATACCCCCTCCGGTTGATCCCATATAATAGGTACCACGCTCGCCAGGTACACCGGCTACGGATGTCACGCGGCCACCCCGGGTAGGTCCAACATTTCGATAGGCTAAGGATGAGAATAGACTATCACCGGGAACCTGTCGTTCATTTCCAAAAGTGGAGAATGAGATAATCGGGACAAGAAGCAGTACTACAAGAGATCGGAAAAGATATTTCATTGCTAAAGATTCAGGACTCCAAATTAGCAATCAGGGAGAACTAATCACTACCGGCTGAATAAATCTATCTTAACAATAGCTACCTATTACCGGCTATTCGCAAAGACTCGTAGCAAAAAGTTTTTCGCCATACTTTAATTCAGTTATCCTGCCGTCGTCTTGGACCATGTTGATGGTAAAAGTAGCCCGGGTTCCATCCTGGAAAGCAACAGAAACCTTGTTCCCGTTGATCTGATACGACCCCTGACTTTGACCACCATTGTCTCCACTATAAGCATATCCTGTGTTACCACTATAAGACCCCTCCGTACCATATTGGCAATTTCCCTGCCCATCGAAGTAGATCCATGAGGTATGACTATAACTGCTGTATGTACTATAAGAAGATGAAGACCCGTATTCACATAATTTTCCATACAGATACGAGCGACCATTTGCCTGACTGGAAGCACCGATATCTTTATGAGAGCCACTTTCGCCCACGGACCTCCCTGACCTTTTAAATTCCAGGGTATATCCTTCAGGAAATTGGATAACGAGTTGATCATTTTTCAGACTGTAGGGATAATCCACCCAATAAAATTCGTTCCATACCTGAATAACATTTGGCTTAATCTGATAGTTGGAGGACTCTCCATTGTATATCAGTTCATT
>Ga0114931_10000150_pt1 | contig 77781 bp, 66 predicted proteins | sample 2SBtaG_FD_89579 | JGI IMG/M metagenome (GOLD analysis project Ga0114931, IMG submission 89579) | Deep subsurface microbial communities from Kolumbo volcano to uncover new lineages of life (NeLLi) - 2SBTROV14_V59a metaG | ecosystem: Environmental > Aquatic > Marine > Volcanic | place: Kolumbo...
CCGCCTTGGCCGTAAGAAAGATAAACGGAATAGCACGTGTGTCTTGTCGCTCATGAAGGGCAGCCTGAAGGGCGAAGCCATCCATGCGGGGCATCATAATATCGGAGATTACCAGGTCGGGTAAGTCCTCATTAATACAACTAAGGGCTTCTTCCCCATTGGTGGCTGAGCGAACGTCATACTGCTTGCTGAGACGATATTCCAAAAGTCTCCGCAAGGATCTGTCGTCCTCGGCGATAACAATAGAATTAAGTGCCATAAGTCTTCAGTTTGCGGTGGCTGACGATAGAATGTTGTCAACGATAAAAACAAAAAACCGCAACAATTTGGGAGGGGGTCCCAATTCAGAACACGACAAAAAAGCAACGCAGAACTTTAACTTATCACGTAACTTTGTCGGAAAACCTAGATCTGTACTACAATTACAAAATATACTCCGCAATCATGACGATGTACTTAATACTTCATTTACCCTAAAGTTTCAAGTCCTTTAAAAATAAAATCCAACCCCCGTCAAGTTAACGTCTGAATTAAAAATTGTTTTGTACGCTCAAATACAGACGAGAGTTGATTCGGAATGTTACACTCGAAAGGGTGTCGCCCGCAAAATGTGTGTCCACCTGAGGCTTTATAAATCACTGCACCGTTGGACGCCGAATGAAGCATTTCGGCCTCTGCGAACGGCACCGATTCGTCATCATGCGCATGCACTATGAGCCAGGGAATGTGAATCTTCGCCGCCGCTCCAAGAATAAAGATTTCTGCTCGGTGTGCCAGGGCATCATCGTACAACGTTCTATTGAGGCGCATGACCTGCCCGGTACGCGCATTAAGAATTTCGCTAAAACCCTGCCCTTCGAAGTCGGCAATTTGGGTAGGTGAGAAGCGTTCGATGAACCCCGAGACTGCACTCCAGGTGGTCAACGCCCCGATTCGTGCATCCCGGCCGGCCTGCAGAATGGCCGTCCCCCCGCCTCGGGAGTGCCCCATAAGCCCAATGCGTGACGAATCAACCGGCGCACCCAGCGTTTCGTCCACAATGGCGCAAATCACCGCATCAAGATCGTCGAGCTCTCGCGTGAAGGTATTGTCGGCAAAATGGTCGAAGCGTGAAAAAGTTTGTGGATGCTCAGGCGTCACACCATTGAATGAGAAATTAAATAGGATTGATACGAACCCGGCCTTAGCGAGCATTCGGCCCCATGCGGGAAAAGGCCCCCAATCCTTGAAGCCCTTGAACCCGTGGCACATGACCACAACCGGCAGGGCAGACATTGAGGTTTGAAAACGCACATCACCCCATACGGCGTTGCCCCGACAGTTTTGAATTTGAAATGGGATCTCATGCATGGGGTAAAGCCGGATTCAAGGAATGGTGTGTAAATCAGTATCTACACACCAAAGGACTCCCCACATGCACATGTTCGAAGCGCCTGCGGGTTATTGAAATGAAAACCTTTGCCTTCGAGTCCGTCCGTAAAATCGAGTTCTGTGCCCTCCACATACAGGAAGCTCTTCCTGTCCATAACGATGCGGATATCGTCAATTTCCGTAACACGATCGGTATCCAGTAGTGTCGTATCCCACCCGAGATCGTATGTTAACCCCGAACAACCGCCCGGTACGACCGCCACACGCAACACTTCCAGGCGGAGATCCAGTGATTGTTCCTCTGCAATTCTATGTATTTGAGCCAGTGCACGACTCGTTATTCTTATATCCATAATCAATCGATCCGTCCATTGCTAAAAACATAGCCCCGGTGGCGTGCAACGCATATTGGTGCAGGTTGCTGCCTGCTAACCCCGATATTATACAATGAGTTTCCCGCCTCAGATGCGCACACTCGAACCCCGTTCGTATATCAGTGTTTACACACTCGGTAAATGTAAACCAAGATTTACATTTCTTCTTCCCAAATCCCCCTATTCTTCGCATCTTGTGACTTTCAAATGTGGTACCGGGATTGCTAGATTAGACACAGTCTAAATAAACAACACGAACGGGTCCCACCCGCTCGATTATGCTCCCGACTATGAGTCAAACGGATTTCCTTCAGGAAGTAGCGGACAGCGACTACAAATACGGTTTCACCACCGACATAGAGACCGATACGGCACCGCGAGGCCTTAGCGAAAAAACAGTACGCCTGATTTCGGGTAAGAAGAACGAGCCCGAATGGCTTCTCGAGGCAAGGCTTCGGGCCTTTCGACATTGGCAGTCACTTTGCGACAAGGAAGCCTATCCTCAGTGGGCCCACCTTGATTACCCCGACGTTGATTTCCAGAAAATCAGCTATTATTCGGCCCCCCGGAAGACGCCCAAATACGACAGCCTCGACCAGGTCGATCCCAAATTGATCGACACGTTCAATCGTCTTGGCATTCCGATTGAAGAGCAAAAGCACCTCGCAGGCGTCGCAGTGGATGTTGTAATGGATAGCGTCTCGGTCGCCACGACGTTTAAGGCGGACCTTGAAAAACGTGGGGTCATTTTTTGTTCTTTTGGCGAGGCCGTGCAGAAACATCCCGAGCTTATCCGAAAGTACATGGGCTCAGTGGTACCATATACCGACAATTTTTACGCGGCGCTCAATGCGGCGGTCTTCTCGGACGGCTCCTTTTGCTATATCCCTCCGGGCGTTCGCTGCCCGATGGAACTGTCCACGTATTTCCGCATCAATGAAGCCGGGACCGGCCAATTCGAGCGTACGCTCATCATCGCGGACGAGGGGAGCTATGTGAGCTACCTTGAAGGCTGCACTGCCCCCATGCGCGACGAAAATCAACTCCATGCCGCCGTGGTTGAGATCATCGCCCACCGCGATGCCGAGGTGAAGTATTCGACGGTGCAAAACTGGTATCCAGGAAGCGAGGAAGGTGTCGGCGGAGTGTTCAACTTCGTCACCAAGCGGGGCATCTGTAAAGGCGACCGCGCCAAAATCTCATGGACCCAACTTGAAACCGGAAGTGCCATCACGTGGAAATACCCCAGTGTCATCCTCAAGGGTGATTATTCTACCGGAGAGTTCTATTCCGTGGCCTTCACGAAAGGTCGCCAGCAAGCCGACACCGGCACCAAGATGATCCACATCGGAAAGGGCACAAGTAGTACGATCATCTCGAAGGGCATCTCCGCCGGGCACAGCAACAACAGCTACCGGGGGCTCGTCAAGGTGAGCAAGAATGCTGACGGCGCCCGCAATTTTTCGCAATGCGACTCAATGCTCCTTGGCTCCACCTGCGGGGCCCATACGTTCCCCTATCTGGAAATCAACAACGCCACAGCACAAGTGGAGCACGAAGCTACAACGTCCAAGGTTGGCGAGGACCAGATTTTCTATTGTAATCAACGTGGTATCAGTGAACAGGATGCGATCAAGCTGATCGTCAACGGCTTCTGCCAGGAGATACTCGCGAAGCTACCCATGGAGTTTGCCGTTGAAGCACGGAAATTGCTCGACATTGAACTTGAAGGCTCGGTCGGATAATGCAGACCCGGTACTTCCTGCGTTCTGTTATCCGGGTTTTTGCCGTAATCATACCAAGAATCACGCATGCTTGAAATAAATAATCTACAGGCCCGAATCGAGGACAAAGATATCCTGAAGGGCATCAACCTGAGTGTGAAGCCGGGCGAGGTGCATGCCATCATGGGGCCGAACGGCTCTGGTAAGAGCACGCTCGCATCGGTTCTGGCAGGGCGCGAGGAGTACGAAGTGACCGGCGGTGAGGTCCGCTTCAATGGCCGTGACCTCCTCGAAATGGCGCCCGACGAACGGGCACGCGAAGGGATCTTCCTCGCCTTCCAGTATCCCGTCGAACTCCCCGGCGTGAGTATGTCCAACTTTCTCAAACATGCGGTCAACGCCATCCGGGAGCATCGCGGTCAGGCACCGCTCGGTGCGGTCGATTTCCTCAAATGGATGAAGGAAAAGGCAGCACTCGTGCACCTCGATCCCAGCCTGCGGAAACGGGCCGTAAACGAAGGCTTCTCTGGCGGCGAGAAGAAGCGCAATGAGATTTTTCAGATGGCGATGCTCGAACCCCAACTGGGTATACTCGATGAAACGGACTCGGGACTCGACATTGATGCGCTGCGCATCGTCGCCGACGGCGTGAACAAAATGCGTTCTCCGGACCGGTCGTTCGTCGTAATCACCCATTACCAGCGCCTACTTGAGTACATCTTGCCCGATGTCGTGCATGTATTAGCCAATGGTCGGATTGTTAAGACGGGAGGGAAGGACCTCGCCCTTCGTCTTGAAAAACAGGGCTACGACTGGGTCAATGAAAATGCCTCCGTCACCATCTGAACGAGCCTGATTCGCCAGATTTAGCCTCTATCGTAATTCTGAAACTTATGTCCGCCACCCTGACCCAAACTATCAACCCCGAAGCGCGCTTCCTCGAAGCGTTCGCGCTGAAGGAGGGACACACCCTCAACGGCGCCAACCCGCACCTTCACGGGCTACGCCGCGATGCCATCGACCACTTCAAACGGCTGGGCTTCCCCGCACCCAAAGCCGAAGCGTGGAAATACACGCCCATCACCCGCCGTCTGGATGGAGGCTATGCGTTATCGCCCAAAGCCAAACCTACGCCCCTCTCCCCTGCAGACGTCGTGCCGTTTCTCATCCCGAATCTCGGCGCCCACGTGGCAGTGATGGTGAACGGCCGGTTCGACCCGTGTCTTTCCAACCTCACGGACGTGCCGGAAAATATGATCGTTTGTGGCCTGTCGGAAGCGAATGAGGGGCATGCCAACCTCTTCAACCGTCATTTCGGCGAATATGCAGACGCGTCGAAAGAAGTCTTCACGGCATTGAGTACGGCTTTCTCACGAGACGGGCTGTTTGTATACGTACCGAGGCACATGGTCGTGAAACGCCCGCTCCACATCGTCCACCTGATTCATACTCCGGAGCGCCTGTTTCTCCAGCCTAGGATACTCGTTGTCGTCGATGAGAGGTCACAGATGCGTATCGTGGAGAGCCGCTGTGCCGTCTCTGACGCGAATACCTTCTCGAACACGGTGATGGAGTGCAGCGTCGGCAAACACGCCAGGGTGGACCATTGCCTGATCCAGAACGAGGGTGCAGATGCCGTACAAGTGGCGACACTCGCCGCCTATCAGCGGGGCGATAGTTTCTTCTCAACGAACACGATCACACTCAGCGGAGCCGTTGTCAGAAATAATTTCAGTTTCTTGCCCGATGCCGAGCACTGCGAGACGCATCTCCACGGCCTCTATATCGCGGGCGGCAAGATGCACGTCGATACCCACACATTGGTCGACCACGCGCAGCCTGAGTGTTTCAGCAATGAACTGTACAAGGGCATTATCGACGAGAAGGCCACGGGAGTCTTCAACGGCAAAGTCTATGTCCGGCCCGATGCGCAACAGACCAATGCATATCAGTCGAACAAAACTGTTCTCCTGACCGACACGGCTCGGATGTATGCCAAGCCGGAACTGGAGATCTATGCCGACGACGTAAAATGCAGCCACGGCGCAACCACGGGCCAACTCGATGCCGAAGCCCTGTTCTATCTCCGTTCTCGGGGTCTGACCGAGTCCATGGCAAGGAACCTCCTACTAACCGCGTTCGCACGGGATGTCCTCGACTATATTTCGCTTGAATCCGTCCGGGAATATCTCGACACCGTAATAACGCGGCGCCTCGAAAGTTGATAACTCCGCAATGGACGGAAATATTACAAATCAACTGAATCCATCATGCCTCCGCTCGAATCATTGATCGCACCGGCTCCCGCGTCCAAACCGTTCGACATCCAACAGATTCGAGCGAATTTTCCGGCATTGCATCAGGAGGTTTACGGCACCCGCTTGGTTTATCTCGACAATGCCGCCACGTCTCAGAAGCCACAGGCGATGATCGATCGGCTAGCGGAATATTATGGGCATGAGAACAGCAACGTACATCGGGGCGTGCATTATCTCAGCCAACAGGCCACCGAGGCATACGAGGGCGCGAGAAAGAAAATAGGCGGGTTCATAAATGTCCCCGATCAACGGGAGATCATCTTTACGCGCGGGACTACCGAAGGCATCAACCTCGTGGCCCAGAGTTTCGGCCGGAAGGTCCTCTCTCCGGGCGACGAGGTGGTCATCTCGACGATGGAGCACCACTCAAACATCGTCCCGTGGCAGCTAATTTGTGAGGCCACCGGCGCGCATCTTCGAGTCGCCCCCATTTCCGACACGGGGGAGATTATCTATGATGAATACTTGCGGCTCCTCACCGACCGTACGAAAATCGTGGCGGTGGCGCACGTCTCGAACAGCCTTGGTACCGTCAATCCCGTGAAGCGCATGATTCGCGATGCACACAGCATTGGCGCGGCCGTCCTCCTCGACGGCGCGCAGGCCGTCCCCCACATGCGCGTGGATGTGAAGAATCTCGACTGCGACTTCTTCTGCTTTTCCGGTCACAAAATGTTCGGCCCCACAGGGATCGGCATCCTCTATGGAAAAGAGAACCTCCTCGAGAAGATGCCGCCTTTTCAGGGTGGCGGCGACATGATCGAGACGGTATCGTTCGGGGGCACCACGTACAACGAACTCCCGCACAAATTTGAGGCTGGCACCCCGAACATTGCCGATGCGATCGCCCTCGGGGCCACCATCGATTACATCAACGGCATCGGCATGGAGGGTATCGCATGCCACGAACACGATCTCCTCGGCTATGCCACCACACAGTTGACGGCGGTCGACGGCCTCCGGCTTGTCGGAACGGCACGGGAAAAGGAGAGCGTGCTCTCGTTCCTACTCGACGGCATTCATCCGTACGATGCCGGCACCATTCTCGACCGTCTGGGCATCGCCGTACGCACCGGACATCATTGCACACAGCCACTGATGAAACGTTTCGGCATCCCCGGAACGGTTCGCGCCTCATTTGCCTTGTACAATACGCGAGAAGAAGTGGACCGCCTCGTGGCAGGTATCCTCCGCGTCAAGAAAATGTTCGCCTGACTCCGGCCGTAAGGTCAAGGAATAACAGCCGCCGGCGAGCGGCGCCGTTTTTATGATGACACATTCAGCCCTCGCAGATCGGATCCGAGACATCGTCGATGATTTTTCGCTCTTTGACAATTGGATGGAAAAGTACGAGTACCTCATTGAACTGGGGAGATCGTTGCCGATTATCGACGAAGCATATAAAACGGATGCATACAAGATCCACGGATGCCAGTCGCAGGTTTGGTTGCGGGCCGAGCGAAACAATGGCCACGTTGTCTTCACGGCCGATAGCGACGCGTTGATCACTAAAGGGTTAATTGCACTGCTTGTAAGGGTTTTCAGTGATCAACCAGCGAGCGAAATCGCTAGAGCGGACCTTTCTTTTCTTGACGAAATCGGTATGAAGGAGCACCTTTCACCGACGCGCAAAAACGGCCTCAATGAGATGGTCAATCAGATGAAGCGGTATGCACTGGCATTCACGCAGTGACCTTCGCGCGCCACACAATATAGATTTGAGCTATGACGGAGATCCAAGATACCTCGGCCGGAGAATTGAGTGTGGCGGTCATCGAGGCTATTAAGACAATCTTTGACCCGGAGATTCCTATCAACATATACGACCTAGGTCTGATCTATAATATTCAGGCCAATCCGGACAACAGTGTTTTTGTTCAGATGACGTTGACGGCACCGAATTGTCCGGCGGCGGGCTATTTACCTTATGAAGTGGAAGCCAAAGTCCGTGCAGTTCCGGACGTTACCGACGTACGGCTCGACCTCACGTTCGAGCCCCCTTTCACGATGGACATGATGTCTGAGGCGGCCAAGCTCGAACTGGGTTTCCTGTAGGTCGGTAATCAATAAATCACTTATCTCAGCCCTCACGAGGAGCCGAGAGCAAGGATTATGAAACACGCGCAGACGATCGCAATGGCAGAGGGGCTTCTGGCCCAGGGTCGCTCCGGCGACGTGGTGCGAATGATCGAGCCGCTTATCCGGCCCCTACCGTCCGTTGACGCCCTCCGCACCTGCGACATGTCTCAGGTGCGGTTGCACTGTCTTCTGGCCCGCATTCGCATGCTCCAGAACGGCGACGCACCCGGCGTATTAGAACTTCTGCGCCCACTGGAACCAATGATCACGAGGAACGGATTCGACACCGATGCACGGGCTGAAGTGGCCCTCTGGCTCGGCTGGGCACACGCCTGGCAGGCGACTGCATCCTTCGACGATGCCCACGCCGTGAACCTCTTCGACCGGGCCGAACGACTTTTTAGCGAAACCCTCAACTCTTTCGGCCGATGTTGGGCGCGGATCGGGCAGGCGCAGGCCTTTTTCACAATCGACGAGTATCCTTTGATGCAGCAGGCTCTCGAAGAGGCCGCTGAACTCCAAAATACCATCCGCGATGTACAGGCGCGTGCGTGGATCCATGATCTCAATATCAACCTTGCCCACTTTCAGGGGCGATATGCCGCGGCACGGCATCACACCGACATGCTCGCCTCAGTCGGCCGGGACACCGCCGACCCGATGGCTCGCGGCCGTGCGCTCGCCTACCGTGCCACACTCGATTTCGACCTCGGACGCGACCCCGGCAAAATTATCGAACAGGCACGAGAAGCTACGCATATCATGATCCGGTCCGTAGTGACGGCCGGCTACCCGTTGCTTGCCGCTTATCGCTGTCACATTCGTGCGCTTCTTCGCCGTGGCGACCTCCACGATGCCGATGAACTCATCGACGAAGCGATGGATGCGGCCGCCGGCATTCCAGCCGCGCCGGGTCATATTCTGGCCCAACGAGCGCGCCTGGACCTTATACGCGGCGAATTCGATAGCGCCCTGGGATTGCTCGACGGAATATTCAACAAGATGCACAGGCTCCAGCAGAAGCTGCTTGCCTCATCACTGGCCCTGTTGTGCTGCCAGATTTACGAGCGCCAAGGAGATCTCACGCGGGCCCTCGAATGGGCTGATCGGGCTTATGGCCGTTCTCGAGAGACCGGACACGCAGGGTATCAGTTGCAGGCCCTGCTGCACCGGGTCCGGCTCCAAGCAAACAGGCACGATCTGGATTCGGCACGGCAGACTTTACAACAGTGCGAACGGTACACCGGTCATTTTAGCCTATTGCCCTATGCAGCGCTACGCTTCAGTACACTTGCGCACCTTGCCCTGAATGACGACAATGAAGAGGACGCCCGTGCGTATTTCGCTCAGGCGCTATCGGCGTACTCGCTGATAGGCGACGTATACCATGCGGCACGTATGCAACTTTCACTCTCCCGGCTCGGTCGCCGGGAGGCACCGGCCCAGGCGCGCCCCCTCCTCGATGCCGCCATCCTGACGTTTGATCGTCTGCAGGCCCCGCGTGAGTTGGATGAATCTCAAGAACTACTTGCATTATGGCCGAAAGACGGCGCCGGTAAATCCGAATCCCATACGGCAGGTATCGGTGCCTCACTGGCCCGCGCGGCGCTCTCTGTGGATCTGGTCGCGGAGGCCTGGCTGCAAGCGGCCGAAGCCCTGCTCCCGGCACGCTGGATGGCCCTCTATCGGCACGCCGGTATGTGGCACCCGGTGCGTGTTCACGGCGTCCTCTCCAGCGAACTGGCTTTCCCCGACCCATCGATAGCCGAAACTAAGGCCGGCAATGTTTGCTGGATTCGCCTTCTCGATGGGCCGGAGACCCGCTTATTCTTCGGCGTCGCCACCACCTCCGAAACAGATGCGGCGCTCAGTGTCGCCATTCATCAGCTTCAGCCCTGGTTGCCGGTCGTACGGCTTGCGCTCGAGTATGCCATACTCCGGGCCCGGCAGTTTAAATCGAACCCTTCGGTCCTGTCTCCGAACGGCCCCGAGGCGGAAATCCCCATCCGTGGATTCGTGTCCGCGAGTTCCGCCATGCGCCATGTGGTCCGCCAGGTTCAGCGCATTCGCGCCAGCCACAGCCCGGTGCTGATCACCGGAGAAAGTGGCACGGGCAAGGAACTCATTGCCCGCGCGGTTCACACAACCAGCGAGCGAGCTCTGGCACCTTTTTTGGTATTTAATTGCTCTACAATCCCCCGAGAATTGTTTGAGAGCCACCTTTTTGGCCACGAGAAGAGTGCCTTCACCGGCGCTGTGAGCGCCCATAAAGGCGTCATTCGGGAAGCAGATCGCGGCACACTGTTCCTCGACGAAATCGGCGATCTCCCGCTCGACGTGCAACCCAAGTTGCTTCGTTTTTTACAGGAGGGTGAAGTATTTCCGCTGGGCGCAAAAAGGCCCGTCAACGTAAATGTTCGCGTCATATCCGCGACGAACCAGGACCTGGAAACGCTCATCCGTGAAGGACGATTTCGGGAGGACCTGTACTATCGCCTCAATGTCATCCCTCTTCGGGTGCCACCGCTTCGAGAGCGGCGCGAAGAGATTCCGCTCCTCGTTCAGCATTTTCTGCAGACATTGCGCCCCAAAGGTACCCCGCTCGCCTCAATCACGCAGGAGGCACAGCATGCGCTTCTCGCCTACAATTGGCCCGGCAACGTGCGGCAGCTACGCAATGAGATTGAACGGGCCCTAGTTTTTCTGAGCAACGAGCCCCTCCCGATGATTGACTTTCCCGACCTGTCAGAGGCCGTCATGGCAGCCGGCACTCATAATCAGTCTTCAGCACATCGATCCATGAATCCCGCCGTGGAGGTGGACCTCGAGACCCACCTCGCGGCGGCAGAACGGCAATTTATCGAGCGTACTTTGACGGACACTAACGGACAGATCACGGCCGCCGCCCGTATGCTGGGGCTCACGCGCCAGGGATTATATAAAAAGATGAAACGCCTCGGCGTAGACGGGTCGAAATTCCATCGGGACCCGTCGGCATCCCCGGGAGGCTCGATGCTCCATATGAACTGAGACACCCGCCGCCGCAAAATCACTTCCCATACACCTCCAGACTACGCACCGATGACGGATCAACCCACCCGGCCCCTCTCCACCGAAAAGTCTCCGGTGCATCTGAGCCACGCCGCCATCATGACCACCCGACTCGATGCCGCGATCGACTTTTACGTCGGGACTCTCGGGCTCGACCTTCGGGCCATAGAGGACGACCCCATCCGGAAGGGCCGGCGGCGCGCCATGCTGACCGACTGCCACGGGGACGACATTGTCGAGATCATTGAAATGCCGGAACTCGCGCATCCCACAATCCCCGGCCGGGGCGGCATTCATCACCTCGGCTTTCGACTCCCGCAGCGCTCATGGCATGCCCTTCGCGCTCGCCTCGACGCCAATGGGCATACGTATCAGGAAGTCGAAGGCCGACTTTTTGTCCGTGACGCCGATGGGCTCGTACTTGAGATAGAGATACACAATTAGCACTATAGGTAAAGACTTCGGCGCACCGTATCAATTCTGAGCCGCCATCGAGACAATGATGATCTCGTCGATAATTTTGATTTAATTTTGTTGTGCGTCGCGAATGACCTGAGATATTTCCTGGGTCTGTATGGAAAACGGCCGGATCGGCGGGGTCCGTAACGTAACTATTTTGCTCAAGCAAAAACCTACGTTAAATCACGTTCACCATCCGCTCCGAGTTATGGCTGAACCGAACCAACTTCTCGAAAAGACCAGCCGCACTTTTGCACTTTGTATTCCATTGTTACCCAAACCGTCCCGGCGCGAAGTAACGCTCGCATACCTTCTTTTTCGCATCGCCGACACCTTTGAAGATGCAGCCGTCTGGTCTCGCGAGCGACGAATATCTGCATTAAATAAGTTTGGCAATTTGCTCGAAACAGGCTCGATACCCGATGCAGAGCGGATGGCAAATGAATGGCTTGAATATGCACCGACCAAGCATCTCGGGTATCGACAACTACTTGCCGAATCGCCCGCCGTCCTCGATGACCTCTCTCGGGTTCGTACCGAGGCTCGGGACATCATCAGCCACCACGTACGACGAACTGCCATTCAAATGGCCGCCTTCGTTGCCCGAGCGGATGACTCCGGCACCCTTGTCCTCCGTGACCTGCCCGGGCTTCGAGACTATTGTTATGCCGTAGCCGGCATCGTCGGGGAAATGTTGACCGAACTCTTCATCCTTCAATGCCCAGCACTTGTCAAAGTCCAAAAAGACCTGATGAAGTGGGCGCCCGCTTTTGGCGAGGGACTCCAACTCACGAATATCCTCAAAGACGCCGAAGCAGACCGCGCCGAAGGACGATGCTTTCTTCCCGAAGCCGTTGAAACGGACGATATATTTGCGGTGGCCCGAATGGATCTCGATGCCGCTGCCGACTATACGCTCACGCTACAACGCAACGGTGCCTCATCGGGCGTGGTGGCGTTTAATGCGCTGCCGCTTCGCCTGGCCCGGGCTACCCTGCATCGGGTGCAGGCAAAGGGACCGGGTGCCAAATTGTCTCGCCCTGAGGTGTTCAAAATCCTCTCGGAGGTTAAAAAAGCAGTGAGACTACATCGTCCCGTCTGTGCTTCCGAGAAGCGCCTTGAAAGTACCCATGTACCTATTGCTTGAGAATCCGCCGTCTGAACGGCCCACTTTGCATTGAGACAACCATGTCCCACCTGACTCTTTCTCGCCCGGCGACATCAGATCGCGTCACCTTGAATGGCTCACCGGTATCGTGCTGCGTCAATACGGCTAGGGACTACCTTCTGGGACTTCAAAACAGCGACGGACACTGGTGTGGGGAGCTTGAAGGGGACACAATACTCGCCTCGGAATTTGTGCTGACATATTTTTTCCTCGGTTTGTCTGACGATTCTAAGCTCGTCAGTGCCGCCTCAAGTTTCCGTCATAGACAGTTGCCCGAAGGTGGGTGGTCGCTTTATCCGTGCGGACCGCTGGACCCGAGTGCGTCGGTCAAGGCCTACTTTGTGTTGAAGCTCGTCGGTGACGCACCGGAGTCCACGCACATGATCCGCGCACGCGCCGCCATTAGACAGGCGGGTGGGGTAGAAGCCTGTAATACGTTTACCAAGATCTATCTCGCCCTCTTCGGGCAATACCCGTGGCGACGATGCCCCGCAGTTCCGCCGGAGATGATGCTTTTGCCCGAGGAATTCTGGTTCAACATTCACGCGATGTCGTCGTGGTCGCGTGCCATCGTGGTGCCGCTGAGCATCATCTGGGCCCACCGTCCGGTACGGGCGGTACCGCCGGAGGCCGGAATTGCAGAACTTTATGTCCGGTCGCGGCAACGGCACCCAGTCAATGCACCGACTTCGCGACGGGGACGGTTGTGGTTTATTTTTTTCCGCGGACTCGACCGTCTCATCAAGCTGGCTGAACGTCACCACGTTCATCCCCTCCGACATCGTGCCCTTGAACTGGCTACACGATGGATGCTCGATCATCTGAAGGAGAGCGATGGCCTCGGCGCTATTTTCCCGCCCATCATCAATTCAATCATCGCGCTGACGACACTGGGCTATGCCGCCGACCATCCGGTGGTCACTGCGCAACGTCGCATACTCGATGGGCTTGTCATCGACGAAGCGGGCGCATTCCGTGTCCAGCCGTGCCATTCGCCGGTCTGGGATACATCGCTCACACTGGCTTCGATGCAGGCTTCAGGACTTCCGCCGAACCATCCGGACCTTCAACGGGCGGGTTCATGGTTGCTTAAAAAAGAAGTCACCCGAGCCGGCGACTGGCAACGGCGTGTGCCGGACGGAACCGTCGGCGGCTGGTTCTTCGAGTATGAAAACGCGTTCTATCCCGATGTGGACGACACTGCCGAAGTACTGCTCGGCCTGGCTCGCCTGCGGTTCGAGTCCGCGGAGGATGAAATGCGGCGGCGGTCTGCCATCGATCGAGGCCTTTCGTGGATGCTCGCTATGCAAAACGAGGACGGCGGCTGGGCTTCTTTCGACCGCGGCTGCGACGATGAACGACTCACGTGGGTCCCGTTTGCCGACCACAATGCCATGATCGACCCAAGTACGGTTGATATCACCGGGCGGGTCTTAATCGCCCTCGAAGCTAATGGATTTGATCATTCCCATCGAGCTGTTCAGAGAGGGGCCTCATTCATCAGACAAAAACGAGCAACTGACGGCACGTGGTTCGGGCGTTGGGGGTGCAATTACATCTATGGGACGTGGTTGGCATTGTCCGGGTTAAAAAGCGCAGGTGAGGACCTATCCCCGTACGATTCCACACGCGTGTGGTTGGTTCATCATCAGAATGACGATGGAGGTTGGGGTGAGACACCGCGGTCTTATGACGATATCTTACAAAAAGGCATCGGCCCGAGTACTGCCGCTCAAACGGCGTGGGCACTGCTCGCTCTCCATGTCCTCTGCCCATTAGTCACGCCGCCAGTCAGGCGCGGGCTCCAGTATCTGCTTCACACCCAGCGACCGGACGGCTCGTGGCAGGATGAACCCTGGACCGGCACCGGCTTCCCCCGTGTTTTCTATCTCCGATACCACCTATATGCCACCTATTTCCCGCTCCTGGCCCTCGCAGCCTGGCATCAAGATGTCTCTCATCCTTGAGTGATCAACCCCGACTCGGTACTAATCATGCGCTTTCCACTCCACATTACGACCGACAACATCAAACATCAGATCACCCAAGCCATCAAGGGTAACCGGCGGTACCCTTTTGTGCTAATGCTTGAACCTCTTTATACATGCAATCTTGCTTGCCTAGGTTGTGCAACGGAGCGACATACCGGCAAACTCAAGGACCGACTGCCAGTATCGGACTGCCTCCGTGCGGTAGATCAATCCGGGGCTCCGGCGGTTTCGCTTTGTGGCGGAGAGCCCACGCTGTATCCCGAACTCCCCGATCTTGTCGAAGAAATTATCGCACGGCACAGGCACATCTATCTTTGCACCAATGGCCTTACGCTTGAGAAAAGCGTCTTTGACCGGATTTTACCCCACAAAAGACTCACGCTCAACATCCATCTCGATGGACTCCGGGAGACGCACGACTACGTCGTTGACCGGACGGGAGTTTTCGACCATGCCATCGACATGATCATTGCCGCAAAACGGCGCGGATACCACGTTATCACTAATACCACGGTGTACAAAGAGTCCTCCGTCGAGGAAGTGGAGGATCTCTGCGCCTATCTCTTTAGCGATGCCATCAAAGTAGACGGGATGCTGATTACGCCCGGGTATCACTATGAGTCGGTACCGCACGACATTTTCCTCACAGAGAAAGACATTGAGGAAAAATTCAGGCAGATCCGCACGTTCTCGGCCAAATACCGAATTATCTCCACCCCGATGTTTCTTGAATTCGCTGCCGGGCTTCGGGATTACCCGTGCTCGCCGTGGAGCACTGTCACGTACACTCCGCGCGGATGGAAGGGGCCATGTTACCTCATTGGCGAACATTTTTACGATACGTGGGACGAATTCTGGGAAGGAACAGATTGGACGTACTGGGCCTCACGAAAGGATGATCGGTGCCGAAATTGCAAGATGCACTCAGGCTTCGAGGCCTCGGTCCTCCGTAACCTACCGGAACACCCGGGCGACATTTTCCGCCTCGCGGCATGGAATTTTATGGGTTAACTCGCTCCGTCGGGCTACTTTCCGCTAACAAATCGCCATCATTAATTTATTTCTCATTCCGTGAATCTTGTCACCGGAGGCACCGGCTTTATCGGCACCCACGTGGTGCGCGCACTCCTTGGGCAGGGTGAGGCAGTGCGTTGCCTGGTGCGCACAACGAGCAATACCTCCAACCTGTCGGGGCTCGATGTGGAGCACGTCACGGGAGATCTCAGAGATCCGCCGTCCCTTGCTGGGGCCCTACGAGGTGTTGGTCGCGTCTATCACTGCGCAGCCGATTACCGTCTCTATGCCCGATACCCGAGGGAACTTTATGCCACCAATGTTGACGGCACACGGAACCTTTGTCGTGCCGCCTACGAGGCAGGGGTCGAGCGCTTCGTTTATACCAGTACGGTAGGCACCCTTGCCACGTCACGAAACGGAACCCCGGCCACCGAGATGTCGCCGGTCTGTGAGTCCGACATGGTCGGGCATTACAAGTTAAGCAAATTTCGGGCGGAGCGGATTGCCGAAGCGTGGGTCCGTCGTGGCCTGCCGGTGATCATCGTGAACCCGTCGACGCCGGTGGGTGAACGCGACCTCAAGCCCACCCCCACCGGGCGGATCATCGTGGACTATTTGCGGGGACGGATGAAGGCCTTCGTTCGTACCGGGCTCAACATAATTGACGTCCGGGATGTAGCCGCCGGGCATCTTCTCGCCGCTGAGCGTGGCCGCATCGGTGAGAAATATATCCTCGGCCATGAAAACCTGACCCTGCGAGAACTCTTCGAGCGTCTGGCACTGCTGACTGGCATCCCTCCGCCATTGATTAAGGTGCCCCATTGGCTTCCAATGACGGTCGCGGCCATCGATACGGTATGGGCTCGCCTTCGAGAAAAGACGCCAGCGTTTCCGCTGGAGAGCGTCCGACTCGCCCACCACATGATGTTCTTCGATGCAGGCCGTGCCGTACGCGAATTGGGGCTACCGCAATCGCCTGTGGATGAGGCACTGGCCCGCGCCGTCGTGTGGTTCCGCACACATCAACCCCGCCTCTCACCGTGACCGACGACACCTGTCTTATCGGAATCATCGCTGCTCTCCCGGGCGAGGTCGCACCCCTCCTCCGCAGGGTGCGACAATCTTCCTCTTTTGTCGTCAAGGGACAGCATATGGTGACGGGAAATATTGCCGTAGTGCCGGTCGTCCTCACCCACACTGGCATCGGGATGAAGCGGGCGGCCCGAGGGTGCCATTGTCTTTTCGCACATCAACCGGTGACACACCTCCTGTGCATCGGCATTGCGGGCGGGCTTACCCCCGGCCTCTCTCCCGCCGATCTACTTCTCGCCCGCGACGTAATGCATTCGGACGGACAAATGGCGCCTCCACCCGATCCGGCATGGCTTCAACAAGCGCTTCGCGTTGACGAACTCGTGGCGGGGACGCTGGTCACGCATTCCCGGGTGGCCGGCACTCCGAAGGAAAAAACGGCGCTTCGAGAGCTGTGCCGCAGTGACGAAAACGCCTGTGTGGACATGGAAACGGCAGCTTTTGCAAGTGCGGCCGCCAAGCGCAGAGTCCCCTATCTCGCACTCCGCGCCGTCAGCGATTCGGCGAATGAGCCACTGCCGGGAATCCTAACCCAAGTTGTCGAGCCTGGAGGAAATGTGGCCCCTCTGACCATCTTGCGGTTCGTCTTCACCGACCCCCGCGGCGGAGTAGCCCTTGTACGACTTGGCTTCCGCTTTCGTCGATGCACTGGCCGGCTCGCCGTTGCGGCAGAACGATTGATCCGGGCAATGGTATAATTTGCTTGATCACTCTTTCGAATCGTACGTGCCATATTGAAAGGCGCCGGGGAAATCCGTCGCCACTTCCTTTCGCTTTCCGCTCCACATCTCGATATCGATTCGGTAGACGGCCGTGCGTTTTATTTCTTCGGCAATGACGGGCCTATAATCCTTTCCCGGCCGGAGATGCGGTGCATATTTGTAGAGCAATAGCTGAAGTGCCCGGCTCGCTTCCGCCTCATCTACCACTACCGATGCCAGCCCGAAGACGGTCACTCCGGCATATTCGACGCTGAATTCGAGCGCCTCATCGGCGGGCAAAAGCCTTCCCATTTCACTGATGCTAAAACAAACGCGCCCCTCGCTCTCCACATTGGCTCGGGTGCGCCCCACCCGGTGCGTGTGCATGTAAATGCATTGAGCGGCCTGATCATAAACAAATATGTTGCTATTGATGAACGGTTGCCCTTCGTGGACCGTGGCAAGAGCCGCCATCGGCGCCCGGTGAAGCATCTGGTGTATCCAGGCTTCGTCATCGACTGCCCGATCTTTTCGACGGACCATGTTCGCGGGAAGACTGCTATAATCTCTGGCCATAGACCTTCTACGTCGTTTGTTCGGGCGCAATCAGAGCTTCAATTGGAAAAAGATGGCTCCTGATATGAGATACTTCCGATAAGGTTCAATCTCCTCAAAACCGAAATCGGCATAAAGATGCCGGGCGATCATCGTCGGTACCGTGTCCAGACACATCGACCGGTAGCCGAGGCGGCGGGCTCACGCAATGGCTTGGCATACCAGCGCACGACCTGCACGACAGCCTCGATAATTGAGCCGTACGGTAATGCGTTTCATTTCACAACAAGTCTCGTCCCGCTTTCGATAGACCACGCACCCCACCCTCTTCGGCAAGCAGTTTCAGGCCGGTATGTGGGACTTAGACATCAGTCAGAATGGTGCGCTTGTATTGGTATACGAGATAAAATAACATGAAGCCGACGCCGCTTACGTTCTCATCGATGAGATTCAAAACGGTGGTACAATGGGGTTCTTGGTGCGCATCCCGAAGGCTGAGTTCTATCAAGGCAGCCGCGTGCATCATCCGCTTAGGGGCTGATCGACAAGACGCAATTCCATTCTAATATTTGCTCGTCCATACTCCGAGTGGTCATCGAGCGGTGTCACGAGGAAGCCATACTTTCGGTAAAGTCGTATGGCCGGTTCTAGAATGGTATTGGATTCAAGCATCAACACGCTTGCTTCGCGTTTTCGTGCACCGTCGATCACGGCCTCCATGAGCCGATTCGAATATCCGCGTCCGCGAGCAGACTTATTTACCGCCATCTTGGCAAGTTCGTATACGTCGTCCGACTTTTTTATGAGCGCACAGGTGCCCTTCACGTCACCTCGTTCGAGAACGAAAAACACCTCACCACCGGGCGTTACGATCTGCCCGACCGGGTCGTCAAGTTGAGTACGGTCCGCTTCTTCGACCACAAAATACGCTTCGATCCATGCTAGATTGAGAGTCTTGAAAGCAGCCCTGTATCGCTCATGGTACGTTACCACTTCGACGGAATGCTTCTTTACCTCGGTCATTGTCCTTTCCATTATCAGCTCCTGGTAATTTATAATTTCATTGATTTCATGATTTATGCGCGCGCCGCCGCACGAAACATGGCATCGAGGGAGCACTCGACGTCCTCGTCGGTGGTGGCATGAGACGAGACGCTGATCCGCATGGCCGTCCGACCGTGCCACTCGGTGCCGCCGCACCAACACGTCCCCTCGGCTTGCAGTGCCGCAATGACGCGGCGGGTGGACTCGGGCTCGCCAAAGGAGACGAGGACCTGATTTAGGACCACCTCATTGAGGATTTCGTAACCGCCCTTCCGCAATACGTCGGCGAAGCGTTGCGCTTGTCGACAATGCCGCTCTATCATGTCGGCAAGCCCGGTTCGCCCGAGCGATCGGAGGGCAGCCCACACTTCGATGCCCCGCGCGCGTCGCGAGGAATCCGGTGTGTAATCATACGGATCACGAGCCTCGGTACCGAGGAGATATGACACCTTGAGTTGCATGTTTTTGCGCAAGAAAGACGGCTCACGAAGGAAAACGAGCCCGCAATCGTAGGGTACATTAAGCCATTTATGAGCATCGGTCGCCCACGAATCCGCTTGTGCGAATCCCGCCGTGAGGTATGCCCGGTCCGGGGAAGCGGCAGCCCATAGTCCGAAAGCGCCGTCAACATGCACCCACGCACCGGCTGCGTGGGCCGTTTCACAGATCTCTTGCGCCGGATCGAACGCGCCCGTATTCACATTTCCGGCCTGGATACACACGATGGTTGGGCCGGCCATAGAGGGGAGCGCATCGGAGCGCATACGCCCCTGCCCGTCCACCGGCACACGTACGATGCGCGCCCTTCCCATGCCGAGCAGGCCGAGCGCCTTGGGCACCGTCGGATGCACTTCCTCACCGACGATCACGGTCACTGGCGGTGCACCGAAGAGGCCACTATTCACCACGTCCCATCCTTTCCGTTCGAGCACGGCCTGCCGGGCCGCAGCAAGGCCGGAGAAATTCGCCATCGTTGCCCCGGTTACAAAGGCACCGCCACAATCCACAGGCAACCCAAGCACTTCGGCGAGCCAGCGAAGGGCCACCGCTTCGACGGCTGCTCCGACGGGTGAACTGACGCCGCTGAAGGCGTTCTGATCCCACGCCCCGGCAAGCCAGGTGGCCCCGAGGGCGGCCGGCAACACCCCACCGATGACGAATCCGAAGTATCGTCCGCCGGCAGATGCCACCGTGGCAGGCGTCCCGACCCGGTCGAGCAAGGCCACGACATCGCCGGGTGACGTGGAGCCCTCGGGCAGGGCTTCGTTGAAGGCCTCGAGGCCGGCGAGTGCCTCGGGCGAAGGCCACACGCGACGGTCCTTCAGTTCATCGAGGTACGTCGTGGCGCGGGCTGCCACATTGGTCAAAAGGGATTTCATTTTGGCTGATGGCTGTATGCTGTTGGCTATGAGCAGTTGGCAATTTGACAATTGTTGGCTGCGATTCCCATTGTGGCAAGAAGGCCCCGATTTTTCGGGGTAAGTACGTTCCATTGCTGTCGGCCGGTGATCACGGTTTTTTTCGGCGCATGAAACACAGGGGATCTAGGGCATCCGTGAAGCCCCATTTTTTGTAAAAAGGGATCATTTCCGGGAGACAATAGAGTTCCATATGGTACACGTCACACAGATCGGGATGACCGCAAATGGCCTCCATCAACTGACGTCCGAAGCCCTGCTCTCGCACGTCTTCGTCGACGATGAGGTCGAGAATAAGGGCTTTGTACATCCGGTCGGTCAGCACGCGGGCAAAGCCCATTAGTCGCCCTTCTTTCTCCTCAACGAGCCCGAAGATGAGATCCGAATGTTGAAGCATCACCCGGATGTCGTCGAGTGTCCGCCCTTTCGTCCACCATTGGCCCTCATACATCCGGCGGAGCTGTTCGACCTGATCTTCGACGAGTCTGGTTTTAATTTGCACAGTTACCGTTTGCCTCATGGTTGTTCTGCAATGGCGCCGCCGATGCTGCGCAAATGGTCCCGGAAAGTGTGGTTTGGGTCGGACGTCTTCCAGGTCAGGAACGCGGCATAGTGCAATTGCTCGCAAAGCGTATGACCCTTCTCCACGGCGGCGGCCTGTTTGCGTTCGGTCCGACGTATCTGCCGGGCCACGTCAATAAGTTCGGTCACCCGTGAAGCCCGAACGAACAGTGCCCCATCTACATCAGCGAACACCACATCCTCGCGCGTAACGAAAAACTCGCCCACGTTGTCAGCGATGAGTGCATCCGACGAGCGCGCATCGAGGCGCCGAGGGCCGGCCAGGCACGCGCCGAAACTGATGACCGGAAAGCCGATCCCGACCAACTCTGTTGTATCGCAGTGACACCCCCACACCACGATCGCCCCCGTTCCGCAGACGCTGGCATCCAGCACCGGGAGGTCGCCGATGCACGCTTCATGGCACCGGCCCGCATTATCGATCACGACCACATCGCCAGGAATGGTTTTCGTCAACACTTCGAGAAACGCATTAATGCTCCCGCTGTGATACATATGCAGTACGGCTCCAGCCACACGAGAGACCCCGCCGATGGCCCAATGGACACCCGGTGCTATCCTCGGCGTGAATCCAAGCCGCAAACATGCATCGAAGACGAGCGGTGTCGATAATTCTTCAAATGCTTCCTGTAATGTCTGGCCACTCATTCGTAATCAGGCTTGGGGTTAGGAGTACTTTGTGGCTCATCGGTTCAAGGATAATTATTACAGGAAATACAAAACAGATGCAGTATTTTTAATTTGTAACCATAACAGTTTATATTTTGGCATCTGTACTGGTTTCTCCACAAGGCAAATTTCGGTCATGGAAGCCCCCACCGCATCTACGTTTTTGTATGATCAACTGGTCGCCTTTTTCTCCAAACTCATCGAGGTGGGAACGTTGCGTCCCGGGGACCGATTGCCGTCAGTACGGCATTTGAGCCGCAAGCGCGGCGTAAGTGTCTCGACGGTCCTCCGGGCGTACCGTCTTCTCGAAGACCAACGGTTGATCGAGGCACGTCCGCAATCCGGGTACTTCGTGCGGGCGCGCCTTCGGCCCCACCCGTTGGAGCCACGTCCGGCCTCGGCAGCGCCCTCGCCTTGCCGTGTTAACATCAGCGACCTCGTAATTGAAGTACTCGAATCCATTCCCGACCCCGACATTGTACCTTTGAGCGCGGCCGTCCCAAGCTTGGACCTTTTACCCACCCGGCGCCTCAACCGAATGATGGCCTCCGTAGCGCGCACGGCCGGTGCCTCCGGCAACCGTTACAGCTTGCCGCTCGGCGAGGAAGATCTGCGTGCAGAAATCGCGCGGCGGTTAGCGGACGGCGGCATGGCGCTCGCACCCGACGACCTGCTCATCACTTGCGGGTGTATGGAGGCCCTGGCTCTGAGCTTACGTGCCATAGCGCGCCCGGGCGACGCCATCGCCGTCGAGTCACCCGCGTATTTTGGCGTTCTTCAGCTCATCGAGAGCCTCGACATGCAGGCCCTTGAAATACCAATGCATCCCCGGCACGGGCTCGACATCGAGGCCCTCGTTGCCGCCATCGACAAAAAGCCGATCGCGGCCTGCCTCGTGACGCCCAATTTCCATAACCCGCTTGGGAGCCTGATGCCCGACGCACACAAAGCGGCCCTCGTCGCCGAAATGTCGGTACGCGGAATACCGATTATTGAAGACGACATATATGGCGAGTTGCACTTTGGCCCAACACGACCGGTCTCGCTCCAATCCTTTGACCACGCAGGCGAAGTATTGCATTGTGGGTCTTTCTCGAAGACCCTGGCACCGGGATACCGGATTGGTTGGCTGGCCCCCGGCCGGTTCATGGCCGAAGTCAAGCGGATCAAATATGCGACTACCATTGCGGCGCCGCCGCTGCCGCAAATGGCCCTTGCTTCGTACTTGCACCACGGTGGTTATGATCGCCACCTTCGTTCGCTGCGGCGCATCTTCGCCGGCAATCTTCAGCGGATGACTCATGCAGTAGCCGAATTTTTCCCGGAAGGAACGCGGGCCACCCAACCCCAGGGTGGCTTCGTATTATGGGTCGAGATGCCTGAAAGCGTCGATGCCCTGGCACTCTATCGCACCGCGCTCCGTCAAAAAATCAGTATCGCGCCAGGGCCCATTTTCACCGCAACGCGCGGGTACCGACATTGCATCCGGCTCAACGGCGGTTATCCGTGGTCGGATCAGATTGAAGGTGCCCTTTCGAAACTCGGGAATTTGTCTATGCAAGGCATTCCCGGCGTTGCAGATTAGGGAAAGCGATTCGAGCGCTGCGGCATCGTTTTTAGGCAAAGTTGGCGCCTCATTGCCGCGGAGGCTCTGATGCGTGGCTTTTATTAAGAACCGCGTTTTATTACCGATAATTGATTCGTGAAACCATGAATTGAGATCGAACAATCCAAAGTTTGTAAATGAAGCCGTCATCGCCAAAAAGTTCGAGGAACGCGTTGATCGTCAACGACGAAGAGCAAATCCATGAGCAGTCGATCGCACCCGAGTCAGACAAATCGCCTCGGAGGTTCTTAAAGGCAACAGATGCCAGGCCTAAGTTTTCTCCACTTGCGCTTAATGATCGTGTCGTCATCAAACTCGTCTATGAAGAGCTAATTACCCTGGATCACGTCGAGCAGGCGTGGATTCAGTGGATTGCACTTCCTGAAGACGCACGCTCTCCTCTCTGGCGATTCCTTCTCCTCGACAAAACGCTCGATCGGGAGACAATTCTTGAGCAGGCCGCGGCTGCCTACGATTTCCTGCCGCTGAAATTGACCAGAGTGGAAGTTGTCAATTATTTGAAAGAATTTGGAGAATCCTTTAGCGAGGAACAGTGGCACAGCATGGCCCGCCAGAATACCCTCCCCGTAGGTTTTCGCACGCCCGGAAAATCCGGTATCCGATCCGTCATCTTCGCCACACCTGATCCGACGGATCCGAACGTGCGGCGTCTTCTCGAAAGCTTCGATGTCAAACAGTTTGAACTGCGATATGCACCAGAGTCGTTTATCGTCGCTCTCATAGAAGACCGATTTCGCCTGAGCACAAAGCTGCTGGATCAAGAGCTTACATTCGATTTCGATCTTTCCAATGACTTCAAAGAGGGAACGGTTGACGATGACGCGTTGGATGCCGAGATTAATCGCTCGGCCCTGATTCAGCTCTTTGAGTCCATTTTGGTTGAAGCTGTTCGACAGGGCGCCTCCGACGTTCACGTCGTACCCGACGTCAAGCGACACATCGAAATATCCCTTCGAATTGATGGCGCGCTTCGATTCTGGCACTCGGAAGAGCGTGTACATCCCGAGGCTTTTCTTGCAGTCGTCAAGGACAATACAATCAGTGTCGATCGATTTGTTCGTGACCGGGCACAAGACGGGTTTATTCAGCGGACGATCGATGGCTCGCTCATCCGTTTTCGGGTCTCGGTTATCCCGATCATCAATGCGCGCATGGATCTTCGATCCGAAAGTATCGTGATTCGCGTACTCGATGACCGAAAGATTATGAATGACCTGGATGATCTCGGCTTGGACGGATCTGCTTTGCGTCATTTTGAATGGGCGCTGGACCAACCGTATGGAATGGTAGTACTCACCGGTCCAACCGGTTCCGGCAAGAGCACTACTCTCAATGCGGCGCTGCAGCATATTTCAAGTCCGGAACGAAACACCATATCGGTGGAAGATCCGGTAGAATATGTGTTAGCAGGTGTTCGCCAAGTAAAATTAGGCGATCACCTTACTTTTAATGAGGCGCTTCGAGCTATTTTGCGGCATGATCCCGATGTTGTCATGGTTGGCGAAATGCGGGATCGTGTCACGGCAGAACTGGCCATCAAACTCGCCAATACGGGCCATCTCGCTTTTTCTACCTTGCATACGAATGACGCCCCAAGCGCTATCAGCCGACTCTACAAGATGGGTATTGAGCCCTTTTTGATTGCTTATGCCGTCAACCTTATCGTGGCTCAGCGCCTCATGCGTATCCTCTGCCCAACGTGCAAGATGATTGACGAAAAGACTGATCCAATTCTCCTCGAACGACTTGGATTTGCCAAGAAGGTCATCAATTCGGGCGTATTCTATGCACCCGGCTGTGACGAAAACTGTCCAGGTTGTTTGGGCACCGGATATCATGGACGGCGAGCAATTGCCGAAGTCCTCGCCTTTTCGCCTGAGATCCGTCGAATGATTGTCTCGGCTAATGAAATAATCGACGAGGAAGCCTTGCGTAACCAGGCTATTAAAGAAGGGATGGTAAGTCAGCAAGAAGCAGCACGTGAGCTGGTTCAAATGGGTGAGACTTCTGTCCAGGAAATGATGCGAGTTGTATTCACATCTCTGTAGTATCGATGGGGTCTTTTCGCTCTACCTCTCAACATGTTCGGCAAATCTGAATTTTTCTCGTAGTGTGATATATCAACGAAGGCTGTGCGATATTGTTAGTGCCAGATCGATCCGCACGACATTGATCCTTGCCCCCGCGATCTATCCCGCGACGGAAATCCATTTCTCTGGTCTGGTACGGCTTTTGATTCAGATCGCTGACCCACCCATATGGTCCATTTCAGTAAGCTCGTTCTCGTGCCAACGATTCAACAGATACGTGATCACGTCAAAGCGCTCGAAGATGCGGCCGATATCATGGATGTTCGCCGGGTGCTCGGGGAGGTTTCCGCCGATGATGTACAGGCGGCCAGAGACAAAGCCGAGGCTGCGCGCCGACACATGGAGCATGCCTTACAAGAAAAGCGTGTTTGATTCAGCTCCGTTCGTTATTTCGTAACCCGAATGGAGAAGAGCGGATAGCGTCCGGGAAGGGTTCTATTCCTTGTTGAAACGCCGTTATAATTACCGATCAGTCCCTGATCGTAGACATTGTTTCGGTCAAATATGTTGTTGACAAATGCCCGAAACATGAGTTGGGTCCCCCCGAACGCGCGTCGATAGGTCAATCCAAGATCGACACGCTGGTACGCGCGAATCGTCTGGTCAGACGGGCGGTCGAGATTGAACGGCGTGAAGGACACAGAGGTCGGGAAGAAAGGTCCGTAATCATAGTAAATACGGCGTAATGCCCACGAACGCCCCCATTCCGAGCGCGCATTCAGGCCAATATGAAGGCCCGGCGCAAGGCGAAGTCGGAGATCAAAGGCCACACGGTGGGGTTCATTCCAGGGGGTTGGCATTTCTTTCCCGTCAAAGCGGGAAGAAAACGTGCGGACGGTGAAACTATAGGCATATTGCACTGCAACATCCCATCGTCTTGTTTGATACGCAATTTTGATGCTTCCGCCGTAGGCTTTTCCGTGGGCTTCTCCGATGAAGGAGGACTGCGGGACCTCCGCATCTACTTCGCGGCCGGCCGGGCCCAGAAGTAAACGGAGGTAATCGATATCAAGCAAATGCGAGAGCCATTTATAATACGTTTCAATGCGGAGTGTCCAGGCTTTGCCCGGCATGAAGAGCGCTTCTGACGAGAGATGATAGGCGCGTTGCGGTGAACGGGTACTATCCACGGGCAGCCAAAAGAGGATCGAAGGCACGACGGATGTCGACCCGATACTCGTCAAGTCAAATTGGTTGATATACTGCCGATAGACTCCGCCGGCAAAGCGAAGGGCATATGGTCCGATTCGACTTTGCTTCCGATCGTATCGTATGGCGAGGCGCGGTTCGAAGTAGGCGGTTCGGCGCGTAGGCGCATACGTCAGGCGAATGCCGGGATCCAGGGTCAGCCGCCAGCCCAGGGAGAGAGTACCGTTCAAATAGCCGGCTCCCTGCCAGACACCTCCAACCTGATCAAACGGGGCAACGAATTGATTGCCGAATCGAAAACGACTATTGAGCCGGCTAGCGCTCACCCCAAGTTCAACATGGCGGCTTGCAGACAGGCTGTGGTTAATGACCGCCTTTGCTGTGTACTCACGAAGGGAATGATCTTCGTCGGTTCCGGGTCCATCGTCAATACCGGCCTGAAGCATTTGAAGGACAGTTTCGGGAGTCTCCCCCGCACCAATGGGTTGGTGTGCCGACCGATATTCGTATCCTGAATGATGCCGGCTCCCCTCCACTTGAAGCGACGCGGCGGTTCTGGCGCCCCAGAGCCAACTATATCGTACGCGGCCGGCCCAGTTTGTCCAGTCATACAAATCTCGCGTCAGCATCAGGTGGTCGTCGGGAGTGGTTGGCGAAGCATTGATAACAGATAGTTCCGAGTCAACATGATTTCGGGCCCGATAGAGTGTGAAGTCCAGTGTCCGAAAATCGCCAAGATCGATTCTTGATGCGACGTGCAGATCGGAGAATCCTACTTGAGGATTACTTCGACTTTGCTGCAACGTTGAAGTTGTGACAGGCTCGCCGATCCATAGCGAAGACGGCAGCGGATCGGCCACATTCCACCGGCGAAGAAGCGCATCCACACCCGGATCCTTATAGACTCCCCAAAGACTGGTGCGGCCAGCCACCATCAGCGTACCGTGCCGGGTAGTCCCAAACCTGAAATTTCGCCGTATTTTGCTGTTTGCGCTCACTGGATCGACTTCCAGTTCCAACCGATCCGGCCCCGTCACATCCTGAGCGACAGATACGACCCCGGAAAGATGGCTTCCCCTTGCTACGCCGAATCCGGCCCGCCGAACGGTTAGACTCCGAATCGCCAGCGGGCTGAAGGCCCCCAGATGTCGGCCCAGACTTACCGGGTCCCGTACGGGGACATCATCGAGAAGGGTGAGATGTTCACCGGCGGCCCCGCCTTGAATATGCAGGTCAGCCGTCGGCTGAAGGACTGCTACACCGGCGAGCCTACTTGCGCCACGCACAACATCTACTGTACAAAGTGCCGCTGGATCATAGATTCGTCTTCCGGCAACACGACCCACGCCTATTTCCCGCGCGGGCAGCCGCTGTTCCAATCCGTCAATAACCACCGGATCCAGCCACGTCGCGCCCGGTTCAAGCGCAACCTCGAGAGTATTAGCCCGACCGGGACGTACAAGAATGCTGTCTACGGCGGATTCGTATCCCACATAGGTTACGACGACCCGGTGCATCCCTGAGAGCAGCGAGGCAAAACTGAATAGGCCAGCTTCGTTGGTTGTAGTTCCTGTGGCGGCTTCCGCAAGGAGCACGTTGGCATACGGCAAGGGTGTCCCGGTCTCCCGGTCGACAACGACCCCGGCCAATTCTCCATATTGTGCCGGCTGTTCAAGGGCTGAAATGACGACGTAGGTACCCGTCGATGATCGCACAAAGTCGAGGCCGGTTCCACGAAGAACGCAGCGAAGCAGTCGGTCGATGGAACGATCTTTCGCAACGCAAAAAGCGTCTCTTCCGGCCACGAGATCGGTGGCAAAGACGAGGTCCGCACCAGTCGTATGGACGAATTCTTCAAGCGCTTGCTCCATGGGCACCCCCTGAAACAACACGCGGTATGGCTTCAAATCCGTCACCTGCGCAAAGACGCCCGCAGCATGGCACAGACCGATCAGCATCAGGCACGCCAGAAGGGCGAAGAAACGTCGCATATGCTCTGCCGTCAGTTGGATGGGTTCACTCAGGGTGTCCCGGACGCCGGAGACAGAATATACCCCCGACTCGATTTTCGGTACCGACAGTGTTGCGCCAGGCAGATATCTTGCAAAATGGCCTCGACCGGAACCGAACGCAGATAGAATAGAGTCAGCGGCTCCGAGAGCGCAAGCCCTTCTTCCGCCCCCAGCACCAACGCATAGCGCCGCTCCAATTCCTCGAGAATCGCGCCGAGAGGCCGATTGATGGCAACAAAGCCCTTCGTCCGCCAGGCAAGGCGCCGAGTAAGCGGCAATACCGCCGGCACGGGGCCAGTCGCAGTGGGCGCAACCCGGACTTCTTCACCTGCCCGGGTAAGGTCGAAAATGACGTTGCGAGACGCTTCTCTGACAGTGGGCTGCACCTGCACATGTCCCTCAGCCAGTGTCACGCGGGTCTCATGGTCCCATCCACCCTGCCGCGCTCGGACGTTAAACTGCGTGCCAAGCACCTCTACCCGTGCATTGAAGGTGCGAACAATAAAGGGTCGGCCCGTATGGACCACGTTGAAAAATGCCTCGCCTTCCACGGTCACGACCCGGCGTGTCGATTGCATGAGTGCGCCATCCCGGAAGCCACGGGCATAGGAGATACGGGAATCGCTGTTCAATTCAACCGTCGAGCCATCGGGCAGGGTCACGGTCCGGTGTCCGCCGGGTCCAGACGACTCGGAAACGGGCCGCGTCCATACAAAAAGGCCGACTACGACCACCGACAATCCCGCAAGCGCAAGGCCGACTCGCAGGCGCCGACGTTGGTGGGGGGCCCGGTTTGCCGCGCGCTTCCTTCTCGGCGCGGAGGGCTCCAGTCGTTGTGTCAACTGCTTCCACGCCGCATCCGCGTCCGGCGCGAAAGACGGGACGGGCTCGGCCCGTTCGGTGAGGTCCCAGACGCGCAAGATGGACCCAGAATCGGGAAGACGATTGATCTCCTCCGAAAGCGCCGCCGGCATCGGAAAATGATTCTCTCCGTTCATGGTTCCTGTAGCTTGGCTTCGTATGACTTTAGGCGACGTTGCAGTTCGGACAGTGCGCGCATAATATGATTATTCACCGTGCGAGGTGAGATCTCCATGAGGGCGGCAATTTCCTTATGACTGAGTTCATGGTACCGGCTCAGCACGAACGCCTCGCGCTGTCGCTCCGGCAGTTTGCCGATCCACCCTCGGAGCTTTCCGGCCAGTTCGTCCCGCTCAAACTTAGTCTCCATCACACTGGTTGAGTCACCCGTCTCTCTTGTCCCCGCACCGATTTCCCCTTTTTTTCGGGTATGCAGTCGTTCATCACGTAAATGCCGCAGCGCACGGTTGCGTGCCATACGATAAAGGTAGCTCTTCAACGACCCGGACGGCTCCAGTGAAGTCCGCAACCCCCAGAGAGCCAGAAAAACATCCTGTACGAGATCATGCGCCGCCTCATCGTTTCCGACGATGGCATACACATAGCGCAACAGATCCTCACGAAGCAGGCAAAACACCTCCTCAAATGCTGTCCGGTCCGAGGCCTTGAGACGTCTGCAAAGCGTCACAAGCACTTCGTCCGAGGCCATCTTCCGTTTCATTCAAGGTGTGTGTTTCGGCGACCCGAGAGCGCCTCGTCTTCCCGTAAGTACCTGAAGGAGGCGAAATGACCACCACCGTCCCTCTTGCGTCCAACGCCTCGTGGCTAAATTAGACCCGAAGCGATTGAATTCGTATCTGCTTTCCGATTTTTCTTCTCAAAGTATTGTGACGGCTGACCCAATCTAAAGGACTGGTGCACCCCGCCGCAGGACCGGCGGGTGAAACGTTCACGTAGGATTACCTCGGGCGCGTGCATTCCTCGCCGCAGGTGCAACCGAAATTCACCTTCAGATGGCGCGTGACGAGGCATTCGCGGACCTGGTCATCGACGAGATACAGGCCGATATGTCCCTTGCGGCTGCCATTCCTGGCACGACCAACTATTTCTTGCGCATGCAGGATTCGAAGGCCTCGGGCTCAAATACATACGCTACTACGCGTCAATGCCCGACGGCCGAGAGCGCCGATTTTGAGACGCCTGGCGGCGAAGTGACCACCGAATTTGCGTTTCACCAGCATTACTCGAACCCGTTTCCCGGCGAGACCATCATTGGGTTTAATGTCAAACAGTCCGAGCGAATGCGTCTCTGAATGTTCAAGACGCTCGGGCAGGAAGTGATGACGCTCGTCGACCGTGTGTCAGCCGCGGGCAGGTATCAAGCCACTTTTGCGGTCTCCGATCTGCCCTCAGGTCTCTACCTCTATCGTTTCGATGTCGCTTCCTTCAAGTAGACCCGGGTGATGATCGTTGTGAAATGACGCACCAGCCTCAACCTCGGAAAGCGATTCATCCTGCCAATCGTTCATCGCCCCGGAAACGCAAAAATGCGGATCCGGAGCCGTTTTTGTTTAATGGTTCCCCTCCCGCGGGCTCCAGTACCATATCACTATCGCAAGATGTGTTGTCAACCGACACCCCGCAATACGGTAAATCTGGCTTGCGCCACAAAGCCGGCAGTTCCGGCGCAGTCCTAATGGCTGCGGCCACGTGTGAAATATGACATGCGCCCGCTTCAAACGATTACGCCAACCGGTCACCGTACTTCATCCGCCGCACCAATAGATCGAGCAATCTCATACCAGTTTGCCAGCTGATATTGGGCGTCATCGGTTATTTCATCATAAACGCGGGTACACAATTCGAGAAATGAGTGGAGCCGCTCGCGCCGCCATTTTTCACCCATTGTTGCGAGGGAGGCATCATATAAGTTGCCCAGTGCATGTTGCCGGGAGAAACCGAATTGAAGCGGGACCACCGTGCCGTCTTGTTCGATGATGAGTGGTGACACCACTTCAGCCAACGGCACGTCGTCTGATTCTCCCCCCTTTCTTCCGACGAAAAATCGATTCGGGTCCTTCTGCATCATCTTGGTACTCACAACGTCGAGTTGGATTCGCATGCGATCTCCATATTTGGAATCCAACTGAATTGCGGCCAGTAGCGCATAATTGGCCTCAATATTGTCTGGTCTATTACCAGCCAGACATTCGCTTGCCCGCCCCACCTCCTCGAGTGGATGAATCTGCAAGAGTTGTGCACCTTCCTGAAGGGCAAACTCTGCCACCCATGGTAACTCATGGAGATTATACTGGGTCAGGGTGAAGATGAAGCCAAAGGGTATTTGCGAGCGCCGCACGCCCTCGAGACATTTCGCCATCTTCTGAAATGCCCGTGGGTTTGCCCGCAATTCGTTGTGGGAATCGGGCACGCCATCCAGACTAATGGCGAGCAAATCCACACCTCCCCTGAGCAATTTAATCCGCCGTTGATCCAATAGCATGCCGTTCGACGTAACCGTCGTGATCATGCCACAGGCGTGAACCTCGTCCAGTAAACTGCGCAAGGGTGCATAAACAAGTGGCTCTCCCCCTGAGAAGCTGACCACATTGTAGCCTGCAGAGCGGGCATCCCGTATCGCCTGAACGAGCAACTCCGCAGGCAACTCCTCTCGCTGATCGGGACCAGACTGCGAATAGCAGTGGAGACAACGAAGATTACACCGCCGTGTCGGGTGTATATGAACGATTTTCGATCGTCCCGTTGGGGCAGACATGGATCGAGCTAAAATTCAGCCCGTCCGCGCGTGCTTATTTCCAGCATCAGTTCGTCTGGAGCCGGAATCCCGTACGGAAAGCCCTTGAAGATCATTCGGGGCTCATCTACGAGTAATAAATCTTGCACGAGGCGACCTGCCTGATTAAGATCAACGCGGACGGTCCCGCAAAAGCCGTCAATGCCGGGCTGGCCAAACCAACACCAGTCCAGGATCTTCCCGTATTCCTCGCTAATGTCATAAATCTTGGATAATTGCTCGATGTCGACCAGATTCGACTTTTTAAATAATAGCTCTGAGCCACGCGTCGCTGTAGCCATTTCAACCCTCCTGATATGTGTTTTGGTAAGGGGAACGCGTGCAGTCGGGATTATACTGACACGTTCGCCGACATAGGGTATCGTTCTGGGAACATTACGAAATGCACTACACCGCAATCTTTGGAAGGCCGCCTCTGAAATGCAAACGCGGACGGCCACCCACAATACATTGTCCCTTGTATTTATAATACATGACCTTACAACCAATTGCAACAGCAAAAAAACGATGTGGAGGAAATCCCGTTATTTTGCAATATCGGGGGCCATCTTTGTGACGAAGGGAACATGCTTGCCCTGTGAATAGATCATCGTCCAAATTGGTCGATCGGAATTGCGTTGCGCTCCATCGTTACCGAACGAGCGTCAGATCGACGAAGAAAAGAGGCGATGGCTGAGGGGATCAGAAAAAGGAGAGTGACGGCGATTGTGGCCGTGTTGAATCAACTGCGGCGACTTGCCTTCGCTCGAGCTGCACCCGTACCGACCCGGCCGTTCAGCGCTGTCTCCGCGCACTTACGCGTCTCTGATTCGTGCCGACCCATTCAGCCACAAGAACTATTCGGACGTATGGTCAGACCCGGCCACCATCTCGCCGATCGTCTCCGGATTGCCGATGATGGTCAGGCGGTCACCATAGAGCAGACGCGTACTTCCCCTTGGCACAATGATTTGATCCTCTCTTCGTATAAGGGCCACGAGTGCTCCTTCAGGTATCCTAAGTTGGCTGAGCGATTTGCCAATGAAGTTGTTCCATTTGGAGTCATGATCCAGTACCAGAGTCAAGAAACGGTCCTCTCGCAACATGATTTCCCTCAGTTCCTGGTCGCTTGCAGCTTCGAGCCAGTCCCGCTTGAAATCATCGTCGTCCACCCGTTCCGCTATATGAGCCAGGATACGCAAGTGCTGACCAGGGTCTTCGTCGGGACTTACGAGAAAAAACAGGGCATGGACTTTCTGCTCAGTACCTGCGTCGTGAAATTCGTCCGGAGGAACCACGACCCCCCTTTTTGAGCGCACGATGACCATCTCAGCCTGCATCAAACCCTCTTTTCGAAGGTGCGGAAGAGCAACGCCATGCGTCACCGGTGTAGTCCCGAGACGCGTACCCTGTTGAAATTCGTCAAAGATCTCATCCGCCGATCCCGGCACGCGGTGTTCCAACAACTCAGATATGATCCGTACCACCTCATCAAAAGATTGTCCGTCGTCCAGATCAATTACAAAGCTGCGTGCAATTGTATGCTCAAAGGGATCGTCGGAGCGGAGTCCCTTTTCTTTAAGGATGTTCCGGAGTTCCGTATCGAGACCGGCATACCGTCTCCGACCCAAACGCTCAAATAAGTGATAGATCGCGCCGTCCCGCGTGACGCGCCCTCGCGCGAAATACCAATACCACAGGGACCCGAACACGACAAGCCCACCCGCGAATAGCATTGGCAGCCAGCCCATCTGGCTTATGAGCCATACCGGACCCAGGATTCCAGCGATTTGAATCCAGGGATAGAATGGCACGCGGTATCCCGGATCGTACGATTCAATATGACTCTCTCGCATAACAACGGCCGCCAAACAGGCCAGCGAGAACATGATCAATTTGAATGAGCTTGCTAATTTCGCAATCTTCGTAGGGTCGAACAAGACCACAATTGCGATGATGAGAATGACTGTGGTATAGATGGAAATTGTCGGCGTGCGCCGCTTGCTTACCGAGCGAAATATCTTCGGCAACATCTGGTCGCGACTCATGGCCAGAGGATATCGCGAAGCACTTAGAATGCCAGCATTTGCCGCCGATGAGAATGCAAGTACAGCCGCTATGGTCATAACAATCATACCGGTCTTGCCGATCAATACTTCCGCCACAGTTGCCACGGGGGTAAGGTCTCCACCATTACGGCCAAGGACATCAGCCCCGACCACACCGACCATCACCCAGGTTCCAAACAGGTACACAACCATTGCGGTGCCAAAAGACAAAAAGATGCCGAGCGGCAGGTTTCTCTCCGGGTTTTTGACTTCCTCCGCGACGCTGGCAACCTTTGTCAAACCTATATAGGCGACAACGACTAACCCGGCGGTATAGGTAATCGACGCCGCCTTTGTTGACAGGAGTCCGGTAAAGTATCCCGCGTTGATCGAAAACATGCCAAGTCCGGAAAACCAGGCAAGAAGGACCAACAAACCGACGACAAGGACAGCTTGAAAACCGGATGACTTTTTTGCGCCAATTAGATTTACGACCCCGAAAACGATAGCGGAAACCCCCGCAATTGGCGCGATCGGCAAATTAGGGAAAAAAAGGCCCAGGTAGGCCCCGACACCCACAAGCGCAAAGGCCGTCTTGAGAACGAGTGCAATCCAAGATCCAAATCCACCAATCATGCCGAGTAGTGGGCCCATACTGCGATCCAGGAAATAATAAATCCCTCCGGCCCGGGGCATGGCACTTGCCAGTTCGGCCATACACATCACACCGGGGAGAATGAGGATTCCAGCCAACAAATAGCTTATGGGAAACGCATTCCCAGCCGCCGCCGCAGCCAGACCCGGTACCAAAAAGATGCCCGGGCTGAGCGTCGCCCCGGTTGCAATGACATAGACGTCAAAGAGTCCAAGTTCCTTTTTAAGTCTGTCTGAACGTTGGATTAGTGCCACAGATATTCTGGTTGTGCCTCCGACCAGATAGAGGGCAGAGAAAAAGAAAGGCTGTCCCGCCTTTCCCCAATTAAGAGATTGCGTTAGAGAGAGACGTAAAGGTACAAAAAAGGAAATTGTTCGAAAGGCGTGATTTGTTTGAAATGCGGGTTGCAGCGCACCAACGTGGCGATGAACTCACCATGAGACGAGTGAGACAGATGTGAACACCAGGTCGGCACTCATTGATTCCGGAGGCGATCGCAAGCCTGAACGTGCCCGTGAGCGGTGGCGCGTGGGCTGTCGCAAAGCCGAATCGATACTTGTTTCGCAATCAGCTCACTCTGCGGCTACAGTTGCCAGGCTCTCTCATGATGGGACGAGCACGACATCGTTTAAATTCGACGATTGACGTTGGCGTATTATCTGTACCCAGATCCATCCAAACCCGTTCCGGTGGGACCGATTGAGCGTAAATAATTTCTAAACATCCGGTCCTCGAATTGGATGTGAAATGTATTCGACCCGTGCCACCTAAAAGAGCGAATCAATTGGGCATTCGGTCGCCGCCAGTCCACGTTTTTGCCACTCATTGACCCGTGATGTCCACCAATCATTGAAAAAACTAAAAACGCACCGAAAATCGCTTCACGGGGCGTTTTTAGTGGCGTGCCTGGGAGGATTCGAACCCCCGGCCTTCTGATCCGAAGGTAGGCGCCTGGGGTGTCAATATTCTACGTTTTTAGGTCATTTTCGCCGTTTTTGAGTCGCACACAATATGTCATATCCGAATTATTTCCGAAATGGTCATTCCTGGCTCCTTTTTACCCTCCAGCCGGCTCGCTAATTTTCTCCCATTCCCTATCTCGTATTGGGGCCCGCGGACAGAAATATTGACAGAATCGAATCCACTGAGTGTTGATCTTACAATGGGTACTGAACGCAACCTCACTGGAATCAATACTGGAAACCTCCAGGAAGACGTCTCATCTCGAGGCTGCTAAAATTACTTCATCTCCATAATTGACGAGCTATACTTGAACGTTGTGTACGGGCATGAATGAGAAAGGCGGCGTATCCTGATGATCGCCTAAAACCATCACCTTCCACAGGAGGAGGATACGCCACCATGAGACAGAATAACATTGCGCCCAATGAAAAGCATCATCACGCACTCACCCCGGATCCGTTGACCGAGTTGATTCGCCAGGGAGCGCTTGCGGACGGGCAAGGTACGGGGCTGTTTTTTCTCCGGATACCGCGCTGACGATGGTCTTTCGCCCAGCACAGTCTGCCCAGAAGACGTGGCGCCGTCTCAATGGGTTGGAACACTTGCCCGACGGAGCTGCCAACATCGTCTATATCGATGGAATCCATCCCAACAGGATCGCCGCCTGATCATCGCATACACAACAGTTGACTATAAATCGTATGATTTTCCGGTTGATTTACGAGGTCATCTGCATGGTTAAGGGGGCCCGTATGTCATATTGCACAGCCGCATCCTTTGCGCCATTCGGACCGTGGTGCCGGCGCAAAAGATGCGGCTACGGGCTTACGCATGGAGAGTGTGGGTTTGGGGTTGGACTGTGCGGCTACAAGAACGTTTTCGGAGATAAGTACATTTTGTCATGCGCCCGTTAAGGAGAGGTATTTTTCTGAGTCCAGAAATCTTTTCGTTGCATTACACAAATAACTTCCTATGCCAAATCTTCATAATATTGGACCCCTCCAAGACAGCTCAGAATGGGGGATTTAGTCAAAAAATCCTGTTAAAAGTCCGATTTCTGTGATTGGAGCATTGGGACTGGGCCCTAACCTGTTTCAGCGGAGACAAAACGCCACTCTCCCACGGTGCAAGATTCCCCGATTTGTGGTCACCATAACTATAGACCGGAATGCGCCGGTCGCCATGTTTAACCAATCAGAGAAGGTGGACACATGACTGCTTTCAGTCAGAAAGGTATCGAGTTGGCAGCAGAAAAAGCAGGTTTATCACCCTGGGCGGAGACGTCGGAGGACGTCCCGGACATGCCCGATGATCCGGAACTCCCCGAAGAGGTCCGGATGAGCTTATGCGCGCCCTTCGGGTCGGCAGAGATATACGAGGTGTATGTTGCCAGAAACAAGCAACAGACGGCGGCGATCGCACACGCAAATGTGCCGATAGAACGCATCTGGGACCGGCTGGACGAAGTTCTCGGGCCGGAGGGATACCAGGAAGCCTTTGAGGTAGCTTCGGCGGAACCCCGCATCGTTATCTGCCGCCTGACGATCGGCGGGCTAACGCGTTGTGGCATGGGCGAGGGAGACACGATCATCAAGGCACAGGACGAGGCCCTCCGAGCGGCGGCCTTGCGCTTCGGAGTCGGAGGGCAGGTGCTGGACGAGGGGAATTACCTCGTTGCGCTGTCCCCGGCATCCGGAGAACGCGGCGAAGGTATGCCGGATCGGCTGGCGAACGACGCTGAATAGAACGGCAGCGCCGCGGGGATGGGCCGGCTCCCCTCTCCGTGGCGATCGCCGTTGGGAATATGCCGGCGGGTGGGATATAAACATCCGGTCCGCCCGGTAATTCGGGGTGTTGATTTCAAACCAGGGATGTTGAATGCAAGGGCCACGGCATCCTTCGTGCTTTTCCCCTTACTTGTCTTCGTAGGTATCACCTGAATGTCGTAAAAGATGGAATATCTCTATATCATGTTGGGTAAGGGCCCGGCCGGTGAACAGCCCCGCGACGTGTTGGATCGGAAGTATCGAAAGGCAAAATATTTAGTGCCCGGTAAGGAGGCGGTCTGCGAAACCCCGTTCGTCGGGGAAGCGCTACACCGGCTCCATCCCGGGCGCTTTAGCGAGATCCATATTTATGGCACGGCCGACTCTATGTGGCACACGCTTTACCGACATCTGTGTGGGGAGGACCGCCTGACCCAGGAACAGGTGGATTTCTTCTTTCGCCTGGCAGCGGCCATCGACGAACGTACGATTGGGCCCGATACCATCGACTGGCCGGCGCTAGAATACGCCTATGGTGACGCATTCGGCATTACGGTGGTCTGCCATGTACTGCCCTTGCCCACGTCGGATGCGAGTTTCTGGGAGGTCCTAACGATCATGACTTCGACACCGCTCACACGGAGGGAACTTTCGATTGACCTTACCCACGGTCTACGCTCGCAGCCGGTTTTCTCGATGCTCGCACTCTTTTTTCTGCGCCATGTGCAGCCGGGGATAGAGGTTGGCTCGGTGTTCTATGGCGCCTATGAGATGGCGAAAGAATACGGCGGACGTGCCCCAATTTTCGATCTCAAGCCAGTGATTTCGCTGATGGATTGGACAGAGGCAACCGTAGCGTTCGAACGCTATGGTGACGCTTCGCCTATTGCGGAACGACTGCGTGCGCTGCCGGGGGTACCACTCAAAAATCTGGCGAAGCGCGTTGAATACCTCTCGCGGGTAATGCAGGTGAATACCCTCGGCAAGCTGAGGGTCAATTCCAAAAAGTTCTTGGTGGCAATGACCGAGGCAGAAGGCCACCTGCCGCCTCCATTATGGTTGCTCCGAAATCGATTAACGGCCTTTCCACAGACGGTTGTTTCACTGGATTCGGACAGGCAGGTTTACCTTTCCGTTGCCCGTCATCACTGGGATCACTACCGCGCCGGACTGGCAGTTCTATCAGCCTGGGAGGCGGTGATAGCCCTAAGAATGGGGTCCGGCCGCGTGCTCGAAGTTTACTCAACCTGTCCGGCCAACCCGGGCTATCTCTTATACACTTGTGTTAAAGTGTCCAGATCCCGACTCGTAAGCTTTGTCATCAAATCAGAGGATTGGGGCCGTATTACGAGGATCTTGGTAATAGTCGAGGACGTCTATGCACGGAATGCGATTACCGCAACACTCCATCGGATATGAGCTTTCCGACCACCTTGCTCGACGTTGATCTAATTAGATCAGATTGGCTTCTATATGCACCTGCACTAGACGTGCCGGTTGCGTACCAGGCTATTTGGCCAACGGCAGTTGACCACAATTCGACCTTATAATTGGACCACGGTTTATCTACGAAGAAGCCTTTCGAATATTCTGTTGCGGGGACATAGGCCGAGAACGTCCCCCGTTCGGTAGGTTCTAATGTAAGAATAGCGTCTACCTCCAGATTGACCAGGTGACTTGCCACCTCCTCGGCGGGCCATTCTTGACCTGGAAAGAAGATTTCGGCCGACCTGAGACAGGTGCACATCGTCTTCTTGACTATTTCTGAGCACAGTCTTTCCTCACCGATGCGACGGAATTTTAAATTCTGAAACGATGCCTTTGCAAGTACCCTATGATAGGTCAGACCTCGAAGTTCTTGTCTGGTTTGTGAAGTCATTTGCGTTCGGACACATCCAAGACAAATAGAACTGAGTGATATCACGAACACAATTCGGAAACGCATTCTACATCGCATGGCGACATCCAGAATATTGTCTCGTTAACAATCCATTTGGTTCTAATCAAAAAACGCAAAGCCTTCTTGGGGCACCGCCATGATTGAACCGACCGTTGATACAGTAGTCATGGCTACGAACGGTCGTGCAGGCCAGCCGTAGTCGATTTATACTACGTCTCAGGTATGACTTTATGCCGCGGAGGTAGAATAGCAAATGAGGCGGCGTGACCGCCCGTACTTCGTCGAAAAGAAACGGGCAATCCAATGGCCTTGAGCATACCGCTCTTCGTTAAGCGATCGGACTTATAGATCGCACAATGCTCGAAAACTAAATCGTCGAACCGACAGTCTTTCAGTGAAGGCGCGAGGGTCATTGGCCAATCCTAACCATTGTATGTCAGATGCTAATCCTGGTCGTCGACTATAATTGGAGCCTGAGTTGCAAAGGGATTTCTTGCGCTTAGGTTGCTATAGGGGCTGCCGTATTGGCCAAACGGATTATTGATGGAAGTCGGAGAAGATGAACTCCCATACGTTCCATACGGATTAGACGTCGACTCGGCGTCGTACGGATTCGAACTTAATTTCCCCAGGTACTGTCCGTCCTGACCATACAGTTTTGGAGTCGCAGTCGCAAATGGATTATTGACGCCTGTCGAACTGTAGGCACTGCCATACTCTCCATACGGATTATTTATACTCTTAGAAGAATAGGGGCTACCGTATTCTCCATAGGGATTCGACGTCGATTCTGAATTGTAGGGATTTGTGCTGTATTGCCCCAAGTATCTTGCTGAATTATTCCCGCTTTGTTGATAAATCAATGGAGATATGGAAGAAGGATCTCGGCCTACGTTGCCTAGAAGGTTATAATAATTGCGCTGGCTCTGTAAAGCCTCGTATTGATTACTCAACTGGCCATTCGCATCAGGGGTCCTCAAATATTGCTGCAAGGTGGTGGTCTGGGCTGATGCGTTGAGGCCCATCAAACAGCCAATTAATGTCACTATAGAAACGACTCGTTTCATCGTCTGTGCCTTCAATCGCTAAACTGTCTTTATGGCTTTGGTAATACTATGGTTTGATACTATAATGTAAATGGCTCAATGAAGCAAATTAAAGAGATATCTTTTTGCTCATGCTTCTCTGCGACCCACACCGAAGCAAACGGGCGAGAAATTTCGGTCTAGAAGTTCAAAGATTAGACAAATGGGCAAAGGGCAGCCAAAGATGGCCCGGGTTATCCGGACAGTCTGAGCCGCAAATAAGGTGGAATCTTGCGATCTTATCAAACCCAAGAATGGAGGTTTACGATAAGGCCCAAGAGACATAATCACAGTTCGGCATTCAAGGCCAAAGTAGCCCTCGCGGCGGTCAAGGGGGATCGGACAATCGCAGAACTAGCCCGTCAGTTCGAAGTGCACCCCCGGCGATTGACAATCGCCTATTCAAATCAGCACGTGGAAGAAGCAACTTCTCGAAGGCGCCCAGGAGGTCTTCGACAAGGGTGGTTCCGGACCCAGGGACCCGGACAACCAGATCCGCGCGCTGCACACCAAGATCGGCAAACTGGCGATGGAGAAGGATTTTATAGCGAATGCGCTCGGTCGAAGTCATTAGATGAGCGCCGCCAAATGATCGACCAAGAACACAATCTCCCGGTGACCATACAGTGCCGGCTACTCGCCCTGAACCATTCGACGGCCTACTATCAGCCCAAGGGCGAGAGCGAAGAGAACCTCTACGTCATGCGGGCTCTCGACGAGCGTTCATCGAGCGACCGCACCGGGGGTCCCGCATAATAAAGGTTGGGGTGGCAGACAAAGGCATCCGCCTTGGTCGCGAACGAATCCGCCGCCTGATGCGACTCATGGGGCTTGTGGCCCTTTACCCGAAGAAAAGGACGTCGATTCCGGACAAGGCCCACATGGTCTTCCCTTACCTGCTCAGGCAGCTAAAGGTGATCGGGCCCCGGCGGGTCTTTGCGGCAGACATAACCTACATCCCGATGTCGAAGGGATTCCTTTACCTCGTTGCCGTCATCGACTGTTACAGCCGAAAGGTGCTCTCGCACCGCATATCCAATACGCTCGATACAGAGTTCTGCGTGGAGGCCGTGGAGGCAGCCATGGCGATCCATAGGGCTCCTGAGACTTCAATACGGATCAGGGAAGCCAGTTCACGTCGGCGCAATTCACGGACGTACTTGACAAACACAACATCCGGATCTCGATGGACGGCAAAGGGCGCTGGAGGGACAACGTGTTCGTCGAGCGCCCGTGGCGAAGCCTCAAGTATGAGGAAGTCTATCTGAAGGCGTACGAAAGCGCGGCGGAGGCCCGAAGATCGATCGGTAGTTACATCCGGTTCTTCAACGAAGAGCGGCGGCAGAGCTCACTTGGAAAACGGACACCAGACAACGTATTCTATAACAACCGGCCGCTTCAACAGGCGGCATAATCATGACGCGAGATTCCACTTAAGGACCTGTCCAGTTTTTCCGGACCACTTCTAGCCTCAATCAAAACCATTAATATCAATTCTTGATCACGTTTCGCAATAGTTGATACATGATACCTTGATTCGGGTCCTAATTCGTGCTTTTAATGTAGTTCTTAGATTGGTACAGTGCTTGAATTGGTGGGACTCCTCAAGAGTAAAACAATTATTTAAGTCCCATCATGCCGTCCGTCGCCAAACTCATCAATCATCTTCCGTTCGCCTCAACGAGCAGCCAGGAAGAGGCATTAGGCGGCATAGAAGATTTTCTCTCCGATCCAAGCCAGGACTTTTTTATCCTTCGTGGTGCTGCGGGAACTGGAAAAACGTCATTAACGAAGGCGATATCACAATTCCTCTTCGACGATCAACGCCGGTTTGAATTGGTGGCACCTACGGGCCGCGCTGCACGGATTATCCGCCGCAAAACAAAGTTTCGCGCACGTACCATCCACAATCTCATTTACACAGTTGAACAGCTTGAAGGAAGACCCGGTGTTCGCATGAACCGCCGCCTCAATAAAGCTGAAGATCCTCTCGTCATCATCGTTGACGAAGCTTCAATGATCAGTGACACTTCGTCAAACAGCAAGAATTTCATTACTCCAGGGCCGCTGTTAACAGATCTAATAGATTATAGCCTTCGGGGTCCATCTGGAAGCAAAATGATCTTCATTGGAGATCCGTGTCAGCTGCCCCCAGTGAACGACGAATTTTCCTCCGCACTTGATGAACACTATTTACGCGATTCGTTCGGTCTCGACGGCCAGTCGTGTGAACTTAAGGAGGTAATGCGGCAATCTGCCGATTCGCCTGTGCTTGACATGGCACAGGTCCTTCGAAATGGGATCGAATCGGGAATCATGTTATCTATGGGCATGATTAAGGATCGACTCGTCAAGGAGGACCCACTGGTGGAACAGTATTTCGCAGGTAGAGACATTAGTGACGACCGCGCGGTTCTCCTGGCATGGCGAAACTTGGACGTGAACAAGCTCAACAACACTGTCCGCCAACGCCTAGGCTTTGGGGATACGGTTTTGATGCCCGGGGATCAAATCCTCACGCAACGCCCGTACTACAATGGAGGGCGCTTTCTAGCCGGTGGAGAAACGGGAAGGGTCTTGGAAACCGGATCGGTCGAACACGTCGCGGGGTTGGATTTTCTGCAGGCAAGGCTGCAATTTACCGAGTCCGACGACACGTTTCGAGAGATTGATACTTTAGTCAACCTGAATGTCCTATGCTCGGAACGTGGACTCTTGAATCAGGAGCAAGAGAAAACTCTTTACGCATCTGCGATGCGCAACAACAAGGCGTACCGAGAATCGCAAAAAGAAAGTGATGATGCGTATCTAGGTGCCATTCGTATAAGATATGGCTACGCCATGACCGTACACAAAGCTCAGGGCAGTGAATGGGATTTTGTATTCTTACACCCTTATATGCCAAACAATTTCAGATGGTTATACACGGCGGTAACGAGGGCACGCGTTCGTGTAGCAACAGAATACTGAACATGGCTTCTTTCAGTCGACTGTTATTGTTGATTCAACGATTATGAGCAGTCTTGTGCCGGCACTTAGAAAGCCCCAATCCACTTTGTCCTTTCAAGAATAAAACGGAATGACTATAATCGAGGCTGTCTGTTCATGAAGGGTTGTACCACGGCATAGTTTATCCTGGTGCGAACGGCCAGGAGCTTTACTAATGCTAGCATTTGCTTGGGCCCGCTGATCTATTTCGATAGATTAATATTCTGAGCATTCCTATGGGTATTGCGATTCGTATAAGCGATGCGCTAACTCTGCGATAAAGCGAGTACGCCGGGTACGATCCTTCATGAATAGGCCTGTATTAAGACTGTCATCGTACAAATGAGACTACCCGACTGGAATGAGGACCAGATTTCTAAGACCGCAGAAGTGTGGGCCCAAATCGGCGATTCTTCTGGATCGTCAGTTTACGAAAGCCTGGCCAAGCTACTTTCGACAGACAAGCTTATCCCTGCTTCCTTGCTCCAAAAACTTGACGGATCCGACAATCGCTCGAGATCATATCGAAAAGTTCAGATCCGCAAAAGGAGAGGCGGCACGCGCGATATCGACATTCCTTCGCCGCTCCTCATGTCGGTACAACGTAGGCTCCTTCAAGTGTTTACCCATATCTTCCCCCGGCATAAATGCGCCTGTGGATTTGAACGGAGCAAAGGAATTGTCACCCATGCACGCTATCATCTCAAGAAAGAGTGGGTCTATGCTATCGATATAAAGGACTTCTTTCCATCTATCAACTGGGGCCGCATCTGTGGCATGATGCAATCCTACCCTTTTTGCACCACAGCTGAGATTGCGCGTCTAATAGCAAATCTGACGACCTTCGAAGGTCGACTACCCCAGGGTGCACCGACGAGTCCCGTCCTCGCCAATCTACTCTGTCGCAAACTCGACAGCCGCCTATTCAAATGGGCCCGTCAAAATGGATACCAATATTCGCGCTATGCCGATGATCTAGCTTTTTCAACAAATAAGGGTTCGATCTCAATCGGCGACAGGGGATTTATCGACCAGATTGTAGAATCGGAGGGCTTCACCGTCCACCCCGACAAGAAACTTTTAATGCCGCGATGGGGACGCCAGATTGTGACTGGCCTAATCGTAAATGAGAAATTAAACGTACCAAAGGAATACACCCGAAACCTCCGCGCCCTCCTTTACAATATCAAGGCATTTGGGTGGGAGTCGCAGATTGGACGCCAGAGTGTACCCCTTCATGATTTTGAAATATATCAAGACCCTGCAAGCGAACAAAGAGAGAGAAATCGCCTGGTTGATCACCAGTCCGCGGCCTATCTTCTCATCCGCCCTAGCGCACAGCTCCACGGAATCGAATCTTGGCATGATATGGCCCGAATGCTAAACGGACGTATTGCTTTTCTAAGACAAGTAAAGGGTTTTGAAGATACCGTCGTTGTGAATTTGCAGGCTGAATTGGACGGACTCGTAGAAAAGGATCCACTACGGAATGAGTCTACCAAGATCGAGCGTTTGGCCAAGGAACAGGCTTTTGGAAGCCTAAAGAAGCAAGATGCTAAGCTATGGAAAGACGTGTCAGCCTACCGTGACCTAAAAAAGAAAATTCAGGATGCTGAGCCGTCGGTTCTAGAAGATGTTCTTTCAAATGAATTGGGTGGTGCTGTAGAAAGCGAATTGTTGCTCAGGGACCTCAAGAGATTAGAGACTAATAGGTTAAGCGTAATAAGTGGGCTACGTAAAGAAGTTCTCCAATTAGGTTTTGCATACCTCGTTACCAAGCCCAAAAGAACGGCTTGGTGTTTTGCCCTCTTTCTTGATAGAACCGGTTTTAACGGTCTTCTACATGATAATCCATCAAGACCAACGCAGGAATTGATCACTAGCGCACAGGGCGCTTTGGACCATTACAAGGACCGAATACCGAACTCCCTCAAGGTTCCTTTTTATGGCTCTGTCATCTCCAGAAAAAGATCGCCCTCACAGTTTCTCGACGCCTGTAGAGATCGGCTAAGGAATGACCCGGACTGGCACCCGTTTCGCGACCAGGAGTTCTTGGATTCTCACTTTAAGGCCCTTCGGCAGAGAATTCGCTTCGGCAACGATGACAATTCCTTCGATCTCATCGGCAAACTTGAGTCAATAAGTGAGGACAGTACGGAAACTCAAGGCCCCAATCCTCGGATTACCTTAGGCCTCCCTGTAAGAAACCTAACATTATACACCGATACGGATGCCGTCACAAAGGGAATCGTCGGCATTCTCCAGTCTATGCTCCAGCACACCGATTGTGACAACGTATTTGTCACATGGGAGACCAGCATTGAAGAAGAGAAGTTGTTGTCTCAAACCATCCGCATATCAGATCAAAGTGAAATCAAAGCCCACGAGCCAAAGCCTGTCAAATGGATGGGGGGAGATTTGGGCAACGCCGTGCGCTCACTTCGCGGATATGCCGAATGGAAAATCAGAGCCCGATTTTACTGCGGCGACAAGCACGAGGCCTATGAAATAGATATGATGCGGAACATAGTCGAACCCATCGAGACGGCTGACGGCGTTGAACATCTCCTTACCTTCTATCAAACCTCGCGCGTGTGAAGCCGATTCTTATCATAGACGGCAACACGGATGCCGATGGAAATTACCGGTCCGAAAGCTATCCAGATCTTAGTGGCCTGCCCGTCAAGATTGTCAATTCGGAAGCCGAATTAGCAAAATTGAAATCGAGCGATTTCGAGACTGTGTTCCTTCACCAAAGTGACCTTTGGGCCCAGGATTTCGCTAACGATTACTCATTGTATTTCACCTTTAGCGGAAGCCTGAGAACCCGATCGGCAAACCGGCATGTGATAAACCTGCCATTTGGCGATTTCAGGCAGAATCTTCGCGAGGCTCTCGAAAAGTATAGAGAAACGGGTATCGTAGACGAAAGCCTGTTCCCATCTGCGACGAGTGGGAATCTTGATCACCTGGTAGACTTGCCCACAGAAGCGGTCTATTTCGACGCCAAACTTTCCGCGTGCACCGAATCCGCTTTCCCGCTGGCACTTCAAAAGGAAAAGGGTGAGATCGACTTCATACGGACCCTCACGCCAATGCTCAATTTGGCTAAGGACAAGTACCTCGTCGTCGAGGAGAAGTACAGCACGGGCGAACTCGAGATCGAGGGAATACCTCTCATCGTTCGGATCCGACTAAGCGCTGCGCTGCGCGGAGATCTATGGAATGCCCCTATAGTATACCGGCATTCAGGAACGAGGCCGGAAGCGGTGGAGAAGCTGGTGAAGGCATACCCGCGATATGCATTCCTGGCGCACAAAAGTGCTCGGGTAACGTGGATCTTTGGTACGGACCGACTGCCCGAACGTCTGGATCGGGTAGATACAAAAAGCCTACTCAACTTACTCGAGGAGGTACCCTTCGTCTCTCAGGGGCGAGGTGACCGGCATGACCTGGCAAATGTTTACGGACTCTTTCGTGCATGGCACGTCCTTCGCCTGGCTGGCATGCAAATTAATGACACCGAATACAAGCGTATTGCCGAGCATATGCTTACGGACGAGTTTTACTGGTACCTGCTTTCCCTCACTGCAATGAACGATAGGACGGCCGGACTTCGGGAGGTTGAAAAGGACGTTAAAAAGGCCGAACTGCCCGTAGAAGAAACCGTCGCGAAGTGGTTTGCATTCCTACAAACGCGGCGTATGAAAGAGGAAAAGAAGCTTCGAGTGCGCTTTCTCGATGATGAGGGAGAAGTCGACGATGATGGGCGGGGCGGCTGGAATGACCTTCTTCGTACTCTTTTCCCGGAAGAAGATGCAATACTAGATTGCCTGTCGAGTACAAAAGATTTGAACCCCAAAAGGGGACTATCCAAGAATCTGATTTCCGGAGACTGGGATCTCATCATTTGCGACCTTCGCCTCACGGCCACGGACAAGCATAGGTCTTCCTCTGGTAATCCAAAGGGGAAGACAGAGTACCTCGGGCTTCAACTGCTAGAAAAGGTAAAAACGGATTCGGGGGGGAGTCTCAATTCCGTTGGGCCGGCAACGCCCTTTGTGATCGTCACGGCTTCAAAGAATGCATGGTCCCGCCAGAAGGCCTACGATGAGGGAGCGGACGGATACTGGATCAAGGAAAGTCCGGATCTCAAGGCGAGCGATGAGTACGCCAAAAAACATATCTGCGATTTGCTTTCCACGCTTCAGACGGCACTGGAGCATCGTGACAAGTGGTATTTCCTGTGGCGTGTTTTAAGCGATTTTCGCGGTAGACGTCAAGATCCAGCCTATCTGGACAAATTCATCAATTTTGGAGTTGATAAAAATACTGCTGACAATCGACTCAGAATGATAGATTCTCTCATCAAACGAGCCTATGGATTTGCTTTGACCGTCCCGAATGCTTTCGAAAGACGCGAATTTGGGGAAATGCCACTTTCCTGGGCTTTCCTCCTGCTGTGGGGTTGCCAGAACCAAATCATTAACCTGCGATTTGTTTTCCACAAGGCCAAGCCCTGTTGCCTGCTCAAATCAGATGGTGAAAACGAAGTTTTTTGGGATCCATCATTCAACCCGGCCAAACTGGGGTATAAAGCAATAGTCAAGAAGTGGGAGGCCGAATCAAATGGGTTTAAGGAATTAAAACCCTATAAAAGTGCGAGCGAACGTGGAAGCGATCACGGCTATATCAGCCTGCTACTATTCGCGGACGAGCGTCGAAAAGAAGACGAGCTATTTTCCGTGCGTAGTTCAAGCACAAGCAAAACTAAACCAGGCAGCTTAGTTAACGTACGGAACACGCTCAACGTTATACATGGCGATTCATGCGACGCGTCTGATAAGGACCGACTCGATGACCTAGATGTAACGCATATTCAAGCGCTCGCGAAGGTCACGCGAGCCCTGTTAATGCTTGACGAAGCGTGATCAGAGTACACTTCTGAATAATCGGATACCTTTCAAAGGGTTCTGTTGGAATAGCGATTCCTTTTGGATTGACTCGATTTCACTCTAATGAACTGGGCCTTGGGAAGCCAAGCACATGCTTGCCTTCCCCCATTCCAGTGGACAGTTCGTTAAGCCGCTTTTCGATCGTTAGTGGTTTGGTTTTCGAATTGTGCCGGGCTGAGGTATCCCAGCGTTGAATGTAACCGGTACGGATTGTACCAGCACTCGATATAATTGAAAATATCGGTACTCGCCTCGTGGCGTGACCGATACGTTTTGTGATAAACCCTCTCTCGTTTTAAGGTGGAGAAAAAAGATTCCGTCGGAGCATTGTCCCAGCCATCACCCTTGCGACTCATACTCGCAATGAGCCCGTGTTTTGCGAGCAGCCGCTGGTATTGCGCACTTGCGTACTGGCTGCCCCGGTCGCTGTGATGCAGCAGGCCGGGTGCGGGACGCCGATGACCGATTGCCATCTCCAGTGCGTCGATGACGAGTTGTCGCTGCAAACGCTTGTGCATGGCCCAGTCCACAACCCGGCGCGAGAATAGGTCGAGTACGACGGCCAGGTACATCCAACCCTCACGGGTCCAGATATAGGATATATCGCTTGTCCACACGGCATTCGGCATTTCCACTTCAAACGCCCGGTCCAACAGGTTTTCCGCTACCGGCATCGCGTGATTCGAATGGGTTGTGACTTTGAACTTCTTCGTCGTTCTAGCCCGTATGCTATTGTGACGCATGATTCTCGCTACACAATTCTCGATACACGAATGACCCCGTTTGCGTAAGGCACGGTAGATCCTCGGACTGCCGTAATCGCCACCACTCTGCGCGTGGACCGCTTTTATCTCAACGAGTAATCGCTGATTCTCATCGCCACGCAACCGCCTGTCCAGTCTGCGCCAGGCGTAAAAGCCGCTCGTGGCAACCTGCATTACCCGGCACAACATGCGAAGCGAATGCTGCCCTGTCTGACTATCTATAAACGGATACCTCATCGAGGGCGGTCGCTGAAGTACCCGATTGCTTTTTTAATATGGCGTTCTCCTCCTTCAGACGGGCATTTTATCGCCTCATCTGAACAACCTCTTCATCCTTGACGTGCCCCTTCCCGGGAAATGCACGTTCATTGTCTTGAAGCAACTGGTTTCTCCAGTTGCGGACGAGACTCGATGAAATTCCGAGTTCACGCCCAACCTCATTGAAGTTGCCGACCTCGTCCCAGCGACGTACCGCCGCAACCTTGTACTCCTTCGTGTACTTTCTTCTTTGCAGCATAATGACTCCGTGGTTGAATCTGAAAAATAGTCTTTTCGATGTGTCCACGAAATCGGGGGAGGGTCAGATTCCATTCACTACACATAGAAGGGCGATAACAAGCAAAAGACTATTCATGACGACTCCGTTTTTTGGTTCGTTTCATATCTTTGCAAGGGCTATACCATCCGCTTTCGGGGTCAAAATGAGCACATGAGAATTCAATTAACTATTTTGAGGTATCAACTTTTGATACCCATCATTAACCATTGCAGATTGTAACAATGGAACGAATCCTCCTGTCCTGGATCGCAACGACTCATGATTTTATCCGGTCAAACGGAGGGGCATCGATTAACCCCGAAGGACCGAATTTTGAGGTACACAGGCATTTCTGGAAATATGATCGTCATCTGCTGCTCTCACAAAAATCCGAACAACAGGTAGATCCGGCCATGGTGGTCATGCAGCGGGGCCTCTCAAAGCAATTCCCTGATCACGTGATTGAACCTGTTTTCATGGGGCTTGAGGACATCATTAGCGTAGACGAAATACGCAGTAAGGTCGAAAAACTCGTACTGCGCCATATCGACGACGATATGGATATCCTCGTCTCCACGGGCACGCCATCGATGATGACGGCGTGGTATTTCGTGCATTTCGGCCTTCGATTGAAAACTAAGCTGTTTCAGCTTCGCCCCAAGAAATACACCAAGGAGAAGAAACGGAGTGAACAAATATTTGAAACCGTTGAGCAATCGACCGTCCCTAGTAGTATTGCCCTTCGACAGACCACCATGGAGGAGGGATCATTATCGAGTCCGAGCTTTAAGCTTACTCCTTCAATAAAGCCCACCTACGAGCGTGCCCGCCTTGTCTCGCAGACGGATGATGCTACCTGCCTAATTTTAGGGCCAACCGGTACTGGAAAGGAGCATCTCGCTCGTTATATACACGACAACTCGGCAAGGAAGGCGCGCCCCTTCATTCCCGTTAATTGTTCTGCACTTGGTAGCGGTGACCTGTTAGAAAGTCGACTATTCGGATATGCGGCAGATACGTTTACCGGTCAAAAAAAGGGAGGCCGCGCCGGCTACGTTGAAGATGCAAACGGGGGCACTCTGTTTCTGGATGAAATTGGCGACGCGTCCGAAGATTTCCAGCAAATGTTGTTACGAGTCCTTCAGGAGAAGGAGGTAACACGAGTTGGAGCCAGTAAGCCGGTGTCGATTAATGTGCGCGTTATTGCAGCAACGCACCGAGACCTCCTCCAACTGTGCGAAGAAGGAAAATTCCGCTGGGACCTCTATTACAGGCTGAGCCTGGCAGAGTTATCGCTTCCTTCTCTCCGAGAACGAGGCCTCACTGAGACGCGTACACTCATCGACTTCTTTCTGGAATCCAAACGCAAGAAATACGGGCGAAATAGCAAGCTCAAACTATCAAATGACTCCAGACAGATCCTAGAGTCGTATCCATTCCCTGGAAACATCCGCGAGTTGGAGAACCTGATTGAGCATCTATGTATTTTTTCAAATGAAACAATTGAAGTATCCGACCTACCGTCTCGAATCTTACGTGACAAAGGCATGAGCTTTCGGTTGGATCACGCAGAGCGCCTTCACATCGAGGCTGTATATATGTACTTCGAATACAACAAAAAGAGAACGGCTCTTGCCTTGGGGGTGGCTCCCAATACCTTAAAGAGCAAACTCGCTAAGTACGAGACAACTACTGATCCGATGTAATACGGAGTCGTGCCTAGACATAATTCGGACGAAAAACTGCAATTATTCCGCCTTGATTACGGATACGAGGTAGGAATGGCCGGGATTGTATGACAGCTGCTATACAGGCTTAAAGAGCCAGAATGCTTCGGCAGACTTACCGGCGTACTCAAGTATGCTCGGAGATATAACCAAAAGTTGTGGATGACAGGTTAAGGGCGTGTATCATGAGGGTCGGTTTTCTCAGGCTGCTAGTCGTTGGGTTGCTTGCTCTTCGCCGTCCACGAACGGCGTGTCGGTCATCACCTTGACGACCTGTTCGCATCCGTTGAGCCTCCGCCATTTCTTCTCTGCCTCCCGAGCGAGCTTAGATACCATCGAGAGCGTCGCCGTGCGAGAGCCGCAGCCCTTGGTCTGTCGCGCGCGGTGACGGACCGTGGCGAAGGAGAACTCGATCGGGTTGGTCGTCCTCAAGTACTGCCAGTGGGCGGCAGGGAAGTCGTAGAACGTGAACAGGGCGTGCTTGTCCTTCTCGAGGCACAGACCTGCCTTGGGGAACTTGACAGCGTAGAGCGAAAGAAAGCCGTCGAAGGCCCCGAGCGCCTCGCGCTTGGTTGGCGAGAGATTCATCTCTTGGATCAATCGCTTTGCCGAAGGCTGTATGTTCTTGGGCATCTTGTCGAGGATGTTCGCCGTCTTGTGCACCCGGCAGCGCTCCTCACGAGCGCCCGGGAACACTTCCTCGAGCGCCGCGCGAAAGCCGAGTCCGCCGTCGGCTACGACGACTTCAGGGCCTTTATCAAGCCCGCTCCGCTTCAGGTCCAACAGAAACTCCTTCCATGAAAGCTTGCTCTCACGTTCGCCGTCAAGCAGGCCGACAAGCTCCTTTTTGCCGTCGGGGAGCACACCGACAAAAACGAGCATGCACGGCCGTTCATCGCTCAGACGCACGTTGAAATAGATGCCGTCGACCCAGCGGTACACGTACCGCCTTCCGCTCAGGTGCCGGCCGAGTGGGCGGCGAAAGGCCGTTTCATGGAGCCGTTCGTCCCAGTGACGCACGAAAATACTTCGCCCTTGCTCCGAGAGGTAGACACCGCCTTTTTCTCATGAAAATGTTCAGGCCGAATTTCGCGGCGATTCACGAGGCGGAAGATGAGCCGATCGACCAGGAGCGGTTTGAATATGTCGGCAAGGTCAAAGCTGAGCGAGGCATTGCTCTCGCCCGGCGCATGCACAAAGGAAAGGCTGTCGTCCAGCGCTGTGCGGTGAATCTGGCGAGTGACAGCCGTATAACACAGGGCATTGCCAAAACTGATGAGCGCATTGACGGGGTCCAACGGTGGCCGGCGCGTTCGCCTTGAAAAGGCAAAGCAGGGGTCGGCTCCGTCGAGGATCGAATCCCAGGCCCGGTAATAGCTTTCCCGGAGCGCGCCTTCGAGCCCCCGTCTTCGTCTCCGTCAACAAGCATCGGCTCAATCCGGAATTTGCCAGCAAGCGGTTCAAGTACTATGTCCGTCTGGTGCGCCTGCCGGAAGAGATCCATTTTCACTCGCTGCGTCATACATGTGCTTCGTGGCTAGTTCAGCACGGCGTGAGCCTCCGCATTGTGCAAGAGGTACTCGGCCACTCGAGTATGCAAGTGACGGAGCGCTACGCCCACCTGGCGCCCGAGGTTATGCAGACGGCCATGACTGAAGTCTTCGGAAGTGGCGAGGCCGATGTCAAAGGCCCTTCGCAATTGCCACCACTCCATCGACCGTCAGACTGTAGGGTGCATCGTGATCATGGTCCGACACAGGACAACGACACCCAACAATAATTCGATGCTGGGTACTTCGCCGGATCGGTGCGCATCCAATAATTCCTCGACCGTTGGACGTTAACGGAAGCACATGTTAGCCGGATATGCCCTCAAGCCCTTCGGGGGCGGAATCCCATTTCCGAAATATTTCCGAAATTCTTGCTCCTGATTGCATAATCCTGCAATATTGCCAGAATTTCACTAAAAAGAAAAACGCCCCAGAATCGCGTTAATCGGCATTTTCCGGGGCGTTTTTGGTGGCGTGCCTGGGAGGATTCGAACCCCCGGCCTTCTGATCCGTAGTCAGACGCTCTATCCAGCTGAGCTACAGGCACAAGTACTATTAAGGGCCGCCTTCAACGGGCGCCTTTTTGAAGGGATCCCAAGATAGTGGCTATTTCGAGCGCTGTGCAAATGAAGAATCCTCGTATTGTCGATTGGTCGGGGCTATCTCTTCCATGCCACGATAGCAACCGCATATTGCCGCGTCGATCTCTTTTATACGATTCGTATTGCCTCTCTCCGATCGTCCCTCACCCGTACAATCATAATCACCCCTATTTTGGCTGTGAATAGGGCTCGCACGCCATGCAAAATCAATGTAAAGTGTGCGCTGCGTGTACATTTTTCATACTTTGCCGTCGGCCGCTCGCCTGAAGGATCCTTGCTGATCCGATACCTAATCGGATAAGTATCTATTGGGGATCTTTCGGTTTTCGGATCGAATTCACTCCCGGTGTTTCGATTCGCGGCGACGCGGAGCTCTTGACACGTTGACCCCAAGGCAGCGTGCGCCATGAGCCGACGCTTGTCCCGGCACAATCGGCCCGTTGCGATTCAACATTTTTCTTGAAATGAATGGAGGATTATAATCATGGCTGAAGTGACATCATCGTATATCGCAGACATTCTAGGCGATGAGGCGGGGTATCTTCTCGACCACAAATGCACAACCATCGCAAAAGAACATTTACACCTTCCCGGCCCGGATTTCGTGGACCGCGTATGGATGGGCAGCGACCGTTCCCCGCAGGTCCTTCGCTCACTCCAGACATTGGTAGGGCACGGGCGGCTCGCCGGCACCGGCTACGTTTCTATTCTTCCTGTCGATCAGGGCATCGAACACTCGGCGGGGGCTTCTTTTGCTAAAAACCCTCTCTATTTCGACCCGGAAAATATCATCAGATTGGCCATCGAGGGCGGGTGTAATGCGGTGGCCTCGACGTATGGTGTCCTCGGATCCGTCGCGCGGAAATATGCCCACAAGATTCCGCTTATCCTGAAATTCAACCATAACGAACTACTCACATATCCGAATACCTACGATCAAATCCTCTTCGCCCGGGTGGAAGAGGCATGGAACATGGGTTGCACGGCCGTCGGTGCGACCATTTACTTTGGTGCACCGGAATCCGACCGGCAGATTCAGGAAGTCTCCGAAGCCTTTGCCCTCGCACATGAGCTGGGTATGGCAACGATTCTGTGGTGCTACGTCCGCAACAGCGCATTTAAAATCGATGGCGTCAACCATGAGTCGAGCACGGACCTAACCGGGCAGGCGAACCACCTCGGCGCCACCATCGAGGCTGACATTCTCAAGCAGAAACAGCCCACCCAGAATGGCGGCTATCGGGCCCTGAATGCTGGCAACGCGTCCTTCGGCAAGTTCGACGAACGCATTTATACCGAACTCTCCTCCGACCATCCCATCGATCTGACCCGCTATCAAGTAGCGAACGGGTATATGGGGCGTACCGGCCTGATTAACTCGGGCGGCGCCTCGGGGAAGAACGACCTCCAACAGGCCGTTCGCACCGCGGTCGTCAACAAACGCGCCGGCGGCATGGGCATGATCTCGGGGCGGAAGGCTTTCCAACGACCCATGAAAGAAGGCGTCGAATTGCTGCACGCAATTCAGGAAGTTTATCTCAACGACGAGGTCACTGTCGCCTGACGCCAATTCCGACCATTCTGGATAAAGGGCGTGCTCCGATCCCGGAGTGCGCCCATTTTGCATTAGGCACCCGGATCCCAGACCGTCGCCCCTCGTACGAAGTGCCCAAACAGCCTCGCTTCCATACACCGGTTCGAAGTCAATATGCCCGACCAAGCCGATTCCGACGTCTCCGTGTCACCGGAGAGCAAAACCCTGACCGTCCCCTCCTCAGCTCCCGAACACGTCCTCGAACACTATACTTCCCGTTATCCCGATTGGGCACAAGATTTCGCTAGAAAATACTTCACAAAAACCCTCACTCAGTTCATCCTCTACGGCAATGTCCGCGATCTTGTACCGATGTTCGACACGCACGACGATCTGACGTATGCGACACTATCGGATTTTCTCAAGGACGAACTCTTTGCGGTTCGCGATATCGTCCTATTTTATGACCGATCCGCCGGTATCCATTTTGCCGATAAGGATTCGCAGAAAGACTTCAACCGGGCGCTCTCCGGGTATGATACCATCTTCGGCACCGAATATGCGCGCAAGTTGCCCCGCGATCCGGTCCGGGTCCTTTCGGTTCTGGAAAACTACTTTCGTCTTCGTCTCGCCGACGGCAAGCGAATCGCCTGTATCATTGATTATGCTGAGACGATAGCACCGATGGCCGAGGCGTCGATGTATTCCGCCGAGGACCGCAATGCGCTGGTCTTTCTGAAAAAATGGTCACACGATCCGCTTTTTCTTGAGAGTGATTTCACGGTAGTGCTTGTCACAGAGAATCTCACCGACCTGAATCAGCAGCTTGTACAAAGCCCCTATACGGCCGAAATACAACTCCACATCCCGAATCAAAAAGACCGCAAGCAATATGTGGAGTGGTACGTCGATGGACACAAAGAGGCATTTTCGAAGCATTCGAAGGTCAGTGCACTGGCGCTGGCTCAGAACACGGCCGGACTCAACTGCATTCAGCTTCGCACCATCCTGGCCGATGTTTTGGAAAACCGCTCTGATTTGACTTTTGAGTTGCTCTCGGCATTGAAGAAGGAATTCATTGAGGCGGAAGCGTACGGGATGTTGGAATTTGTTGAGACGGACTGGAAGCTGAATATGGTCGCGGGGCATAGGAAGGCCAAGGCCCATTTACGAAAGGCCGCCGATGCGTTGCGCCATGCGCGCCCCGACGTGATGCCGATGGGGTATCTCGTGAGCGGACCCGTGGGTACGGGGAAGACCTTTCTGATCACCTGTTTTGCGGGCGACATCGGCATCCCCATGGTAAAATTAAAGAACTTCCGGTCGCAGTGGCAGGGCGTAACGGAGGGGAATCTGGAAAAGATCTTGCACTTGCTTGAGGCCATGACGCCCGTGGCGGTGATGATCGACGAGGCGGATGCCGCGCTTGGCAATCGAGATGCACAGGGAGACTCCGGCGTCTCCAAACGCGTCTTCGGACAAATTGCTTCATTTATGAGCAATCCGAAGCACCGGGGCCGCGTAATCTTTTTTCTGGTCACAGCCCGCCCCGACCTAATGCCCATCGATTTAAAACGCCAAGGACGTGCAGAGGAGCACCTCGCTCTTTTCTATCCGTTCACGCGTGAGGGCCGTGTAGAATTGCTCGAAGTCATGATGGGGCGAACGGGTGTGCGCCTACCAATAAAGGAGGTGCCGGAATCCATGCTCAACGGGGAGCGCATATTCAGCGGTGCCGACATGGAAGCCCTCCTTACACGTGCCAAATTTCGAGCGGTGGCCGTAGGAAACGATGCCGTGACGGCTGCTGAACTCCAGGAGGCGGTTGATGATTTTATCCCGCCCACGTACCCCATGGAAGTCGAATTACAAAATCTTGTGGCGGTATTGGAATGCACGAGTCGGGCTTTGCTTCCGGACAAGTACCGGGAAATGGACCGCGAAACAATCATATCCAAAGTCGAGGATCTAAAACAGCTTATATGAGCGATGATATGCCCGATGAGATTAGCAGAAATAGATAGTGTAACTCACTCGGAGCATTCTATGAAATGCACAAAGGGCCTGTCTTATTGAGTTAAGACGTGCCCTTTGCTCTTGCCTAAGAAGACTGTAACCAGATCCGCGTGGTGGTTTGGTAGAGATTCCAGTCTTATTTTTTGCGCTTCCGGCCGTATGCTTCGCTAATTCTAAGCAATTCAAGATAAAGATCGTAACTGATCAGAACAGCATAAGGCTCATTGTTCTTCTGGACCAGAATACCTCGATCAATTTCTTTGGCGTGCTCGACAAGTTCAGATGTCTTGGAGCGTAGTTCGGTGATGGTGGCGACCGCTTCAATGCCTTTCGTACTATACATTGGACCTGGGGTTTAAAGGGTGTATGGGAGATCCTACTACTTATTTTATAGTATACTATTTTCGTAGTACATCCACCAACTCTCTCGGCACATTTCTGCGCTAATCGCGCCTATTTTATTCAGAGCTTCATCATTAATTAGTATGTACATGGGTGTCCTATGAATTGCTTGCTTGTATCAGAGGCGGCTGCAATAGTATGTTGCACGCCTTCTCATTAATTCGAAATCTAGTGCCATTATGATCCTCTGTAAAGTAACGGGCTCGGTCGTAGCCCCTCGCAAGGATGCCCGATTTCGCCCCACAAAAATGCTTATCGTTCATCCGGTATGTACGAATGGAACGCTTGACGGAGACAAAGATATGCTTGCTCTTGATCCCGGATATGGCGCCGGCATGGACGACGTGGTTCTCGTTGCCAGAGAAGGTGCCGCCGTCGCTCAACTCCTCGGAACGAAGGCGCCGGCAAACGTCGTCATTCTCGGCGTCGTCGATGACTGGAAATATGAGGCCTAAAATCGATTTTTTGAACTCATCAACCATATCTTTTTTCGCACTGCGACCGCTTTAATTGAACCAATAAATTATTCCTCTCTTGGGATTTCGGAGGCGTCGTGTTGACACCCAAGTATTGTGGTTTCTACGATAGGTCTCTCTCCGCCCATTGTCTTGACTTATGGTGAAAGCATCAGTTGATCCGACGGGCAATATCATCGCTCACATCGCCTTATCTGTTGCCGGAATTTCTTGAGGCTTGCAATGAGATAGTGAACGCCAGGAGATCCTTCCCCTTTTGCACAAGAGATCCTCCCCCTTTAGCCAAGGATATTGCGGACAGGATGAGATGACGCCGCATTGGCCTATGTTCTTTGGATCGTTTCGACTAGCATTCAACATCGGATTCGATTATGAGCGAACTATTTGTTGGGATGGTAGACCGCGAAGTATTACGAAAATGTATTGGGCTGAATACGAGTTTCAAGTGTCCCTCGGCTTCAATACGAAATTCTTTCATCCTGAGGCAGGATTCGCCCGTTTTCTCGGCATCTTTCTTTCTTCGTTTCTATTAATCTCGGGGTGATGGATCCCCCCGAAAAGAAGAATCAATCAAGACCCACGATGATGGGTCACCCGTTACTCCTTCATAGTTCAAATCCTCGCTTAATAGCCTAATTTTTCGTATTTTTGGAAATTATCCGTACGGTCCGATCCCCTCTCGAACAACGCCTGCTTTTCCTGCTACTGTTAGGTCAAAGAGCAAATGTTGTCCGTCATTGTACGAGCCTATTTACAGACAGTATCAGGAGTTGAATGGAACAAGATAATATTCGGATCATCCCGATCAACATCGAGGATGAGATGAAGTCGTCGTACATCGATTATTCGATGTCGGTCATTGTCAGCCGTGCTCTCCCCGACGTGCGAGACGGGCTCAAACCGGTTCACCGCCGGGTACTCTACGGGATGTCAGAATTAGGGCTTTCGCCGGGCAGTTCGTACAAGAAAAGTGCCCGTATCGTCGGCGAAGTGCTGGGAAAGTATCATCCCCATGGCGACTCGGCGGTGTACGACACCATGGTCCGCATGGCGCAAGATTTTTCGATGCGCTATCCGCTCGTCGATGGACAGGGTAATTTCGGATCGGTTGATGGCGACTCAGCGGCAGCCATGCGGTACACTGAGGTCCGCATGACGAGAAATGCTGAAGAGCTCTTGCGTGACCTCGGAAAGGATACCGTTGACTTTCAGGAAAACTTTGACGGTTCTCTCAAAGAACCAAAAGTGCTTCCGGCCGCCCTCCCCAATTTGTTGATAAACGGCAGCGACGGTATCGCTGTGGGGATGGCTACAAAGATTCCACCTCACAACGTCGGTGAAGTCATTGATGCAGTGGTGGCCTACATCCACGACCGCGAAATTTCGATCGATGATTTGATCGAATTTGTGCCCGCCCCCGATTTCCCGACCGGCGGTATCATTTACGGACATGGCGGCGTCCGATTGGCTTATCGTACAGGACGAGGACGTGTGGTGATCCGCGCCAAGATGCACGAGGAAGAGGTGCGCCCGGGGCGCGAGGCACTCATTATCACCGAAATTCCTTTTCAAGTTAACAAGAGCAATCTGCTTGAGAAAATCGCCGCGCTGGCCCGAGAAAAAAGAATCGACGGGATTTCGGACCTTCGGGACGAGAGCGACCGAAAGGGCATGCGGATTGTCGTGGAGCTTAAGAAGGACGCGATGGCCATGGTCGTCGAAAATCAGCTCTACAAATTTACGCAGTGCCAGCAGACCTTCGGTGTCAATATGCTGGCCCTCGTCAATGGACGCCCGCGTGTGTTGACGCTGAAAGATGCGATTGAGCATTATGTGGCCCACCGCCACGAGGTTTTCGTCCGCCGCACTGAATTTGAATTACGCAAAGCCGAGGCACGCGCCCACATCCTTGAAGGCCTCACCATCGCGCTTGATCACCTCGACGCAGTCATCAGCATCATCCGGCATTCCCCGGATACCGACACGGCCCGCGCGAATTTGATGACCGGGGTGCTGCCGTCAAAACTGACGGTCGATCAACTCGAGCGACTTAATCTTCCCACGCACGGGCAATCGCTGTTTTCGCTCACTGAAATACAAGCGAAAGCTATCCTCGAACTTCGTCTCAACCGCCTTACTGGCCTCGAGCGCCAAAAGATCGAAGATGAATACCGGGCCATTTTACAAGAGATCGAACGCCTCAAGAGCATCCTCGCCAGCGAACAACTTCGAATGGAAATCATCGTCGAGGATCTTCTTGCGCTCAAAGATAAATATGCCGACAAACGCCGGACTGAGATCGACTATACGGGCGGGGGCGACATCATTTTTGAGGATCTCATTGAGGATGAACAGGTCGTAGTTTCGATTTCTCATCAAGGCCTGATCAAGCGTACGAGTATTTCCGAATACCGGAAACAGGGCCGTGGTGGTGTGGGCATGCGGGGAAGCGGCATGCGAGACGAGGACTTCGTCGAACATCTCTTCGTCTCTCGAAACCACGATTATCTCCTCTTTTTCACGGACCACGGTAAGTGTTTCTGGCTCCGGGTCTTCGAGATTCCGGAAGGATCGCGCACAAGCAAAGGCCGCTCCATACGCAACCTCATACAGATCAACGCGGAGGACCGTATCCGCGCGGTGCTCGCCGTAAGCAAAGAGAACTTCCTCGACCAGGAGTTCCTCGAAAACCATTTCATTCTCATGGCTACCCGCAACGGGCAGGTCAAAAAAACGCGGTTGGAGGCATTCAGCCGCCCGCGTGTGGACGGCATCATTGCCATCGATACGGTAGATGGCGATCAACTTCTCGAAGCTAAGCTAACCGGCGGTCAGGCGGATATCTTGCTGGCGTCGTCACGCGGTCTCTCTATCCGATTCCACGAGTCGGACACGCGTCCGATGGGCCGCAACACCCGCGGTGTGCGCGGCATCTCCCTCGGTGAAGGCGAATCGGTGGTCGGGATGGTAGTCATTGGAAAAGACGTTGAGATGGATGTGCTGGCTATTAGTGCACATGGATACGGCAAACGCACGCTGTTGGAGGATTACCGTGTACAAAGCCGCGGTGGCAAGGGCATCATTACGCTCCGGACTACAGTTAAGACCGGACCGCTTGTCTCCCTCAAAGGTGTTCGTCAAATTGATGATCTGATGATTTCAACCAACAGCGGCATCATGATTCGGATGCACGTGAACGATATCAGCACGTTCGGGCGGAATACACAGGGTGTCAGGCTTATCAATCTCAAGAACGGAGACACCATTGCGGATGTGACGCGGGTGCCGGCCAATGAAGAGGAAAAACCCGAAGATGAGGTTTCTGGTACCGGGTTACCGGCGCCACCCGCTGCCGTAGCCGACGAAACGCCCGGATCGGACGAAGACTAAATCTCCGGGCATGTTGGCAAAGAAAAAGGGTACCGGTCGTCGAATCACCGGTACCCTTTCTATTTGTTGTGATCGGTCACTTCAAGAGCACGGCGGAGCGCGCGACGCTAAACGTCTCTCCGACCGCACGATAGAAATAAAGCCCGCCCGGGAGCCCGGCACCCTCAATCGTGAAGCGGCGGGTCTCATTAGCCGGGAGCAATCCATCGTGGAGCATCGCCACGCGTCGCCCGGCCGTATTGAATACCTCCACCCGCACATGTTGCGCTTCCTGCACCGCGAGATTGAAACTGGCCGATGTGCTGAATGGATTCGGGAACGAACCCGTCAGACGGTAAGAATCGGGCAACGAGACGAACGCCTCCACCTCCTCGCTATACGTAAAGGATCCTTCGAAATCGACCTGTTTGAGCCGGAAAACGTGCCTTCCCGGCTCCGATGCGGCAAATCGGAAGGAATAAGAATGACCGTCAGGAGAAGACCCGGCGCCATCGACGAACCCTTCACGTTCGAATGATTCTGCCTGATCAAGCCGGTGCTCGACCTCGAAGCCGGCATTCCCCGACTCGCTCGCCGTTTGCCAGTTGAGTACGATGGTCTCGCCATCTACCACGGCATCAAACCCGGCCAGTTCCACCGGCAGGCTAACCGTGCTGCTATAGATCCCGTTGCCGTGGGTGCCCACCAGGACGAGCCCGTCCGACGCCCGAGCCGCCACGTCATCGACGACGACATTTCCGATCGTACTTGGACCTTCCTGAGCCCAGACCGTCGACCCGCCTGCAAGGGTGGTCGTCGAGTACAATCCAACGCTCGTGGCGACGTAGTAGCGGGCCCCCCCGGAGATGGGCAGAATAGCGCCCCGCCGCACCGACGGGCCCTGTTCCCCGGACAGGTTGCCTTCTACGTCGGCCCATGTGGGCGTGGCGCTCGTACCGTCGGGCGCGTGGAAGACGCTCGCGACGGAATAATTGGATACCGTCACGAGGACCTCCGCCACGTCATTTGGATTCACGGCGATTCCACTCACGTAGGCCGCCGGAAAGGCCCCGTTGGTGATTTCGACCGGGACGGTAGCGGCCGCCGCCGTACTCACACCGTCGAGCCGGAATATCCGACCCGTACTCGTCCCGAAATAGAGCGTATCGTTCACGACCTCGACAGCCGATATCGTGCTGCCGTCCGGGGTTGTGGAGCCCGTCATCTGCGTCCAGTTCACACTCGTGGTATTATCGGAAAAGAGGGGTATTGCCTCAAGATCGCTATTTCGCCACAGAGCGCTTCCGGCGGGAAGGTACATCAGGTGCGAGCCGGTGGCGAGGACAAACGGATTGACGAACAAAAACCCCGACGCACCGGTCGGGCTGACATTTGTCAGACCGGTATTGGTCCCAGCACTATTGTAAACGCTTCGATAAATATTGCCGTTCTGTGACGAAACATAACGCGAGGTACCAGTACCGGCACCCGTGTTATTGAGGATGCCACAATAGGCCCCATCGCCGCCAAATTCATCCACCCACGCATCGGTCAGCGTAGACGAACCGGTAGACCAGGTGCCGTTGTCCTGTGCCCCGCCGATGATCGTAGCATCGGTGTCGTCCGGATTGAAGCACACGTCATAGAATTGCGTCGTGAGATACCCGTTGTTGAGGGAGTGCCAAACGACGGCGCCGTCCCCGGCCGAGCCGGAAGAGCCGGCGAGGTTGTCATCGGTTCGATACACGCCCCCATCGCTACCGATGAGCATCACACTGTTATTCGCCGGCGAAAACGAAAGCGATTGTTGATCCGGGTGCTGGGTGTCACCGGTGGCGCCGATATCCTGGTACAGCGCGAATGTCGAGTTCGTGACCTCATATCCGCCCACGCGCGTATTCAGAACGCCCGCCGGACCCGCCGACACGTCCAGCCGCCAGATGTTGATATCACCCAGATAAAGAATATTGGCATTGGCCGGATGCACCGCGAGGAGGAGGTCATAGCCGCCCTGCGAGTCCATGCTGCCGGTGAGGCCGCCCCGATTGGGAATGCCGGCCGTGTAATCGACCCACGAGCCGGTATTGCAGGCACCCGACGACGGGACGCTATAGCGGCCGAGCATATGGTCCGAGACCGCCCCCGTCGCACCCGTTGTCAATGCCACTGCCCACAATTCGGTTTCGGCTGCATTGAGCGCCAATTCGATCCGACCGTAGGTGCCGGCGGCCGGAAAAAACGCCGGCGTCATGTCAAGATAGGTGCCGGAGCCGCCTGTGGGAGAGCACGAAACCCCGGCGCCTGCGCCTCCCCCGTCGAGGGCCGCGTATACCACGCCGGTGCTCGAAACGTGCACATCAGTGGCATTTGAAAAGCTTCCCGCAGGTGATAGGACAGCCGTCCACGAGGTACCGCCGTCAAGGCTTTGAAATATTGCACCAAAGGTGGCCGTGTAGACTTCGTCCTGAACGGTGTTAGAGGGATCGATCGCGAGCTCCCAGACAATGTCGAACAGATTCTCGAACGTAACCGGCGTCCCTGAAACAGTGCTCGCCAGCGCCGTCCACGAACTGCCGCCGTCGGTGGATTTAAACAGTCCGTCTCCGAGGAAAAAGGCCCCCGTCCCGCTGGTCGAATTGCCGATGTTTTCGCCGGTACCGGCATACCATGTACCGGTGTGCCCGGAGCGCGTATCCTGTACGATGGTCGTAACGCTGTGGAGCTGCGTCGGGCCAAACGTTTGCGTCCATGTTGCGCCGCCGTCTGTCGTCTTGAAAATGCCGCCCGAGATGCCACCGGCGAGAATGGTGTTGCCCGTCGCGTCGCTCATGTCATAGGCGAGGGCCCGCGTACGTCCGCCCACATTGTAGGGTCCGCGCGGGTTCCACGATGCCGCCTGCGTCTTGCCGGCCACGTATCGCACTGGAAGCGTGTTGGCGAAAGCGAGTTCACGGGCGCGCATGTTGGCCGGGATCAACCCCGTCGCAGGATCGTGAAGGCGCATCCATTCGAAGCGCGTACGGGCCTCGGGATCGTCCTCCGAACCGGTAGCGGCCCGCGGCATATCGACGGTGGGCCGCGTCGCATCGAGGCGCCACAGCACCAATGCCACCACTAAAATAAATGCCGCGGTTATCCATCGAATCATCTGTTTCATGCGTCCTGACCTCATTATTAGGTTAATTGAATGAGCCCGAAGAAGACGCATGGAGGACGCTCGTTCTCCACAACCCGGGATATTTTTCGATGACGTATTTCGGTTTTCGGCCGTCCGCACGCATACTAAGGGTCTCGGCCGCGTGCGTCATTCCGAAGACACGCGGACAATGCGCCATGCGGGACGTGCGTCGCCGTCCATTCGATGGGTATGTGAGAGCACAAAACGGATGACTTTGCCCGGGTTCAATAGGTCGGGCCAGGAAGGCGTCCCCTGTGCCGGCGAATAGGCGACCGTCATTTCGCGTGCGACGGTGAGCACCGGCGTGGCAGCACCGTAACGCAGAATTTCACGTACCACGAGACGACACTGAAAACCGCCGTCAACCGGCTCACAACCGGACACAACGCCCCGCACTTCCGCACTGCCCGGGGCGGGTCCCGGCCCCGGCAGAGCCGGAGTTGAATGCGAATCCGTACCCTTCGTCACGTTGCCGGCATTCTGTTCTGTGCGGCACCCTCCCAAAAGGAATATGCCGGCAACCAGCGCGCACCGTGTGAGGATCGAAAAAACTCTTCGCGTTCCATCCGTCATGGGCATCATTGGTGTACCGAAAGGCCGAACGACGTTTGCCGAATTCGTTGATAGCACCAAAGAGGGGTGCTCGTCCTCAACAGTGACTTCCTGTAATCTATCGGATCAACGCCACTCTCGCAACTTTATTGTCCGGAGATTCACCGCGTGGCCGGCCGGCAAAAAAAGGCGACCCGCCGGATCGCACCATATCGTTTCAGCCACGGGATATCAGTGGATCACCCGTCGGTAAGCGCGTCGCGAAGGTCCCGACCATTGTCAAACGGCCGATAAGCCGACTCAACAGCCTTCACCGACCGGGTCAACGCTTCCAACCCAAGGTCGATCTCGTCGTTCGTGATCGTCAATGGCGACCGGAATCGGATTGATTTCGTTCCACAACCGAGAATCACGACGCCCTCCTCGTAGCTCTGCTCGATCACACGATCCCGGAACTCGGTCGTAGGAAGATCGAAGGCACACATCAGGCCGCGCCCGCGCACATTATGGACCGGCGCAAAGGCGTCTGCCAGCGCATGTAACTGGTTCTGGAGGTGTTCACCGGCCTTTGCGGCATAGGACACCAGGTCATCTTCTTCGATGATCTCGAGGACGCGGTCGAATCGAACCATATCAACCAGGTTTCCGCCCCACGTGGAATTGATACGGCTGCCGACCTGAAAGACGTGATCGTCCACCTCATCGAGCTTGGGCCCGGCAAGTATTCCACAAACTTGCGTTTTCTTGCCGAACGATATGATGTCAGGCTCGACGCCGAGCCCCTGATAGGCCCAGAACGACCCCGTGATACCGACGCCGCACTGCACTTCGTCGAAGATGAGCAGTGCGTCATTCTCGTGGGCGAGATCCTTCAGTGCTTGCAGAAATTCAGGCCGAAAATGATTGTCACCGCCTTCGCCCTGAATCGTCTCGACAATGACACAGGCAATGTCATCCTTGCGGTCGCGGAAGTAGTGCTTCGCCTGCGCGAGTGCCAGTCGTTCCCGCTTCTCAATGTCCTCGAGGTGATCCGCCACCGGAAAGACCATCTTGGGATTCGAGATCCGCGGCCAGTCGAATTTGGGAAAATACATCGTCTTTCGCGGGTCGGCGGTATTGGTGAGCGACATCGTATACCCCGTCCGGCCGTGAAAAGCCTGATCGAAATGCAAAACCTGCTGGCCCACTTCGCGCCGGTAACCCTTCTGGAAATTTTTGCGCACCTTCCAGTCGAATGCCGTCTTGAGGGCATTCTCGACAGCGAGCGCACCGCCTGACACAAAGAACGCATAGGGCAGATACTCGGGCATGGCGACCCGCCCGAAGGTCCTGAGAAAGCGGGCCATGTGGACGGTCCGCACATCCGAGTTGGTCACTTTGTTGAGTGCCGCTTCGCGGAGCCGCTCAAGAAAATCGGCATCCGAAAACATCTTCGGATGATTCATGCCGAGCGTATTCGAGGCAAAAAAACCGAAGAAATCGAGCAAGCGCCGGCCGGAAAGCTGATCGTAGAGTTCCACGCCCCGGCTTTTTTCCAGATCGAGGACCATGGGCATCATGCCTTTGGCGTTCATATGCGCCATGAAAATGTCCTGCACTTCTTCCGGCTTGATGCCGTGTACTGCAACCGCTTCCATAAACGTCTCCCTTTCTAGACTGAATGAACTCTCATGGGGCTAAACGATGGCGGAGAGGCATTTTATGGCCGCACAAACCGCCTGAACAAGATCGGCCTAAGATAGCCGCATCGTCCGTCGCGCTGACCTTCGAAGGATAGCCATTTCGCGGGAGGAACTTAGCGAATTTCGGCTGAAACTTCATGCCCCTCCAGCGATCCGCGCGGGATCATTTGAGAATACGCCGGGTTGCTTGGGTCTGTTGACGTTTTCGTTGTTTCCGTGTCGATGCCAAAGCGTTTTATGGCCAAAAAATCGCCCTCTCATCGCCCCTTGATGCCCGGGGATATTGAATTGAAGAGCGTCGCTGGTGACGGCGATCTGCTCGAACTCCCGGTCGTCGAGGCATCAGACCCCGTGAAGGGCCCCGGCAAACGACCCGATTGGCTGCGCGTGAAATTGCCCTACGGCGAGAATTACAAGAACCTCGTCAACATCATCGAGACGCACGACCTGCACACGGTGTGCCGGAGCGCCCGCTGCCCGAATATGGGCGAGTGCTGGACCGCCGGCACGGCGACGTTTATGATTCTCGGAGACGTTTGCACCCGCTCGTGCGGCTTCTGTGCCGTGAAGACCGGCCGCCCCGATGCCGGGCTCGACTACGACGAACCCCGTCGCGTTGCCGACGCCGCCCTGCTCATTGGCGTACGCCATGCCGTCGTCACGTCGGTCAACCGCGACGAGCGGAAAGACGGCGGCGCGCCGATTTTTGCCGAGACCATTCGCCTTCTTCACGAATTGGGTGCCACCGTCGAAGTGCTCACGCCCGACTTCCGCGGAAATCTCGATGCCTGCCGGATGGTTTTCGACGCCCGGCCGGAGGTCTTCAATCATAACGTGGAGACGGTGCCGCGTCTGTACCGACAGGTACGCCCGCAGGCCATCTACCAACGCTCCCTCGATGTGCTTCACTGGGCCAAGGAGGCCGGCCTCAAAATCAAGAGCGGCATCATGGTGGGCCTTGGCGAGAGGGACGACGAGGTCCTCGCGCTCATGGACGACTTTGCCGAAATCGGTCTCGACGTGATGACCATTGGACAGTACCTCCAACCCACGAAAATGCACCTGCCCGTCATCGAGTTCGTGCATCCGGACAAGTTCCGGTGGTACAAAGAGGTCGGCGAGGCGAAGGGCATCGGACACGTCGAAAGCGGGCCGCTCGTGCGGTCGTCGTACCATGCCGAACGCCACGTGTGAGGAGACGCTATCGGCTTATTCGGACCGCAAAGCGTCGGCAAACCTGAATCGCGACATGCACGCTCCGTTTTCGGCGTGAGCCGTTATCATAGGCCCTGGGCCTGCAATAATTTCTGATTGGTCTTTCGAAGCTCCATGATCTTGAGCGCGTAATCTTCGAGCATCAGGTCCTCCTCATCATTCGGTATCCACGCCGGAACCTCCATGGCGTGCCCGTGCTCATCTACCGCCACGAATACCATCACGCAGTGAATGGCTTTCGATCGCTCGCATCGTTTTGGGTTGCAGGCGTGTAAGTCAACCGCGATGTGCATGCTCGTCCGCCCGGTATGGATGATCTTGGCGTTGACCTGAACCAGATCGCCCACATGGATGGGCTCGTAAAAATTCACGTCTCCGATAAATGCCGTGACGCAGTAGCATCCACTCCAGCCCGTTGCGCATACATATCCGGCCTGATCGATCCATTTCATGACAGCCCCTCCGTGCACGTTGCCGCCGAAATTCACTTCGTTGGGTTGGGCCAGGAATCGCAATGATGTCTCTCGCTGGGATTCAAACATGGGGTCCGATTTATGTTGACGGGTCTGGATGTCCGGCGCATGTCGATCGGGCGCAGGCTTACCGTGCTTATTCGATCTCATCGAAGTTGCCCTCCTCAGTCGTGCATGCGGGCTCATCGTTACTTCTCAACAAACTCGCCCGAGTCGCACGCCGTCGCCGGCGCCCGGAGCAGATTGCATTTTTCGAACACATCTCGGTTCCGGGGTTGAAATAAATGGGTTCGGACGGCTGATTCAACGTCGCCCGTGGGACGAGGCAACGACAAGAAAAGAAGAAGCCCTTGACAGACTGCGCGCCCGGCACGTATCATTTGGCCACCATGACCGGGATTACAGATCATATCGCCCTCCGACGCGTCCGACGTACGAACCCGCATCGACGGTGGATCTCGGCGTCTCCTCCGGTCATCAGCCCCGCTTGATTTTTGCGATAACGGCTTTGCGATCGAACGCTGGTTCCCCCGGAGCCGGCGTTTTCTATTTTACCCACCCTCCCGAACCCGACCCACATGTCCATCGTCCTTGCCTTCAGCGGAGGTCTTGACACCTCCTATTGCGTCCCCTATCTCGCCGAGACATACGGCGAGCCCATCATCACGGTGACGGTCAACACCGGCGGCATCGCCCCCGACGAAGAGGCCGCCCTCGAAGCGCGTGCGCTCGAACTGGGCGCCGAACGGCACTTCACCCTCGACGCCCGGCTCGATTTATTCAATGACCACCTGAGTTACCTCATTAAAGGAAATGTCCTTCGTGGCGGCGTTTATCCGCTGTGTGTGGGGCCGGAACGGGTGGTACAGGCGCGTCATCTCGCACGGGCAGCCCGCGAACTCGGCGCCCGAGCTGTGGCTCACGGTTCCACCGGCGCCGGAAACGATCAGGTACGTTTCGACGTCGCGATCCGGATCCTGGCCGGGGACCTCGAAGTGCTCGCGCCGATCCGGGAGCTCGGGCTCAGCCGGGAAGCTTCCGCCGCCTATCTTACTGACCGCGGCTTCCACGCTTCCGCCGAAAAAGCCGCCTATTCGATAAACAAGGGCCTCTGGGGCACGACCATCGGTGGGCAGGAAACCTTATCGCCAAACGCGCCATTGCCCGAGAGCGCCTACCCCGATACCGTTCCCCCCGCGAAGGCGCCCGACGACGCCCTATCCATCGAAATCACATTTGACAAGGGGATTCCGACGCACCTCGACGGTCGCCGCATGGATCCGGTTGCCCTCATCGAAACCCTCAATGCGGTCGGGGCAAAGCACGGCGTCGGGCGCGGGATGCACGTCGGCGACACCATCCTCGGCATCAAAGGTCGGGTCGGCTTCGAAGCGCCGGCGCCGCTCATTCTGATAGATGCCCACCGCGAACTCGAGAAGATCACACTCACACAGTGGCAGCGGGTTCAAAAGGACCATCTTGCCGATTTTTACGGGATGATGCTCCACGAAGGCCACCACTTCGACCCCGTCATGCGAGACATCGAGGCCATGATCGACTCGTCACAACAGACCGTCACCGGCACCGTCGATGTACAGCTTTTCAAGGGCCACATTCAAGTGCTCGGATGCGACAGCCCGCATTCGATGTTCGATGCAGCCGTGGCCACGTACGGCGAAACCAATGCCCTGTGGGACGCCCGCGACGCCCGGGGATTCACTCGAATCTATGGCGTGCGCGACGAACTGGCCCACCGGGCTCATACCCCATCGAATTCAAAGGTCTGAACAGATCGGTGTTCGCTATGAAGCTGCCCTCCAATGCTCCGAAACCCGTTGCCTTGCTCCATGGCGCCGGATATGCCGGTGGCGAAATCATCCGCCTTCTCGCGACGCATCCCGATGTTTCGCTCGGCGCCGCGACGAGTCGCACATTTGCCGGGAAGCCCGTCTGGGAGGCGCATCCTCATCTTCGCGGTGTATCCCCGCTGATTTTTTCGGATGACCTCCGCGATCCGAATGCCTTCGACGCCGTCCTCATTACTGCGGAGCACGGAAAGGGAGCACGGGCCGTGGAGGCGCTGCTCACGGCCGGATTCGAGGGTGCCATCGTGGATCTCAGCGCCGATTTCCGGCTGGATGATCCGGTTGCTTATGAATCGTGGTATGGATTCACCCATCCGGCACCGCACCGCCTCGACGACTTCGTTTACGGCCTCCCCGAAATCCGTTCGCCCTATCCGGCGGGGACGAAATACGTCGCCAACCCCGGCTGTTTCGCCACCGGCATCACGCTTGCCCTGTGGCCGTTGGCCCGGCATCTGGCGCGGCTCGATGCCTCGGTCACGGCCCTCACCGGCGCGTCGGGCTCCGGCGCATCCCCGAAAGCCGTCACCCATTTCCCCACCCGAGACGGCAATGTGCAGGCATACAAGGCATTCACACATCAGCATCTGCCCGAAATCCTTCAAACCCTCGGCTCGCACACCCACCTCGCTTTCATACCGGCCTCCGGTCCATGGACACGCGGGATCTGGGGCACGGCCCACGTCTCGCTCCCGGCGGGCATTTCGGCCGAAACGGTGGCGGGGTGGTTCGATTCTGCCTACGGCGAGGCAGCGGTCGTCCGTCTGTGGCCGGGTCAACTTCCGGAGATGCGGTTCGCCGTCGGCACGCCCTTCTGCGACATCGGATGGACGCAGCGGGACGAGCACCTCGTCGTCGGCTTCGCCCTCGATAACCTGCTCAAAGGCGCAGCGAGCCAGGCCGTTCAAAATCTCAATCTGGTCCTCGGGCTTCCCGAAACGGCCGGACTGCTCCCTCATTCCGCCCTACAACCCGCAGGCTCATGAACACTACCGACATAGAAGCCACCTTCCAGATCCCCACGTACAAAAAGCTGCCGATTTCCCTCGTCAGGGGCGATGGCTGCCGTGTGTGGGATGCGGACGGCAAGGAATACATCGACTTCTACGGCGGCCACTGTGTGACGCTCCTTGGCCACTGCCCGCCGCGGGTCGTCGACGCCGTAAGGAATCAGGCCGCCGAGCTCATGTTTTATTCGAATGTGGTCCATAGTCCGATTCGGGCGCGTGCCGCCTCGATACTGGCCCGGTGTGCTCCCGAGGGACTCAGCCACGTCTTTTTTTGTAATTCCGGTTCCGAAGCCAACGAGACGGCGCTGAAACTGGCCCGGAAGACCACCGGCAAACCCGGCCTGATTGCCATGGAAGACGGCTTCCACGGCCGGACGCTCGGGAGTCTCGCCGCCACATGGAATCCCCAATACCGCGAACCCTACGTGGCGGTGCTCCCGGAAACCACATTCGTCCCGTTCGGCGATAGCGATGCGGTGGCTACCGTGCTTTCGTCGCGGGATGATATCGCCGCCGTCCTCCTCGAGCCGATTCAGAGCATGGCGGGCATCACCGAAGCACCACCGGCGTATTTTCAGGCACTCCGAACCCTGTGTGATGACCACGGCGTGACCCTCATTTTCGACGAGGTACAGACCGGGGTCGGGCGAACCGGCACTTTTTCCATCTCCGAGCAATTCGGCATCACGCCCGACCTCATTTCGATGGCGAAGAGTCTGGGATCGGGTATGCCGGTCGGCGCCGTGCTCGTCTCGGATGCCATCTCCGAAACCGTCGCGTATGGCGATCAGGGTACGACGTTCGGCGGCGGCATGATGGCGATGGCCGCGGTGACGGCCACCCTCGAAACCCTCTTCGAAGACAATCTCATGGCCCGTGCGCCCCGCATCTTCGATCGGATTGCGCCGGCGCTCTCACCCCACGTGAAAGAGGTCCGAGGCCGGGGCTGCCTCATCGGTATCGAACTCGACGGCCCGGCCGCCCCGGTCCTCACCGCCCTCCGCGAGCACGGCATCCTCGCCGGAGGCGCCGCCGACCCGAATGTCGTCCGGCTCATGCCGCCCATCATCGCCACGGATCGCGAGATCGACGATTTCGTCACGGTTTTTCGCGGCTTGATGGCGGATGGCTAAGGTTTGAGGCTGGTGGCTTTCGGCTGTGGTCATATTAACGCGATATCACCCATACAACGGTACACAGAACCAACCTCCCACCCACTCTCATCCAATCACAGACACCTCCAATGGGCGATCTCAAGGATCTCCTCAACTGGCACATGATCGACGACAAGACCTGGCAACGGCTTGTCGAGGCGGCGGTATCGCACGGCCGGCGGGGCAAAACGTGGACGAAAGCGGCTCCCGATAAAAGCATTGCGCTTCTTTTCTTCAACCCTTCGCTCCGCACCCGCACGTCGATGGAACTCGCGGCGGCGCAATTGGGCGCGCACGTGACGACGCTCACGCCCGGGCAGGGTACGTGGGGCTTTGCGTGGGACGACGGCGCGGTGATGGACGGCGCGGAGGCCGAACATATCCGCGAGGCCGTCGGGGTACTATCGCGATATTACGATGCGCTCGGCGTGCGCGTATTTGCCTCCGGCACCGACTATGAGCGCGACCGCTCCGACGCCCTCCTCCACACCTTCGCCCGGGCCGCCACGGTCCCCGTCGTCAGCCTCGAATCCGCCTTTTACCACCCCTGTCAGGCCCTCGCGGACGCCGCGACGATATCCACCCGATTCGATGGAGACGTGCGCAGGAAGAAGTTCGTCCTCACGTGGGCGTACCATCCGAAGGCCCTCCCGATGGCGGTGCCGAACTCGGCCCTTCTGGCGGCGGCGCGGCTCGGCATGAACGTGACCGTGGCCCGTCCCGATGGCTATGCCCTCGATGCGGGCGTGATGGTGCAGGCGCGGGCCTATGCCGAAGCGCGGGGCGCGACCGTGTGTGAAACCGACAACCGAAGCGAAGCCTACGACGGCGCCGATGTGGTCTATGCCAAAGCCTGGGCCGGCCCGATGATGTACGCCAATCCGGCCGGCGAAGAGACGTTGCGACAGCGGCACCGTGACTGGCGCGTCACGCCCCGATGGATGGCCCACACCCGCGAGGCCGCTTTCATGCACTGCCTGCCCGTCCGCCGCGGCATCGTGGTGGATGACGCGGTGCTCGACGGCCCGAATGCCATTCACCTCCTTCAGGCCGAATACCGCCTCCATGCGCAAAAGGCCATCCTCGAATATGTGTGGGGATTGTCGAATGATTGATGCTGGGCTGGAGGCTGGGGGCTGGAGGCTGGAAGCGACTGGCCGAGAAAAGTGAACATCCTTCAAAGAACGTGTATTCCTGAGCGCAGCGAAGGATTTATGCTTGAAAATGATCGAGAGGCTGAAAATGAATCGAATATGTCACGCCTACAGCGTTCATTGCTATTTCCGCATCCGGCTACAAACATGTCACGCCTACGGCGTTCGGTTCACGGCATGCTTTGGCTCGTCGGTGCGACCGCTCCCGCCTGCCTTCTCCCGCGATGGGCCACGCGCCCGCCGTAAGACGGGTGACTGACGAAGCACGGTGGAGTAAAGGGTGAGGGTGATGTTTTCTGGCGCTGTGTTCCCTCGTAGGGTATGCTCGGCGGCGTTATTGATAGCTGATAACTTGTGGCCGGTGGCTGGTGGCCGGTGAGAATGGCGATGCACCCATAAATAGCCGTCATCCTGAGCGCAGCGAAGGATCTATGATTGAAAATAATCGAGAGGCTAAAGATGAATCGAATATGTCACGCCTACAGCGTTTGGGCCGGGCACGCATGGCTCGCGGCGGGTTTTGCGTCGTAAGTCAGGCCGGCGACCCATCTCAAGGGTTTCTGCCCTTCTGTCACGGTCGGAGCGCATCCTGGAGGTTGCGGCCACAGGCCGGCGGCACGTTGCTTTTCGTTTCACTCTTCGTAATCATAGATGTCCGTACACACATCCTCCCCCATCGTGCTTAAAATCGGCGGCGCGCTGCTTTCGGACGCGGCGACCATCGACACATTCTGGCGCGGGGTGGTCGCGCTTCGGAAGGACGCGCCCGTCGTTGTCGTACACGGTGGCGGGCCACAGGCCACGGCCATGGCCCGGCGGCTCGGGCACGAGCCCCGCATCGTCCACGGCCGGCGTGTGACCAACGACCTCGACCTCGACATCATCCGGTGGGCCATCCGCGGCGAACTGAATACGAAGCTCGTGGCTGCTGCCGGAAAAGCGGGCATTCCGGCCATCGGACTCTCGGGTGCCGATGCCGGCATCGTTCGCGTCTCCCGGCGCCCGCCGTGGCATATCGACGGCGAGACCGTGGATTTCGGGTGGGTCGGCGACATCGACCATATCGAACCGGCCGCCCTCCGCACCATGGTCGCGGGGGGCCTGGTGCCGGTCATGGGACCGCTCGGCATCGATGCCACGGGGCAGGTCTACAACGTGAATGCCGACACCATCGCGCAGGCCGTCGCTGCCGCCCTCGGAGCCCGGGCGTTCATGCTCGTCACCGAAGCCGGATGCGTCCGGCGGGATGCCGCTGACCCCGCCACAAGGCTTGCCGTTTGCGACCACGCCGCATACGAAACAGGCCTCGCAAAGGGGTGGATCACCGGCGGCATGCGCGTCAAGCTGAAAGTCGCCTTCGACGCTCTTCAAGCCGGCATCACGAATGTGTTCATCTGCTCCCCGGAACACCTCAACGACGCCACCAATGCGACGAGGGTGGTCTTTTAGCTATTAGCTATTGGCTATTGGCTATTGGCTATTGGCTGCCGGCTGATGTTCATTACGCAATACGAACTACGCAATACGAACTACGCAATACGAACTACGCAATACGAACTACGCAATACGAACTAAGCAATACGAACTACGCAAAACGAGAACCCCATGTCTCCCGTCATCGACCTCCTCCACGACCTCGTCCGTTTTCGCTCGCTCAGCCTCGAAGAAGGCCGCATCGCGGATTACGTGGAGGCGTACGCCCGCAATGCTGAACTCCCCGTACTCCGGCACGCCGACAACGTCTGTTTCTGGATTGGAGACGGGCCGGATGTGCTCTTGCTCAATTCGCACCTCGACGTCGTCCCGCCCTCGGCCGACCACCCCTTCGACCCGTTCGATCCGGTGATAAAGGACGGCAAGCTGTATGGCCGGGGATCGGTCGATGCCAAAGCGTCCGGCGCTAGCATGACGCGGGCGCTTATCGAATTGGGCGAAGGCGGATGGTCGCCGCCCGGCGGCAAGGTGATGGTGGCGCTTACGGCGTGCGAAGAAGGCGGCGGGGGCTACAACGGGCTCCGTGATCTCCGGTCGCATCTGCCGCCCCTCCGTGCCGCCCTCATCGGCGAGCCGACGGACATGCAGCCGTGCATCGCGCAGCGGGGCATCCTCATCCTGAAATGCCATGCCCACGGCCGCACGGCCCATGCTGCCCGCGCTCACCTCGGCGACAACGCCATCGTCCGCGCCGCACGGGACATCACAACCCTATCCGGCCTGACCTTCGACCGCGTGGACCCCTTCCTCGGCGCGATCTCTCTCAACGTGACGGTGATCGACGGCGGCACCAAACACAACGTCATCCCCGACCGGTGCACCTTCACCGCGGACATCCGCTCGACGCCCGCCTATTCCCATGCCGAGCTCGTGGCCCTGGTTCGGGACGCCATCGAATCGGAGGTGGAGGTCCATAGCGACCGATTCATTTCGGTGAGTACGGACCCGGGCGAACGCATCCTCGCGGCGTGCCGCTCGGCGCTCCCCGACGCCGAACCCTTCGGCTCCCCAACGGCCTCGGATTGGGTCATGATTCACGGCGTGCCGACGGTCAAGATCGGCCCCGGCTTCAGCGAACGCTCCCACACCGCCGACGAGCACATCGACGTCGCCACCGTCGAACAGGCCGTCGAGGGCTACAAAGCGATCATTCGCGCGTATTTTGAGTGCGTGCCGGCGCAGCCGTAAAGACTGCAACAACAGGTTAATTCCCGCGCCCCTTTGCGACCTTTGCGTCTTCTTCGCGACCTTTGCGGTTAATATGATTCGGCAATACTCATTCGCACGCCACGCTGACATTAAACAATCAACCTTCAACCCTTCAACCGCCATGATGCTCTGGCAAAAAGACACGCGCGTCGAAGACTGGGTCACCCGCTTTACCGTCGGTGACGATTACCGGTGGGACACCCTCCTCCTCCCGTACGACATCGAAGGCACCCGCGGTCAGGTGTGGGGGCTGGCGCATATCGGCATACTTTCGGAGGAGGAATTTGCGGCCGTGAACGCGGGGCTCAATGCGCTCGAACGGGAGGTCGAGGCCGGTCGGGTCGTCGTGACGCCGGCCGACGAGGACTGCCACACGGTCATCGAGCAATACCTGACGCGCACGCTCGGCGAGGTTGGCAAGAAGATCCACACGGGCCGCTCACGCAATGATCAGGTGCTCGTGGCCCTCCGGCTCTTTCTGCGGGATCATCTGCATAAAACCACCGGGCAGGCGGCGGCGCTGGCTGAGATCCTGTGCGGCTTCGGGGAACGGTACGATGATGCCCTGATGCCTGGCTATACGCATTTCCAGCGGGCGATGCCGACGACGGCCGGACAGTGGGCGCTCGGCTTCGCCGAACTGCTCGTCTCCGACCTCGACGCCCTCGACCACGCAATCAGTCAGGTCAACGTGTCCCCCCTTGGCAGCGCGGCCGGGTATGGCGTCCCCTACCTCGACCTCCCCCGCGACGCCGTCGCCGAACGGCTCGGGTTCGACGGCATTCAGACCCATGTCACCGCGGTACAGCTCTCGCGCGGAAAGCTCGAACTGCATGCCGTCCACGCCCTCGTACAGGTTGCCGCCACCCTCAACCGCATGGCGGCCGACCTCGTGTTGCTCAATACAACCGAATACGGTTTCGTGGAATTGCCGGCCGAGTACTGCACGGGAAGCAGTATTATGCCGCAAAAGCAAAACCCCGACGTGCTCGAACTGGCCCGCGCCACGTACCACCGGCTCCTCGCCGAGATGAATGTGCTACTCACCCTTCCCGCCAACCTGCCCTCCGGCTACCACCGCGACCTTCAGTTGACCAAAGAAGCCGCCATGCGGAGCGTGCTGCTCACCGGTGATCTCCTCTCCGCCATGACGCACCTCCTTCCGGGCGTCCGTTTTCGGAAGGACCGCATGCAGACGGCCTGTACGCCCGAACTCTTCGCCACGGCCCACGCGCTCGAACAGGTGCAAGCGGGTGTGCCCTTCCGGGAAGCCTACCGGCAGGCCGCCCGCTCCGTGGACACGCTCTCCGC
>Ga0114931_10000151_pt1 | contig 77474 bp, 79 predicted proteins | sample 2SBtaG_FD_89579 | JGI IMG/M metagenome (GOLD analysis project Ga0114931, IMG submission 89579) | Deep subsurface microbial communities from Kolumbo volcano to uncover new lineages of life (NeLLi) - 2SBTROV14_V59a metaG | ecosystem: Environmental > Aquatic > Marine > Volcanic | place: Kolumbo...
CAATGGAGGCAATCACCAACAGCTCCTAAAGCAGCTAAAATACTGGTATAAACTCTCTAAACATTAGCCCTTAGCTACTTCAGCCCCTAAATTAATGTTTAAAATGTCTGAAGCCCGTAAACACCATAGCCATGCCATGCTCATCGCAAGCCTCTATGATATCACTGTCCCTGATGGACCCTCCGGGCTGCACAATGGCTGTAATACCAGCTTTAGCGGCTTCATCTATACCATCTCTGAAGGGGAAGAAGGCGTCTGACGCCAGCACAGCTCCTTTTGTCGGTAGCTCGGCCTTTATGGTGGCAATTTTTACCGAATCCACTCTACTCATCTGGCCAGCGCCTATTCCGACAGTCTGCCCGTCATTTGCGAACACGATAGCGTTTGACTTTACGTGTTTACAGACCTTCCAGGCAAATTTAAGCGCGCTAAGCTCTTCATCGGTTGGCTGACGTTTTGTCTCTACCCTCATCTCATTGAAGTCATTTTCAATGCCAGTGTCCCTATCCTGCACCAGTGCTCCGCCTACGACCTTTTTATAGTCGAGTCCGTCCTTTACGCTCTTATCAAGTGGCGGGGTTTTCATAACCCTGAGATTTCCTTTCTCGGACAGTATCTCAAGTGCTTTATCGGAGTAGCCCGGAGCTATTATTACCTCGAGAAACATACTCGCAAGCTCTTTAGCCACAGCGTCGTCCACATCCCTGTTAAATGCAACAATACCGCCGAACGAGCTTACAGGGTCGCACGCCTTGGCTTTTAGAAAGGCTTCCACTACCTTCTCGTCCGTTGCGACTCCACAGGGATTATTGTGTTTCACAATCACACAGGCGGTCTCTTGGTAGTCTTTCACAGCCTCAAGCGCCGCATCCGTATCGTATATATTATTGAGAGATAGCTCTTTACCCTGGAGCTGTGTAGAGTTTGAAATACAAGGCCTGTCAATATCCGACTCGACGTAAAACGATCCTTCCTGATGCGGGTTCTCCCCGTATCTGAGCTTCATTCTCTTATCCATATGTAGGGTCAGGCTCTCGGGGAATTTTACCCTCGCTCCGTCATCTGTGACCGCACCCAGGTAGTTCGAGATTGCCGCATCATAGCGGGCGACGTATGAAAATGCTTTTACAGCCAGCCTGAAGTTCGTCTCTGGCGATACAGAGCCACCCTTTGTGTTTAATTCCTCAAGCACCTCCCCGTAATCCTCAGGATGAGTTATAAGGGTTACATACTTATAATTCTTAGCGGCGGCTCTCAGCATGGTAGGGCCTCCTATGTCTATATTCTCAATTGCTTCTGCAAGATCGGTGGTATCTTTCTTTATCACTTCTTCAAACGGGTACAAGTTAACCACTACAAGGTCGATAGCCTCTATGTCGTTATCTTCCATCTGCTGGGCATGGGAACTGTCGTCCCTCAGTGCCAATATACCGCCGTGCAGCTTAGGATGGAGCGTTTTGACTCTCCCACCCAATATCTCAGGTGAGCCGGTGTACTCGGAGATATCTTTTACTTCTATACCCTCGTACCTGAGTTTTTTAGCAGTTCCGCCGGTAGATAATATTTCTACACCTAAATCGCTAAGACCTTTGGCGAAATCAGCTATCCCCTCTTTGTCAGAGACGCTTATGACAGCTCTTATAATTTTTTGCATATTCTTACTCCTTATGAGATATTGGTTAGGCAGCTAAGGTATAAACAGAATACAGTTTAGATAATAGAAGCGCCGACCCCTTAAATAAAAACTATTATTTTAGCGGACTGCTTGGAAATTCCAAGTTTATAATTCCCGGTGAATACTTCAGACATTATAATTTATTGAGACTATTTGGAATAACTACTTTTGAGGGCATCGGACATAAGTTTTGAGAATTTCCGAATTCTTACGTATAATCTTCCATTATTAATTTGAGGGGGGGGTAAACGTTGTTAGTAATACATAATCATATATAGTCTTAACTCTATATTCGGGAGACGAAAGGAATGAAAAATCAGAGGTTGATTTATTTTAGAGTGGGGTTATTCGTACTGATTGCGGCCAGCATTTTTATTATGATTGTGTTCTTTCTCACAGGGGATCAGAATATTTTTGAGAAGAGTTATACCCTAAATACTTCCTTTAAAAATACCGCGGGGCTCATAAAGGGAGCCTCAGTCAGACTCTCGGGCGTACGTATCGGTGCTGTAACCGATATAGATTTTGCCAAACAACCTCAGGGTGAAAAAGTTATCGAAGTTTCGATGAAAATCAATAAAGAGGGTATTCAAAGATTAAACCCGGACGCTAAGGCAACCATTCGCACCGAGGGTCTTTTGGGTGATAAATACATCGAAATTATTCCGGGCCAAGAGAAGCCCCTGACTTCTCCTCCTGAAGTTGTCCAGATTGAGAGTCAGACCCCTGTTGAGTTTTCAAGTATCATAGGCCAGTCAGGAGATCTGCTTACAAATGTAATTAGTATATCCAAAAACCTGAACAGGATTGTTAAGGGTTTTGGAGAAGAGGAAAATATAAAGAACATAAATAAAACTATTGCCTCTGTTAAGGCAAGCTCCGAGGCGATTCAGAAGAACTTAGAGGCCATACATAACAGTAACGGTGTACTGAACACCATGATTTACGGCCCGAAAGATTCTAAGGGCAAGGCGCTTGATGAGAACGCGCTGATCAAGCTTAATAAAGCAGTGGCAAAGCTGGATAAATTGATTAATGAGATCAATAACGGGGACGGCACCCTTCATAACCTTGTCTATGATGACAAGCTTTCAGTGGATATAGACAGCACTTTTGCAAACATCAGTACAGCGTCTGAGAAGCTCAACGGCGAGGACGGTGTTGTCACCGAGCTTCAGGAGACCATGACCAATTTCAGGCAGATTTCCGATATGCTGAGGGGAGGGGACGGCACCTTGGGCGCGCTCTTGATAGACCCGAGCATCTATGACAGTTTGAAGGGTATACTGGGCGAGGCCGATAGGAGCAAATTCGTAAGGGCTGCCGTCCGCTATCTTGTGGATCAGGAAAAAGCCAACCAGGCCGACGGGAACCCTTCCGCGACGAATTAAGTCCAAGCAACAAAAAACTCAATCTGCTAATACAGATAATTCTAGCTGTATAGTGTTATAAAGATTGGAGCGGGTGACGGGATTCGAACCCGCGACCCTAAGCTTGGGAAGCTTATGCTCTAGCCAGCTGAGCTACACCCGCATATTTAAACTGAACCTATTATAACCTTATAGGCTCGTGTTTTCTACTTGTTGCATAGTACCGAGCTTGAAGAGTTGTAGCTTGGCATATTGTAATTGAAGAATACTAATGGCTGTGCTAAGCTCGTAATTATGAACAAGTATGCTGCTCATTTTAGCCCGTTATCTACGAACAGTTTATTTGCCCTCACGGGTCTCATTGCCGCACTCCCGGCTATATATTTTGTTACCGGCAGTATTCTGAAGTATGAGCTAGGTCTCTTGCAAAGCGTACAGATACATACGTTCCCGCCCGCTGTACTTTTAGGCGGAGGTTTGTTAGCGTTAGTATTAAACCTATACACTGTAATTGGCTTAAAATTGTTAAGAACAAATAACGCATGTACAGTTAACTTGACTGTAAAATTCAAACCCCTTAATCTCTTGGTTTTAGCTGTTTCCGGACTGATCATACTGACTTTAGTTAGTTACGTAATAGTAGAAAATACAGCGCATCCTTGATACCCTCGATATTTTGTTAAAGCTACCCTAGGTATTTAATCAAATGACGCAAAATAGAAAGACCGGACACCTTATTACCGAGACGATAAATCCCCGCACTTTAGATATAGACAGGCGCTCTTCCGCCGAAATTATCGATCTGATTTTGAATGAGGACAAAATCATTACAGATGCAATTGAGAAAGAGAGGGGCAATATTGCCGCTGCTGTGGACTTAATTGTCGGGAAGCTTAGAGCCGGCGGGCGTATTTTTTTCACAGGCGCAGGCACGAGCGGCAGGCTCGGAGTAATGGAGGCAGCCGAGTGTCCGCCTACTTTCGGAACCAATCCCGAATTAATTCAGGCTATTATAGCCGGAGGTAAAGATGCGGTGTGGCACTCAGTTGAAGGGGCGGAAGATTCAAGGACCGATGCACCAGGAGGTCTCTCAGAGGCTGGGTTGAGTGAAGAGGACGTTGTAATAGGAATAGCGGCGAGCGCTACGACGCCTTTTGTCGAAGGCGGGTTGTTATATGCAAAGAATACGAGAAGCGGCAGCGTTTTGATCACTTGTAATCCGGTTGACGCCTCGATTGCGGATGTGACTATAGAGCTCTTAGTGGGGCCTGAAGTGGTTGTAGGCTCAACGCGTATGAAAGCCGGTACGGCAACTAAGATGGTACTCAACATGCTCACTACGGCAGCAATGGTAATGCTCGGCAAAACCTACGGGAACCTTATGGTGGACGTTCGGCCCCGCTCGTCTAAGCTCAGAGACAGGGCTCAGAGGATCGTAATGCATATAGGTGAGGTAGATGAAGGGAGAGCCTACGAGCTCTTGGAGGAGTCAGGGTGGGACGTTAAGTCAGCAGTGGTTATGGCTGTTAAGGGCTTAAGCTATGAAGAGGCACGGGAGCTTTTGGCCGAGAGTAAAGGGTTTTTGCGTAAAGCGATTGGTTAAAGGTTATCGCTAAATAAGAACCTCACATTTGAGTATATTTATACCTAATCCTTATAATGACAACTAACATCCTCTCATTATTGAATAAAGATGAAAGACTGGTGATCGGTCTTATGTCCGGAACCTCTAAAGACGGGGTTGACGCGGCCCTGGTTAAACTCAAAGGTTACGGTGTAGATACAAAACTAGAGTTAGTAAAATTTACTTGCATTCCCTATAGCAAGGAAATAAAGGAGAGGCTCAATACACTGCAGCGCGATTGCACTGTGCAGAAAATTTCGGACCTGAACTTCCTGATCGGTGAGGCGTTTGCCGATGCTGCGTCGGTGGCTGCGACTGACGCTGGCTTCAATATCGGCGAAGTGGACCTGATAGGCTCACACGGGCAGACGGTGTTCCACAACCCGCCTTCACGGAGAGACGGGGTTCCCTCGACGCTTCAGATAGGGGAGACGAGCGTGATTGCGGAGCGCACGGGAGTGACCACAATAGGAGATTTCAGAACGCGTGACATGGCTTCGGGGGGTGAAGGTGCGCCGCTCGTGCCCTATTTTGACTTTATATTCTTCAGTGAAAAGGGCAAGGTTAAGATTGCGCAGAACATAGGCGGGATCGCGAACGCCACGCTTGTCACCGAGAACCAAGAGGACGTGACGGCATTTGATACGGGGCCCGGGAATATGCTTATGGATAAGGTGATTAATATTGCCACAGAGGGCCGTGAGAGCTTTGATCGGAGCGGGAGGCTGGCTTCTAAGGGTGTAATTTACAATGATCTGCTTTATGAACTAATGAGGGACCCTTATTTCAGTATGCCTCCTCCAAAATCGACCGGCGAGGAGTTATTCGGGAATGAAACGGCTCAAAAACTTTTATTTAAAGTGAAAAAAGGAGAGCTTACGTTGCCTGATCTTATGAAAACCCTCTTGTCTTTTACTGTGGAGACGATTGCGCTCTCATATGAAAAATTTATCTTTCCGAATTGGGCGGTAAGTGAAATCGTTTTCAGTGGTGGGGGGTGTAAGAATCCTGTCTTAATGCAGAAGCTCATGGATAGACTTAAAAGGCGCGAGTGCACGACCACGGATGATTATGGTATCCCGGCAGAGGCTAAAGAGGCGGTTGCGTTCGCTGTTTTAGCAAATGAGCTCATCTCCGGTAATAAGACCAATATACCCCGAGCGACAGGAGCAAGTAGTCAGGTCCCACTCGGCAAGATCGTATTAGGTAGATAGTTAGTGTATTGGAAATGAATCTGATCAATAACGATATGAATCCGACAGATCGAAATAATCTCGGTATAGAGGAAAAAATAGGACAACTGGTAATGCCGAGGATCGATCTCAACAATCCGGGGGGGTCACTGCCGCTTGCGAGAAAGCTTGTGAACGAAGCCCATGTCGGCGGCTTCATAATATTCGGCGGCACAAGGGACAGTGTAAAAAGAGCGACAGAGGAGCTTCAGGCAGTTTCTCAGATACCGCTATTTTTTGCTTGTGACGCCGAGCGCGGTGTAGGGCAGATTGTAAGCGATATGACGCTCTTTCCCTTCACTATGTCTTTGGGAGCCATAGATGACAAAGGCCTTGTATATACGGAGGCTTCACTTATTGCCGAAGAGATGGGGGAATGCGGACTCAACCTGGCCTTCGGGCCTGTTACGGACGTTAATACAAATCCCGGTAATCCTATAATAAATATACGCTCTTACGGAGACGACCCCGTGCTTGTCTCACGTCTGTCACAGGCTTTTATAAAAGGGCTTCAGGAAAACGGCGTTCTAAGCTGCGCGAAGCATTTCCCGGGGCACGGGGGCACCCGGGTGGATTCGCATGTCGACATGCCTGTCTCGAATCAGAGCGTAGAAGATTTATTCGCGTGCGATCTGGTCCCGTTTCAAAATGCCGTGGACTCTGGAGTTACTTTTATCATGCCAGCGCATATTGCCTACCCAGAGATAAGCAGGGAAAAGATACCGGCTACGATATCGGGGGCAGTGATTAAAGGAATACTAAGGGAAAAACTGGGCTTCAACGGTCTCGTGGTGACCGATTCGTTCAGAATGGACGGGATAGGTAAATCAGGGGGTGAGGCGGATATGTCCAGGCTAGCTCTGATGTCGGGCTGTGACGTGATTCTCGATCCGAAAGATCCGGGGGCTCTCGTTAGAAGACTGACTCGAATGGCCGATTCAGGGGTTCTGGACAGTGATACTCTGATGAACTCTGTAAGGAGAATTATCGGTGTAAAAAATAAGTGGCTTACTGGCGAGCTTTCTGAATCTAAAGATATTAAAAAGGATAGATACAGCCTTGTGAAAACTATTGCCAAACGCTCACCTTGCTTACTTAAAGGCGGGGCGGTTGAGTCGGGGAATGCCTTGGTATATGTCTTTGACGTAACAGACTCCGGGCGGGATATAGCGGCTGTGTTTCTTAATAAGATGACAGACTCGGGAATAAGCTGTAAAAAGTGTGATGCGTCAAGTGAAGACACTGAGGCTGTAAATGGTTTTTTAGAGGAGTTCGACGCTGTTATTTGCTTAATTTACACTACTGTCGGGGCATGGAAAAAAGAGTCTTTTGTGCCAGAGAATTATAGAACTATTTTGAAAGCGCTGGAAACCCTTCCCAAAGAGAAAGTGCTCGTTTCGTTCGGCTCGCCCTATGTTGTTTCGGAATTTATGGCTTATGACACGGTTCTATGCATGTTCGACTCTATGGGGGTGTGCCAGGTTGCCGCAGCCGATGTGCTTTTAGGTAAATTAGAAGCTCGTGGGACAGTGCCTGTAAATCTTTAGTCATTATAGTGCAGTCCCGGCATGAAACTGTTTTCTTAATATGCTCTCAGGTAAGTTAGTAGTTTAATGCCTGCCTCACTTAAGTCCTCACTCTCCGTACTGAGTCCGCTGGACTGGTTAATCGTAGCCTTCTATCTCTTAGTATCACTTGCAATCGGGATTTACTTTACACGCCGGGCGAGCGGCAGCATGTCCTCATATTTCGTATCTGGAAGGAGCCTCCCCTGGTGGATACTGGGTACTTCAATGGTTGCTACTACTTTTGCCGCAGACACACCGCTTGCGGTTACCGGCTGGATAAGGGCAGAGGGGATATGGAAAAACTGGTTCTGGTGGAATTACCTCTTCAGCCATGTATTCATAGTACTGGTGTTCGCAAGGCTCTGGAGAAGGGCCGAGGTTATTACGGACAATGAGCTCATAGAGATCCGCTATAGCGGGAAGCCCGCCGCATTCCTAAGGGGGTTTAAGGCGTTTTACTTTTCCACACTGTTTAACTTTATAGTGATGGGCTGGGTCATAAGCGCTATGGCCAAGGTGTTTAAGGTATTCTTCGGCGTTGATACCACGATTGCTGTGGTAATATGTATTTCGATTGCGTTCTTCTATACGATGATGTCGGGGTTATGGGGGGTGGCGCTTACAGATTTCCTTCAATACTTTATTGCGCTATTCGGCACGGCTGCCCTTGCGTGGATTGTAATCGGGTCTCCCGAAATTGGCGGTTTGAGCGGGTTTATAGAAAAGCTCGGAACAATTGACCAAGAGCATATTTCGTTTTTCATGACGCCCTCAGGGGGCGACCCGGTCTCTGAGGGGTTTTGGTCATCGAGCTTCTTTGCTTTTCTTGTATATGTGAGCGTTATATGGTGGTCCTCCCATAACGCAGACGGGGGCGGTTATTTCATACAGAGGATCTGCTCTGCAAAGAACGAGCGTCATGCTGTGCTGGGTACTGCCTGGTTTGCAGTGAACCACTATATCATTCGTCTCTGGCCCTGGGTTCTGGTTGCGCTCGCATCCTTAATTATCTATCCCAGAGCCGTGGTCACAGGAGGAGACCAGGAGGCGGTATACGTAGCGGTTATAAAGGAATTCCTGGGTCCGGGGCTCCTGGGACTCTTATTCGTAAGCTTCCTCGCAGCGTTTATGTCCACACTCTCTACACAGCTCAATTGGGGCGCTTCTTATCTGATGAACGATATATACAGACGGTTTATCAAAAAAGACGCGACTGAGAGGCACTATGTGCTTATGGCAAGGCTCTTCACACTGCTATTAACAGTGTTGGCCGGTTATTTCGCGTTATATATCAGCAATATCGGAAAGGCCTGGATATTTCTTTGGGCTATGAGCGCGGGTGTGGGGCTGGTGCTGATTTTAAGGTGGTTCTGGTGGAGAATAAACGCATGGTCCGAAATATCTGCGCTTGCTTCATCTCTTATAACTATCCTAATATTAGTCATCTATACCAGATACCAGGGTGTTTCTCTTGAGCTTAAGCACCAGGTAATCGTTATCCCGGTTTCTATTGTAACCTGGGTTATAGTTACATTTTTAACCGCACCTGAGCCGGAGCGAACTTTAAGTAATTTTTATAAAAGGGTAAGGCCCTGGGGTTTCTGGAAGCCCGCGGTTGAGCTGTGCCCTGAAATAAAAACTCCTTCATTTATGCCCGTAGTGATTAATTGGGTCCTCGGTGTGTGCTTTATTATGTTCGGCATGATCGGTGTGGGAAAGCTTCTCTTAGGATCTGCTCTCTTGGGGGTTATCTTACTTATCGTATCCGCTTTCTCGGGCGTCTGGGTATACCGAAGACTCAGAAAGGAGCTCGCATAATGATGCGGCGCAGCTATTATAGAGCAGGGGGCTGCTTCCAAATTTACGGATTTGTGTTATAATTTATTTCTGTCTTAAATAGGACTAGACCATGGCTATTAAAATAAAAGTGATAGAGCCGCCTGGGCTCACATGGTATGAGAAACTCTACCTGCCGCAGATATTCGGGGGACTTTTTATAACTCTGATGCACCTTCTCAGGTTCAGACCCATTACTATCCAATACCCTGAGGAAGTGAAGGAGCTTCCGCCAAGGTACAGGGGTCTCCATGTAATGCCCGGCGACGACGAGGGGGAGATCAGGTGCGTAGCGTGTAAGCTCTGCGAGGTCGCCTGTCCCACACAAGCTATCTCGATTGTAGCCGAGGCTGCGGATGATTACGGGATAGAGAGAAGGCCAAAAGTCTATAATATAGATTTTATGAGGTGTGTATTCTGTGGATTTTGCGTAGAGGCGTGTCCCTGTGACGCGCTCAGGATGGGCATGAAGTATGAGCTCGCTTCCTACAGCAGAGCGGGTCTTGTTCATACAAAAGAGGTTTTCTTTAACCCCAACGTAAAGAGCGAGGCACCCAGGGATAATGCCAATTATCTTTATGAAATGGGCAAGGGAGAGATACTGGACAGTCCTGAAGAAGCTCAGAAAGTTAAGAATTTGAGGGGCGATTACACTTAGTCTTTAGCAATTATTTCAAATTTGTTTACGGAACATCCGTACTAAAACTGCATTTTACTCCTGATCCATATTACGCCGAAAGTAATCCCCGAGTAAATGTAAAAAAGTATATGCATTAGTATTGAAAGTAGTGCGAATCCGGCTCCCCGCTTCCTTAAGAAAAATAGATACAGGTCCCTGTTAAGTATTAATATTGCCGTAAACGATATGAGGAGGGTTATTAACAAATAATTGTTCGCAATTATTTGTGTCTGAGTTATCAATCCCAGTAAGTAAATAAAGACTGCGATAATTATTATTCCCACAAGAGCAGTGGAAAATCTATCCCTGAACCTGAGGTTCAGGTCTCTGGGCAGTAATTTTCTTTCCAATATGAGTCGAGACCAGGGAACGGCCCGCTGAAAAATATCGGTGTTGATCAGCGAGCACAGGCCCCAGCGTTTAAGGTGTTTAACCTGAATATTCTTATCGAGAATTATTTTATATCCCCGCTCTGACATCCTGAGCCCGATTTCAATATCCTCCATTGACGGCACTGGATGACGTATTTCATCGAAACCCCCCAATTCCTCGAATACCGCTTTACGTATAGCTCCGCACCCGGTCCAGAATGTCGTTGCGTCTTTTTTTGCTCTTTGATGTATATAGTGGTGGAGGAGGTTTCTGTACTGTGATATAAAATCCGGCGCGTCCGGCGTGTCGTCGTATGACCCGAAGACGGCGGAGGTGTCGGGGTTCTCCGTAAAGGCCTTTGCTATCAGCTCAATCGTATCATTGTTTATCACAACGTCAGCGTCTATAAAAAGTACAATATCACCCCTGGCCGACTTAGCGCCTCTGTTACGTGCTGCCGCGGGCCCCGACTGTCTATCCAGGGATATAATTTTAGCGCCGGTATTTCGGCACACCCCCACCGTATTGTCCGTAGAGGCGTCATCTACGACTATTACTTCAAACTCTTCATACTCACTTTCCAGAAGCGCTATAAGACATCTGGCGATATATTCGCCGCCGTTTCGTACCGGGACCACAGCTGATATGAAAGGTGTTTTATTCATAACGGGAGTTTTTCAGATTACTCAGATATTAACCTCAAATACAATTGCCGGATAATATTTACTCTTTACAACGAGGTTCAAGTAATTATGGACGACAGGCTGTAGTACTCGCCTTTCTTATCCATAAGCTCTGGCTCGGTTCCTATCTCCGACACTCTTCCGTCCTTCAATACTATAATTTGATCCGCGTTTTTTATAGTCGAGAGTCTATGGGCTATGATAACCACGGTCCTGTTACGGCTGAGCTCGGTAATGGCTTTATGGATCAGCTGCTCGGTTTTCGTATCCAGAGAGCTTGTGGCTTCATCAAGTATCAGTATCTCGGGATTTTTTAATATAGCCCTGGCAATTGATATCCTTTGCCTCTGGCCGCCTGAAAGTCTTACGCCTCTTTCTCCCAACATGCTGTTATATCCGTCCGGAAGCTCTTTAATGAATTCGTCCGCCCCGGCCCTTCTGGCGGCTTCTATGATCGTAGCGTCGTCCGGAGGAGCATCGAGCGCTCCGAAGGCTATGTTGTTTTTGACCGAATCGTTGAATATAAAAGTGTCCTGGCTTACCATGCCTATATTTTTTCTGTATGACTCGATCAGGAAGCTACTGATTGGCTTTCCGTCTATAAGTATGCTCCCGTCCTGCGTGTCATAGAACCTGAGTAGAAGATTAATTACTGTAGATTTCCCTGCCCCTGATTTTCCTACCAGCGCTGTCGTTTTTCCTTTCGGAATATTAAAGCTCGCGTCTGTCAGTGCATGTTTGTTGTCCTCACTGTATGAAAAAGTCACTGATTTGAATTCGATCCCGTGTTTCAGGCCCGTATAAGGGATAATACCGTCTTTAATAAGCGGTTTATTCTGTAGGCTCACTAGATCGTAAACAGCAGTGAAAGCAGGCCATCTGCCCGCGATTGTTCCTCTCGCATGGTTTATGAGCTTTATCAACGGCAGCATGCGGGCGAGTATATAGATGAACGGTAGCAGCTGAGTAATCATGAGCCTGTAGTCCGTTTTGGAGCTTGTAACGGCTATTATAAAGAGCACGCCGATAGCGATTACTCCGAGCGCTTCGGTCAGTACGTGCACCATATAGTTAGAGAACATATACTGAAGACGGTATTCAGCGTTTTTCTCTATCTTTTCCTCTAGTTTTTCAGACTGAGCGTTTTCTTTTGTAAACGATTTTATTACCTCTATACCGCTAATACTCTCGTGCAGAGTGCTTGTAAATTCCCGTGCGCTTTCAACGTACTTATGGCCTATTTTGGATAGTTTTTTAATATGTATGGAGAGAGCAAAAGCTATGATTACCGCAAGGGCTATAGTCACAATAGTCAGTTTCAGGGAGAATATTACAAGCAGAATCAGAAGCACTAAAAATGACGCGAGATAGTCCAGGAATTCGGTTGCAGTTTTTATTATTTCTTCAATAAGTACGGTGTTGTAACTGACCTTTTCGACCAGGTCACCAGTCTTTACATTACTGTAGTAGCCGATTGAAACAGTCATGAGCGTATTAATAATCTGCGATCTTATGTTCACCGTTATACGAACGGTCAGCCAATAGGACAGATAATGCGATATCGCCAAAAATATATTTTTTAATATTACAGCGAATACGACTAGCAAGAGCGAATACAGTATCTGTTTCTCGACCGGGAATTGAGAGAATGTATTTATCAAGGTCTGCAGGATCTTCGGGAGCTCCCCGTAGTTCTGAACCTGCTGTATGCTGCCGAGAAGCGGGACAAGCATGCCGATGGAAATTCCGTCGAAAACCGACGCCGCCAAAAATAGCAGCACCAGCAACGTGATTAAACCCCTGTAGGGTTTAAGTAGACCGGATATATACTGATTTCTTCCTCTTTGGCCGTTATTCAAATTTGAGCACCAGTAAATTGATTATGACAGTTTATATTATTTAAGTGCTTATGTGGAGTTTAAAGTCCGTACTGCTTTTTCCCAGTAATAACCCAGGGCGTTGGCAATCTGTGAGAGGACCATTAAAAATGAAGTAAAATACAGGTTTTCAACTTTTCTTTTATAAGGATATCCGACAAGACCCGTATAAAACGATGCGGGCTCTAGTTTTATTTTCTCCTGTCCCCGTATAGCGCGTACCTTGCGGAAGTAGTAGGCTCCCCGTCCATAGTTAAAATGCTGCCTCCAGAAGGTAGTGAAGGAGAGTTTGTGTGAGTGATATACCACTGCTTTATCTATATATGTGAGTTTGCGTCCCTGGTAAAGCCAGCGGTCGCACAACTCCCTGTCTTCAGCTGTTGCCCTTAGTGTTGTGACATCAAACTCTCCGGATTCAAGAAAACCCTCCTTGGGCATTGCGATGTTGTTTGAAGTAAAGAATGAGGCGCTTTCGGGCCCGGTGTTATAGTAGGAATAAAGATAATTTACAAGCAGCTGACTAGCCATGGAATAGGGATTATCCTCTAGCGCGTTTATGATATCTCCGCCCAGAAGGTTTTCTGGATATATCTCAAATGCATTCTCATACTCTTGCAGCCAAAATGGCTCGGGCTCGCAGTCATCGTCCGTGAATGCCAGATATCGGCCGTTTGCGTTTTTTGCGCCAGTATTACGCGCTCCTGCAGGTCCTGCATTGACTTGCGTGATCAATCTTATATCGAGCTTATCCAAAAAAGATTTTACGAGCTCTTCAGGCGGTGCCGCGCTGCCGTCGTCGACTACGATTACTTCAAACTTTTCTTTCGGATACTCAAGCCGAGCTACGGAGTTAAGGCACCTAGTAAGCTGTTCGGGTCTTTCGTAAGTGGGGATTATCAAAGAAAAGTATGGGTTTTGGGTATTCATTGTAGAATAGGCTCAATTATTATTAATAGTTTTGCCCCAATTGAGTAGAGTTTAACTAGAAATTCAAGTATACGTAATATAGTCTTCGGTCTAAAACTTATGTCTAATGCTAACAATACGGTTGTATAACCACCCTATCAGGGAACCGGTTATGGTGCCTATTGCGAATCCGTAAAGAAACCCTACGATACTCCCGGAGAACGAGACTTTGTAGCCGATGAAAAACTGGCTAAGCAGTTGTAAATGAGGGCCTACGATCTGACGGCCAGATTCGGTTACATGAGGTCCTTTAATAAGAAGCCAGTTAGTGGCTATAAATATTGCGAGACCCAATAAGATGCCAAGTATCAAGCCTAATAGCTTAGCATTTAAAAATGCGACTGCCTGCTGTAACTTCTCTTCATCCGATCTAGTTTTCGTCATCTGTCAATCGCTTACGTGCTTTATATATAATCAATGAAATCCCTGAAAGACGAGAGCTCCGCGCTTTTCTTTACCCTGTATATGTAGAAACCCGTAAAAAGGTTCCTGAGATATGCGAACAGCCACCCGAATATAAATCCCCATAAAAATGAATAACCCAAACCTATAAACGCTCCTTCAACGCTCACACTATAACCAATGAAATATTGATTTAGCAAGCGCAGGTTAGGACCCACAGCTGAGCCGCCTTTTAATATTAGTACCATTGTCGCAATAAATACAGTTGCCCCGGAAACCGCTCCGATCGATAAGGCCAGGGCTAGCTTGTCGATACCAGCGAATGCGCCTATTATTGTCTGCTCGACGCCGTTTCCGCCTTGCGCGACCTGTAAGGGGACTCGTGGCTGAGTCTTTGCAAGCTCTTTGAATTCTTTTGGCTCTATAGTTTCTTCTCTTAGAACCTCCTCATGATATTCCTGATCTGCATTTACCTTCCATAAGTCGTAATCTCCGCCAAGAATATTTTTTACTGCAAGCATGGCGGTAAGCATCGAGTGATCCTGATTGTTATATTTGTGCATACCGTTTCGTCCTACGAGCTGCAAATTCGGAAATTGTGTGAGATATTCTCTTATAATTCTTATGGACTCGAGGTATGTCGAATCATATACGGGATAAGCCTTAGCCATTCTGACTACAGAGCCGTCCTCTATTTCATCTGTTTTAGCTAATCCTATGGTACCTAACTCTTTTTTTGCTAATTTGATCAGATCCTGGTCACTCATAGTCCAGAGTCCGTCGCCCTCGAAACAAAAGTACTCGAGCCCAAGACACGTCTTTTCCTGATCGGGTACCATGTCTGGGCTCCAGTTTTTAAAATTTTGTATCCTGCCCATCTTAACACGGGGGTCGTGAATATATATCCAGTTATCGGGAAATACGTCCTTTTTATTTATGATAAGTGAGACTGTAAGGAAATCCCTGTACTTGAGCATGTCCGCAGCACAACAGACTTCTTCGGGCGGTTTAGGCTCAAATTTCTGAATAAGCTCCCTTATAGGCATACTGCTAATAAATTCACTTCCCTCTATTTCCTGTATCTTTCCTTCCACATTAACGCCAACTTTATCCACTTTGCCTGAGACTATCTGTATAGTCTCCACATCTGCGTTTAATATTACTTCGCTATTTTCACTGCTTACCTTGTCCGATACCTTTTCCCACATCATCCCCGGGCCCAATTTAGGGTAATTAAAGCTGTCAATCAGGGTTTTAATTATTCTGTCCTTGTTTGGGGACTGTTCTTGTACAAGGGCATTTTTAAGCGCTTCAAGAAGAGATAACCCCTTTATCCTCTGTGCAGCCCACTCGGCGCTGATCTCCTCGCATGGTATACCCCAGACCTTCTCAGTGTATGTTTTGAAAAAGAGCTCATAGAGCCTGTTACCGAAACGGTTGGAAACCCATTTGTCGAAAGTATCTTCGGGTTTAAGAGGAAACAGTTGTGATTTTATATAGCTTAGCACGATCATTATACTGTTTCCGACCCCTAAGCCCCAGAGTGCGTTAGACAGACGGAAAGGGTAGTAAAAAAAGGTGTTTTTATAATATATTCTGGATAGGCGCTTCCGCTCTAAAAAATCATCCCCCATTATCTCTTCCCACATATCCTCTACAACCCGTACTTTCGTGAAAAATCTGTGGCCGCCTATATCGAAGCGATAACCTCTGTAATTAACAGTTCTTGAAATCCCGCCTACTACACTGTCCTTTTCAAGGACGACTGATCTAAGCCCTTCCTTCGAAAGCTCGTAAGCCGCCGTAAGCCCTGCGGGGCCGGCACCGATAATTACAACCTTTTTACCGGGGTTATTTTTATTTGGGTTATTATTTTGTGATGAGGATTCTGATTTCATAGCTATTAAAACCTGCTCACCTTGCGGTTCAATCCCGGTCTCCTGGTGATAGTGGCTGGTTATTACACACTCAGGACTAAAATATTACAAAACTTTAATATGTAATAGGTGTAGAAGCTACTCGACGCTATCAGACGTTTCAAGAGACTTAAACCAAGCCGTAAGCCTGAGCACTCCCGCAATAGAAGATTTTAACTGGCTTCTCTCGGTAACCAGGTGTATTCCGCCGTTCTTCGTGTAGAATTCAGAAGTCATAGTCTCGGGGTCCACTCCCCTTCCCCCGCTTGTTAATTTAACGACGCGGTCACCGGCAAATGCGATATTGGCTTTCCTTTCGGCTATAATAAAATCTCCCTGCACCGCATAACTCGCAAGAGCCCCTCCCGTTGTTGGATGTCCTAAGAGCGAGATATAGGGCAGGCCCGCTTCTTTTAACTGCAGTATAGCGGATATGGTTTTAGCCATCTGATAGAGGGCTACCGTGCCTTCCTGCATCCGGGCGCCCCCTGAAGCTGTTACTACGATGAGAGGTAGGTTCTTGCTGATAGCGTAATTGACCAGGAGCTTAAGTTTTTCACCGAATACCGCGCCCATGGAACCACCCATAAACCTGAACTCACTTACCGCAACTACCACAGGTAAATCGAACATCGTCCCGTAACCTACAACAAGAGAATCTTTAGAATCTGTCCGGCCCGACATTTTCTTTCGACTTTCGCTGTAGTCGTAAAAATTGAATCTCGAGTCGATGTTGTCTGTGCTCAAGTTCGAATGAAGCTCGTGGAATGAGTCTCTGTCTAAAAGCAGATCCAGATAATCATCCGAGCCTATGGGGTTTGGCTTTTCGCAGTACGGGCATGAATAAAAGTTCTTCTGGAATTCCTCTCTTGCATAATGCATACGGCAGCCGGGTCTTACAACCTTGCCTTCGGCGTCCTTTTCGTCGTTACAAAAATGGGGCTCGGCACCGTATAGGGCTATCTGCATTTGAGATACTTCTGCCGTAGGGTCTTTTCCAAAACCATAGTTCGGGAGCCAGCTCCTTATTTTTTTCGCAATAGCATAGTATCTGTGCTCACCTTTTTCGATCTGCCCGCATTCCTGTATCTTTTTTACCAGATTGGATTTGAGGTAGTTCATATCGGAGCGCTCTAACTCTTCTGTAGCCGTGAGGAGCGATTTTTCTATGCTTGCGAGAATTTTCCTCTCGTAGTCGGAGCTGCCTATTGCGGGCTCCTTTATAACATTATCCACAATGCCGTATTTTTTCATATAGTCTGCAGTGGGTTGAAGCACTTCAAGAGCTTCCTCTATCTTATCGGCGCTCCTGAATAGTATAGCGGAGCATCCCTCAGCTGTAATTACAGAGTACTCGGCGCGTGAGAGCATAAACCTTTTATGTGCAAGCTGAAACGCAATTGCGCCCCCGCTGCCCCCGCTGCCAAGCACTATAGAGATTGACTTGGTTTTAAGAGATATCATCTTTGCCTGGCAATTTGAAATCTGCCAGGACTGAAGCTTCCCCGCAGAGTACTCGAACGGGTCACCGCCGATGGTATCTACGTAGCAGTGGAGCATTAAATCGTGCTCCTCTGCATATCCCATCATGTTATATGCTATTCCGTACCCATCGGCCTTTACAAGACCAAAGTTGAGCCGAATGCGGTCCGCATCGCTGCCTGGCATTTGCTGGGCAATTATCGCTACCGTCTTTTTTGTTTTTTTTAACGTTGCAGTGCCTATAATCACCGCCTGATCATCGGCAAGCTCGATCATTTTTCCGGAAGGCGCTTGTATATGGAGCGGGAAATCCGGAAGCTCGTTATAGGGTATGAAGTCTGTGTATAGGGCATCTATAATGTACTTTGATTTTATCTTTTCATATGACCTTGCTTGGTCGTGTATTAGTGTCAGCTTTGAAGGCCGGCTCATTTATCTCTCCCGATAATAAAGTCGATGCTATTGTTTGTTTGTCTGCTCAGATCGTATGAATCAGCTTTGAGTCTATCTCTTACTTGACTTGTCTGATTTCGGATTATTATAACCTGAAAGGGTTATATTTGGTAAGTTTATAGAATTAACGGCCGGATAAAAAGTGCGCATTAACCGGCCGTAAGAGAGTGTTTTATTTTTTGATTATGCTGTGAATGATTTTCCGCAGCCGCAGGAGCCTGAAGCGTTTGGATTATTAATTGCAAATCCCTGTCCGTTAAGGCCGTCCTGAAAATCGAGCACTGCTCCGTCTAGGTACGGAAAACTAAGCTCATCTATGGCTACTTTTATTCCTTCGTATTCGATAAGCTGATCCGTATCTTCCGCCTCATCGTCAAATCCCATCTCATACTCAAATCCCGAACACCCGCCTGGAACGACCCTCACGCGAAGAAACGCACCCGGTATATCCTCTTCGGATAATAGCTTTTTAATCTCTTCTGCCGCTTTTGTAGTTACGTTGAACATATGATAACTACCTCCGTACTTTAATTAATTATCAGTCCCTATAAGTATATGTGTTAATGAACACTAAGGCAATTCCCATTATATAGATCAGAGAGTTCAGTATAACGGATCTCATGTGAAGACTGCTAAAATTCTTTCGTAATCCAAGGTACTTGGGAGAGCTTTCGCCTATGCTTCTCATTTCCGTCCTCACCTCTACAGCCTCCGGTCTTATCACCTGACCGGCGTACAGGGCAAGGCCAAGCATAATAAGAAGCCCGAGTATTCTTATTCCATGTATCCCCGTAATTTTGTAATTACCAATAAGAAGAAGCATGAAAGACGAGACGATGGCTACTACGCCGCACACGTAAGCTACCAGATAGTACTTGGGGAATATATCCGAGACTACATTTCCTGCAACCTCTCTCGGGAGTATTTTAAAAATGCTCGGAGCGGCGAAGAAAGAAAAGAAAAAAATAGCTCCTATCCAAAATGAGATAGACAATGTAAGCAGGAATTTTAAAGTTGTCTGCATTATTATTTGAAACTACAGTTCATTAGTGTAAGCGTGCACTGTTTGCTTTCGCCTTCAAAAAAAGAGGCTGTGAGTGATTTGTAAGCACCTTGAATTGTCAAATGACTCCCGCTTGGAGTATTGTGGAGGACACTGCTGTATATCGGGGCGTTACAAAAGCACTGCACTATCGTTCCGTTTTTCATAACCGCATCCATAGTGAACGTATCCCGGGGCGCGTCTTGACAAAGTGAGTCTACTTTTCTCACATGAGACACTTCAATGGTGGACTTGAGTATTTTACCACGGTACAGGCTGTCAGCAGACATAGGCTCGTCCAAGTAGAGCCCGCAAATTTGATCTACAGATACGGATTTTGCTTCACCCGAGTCCTCCACTGCCGAGAGGTTTAATGTTCCTACACTTAGAAGACTTAGAGTCAGGGCAAATAGGAATTTCCGGGGCATTTTAACCATACCGATATTTTCACCTTAGTTTTTTCAATTTCCCTCGTGCTCAGGAAACCTATTATAACACGCTCGTGTTTGAATATGAAAATATTGTGACAGAGGACCCGGAATTTCATTTTAAACCCGTATATTGCCTGAGTTCCCGTGCAATAGAAATAAGTCCCCTACTTGATATTTGATTTCTTCGTAAGGTATAGTGTTTTTTCAATGAATAAGGGCACTTTTCTTATAATAGATACAAGTGAGAATAATGCAGACCTCTTCTATAGGACCGGGTTTTTTGTTCCCGACCCCGTAATTTATCTTGAGCACAGGGGAGAAAAAATACTTGTACTGAGTGATCTTGAAATCGATCGGGGCAAGGAAGAGGCTACTGTGGATAGCGTGCTATCGCTCACGGAATTCCAAAAAAAACTACTGTCGAAAAAAAGGAAGAGCATAGGTCTAATCGACATAGCGGATTTGCTGCTTAAAGAGCGGAAAATTAAAAAAGCGACAGTTCCCGGCAGGTTTCAGGTCAAATACGCAGACGAGCTCAGGAAAAGAGGGTATAACATAGTTTCAAATAAAGTAGAACCCTTTTTTGAGGAAAGGCTCGTTAAGAAGCCTGAAGAGATTGCCGCATTAAGGGACGCCGTGAGGAAAACGGCGAGGGCTATGGACCTTGCAATAAGGATGATCGCCTCTTCTGAAATCCGGGGGAATAAGCTCTATTTAGAAGGCCAGGTGCTTACTTCGGAAAAAGTAAAAGGTGAGATAAACGCCGAGCTTTCAAGGCTCGGATATACCGCGTCCCATACAATAGTAGCGAGCGGAGCGCAGTCTTCACTACCCCACCATACGGGGGACGGTCCGCTATTTTCAGATAAGCCTGTTATTATTGATATATTCCCCAGGTCTCAGGCAAGCGGATATTTCGGCGACATGACCAGGACCGTGATCAGGGGAGAGCCCTCCCAGGAATTGGTACACATGTACAACACGGTGCTTAAGGGGCAGAAGATTGCCTTAAGCCTGGTGAAAGAAGGAGCTAAGGGGCGCGATATACACGGCGCCGTAGTGGATTATTTCACGAAGGCGGGCTTTCCGACCGGCGAGAACGGAGGCAGGGCCGAGGGGTTTATCCATACAACCGGCCACGGATTGGGACTTGAGATTCACGAGCCCCCAAGGATCGGTTTCGGAAATGAAGTGCTTGAAGCGGGGAACGTGATAACTATCGAGCCCGGGCTTTATTATAAGAAGCTGGGAGGGGTCAGGATTGAGGATGTAGTGGTGGTAGAGAAGAACGGATGTACTAATCTTACCAAGTATCCCAAGAGATTCAGGGTCAAAGTTTAACATAAGCTGCATCAACTATAACGTATCTCGGGTTCCGGCATGGGTTTCATTCAGGTTAATTGTCGGATATAGGAATAAAAGGGGAAAATATGAAAAAGAATTTTCAAGACCTGGTAGAGCTCTCAAAGCATTTAAGAAGCCCTGAGGGATGCCCGTGGGACAGGGAGCAGACGCTAGAAACACTCAGGCCTTACATAATCGAAGAGGCTTATGAAGTGGTTCAGGCAATCGAGTCAGGCGACAGGGATGAGATTATCGAGGAGCTAGGCGATCTTTTCTACGAGATACTTTTCGCCTCCCAGATTGCAGATGAAAGCGGGAGCTTTGATATAGATGAAGTGATCGATAGGCTTCATATAAAGTTAGTAAGGCGTCACCCCCATGTGTTCGGGGAAGAAAAAGCCGCTAATGCCGAGGAGGCCGTAAAGACTTGGCACAGACAGAAGCTCAAGGAGAAATCCCGGAAAAGAAGGCTCCTTCATATCCCCCGGACAATGCCGTCACTGCTTAGGGCGCAGCGTGTTGGGGAAAAAGCCGGGCAAGTCGGTTTTGACTGGGCGCATGCAAATGAGGTCTTATCTAAAGTAAAAGAGGAGCTTTCAGAGCTTGAGGAAGAGATGAAATCGGGCAATCACGTAGGAATAGAAAAAGAATGGGGCGATTTGGTCTTTTCGCTCGTCAATCTGGCCAGACACTTAAAGCTCGACTCCGAAGGCACTGCGCATAAAGCAGTAGACGGCTTCATCGAGCGCTTCGGGAAGATTGAAGATTTAGCAGAGTCCAGGGGTAAAGAATTGGCCGATTTGAATATTGAAGAATTGGATAAGCTATGGGATGAAGTAAAAAATCAAGAGGGCCAATAACAGAGCTCAGGTTTATTTACCAATCAGTATTCCCGTGAGCTTCCACCCGTCATGTATGTACACGTCGGACTCGTTCGCTGAGTCTTCGGTGTATGCGAATGAATCGTTTTTTAGGCTTTCGTCCCGAGAATCGTATATTGCAAACGGCACGGGCTCGTTCACATGCGTTCTCAGGTCGATCGGTGTCGGATGATCCGACATAACGAGTATCCTGTAGTCGCCAAAACGCCTTATGCCCTCCAGTACCCGTCCCACGACCCTGCCGTCGAAGTCCTCTATAGCCTGAATCTTAAGCTCAGCTTTACCGACGTGGCCTGTTTCATCCGTCGATTCTATATGGATCATGGTAAGGTCGGCATGTTCTAACGAATCAAGCGCATAATCTACTTTTCCTTCGTAATTTGTGTCCAGATAGCCGGTAGCTCCCGGAACATCGATTACCTTAAGTCCGGCATATATACCTATACCCTTCACCAGATCAACGGCTGAAATAACAGAACCGCTCAGACCGTAAAGTTCTTTGAACGTAGGCATATTGGGTGCAGTGCCCTGTCCCCATAGCCAAATGCTGTTGGCCGGGTTCTTACCTTCCTTTATTCTCTTCTTATTTACCGGATGATCCTTCAATATCTCTCTAGATCGTTCTATCAGCTCTTGTAGCTTCTGAGCGCCCTCTCCTGAGGGAACATATGTTTCAATAGCCTTCCCCGATATGTCGTGCGGCGGTATGGTCTGGATATCCGTGTTGCCGCCAGGCCATACAAGCAGGTGCCTGTAGCTCACACCCGGGTGGAGTGCGAAGCTGCCCAGGTCGAGCTCCTTTTGGAGATCTGAAATAATCTCATTTGCTTCCTCGGTGCTGATGTGTCCGGCGCTGTAGTCTCCCATAATAGTGCTTCCGTTCACATCTTCAAGTGTTACCAGGTTACATCTGAGTGTTACGTCTCTCTCAGCTAGCTTTACACCTATGCTCGCGGCCTCAAGAGGAGAGCGGCCCGTGTAATAGAGCATCGGGTCGTATCCGAGTACCGTAAGGTTGCCGACGTCACTTCCCGGGGGCAGAGGGTCGGGAATGGTCTTGACCATACCGAACATCTGAGCGTGTTTGGCAATTTTATCGAGATTAGGGGTACGGGCAACTTCGAGAGGTGTTTTACCCCCCAGCTCGGGGAGCTTGTGATCCGGCATACCATCGCCCTGCAAGATTACGTATTTCATGGGATATGATGTTAAATGGTTTCGGAGAATTATCAATATTATTAAAGCTAATCAGGAGAGAATCTTAAATGATGCTATATCAGGTTAAGGGGCCTTCCCCGAGTTTCACTACCTGTTTTTCGGCGTGATAGGAGCTTCTGACGAGCGGGCCCGCCTCGATGTGAGGGATGCCTATTATGTTCTCGCCGTAGGATTTGAGAGAGTCGAACTCAAGCGGGTGGTAGAACTTTGTAACGGGCAGGTGGTCGATTGTAGGCTGAAGGTACTGCCCGATAGTTACTATATCGCACCCTGCTTCCTTTAAATCTTTAAGCGTGTCTATTACCTCCTCAACCTCTTCCCCGAGACCCAGCATTATGCCGGACTTCGTGAGCATGTCGGTATTTCCGTAGCGCTTACTCTCCGAAAGAACCATGAGCGACCGGTCGTAGTCTGCCTGAGGGCGCACAGAGCGCTTCCTCCCGCTCTGAGTGGTCTGGGGTAGCCTGTAGAGTCTCGGAACGGTTTCGATGTTGTGGTTCAGAACGTCGGGACCTGCGCTGAGCACTTCCTGAAGTGCGTCTGTCTCTCCCTTGAAGTCCGGTATCAGGACTTCGATTTTAATACCCGGGTTATCGAGCCTGACTTTCCTTATAGTCTCGCCGAATATGGAGGCGCTCTCGTAGTTCATGTCGTCCCGGTTTACCGAGGTAATAACGATGTGTTTTATATGGGCGTTGTTATCGACTAGCCTATTTACGGCCTCTGCAACCCTACCGGGCTCCTCCCAATCTATATCTCCTCCCCTTCCGGTTTTTACATGACAAAAGCCACAGCTCCTGGTGCACGTATCTCCGAGAACCATAAAAGTGAGCGTACCCGCGCCCCAGCACTCCCCGATGTTCGGGCACCTGGCCTCTTCACAGACAGTATTCAGGTGTAGGGATCTCATGAGACCCCTTAGGTGGGTATAATTCTTTCCGGCCGGCAGCTTGGCTTTTATCCAGCTAGGTTTTGCCCGGTTTCGCATATTGATAGTATAATCAAGATCGCTCTTAAGGACAGTTTATTTTAATACCTGCTTGATCCGAGCTGCTCCCGGATGTCTTAAGACGGTGAAGAAAACGGCGAGTTGTCTTTTGGCTCTTCCTCGACAACAGCCGGGCCCTCAGATGTAAGCTCTTTTATATGGGACTGAAGCTCTTTTACCTGTGCCTGAAGATCTTTTATCTTGCGTTTTGCGTCTGAGCTTGCGGTCATGGATTGGAGAGCGCCGAACACAAGCGCTACAAAAGCCCCCACGATGAATGCGCCCAGTATAAGGACTATGTTCTTTGTAATGTAAGGCCCGAGATAATAGCTGTTAAGGTCGAGCTTAAGCTCGAATGCGTGCGTAAACACGTCTAAGTTCTGGGTATAAATAATTGCGAAAAGGATAATTATGATAACGATGAATATGATTCTCAAAAAACGCATGGTCATCCCTCCAAAGTTTTAATTTCTTGACTTAGTGCCTCGTAAGTTTCTTCCAGGTATTCGGGCATAATTTTTACATCGGCAATTACAGGCATAAAATTGGTGTCTCCGCTCCATCTGGGTACTATGTGATAGTGAAGATGATCGTCAATCCCTGCTCCTCCTGCTCTGCCCATGTTCATCCCAACGTTGAACCCTTCGGCATTAAAAGCCCCCAGGATATCAATACACTTGGATGTGAGGTCCATCAGCTCCAGTCTCTCGGCAGAGTTAAGCTCCGAAATCTTACTCGTATGTTTGTACGGGACCGCCATAAGGTGCCCGTTTGTGTAGGGATAGCGGTTCATGATTATAAAGCCCGTTTCCCCTTTGTAGAGAATAAGATTATTTTTGTCATTGTCTTCTTTGGGTTTCCGGCAAAAGATGCATCCGTCTTCTTTTTCCCCTTTAATATAATCTATTCTCCATGGGGCCCAAAGCAATTTCATATTCAGTTTATTATATCAACAAGATAGAAAAGTCCAAAACTGGACTTTGTGGGGAATCCAGACAGCCCGTGTATCTTTGCTCTTGAAAGGAGCATGTCTAAAAACGCGGACCTTTTCTTGGGATAGTTTACGACCGAGGGCTCTCCTTCAATCCCACCCATGCTGCCGGCTAAGTTTACGGCATCGTCTATAGTCCCGAGCTCGTCAATAAGCTTAAGCTCTTTTGCTTGCTCCCCGGTGAAAATTTTTCCGTCCGCAACCACATCTACCTGTTTCATATCGAGGTCTCTTGCCTTCGAAACGGCGGTTTTAAACTGAACTAGAACATTATCGATAAGCTCTTGTATGTATTCCCGGTCTGTCTCGTTCATTTCCCTAAACGGGGAGCCGACGTCCTTGAATCTCCCGCTTTTAATAACTTGTACATCTACCTTTGCCCACTGAAGAAGCTTCTCGTAGCTTGCGAACTGGGCAATAACTCCGATGCTGCCTGTAATACTGCCGGGGTTAGCGAATATCTTCTCTCCGGCGCATGCGACGTAATAACCACCTGAAGCGCCGACTCCGCCGATGCTGGCGATAACAGGCTTGTGCTCTCTTAGCTCAAGGAGCGCGCTGTAAATTTCCTGTGAAGGTCCCACAGCTCCGCCGGGCGAGTCGATTCTTACTACAACCGCTTTTACACCGTCGTCGTTTTTAATTTTCTTCAGACTTTCCAGATATATCTGTGAATCGAGTATGACGTTTTCTACTCTCAGCACGGCTACTTTATCTCCGCTTGAGAACCCACCTTCTCCCGATATTAAAAGGCCGCATCCAAGACCCGCTAGAAAGGTGAAAAGCAAGAAAACGAGTATTAAGATTGCCAGTAAAAAGCTTCTCAGTTTAGCCTACCTCGTCGTTTGATATTGATTTAAGCTTTGAGCCAAGCACGTCGCCAAGCTTAACGGAAGCCTCACCCTGAGAGGACATAAAATCGGATACGCTTTGCTTTTCCAGCCACTCTTCGTGCTTTTTCTTGCTCAAATTAATCTGCCTTTTTCTCTTATCAAGTCCGGTAACAAGTGCCGTGATTTCATCGCCTTCTTTGACGTTCTTAGTTATATCGCCGCTACCTTTTTCATTGCTATATTCATTAGCTCGAATGTACCCTTCTAATTTATCTTCGAGCTCAAGCACAATACCCCATTCCTTAACGTCCTTTACTTTCCCTGTAACAGCGGTCCGCCGCGGCTTATATTTCTTTTGTGCTTCTTCCCAGGGATCGGAGGAAAGTTGTTTTACCCCGAGTCCTATCCTTTGATTCTTATCATCTACATTTAGGACGACAACCTCGATCTCTTTGCCTTTTTCATAAGCTTCTTCGGGATTTACTCGGCCTTCCCAAGAGATGCTATCAGGTCTTACAAGACCTACTATGTTCTCTGCCACTTCAACGAATATCCCCTTGTCAGTGACGTTACGAATAGTGCCTTTTATCCTGGCGCCCTCTGGGTTATTTTCTTTAAAAAGCTGCCACGGGCTCTGCTCTATCTGTTTTAAGCTGAGCGATATACGCCTGTTCTCCGAGCTCACATCCAATACAACAGTCTGAAGCATACTTCCCTGCTCAATTACTTCCTTCGGATGTTTGAAGCGTTTCGTCCAGGTAATCTCAGATACATGCACCAGCCCCTCGACACCCGGCTCAAGCTCTACGAAAACGCCGAAATCGGTAAGAGATACAGCCTTACCCGTAACCTGCGTGCCAGGCGCATAATTGTCCAGAACTTTTTCCCAGGGATCGGATGTGGTTTCCTTCAGGCTGAGCGTGATTTTTTCGTTGCCTTCAATTTTTAAAATGCCTACCGTTATGTCGTCGTCAATCGAAACTACATTACTCGGGTGGGCAATCCTTCCCCAGGAGAGCTCGCTTATTGGTATGAAGCCTTCTATGCCGCCTATGTCAACAAAGACTCCCTGATTTATTATGTTTACGACCTTTCCGGAAACCGTAGTTCCTTCTTCCAGCTTCGATAGGGTTTCCTTTCTTTGCACTTCCTGCTCTTCTTCAAGTACCGCTCTTCTCGACAGCACAACATCCCTGTCAGCGAGTTTTATTATTCTCGCTTCAACAGTCTGGCCGATGAATTTATCCAAATCCGACTGGGGCCGTATATCGATTTGAGAGCCCGGTATAAAGGCTCTTATTTCTATAGTTTTTCCAACGTCCGCTATCAAACCGCCTTTTACCTTTCGTTGTATCCTGGCTGTTACGGGTTCGCCCTTCTCGTATGCGTTTTTGAGTATTTCGTTCTCTTTAATAAACCCGGCTTTGGTTTTTGAGAGTCTTGGAAACCCTTCATTTATCCAGCTGTCTATGACGACGTCGACCTCTTCACCGACCTCTACGTCAAGCCCGCCCCCTTTGTTGTAAAACTCCTGTACGGCGACCACACCTTCTGATTTCGATCCGAAATCCAGGAATACATCGTCTTTGTCGACCCTGACCACAGTCGCTTTAAATATCTTCCCTTTGTCGGGAATATTCATGCTTTCATCTACAAGTTCAGCAAAATTTTTCTCTTCTACCATAGAATCGCCTTTTTGATGAGATATAGTATTTGTAAGTTAACCATCCGTTGTCATTAATGAATTAGTATAAAACGGCTCAGGATTTTTACGAGTCTTGGACTTCCTTAATTATTTTTAATACTACTTCATCAGCGTTAAGATGAGTTGTATTTATTATGACCGCATTCCGGGCCGGATGCAAGGGAGATTCTGAGCGCTCCATATCCTGCTTGTCTCTGGCTGCAATTTGCTTGCTGATATCCTCAATGTTCGCATCGCTTCCGGATTCATGCAATTGATTCCATCTTCGCTTTGCCCGCATCTCTAACTCTGCATCGAGATAAAACTTGTATTTAGCGTCCGGGAATACATAGGTTCCCATATCCCTTCCCTCAGCTACAATGCCGCCTTCTTTTCCTACCCTGCGCTGAATCTCTATAAGCCTCGTTCGTACTATGCCCTTCGTCGCTATGTCGGATGAGAGGCGTGAAATCTCGGGGGTTCTTATTTTATCGGTAATATCCTCATTATTTACGAGAACTAAGAGAGTGTGGCTCCGGTCTCTCCTAAATGTGATTTCGGTGCGGTCCAACAATGACCCAAGCTCCTTGGTGACGTCAATATTGACCCTTTCCCTCATTGCCTGAAGCGCTATAGCCCTGTACATGGCTCCGGTATCAAGGTAGCTTAGGCCTAATTTCTCAGCCACTGACCTCGCAGCCGTACTCTTCCCCACCCCAGAAGGCCCGTCGATTGTAATTATGGCTTTTTCAAACATAGTTCTCGTTAATAAATCGGATACTTTTATACTGTAAATATCCGGGGTTTGTTTGACTAGATACCGGAACTATTTCCTTAAGTGCCGTAAATCTTGAAAAAAGCCCGGATATGATACAGAAACGCATTCCGAGCCATCAATTTCTGTCTCGCCCTCGGCGCGTGTGGCCGCAACGGCAAGCGCCATGGCTATCCGGTGGTCTCCCCAGCCGGAGCACTTTGCGCTTCTCAGAACCCCTGTCCCTTTTTTTACCATACCGTCGTCAAATTCATCTATGGATGCGCCCAGCTTTCTAAGCTCGGTAGTTACAGCTTTAATTCTATCGGTCTCTTTTACTCTAAGCTCCCCTGCTTCTCTAATTGCGGTCTCCCCTTCGGCAAAGCATGCGGCGACCGCTATAACGGGCAGCTCGTCGATTGCTTTTGGTATCATATCTCCCTTTATCTGAACGGCTTTGAGACCGCTCGATCTTACAAGGATATCGGCAAGGGGCTCACAGCCTTCATCGGAGTAGTTCGTTATCTCTATATCCCCGCCCATCTGCTTAAGAATGTCGATTACCCCTGAGCGTAATGGGTTAATGCCGACATTTTTTATCAGCACTTCCGAGCCCGGGTTTATGAGCGCGGCAACCATAAAAAACGCAGCGGACGAAATGTCCGCAGGCACAAGAAGCTCTGCGGAATTAAAATCGTCCTGTTTTTCTATACGTATCGTATTGCCGTCTGTTTGAACGTTTGCACCGAAATATGAGAGCATTCTTTCCGTATGGTCTCTCGTAGCTTTTCTCTCTTTTACCTCCGTTACGCCTTCTGCATACAGCCCGGCCAGGAGCACGGCGGATTTCACTTGAGCGCTTGCGACAGGGGGTTCATACGAAATACCTCTAAGCTCCCCCCCGTTTATCGTAATTGGAAGCCTATTCCCGTCTTCGCTACCCGTAATCTTTGCTCCCATAAGCCTGAGCGGGTCTACGACCCTTCGCATCGGCCTTGCTCTAAGGTATTTATCCCCTGTGATTTCGGATAAAAAATCCTGTGCGCTGAGCAGCCCCATAAGAAGCCTGGCTGTTGTTCCTGAGTTGCCCGCATCTATTACATCATAGGGTTTGCTTAGCCCCATCAGACCCGACCCTTTTATTTCTACGTTCGTACCCAGAGCTTCTATCGGTACTCCGAGCAGCTTCATCGCGCACAGAGTGGAGTTAGTGTCTTCACAGTCAAGAAAGCCCCTTACAAGCGTTGTCCCTTTAGCTAATGAGCCTATCATAACCGAGCGGTGTGAGATGGACTTATCGCCGGGAGGTGTTAGCTCGCCTTGTATAGGTGCTTGATTCCCAATTATATTTTCTGTGGACATGAGAGCTGTTTTAATATTTTTTATTTTTACTCTGACAGGAATTATTTTGCCTGATTCTTATCCTAGGTAAAATTGTATCAGAGTATAACATGCTTGAGAGCTTTAAAATCTCAGGATTAAATCTAATTATGTCGAGAAAGCATATCTTATATCTCTCAGTCATTATTTTTGCGGTTCTCTTTACGCTGAAACCGAGTTACGGAGAGTTATGCCGGAAGTGGGATAGGGGTAAATATACCGGCCAGTTAGACAGCTCTATTATAAACGAGGCAAGCGGCATTGCCGTTTCCGCTAAATATCCGGGCAGGCTGTATCATATTAACGACTCTGGGGGCGGGCCCTATTTTTACACGACTGACATGTCGGGGAGTCAAACTAAAAAGGTAAAGATTGAAGGTTTCAATAATAGACGATCTGATTTCGAGGACTTAAGCCTTGGCCGATGCGCTTCTGGCAATAAATGTTTGTTTATCGCTGACATCGGTGACAATAGAGAGAGAAGAGAATACGTAGAGCTAATAGTCGTAGAGGAGCTCGAAGATTACGGTAGTTCGGTTACTCCGGCTGCGAATATTAAGCTCGTTTACCCGGACAGGGCTCATAACGCAGAGGGCATAGCAGTCCATCCTAACGGCGATATATACATTCTAACAAAGGAAGGGGATCTCGATAAAATGGATGCATACCCTTCTAAACTTTACAGATTGAGTTATGAGAAGCGTAAGAATGCCGGGAAAGGTCCGGTTTCACTTGAGTATGCGGGTGAAATCGATTTGCCTGCGTTGATCCCTGAATCCTCGGCATTCGGGCAGCTATCGACTTCTTTGGATATATCTCCTGATGGTAAGAGGTTCTTGATTTTGACCTATGAAGATGCAATCGAGTTCAATTATGATCTCGCAGAGAGGAAATTAAAAGAAACTAAAGATATGAAGGAAGGCATTGATTTTAATATTATCGAACTAGATTCACTGCCGCAGCAGGAAAGCGTATCTTATCTTTCTCACGGGAGCGGGTTTATCTACAATACTGAATATAAACTGTTCTCAGTGCCGTTAGTTACCCTCAGATGTCTTAAGTAAGGACTTCTGTTTAAGTATCAATTTAATAGAAACGCAATAATCACAGGGGTTGTAAAGATAGATATGATGGTCCCTGCCAGGATAATCGAAGCCACAGTTTGTGAATCCTGGTTGTACTTTTCAGCAAGAACGAAGTTGAAGATTGCAGGGGGCATCGCAGACTGGAGAATGACAACTTTGGCGACTATCCCCTCAAGGTTGAAAACCCGGACCGCAACGATCCCGAGAGCGACACCGCCAAATACTCTTAGGGCTCCGATTATGAATGACCTGCTCACATGTCTGAGCGCGACTTCAGAGAGCTTATACCCGAGCGCGAATATCATAGTCGGTATGCTGGCTTCGCCCAAGAGATCGACTGCCCTGTATAGTGCTGTAGGTATGGCAAGTTCCGATACACTCAACAGCACTCCGGCTATGGCCGAGTAAACGAGCGGCAGCTTAAAGACCTCGAGCGGGCTTTCGTCATAGTTTAGGATTAGTATTCCGACAGTGTAGTGAAGTATTGTGGTTGAGACCATATAGAGTATTCCTACTTTGAAGCCCGTCTCGCCGAATGCAAAGAGCACCAGAGGAAGACCCATATTCCCGGTGTTTGCAAACATTACAGGGGGCAGATAAACCTTTACAGGCAGCTTCAGAGCTCTTACCGCCAGTAAACCGATTAAAGAACATACGCCAACTATAATACATACCGATAAAAATACCTTTCCCGCAAGGCCTAGCTCTATCGGGTCCTTTGATAAAGATGAGATTATCAAGGCCGGAGTGGCCAGGTATATAACAAAATCGTTTATTGCCGAGAGAGCAATTTTTTTCCTTTTACCGAAGAGATACCCGAGCGAAGCTATTAGAAAAACAGGGAGTACTACATCTACTATTTGCTGTAGGATGGTTGGGAATCTCCTCTAAGTGCTAACAATACTAGTTTTGTAATGGGGATTATTTTACCCGGGAGGAGTAAAATAAGGGTTTGTTTCATTAAGCTCTGAATTTTCGGGTAAGTGGATGCAGGGGCTTATTACCACCTGACTACTGCAGCGCCCCAGGTAAATCCGGCACCAAACACGGAAAACAATACTATGTCGCCTTCCTTGAGCCGTCCGCTTTTAACCGCCTCATCGAGAGCAATGGGAACAGAAGCCGAAGACGTGTTGCCGTACTTGTTCAGATTGGAAAAGACCTTTTCTTCCGGTAAGCCGATCCTCTTTCTCACAGCTTCGAGGATTCTGTAGTTTGCCTGGTGCGGTATGAAGAGATCTATTTGATCAGGCGTGAGGTCAGCTTTTTCTATCGCCTGAAGGGACGAAGCCTGGATCGCTTTCACGGCTTCTTTGAAAACTTCTTTACCCTCCATCTTCAAAAAGTGGCCGCCGTTTTTCAATGTTTCTTCACTTGTCGGCATACGCGATCCGCCTGCAGGCATGTACAGGAGGTCCCAGTCGTCGCCGTTCGCACCCAGGCATGAAGACATTATTCCCGGAGTGTCCGATGATGATACGACCGCAGCGCCGGCGCCGTCGCCGAATAGAATGCATGTAGTGCGGTCTTCGTAATTCATTATTTTGGATAGTGTCTCGGCTCCTACTACAAGGAGTTTTTCTGAGTCCCCGCCTTCGATCATACCCTTAGCTGCATGAAGAGCGTACAAGAACCCTGAGCATCCTGCGAGCAGGTCGAACGCAAAAGCCTTCTTGGCTCCCAGGCGGCTTTGAAGCATACAAGCGGAAGAAGGGAAAATATGGTCAGGAGTTATAGTGCCTAAGATAATGCCATCTATATCGGAAACATCTACCGAGGCATTCTCAAGCGCTTTGATAGAGGCCTCATATGCAAGATCGGATGTGGCTACTTCAGGTTCTGCGATTCTTCTTTCCTCTATACCCGTGCGTGTCCTGATCCACTCATCCGAAGTGTCAATCATCTTTTCGAAGTCAAAATTAGAAAGCACTTTTTCAGGTGCTGATGAACCTATACCGAGAAATTTAGCGAAACCCAATTTACCACTTCTCCTTGACTGTCATTTAGAGTTTGTTATTATCAGGGAACCATCAAGCTTTGTCAAACAGCTGCTTAGCCTTTCCAAGCATCGATGTCATCAAGGATCTATCTTCTTCATCGACCCCTACAAGCTTCGAATACAAAATAGCTCCATCATATAAAACGATTCCTATATTATTTTGAATGCAGAGTTTCTCCACAAGCTCCAATTCCTCAGATGCTTCGATATTGAAGTAGTATTCAAAATCAAACGAATTATTGTTCTTGGCATAAAGCCTGATATAAACAGCGATTGTGGGGAATTCGGGCCTTTCGATAAGCTCAGGTTTAAGTGAAATTCGCTCTAAATCATTAAGGTTCCCGATCTCATCCTCTTTTACTTTAATTATCATGAGAGTTTTATCGCTATGTTGTATAAAGAGGCAGCCCGAATCAATCTGTGAGAGAGTGATGAGCGTGTCGTTTGAAAGCTGAATAGGATCGGTGCTGCCTTTTATGCGGTTCAGTACGTTTTTTAATATCATGTTTATATTCTATTTAATATACCGGCAGACACATAATTTCCTATATTTCCCGTGCGAAGTTTAGTATGTCGGGACACTATCGTAAAGTGCTCGAAAACTGCTGTTTTATAGATTTTTTTCCGATTACTAAGAGCGCTATTTAGATTGAGCTTTAAAATTTGTCCTTGACATAAGCATATAAAATTTATTAATATCAAGATATTGACGTTATTTCGCATAGTTGGTCATTAGTACTGGGGACGGGCTTTAAGAGCCAAGTATATATAACTTGATAAGGAGGAAGTTGAAGATGTGGACCTTAATTGTTATAGGATTGGCATTTCTCGGCTGGTATATTATGGGACCGATGGGTGAGGGTGAAGCTGGTGAAGCGGCTGCACCTGAACCACCGGCAGAGCCATCTGCAGAGCCGCCGACAGCTGAGGAATCAGCGGGGGGAGGCAGTGAGTTCGAATCGGCTCAAGCTACACCGGCAGAACCCGAAGCACCGGCGGAAGCTCCAGCGGAAGCGCCTGCTGCCGCAGAAGATTCTGGCGGTGATGATGATCCGTTCAAGGCTCCGGGCTAAGTAATTATTCTGGCACGGAAACTTCAATTACTACATTGAGACCCTCTTCTCAATATGAGGGGGAGTCGGTTTATTTTAAACGATCACTTCTTTTTTGGTTTTAATTAGGAGCCATAAGAAGAATATTCCCCCGAGCGCCGCTGTAATAATTCCTACCGGGATTTCTACAGGAGATATTACGGTTCTGGACACTGTATCCGCCGCGGTCAAAAAAGATGCTCCCAGGAGGAACGAGCATGGGAGTATTATTCTGTTGTCGACCCCAATGGTCATTCTTAATATATGTGGGATAATAAGGCCGACGAACCCGATCGGCCCTGTAACTGATATTACGGAGCCCGCGGCAAGCGAAGTAGCGAAGTAGATTTTCTTCTCCAGTCTTCTCACGTTTACACCCAGTGACGAAGCTACATCGCCACCAAGCCCGAACAGATTCATATCTTTAGTAGATATTAATAGAATTAAGCACCCGGGGACGACAAATATGAGCGTCTTCCATACCGTATCGAACCCTACGATATCGAGACTCCCCATAATCCACCTCATTGTTTGGAGCGACTCCGTGAAGTTTGAAAAAAACTGTATAAACATTACAATTGCCGAATATAGAAAATTAGCGACAACGCCCGCCAAAAGGAGCCTGCCTGTTGCAACTACCCCGCCCACTTTTGAAACCGTGTATACAAATAGCATTGTAAGGATCGAGAATAGGAAAGCCGAAATCGATACCATTGAAAATCCGAGAATACCGATGCCCAGACCTAGTCTTATGGCAACGAGCGCTCCGAGTGACGCCCCGCCCGAGATGCCGAGCGTAAACGGTGAAGCCAGAGGGTTTCTGAATAACGCTTGAAGCGCTGCTCCTGATAGTGCCAGCGTGCCGCCGGCAATTGTTGCCATTAATACCCTGGGTATTCTGATACTAAGGAAGATTGTTTTAGATAACTCGTCCGGATTCAGTATTGCGTCAATAGGTCCTATGTCGTATGTGCCGGTAAAAATACTAATGAAAGCTATAACCAGCCAAAGCGCGGAGAGAAGGCCGATTGATATGAGGAATTTTTTATTTGCGTTCATTTATTAAAGTCGTCTTTTTAATTAATAGGCTGTTTGATATAAATTAGTCGCTCGGGAATACAAAAACACGGCCTTTATCTTTTTTAACCCTTACGTTTATCCCGTAAGCGGCGCTCAAGATATCTTCTGTCACAACTGTTTTGGTTTTACCTTCGGCGAAAATTGCGCCGTCCTTCAGAATTTTAATTTCCTCAAAGTAATAGAGAGCAGAGAAAATATCGTGCGTCGCGGCGACAATGGATATTCCCCTCTCTTCTTTGAGCCTAATTAGGATTTTCATAATTTCAGTTCTGTGTCTTACGTCCAGGAATGTGGCAGGTTCGTCCAGTATCATGATCTCAGGCTCCTGAACGAGCGCTCGCGCAAGTGAGGCGAGCTGCCGCTCGCCCGCCGAGACCTGTGATATCAGACGGTCTTTAAGGTGAGTAATGCCGACTGTTTCCATCGCCCTTTGGGCGATTTTCCGGTCCTCCTCTCTTTCGAACTCAAACCTGCCTATGTAGGGCGCCCGTCCCATGAGTACTGTTTCCGTAACGGTAAACGGGAATGCGAACACGGGGTCCTGCGGTATATACGCCAGACGTTTTGCGAGCTCTTTTCTGCCGAGTTTTAAAAGCTCTTTACTCCTGTAGAGCGTTTCTCCGCTATCCGGCAGCAGCAATCCTGAGAGAATCTTAAGCAGAGTGGATTTCCCGGCCCCGTTAGCTCCCAGTATTCCCACCATTTCCCCGGGCGATACGGAAAAGTTTATTCCCTTTAATACTTCTGTGCCGTTGTAGGAAAAGAAGATGTTGCCGCATTGGATTATTTTTTCCATAAGTGTCTTCTAATTTGGGGTATCTTCTAATTCGGGATGAAGGGTCTGAGTCAAGACCCTTGCCCCTTCGAGTATCCTCTGGCTCGGGTGAAGGAGAACAGTGCTTGGCAATATATATACCTGATTATCCTTTACGGCTTTAGATAGCTTCAGCTCACTCCAGGTGTTCAATATCTGGGTTTCTCTTTCGGATTTATCGTGGTTGATTTCAATTATGACGTCCGGGTTGAGGGTTAGAATCGCCTCTTTGGTGAGTTTTATGGAGAGCCTCTTGTTTTCTATTATGTTTTCTCCACCGGCAATATTGATAAGCTCGTTTATGTAGTTATTTCTTCCAATAACATAAATATCTTCAAGGGTGCCGGGGTTTCTCCCGACCACTATAAGAACGCTTTTTTTCTGTGCTTCTTGTGTCGTTACGGTAATTCTGTCAAGCTCGCGCCTGAGCTTGTTTACAAGATTTTTCGCTTGAGACTGTTTATGCAGTACTTCCCCGAGTGAAGATATTGACTCCAGTATATCGTTTACGGAGTCGTTACTGTCTATTACATATTTATCGAGACCCAGGTTGTCCAGTTTTTGACCGAATATGGTATCCTGATCTTTCATGAGTAGCACAAGGTCGGGTTTGAGCGCGACTATGGCTTCCATATTAGGGTTCACCCACCCACCCACTTTTGGCGTCTCCTTGACTTCGGGCGGAAAGTCCGAATAAATTGTAACCCCGGCTACGTTCTCCCAGGCGCCGAGAGCATATATGATCTGGGTTATATTGGGGGATAGGGATATTATCCTCTTTGGCGCTTCAGCGGCACTTGCCTGTAAGCCTATTGTATAGACCAGAGTTATGAGAATTAAGATGGTGGTTTTTCGCATGGTTCGTTATCCCGAAAAGAATTCAAGCTGCATGTAGTTCCTGAGATTAAGTACTGAATCCGGAGGGGGATTATAACCTTTCATTGATTCCGGGTGTATGGTCTTGGCCAGTATCTCAAGTCCGTCCACCACCCTGGGACCGGGTCTGCTGAAGTATGAGTTTGCATCGAATAGATAAATTTCTCCCTTGTTAGTGGCTGGAAGTGCAAACCAGCCTTCGTTTGAGGATGCTGTGTCTATCTCATTAATCGTTTTATCTATATCGTATCCGCATGGCATTATAAAGAGCATATGCGGTGCGAACTCAACTATTTCCTCCCACGTGACCTTAAATGAGGGCTCGCCGGGCTTTCCGATTCCGCACTCCCCGCCCGCGGTCTCTACCATCTCGGGAACCCAGTGCCCGGCTACGTATGGGGGGTCGAGCCATTCGAGGCAGAATACCCTCGGGCGGTCCCTTTCGTTCCCGAGCTTCGAGCGGATTTTCTCTATCCGCAATCCCAGCCGGTCTGTTATTTCCTTTGCCTTACTATGTGTGTCCGTGGCTTCGCCAATGATATTAATTGTCTCCAGTATCTCATTCAGGCTCTTGGGCTCGAGAGCAATTATCTCTGGAGTACGGCCTAGTATCTGAACCGCCTCCTGCACCTGGTTCCCTGAAACCGCGCATACCTCGCAGAGCTCCTGGGTAAGTATGATATCGGGGTCAGCCTCCTTGAGCGCTTCTTTCTCGACCAGGTATGTGCTTTTTCCCTCACGTGCGTTTTTGGCGACTACTTGGTCGATTTCCCTGCTCGTGAGCTTCTCGTGCTCGATAAAGCTCATAATGACCCTCTTTTTGCCAACGGCCTCCGGCGGATAATCGCACTCGTGTGTTACTCCGGTCAAGCTGTCGCCTAGGCCCAATTCATATACTATCTCCGTCGTACTCGGAAGGAATGAGCAAATACGCATTTTCACGCGCCCCCGTCAGTTTATTTGGGGCAGCCAGAGAGTTAGCTGTCAGCCCCCTTATAATTATCAGTAACATGTTTGTTTATGCAAACATATATATCACTGCGTCTCAAGAGTAGAGTCTACGGAACCTAGCTGCTCGCTTAAACCGGTAATAAAAAACAGATCTGCGCCCGTGAAATCTACCCCGGGTCTAATCGCGAGAGATTTCACGCCGTCAAAAATCAAGGCATTTGGATCGTCTCCCCTGATTCCGGCGGGAAACGGCGTTATATATGGAAAAGGGTTTACCTGGTCAGTATTCGTGTCAAGCACCGCGATCTGATCCGAGTTAAAAAGACTGATGAAGAGGAGATTGCCCTTTATGGCGATATCCGCCGTATTGTTGAGACCCGAGAGGTCTGTGATAATTATCGGGTTGTCCGGTCCGTTTATCACTTCCCCGGTAAATAGATCCACTTTAAGAATTGCCCCCACAAGCCCAAGACCTGCATAAGCAAAACCCTCTCCTGTGGCGGTTAAATTATTAGGCAAACATACCAGAGGGCTCTCCTCGCTGAGCCCTATATTAATATTATCCACAATAGTATCGGATTGAGGATCGATTTCATCTATTGACGGAGGAAACTCAAAATCGCATGTAAATAAAAAAGTTTCCAGATCAAAAAGCACGTTCCCGTTATTGAGTGCAAATATACTCCCGTCTATAACGAGCATGCTGGTAGTGTTGGCTCCGGAAGCGTCTATTCTATTTGTAATCTGGTTGGTCAACGGGTCTATTACAGTTATAAACCCGTTACCGTTCGGGCTGAAAAACTCGTTCAGGTTATTGTTTGTTATATACACTTTGCCGTTCGTTACCAAGACCCCCGCGGGCTCTTCAAAGGGTGACCCTGTAAGCTCTATTACCTCATCGCAAGGAGCGGTCTCATCAACATCGTCTTCACCTACTATAAGGATTTCACAATTAAATGTGTCCACATTCACAACCGCTACACTTTGCCCGGTATTGTTTGCGACATAAGCAATGGAGTTATTTAAAAAGTCCATTGCTATTGGGTTTGATCCCATTGGAACTACTATAACGCCGGCCTGCTGCGGGGGGCTCACGTTCAAATCGAATACCTGAATGTTATTTGAAAATCCGTTAATAACGTATGCTCTGTCGCCTCTTATTATTATATTCGCCGGTACGCTGCCAAGCTGCGCCAGGTTGCGCTCTACTGCGTTTCTAAGGAGAGTAACCCCAATATTCTCGTCCTGAATTATATTGCCGTTATTAGTTACAAGTATATTGAATACATCGTTTGTGCTGCCCGTAAACTCAGGGTCGAAGCTGCCGTCAGGCAGACCCGTTGTTATTTCTGTTTGTTGAGTATCGAGGTTCGTTACTGTTACTGTGCTGCCGGATGGAACAGATCCTTCCGTCCCTCCTACTTTGATTGTTTGATTTTGCCCGCCTCTTTGTGCTACGGCCAGAATATCACCAGTCGGAACAAAGCCGCCCCCGCCGTCGCCCCCGCTGTCACATCCTGCTAATATACCACCCAATGTAATGAATAAACATACGGATAAAAATATCCTCATTTCTAAATCCTCCCTATTATGATTTTTCTTGGTTTCAGTCTATTGCTCATAGTTAACTCCTGCAGTAACAAAAAAAGTCCTCCCAGGTAGTGGAAAATCAAGAGCGTCCCTTACGTCCAAGTCGTTAAACAGGTTTTTTATCTCGAAGGTTAAAAAAAGCTTCCTCCACCGGGCCTTAACGCCGACATCGTAAGTGGTCCTGGCATCGGTTGTTCTTGAATTCGGGAAAGGGCTGAGCGGTATGTCGTCTACATAGTGCGTTTCCCAAAATAGTGCCACCGGGTCGTATGTAAGCACCGCTCTCAAATCGAATTTATTCCTGGGTCTTCCGGGCAGCTGCGCCCCCGTGTCTTCCACTTCTCCGTCTAAAAACGTATAGCCGGCGAATAATGCCAGGAAATCAAATGGCCTCACTACAAGGCTCGTCTCTACCCCCTGTTCATCTACTGTGCCAATATTCCGGGGCTCGATTCTTAACGCGCTTATAAAAACGAAAAGTATTAAATCGTCGATATGGCTCCTGAAGTATGTGAGTTCAAACGCGAAGCGCGGGTGCGACAGTACTATGCCTATATCGAAATCATATGAGGTCTCGGGCTTGAGGTCGGGGTTCCCGCCGATAAAGCCTTCTTCGGGGAAGAAAAGCTCCCCGAAGCTGGGTGCCCTGAACGAGCGACCGATATTGCTCTTAAAAGAGAGATATTTCTTGGGAGAGTAAATTATGCCAAGCTTAGGTGAAAGCCCGGCGTCCGTAGTCGTTTGATCTTGGGTTGTCGAGTACAGATCAAATCGCACAAGCGGGTTTATCACAAGAGCCTCATCCAAGAGGCTCATTTCATCACTCAGAAAAGCGCTGTAAGTGAAACGCTTGGGATTATCGAAATCGTCGTTTCTGAGCGCATCCCCTCTGAGCTCCGTGGCAAAGGTGAAGATTTGGTTATAGGGAGCAAATAACGTGAGCCTGGGGTTAATGCCAAATGAGTATGTTTTACTGAGAGTATCGATCGGTACACCAATAGTCGGAGTCGGGTTCTTAAACTCAAGATTGTCGTATCTATTGAATATAAGTACATTCAGATCGAGCTCGGGCTTAATGAACCTCTCCTTGGAGATATTTATGCTCGTCAGATTGCGAAGGTCTTTTTGGTTTGCGTTCGGCTGCTGGAACTCACCCAAGCCCGGCACCCCCCTGTCGTCATAAAAGAATTCATTCAGGAGCCCGATCTTCCATCCGTTTTCAAAATCGTAGTCCGTTTTTAAGAGGATGCTTTCCGAGTGAAAATCGTTATTGATCCTCTTTGCGTCTAGACCGTTTACCGATCTGAACTCGAAATCCCCTTCGCTCTGTGCATGGGCGTATGAGACCAGATAGCTGAACTTTCCTATCTTCTGGGCTCTGCCGAGATTTATCCCGAATGTTTCAAAAGAGCCATAAGTTGCTGAGCCGAAAGTAAAGGGTTTATCCGTCTGTTTGGTGACGATATTAACGACGCCCCCGATGGCGTCCGATCCCGTGAGCGCGGAAGCCCCCCCCCTAATAACCTCGAAGCGGTCTACGTAGTTAACCGGGATGGTCGATAGGTCTACGCCTCCTCCTATAGGGCTGTTTAGTCTGACGCCGTCTAAGAGAATTACCACTTGGTCGTTCGACGAGCCCCTAATAGAGAGTGTCTTGAGCTGTCCCAGTCCACCGAAGTCTCTGACTACAACCCCAGGTGAGAAAGATAGGAGTTCTGCTGCAGTATTGTATTCACCTTTAAAACTCTCAAGCTCAATCACGGTAGAAAATGCTGAGGGGTAATTTAAAGGTGGCTCAATCGGCGTGTCTTCGACTACAACAGTCTCAAGAGTCTCGGTTCCATTCTCTTGAGCGAATACGGGTGCAGACTGAAAAATTAGAAATAGCGATATTAATAATCTGATCAACGATGCCCCCGGTTCGATCGAGCGAAACCGAGAGGATTGGCGAAAATAAGCATTTACATTCTCCCCCCGAAGAATTGTAATTAACTGGTGTACTTAGGCAGGTGTTCTGGCTTGTAGCCTCGGGTCTCCTCTGCGCCTTCCCGGATGATTCCAGTGGCAGATTGCAAAGGACTTTTTGGACTACTTACAGCAGCGAGCGGGCTGCACCGGTTTCTCACCGGGTTTCCCTATTAAGCTTTTAGCGCCCTGTACGTCAAATTTTAAAAGATCTCTAATTCAAGGTTTACATCATAACTCTTAAATTAAATCGCTGTCAAGTAAGCCTTACAAACTCCAATAGATTAGGGTGTCTCGTGAAACTATTTTATCTTGGCTATAACCTCTTCACCGAAAATCTCTATCAAACCCAAAATCACTTCGTGACTCGCCTGAGGGAAAACCATACGGTGGGAAATGTAATTTATCCCAAGCTCATCGCGGTACATTTCGATCTCTTTGATGCAGTCTTGCGGGGTTCCTATAATAAACCGCTCCTCTGCCAGGTGCTCGAACAGCGGGTCAGCAATATCAGAAAGTTGCTTGCCTCTAACATACATCTTAACCCCGAGTGTAAAATAGTATTTATACATATTGATTATGTATTTGTTGCTACCTCTCAATGCCTCATCCCTGTCTGATGAGACGAACGTTTCTCTCAGAAGAATGTGCTCCACATCCTCGGGGTTCATACCCGCTTTTTTGGCTTCATCGTTATAGTAACCAAGTGTGTCCCTTACCATATCGACCGTTCTCCCGGGTCCGATCAGCAGCGGGCGACCGAACCTTCCGGCGCGTCTTATTGCGGGTTCTTCAAATGCCCCGATATATATAGGCAGCGGATTCTGCACCGGTGCGGGAGTGAGCGTCGTGTTCTCAAAACTGTACCTCTTACCGCTATAGGAAAATGTCTCCCCCGACAGGGCTTTTTCCAGCACTTCGAGCCCCTCGTCCATTCGTGAAGGTCTCTCGATCATGGGCACTCCCATACCGTCATATTCCTCTTTTCTATATCCTAGTACCACACCCAGATCGAAACGTCCGTTCGAGATGTTATCCACAACAGAGGCGTCTTCGGCAACTTTCACTGGATTGTGCAGAGGCAGAATGATTCCTCCGGAGCCTATTCTTATCCTGTCGGTCACGGCTGCAAGGGCCCCTGCCATGACCGCAGGAGAAGGGCAGTAACCGTCGTCAAGAAAATGGTGCTCCGATATCCAGGTCGAGTCAAACCCTACGTCCTCTGCGAGCTGCGCTTGCTCGATAGTGTTTTTATAAAGCTCGGGGTGTGAGTACGGAAGCTCCTTATGAGTCTGCAGGCTGAATAGTCCGATGCCGAATTTCATATTTTTTTCCTCCTGAAGTTCTGTTTGGGAATTAGATTATAATATTATATTGTCCCTCCAAAGTACATGTCGCACAGCAGTGTTATGATAAATGTCCGGTATAATTAGCACTCAGCTATTGTCTTTTATAACTCCATATGTATATAATGAGTGAGACTAGAAAGTTAAGAGGTGTAACATGGGAAAAGAAATTAAATTCGGGCTGGCGGCGCCTATGCCCGGGGCAGATCTGAAAGGGCTCCTCGATTTTTCAGTCAAAGCTGACGAGTTTGGCTTCGATAGTGTTTGGATCCCCGATCACATGGTATTCGTATCTCCTGCTGAGGCTCACGAGGCCTGGACTATAGCCACTGCGGCAGCTATGAAAACACAAAACATCAGCTTGGGCACGGTATCTGACCCGCACAGGATGCACCCAGCGGTTTTTGCTCAAAGGTTAGCTTCGATCGACCATATTTCAAACGGCAGAGTTACGCTGACTCTCGGAGTAGGTGAGTCAATGAACCTGGACGCCTACGGTATCAAGTGGAACAGACCGCTTGCAAGGTTGAGAGAAGCGATGACTGTTATGCAGATACTCTGGGCGTCGGACGGCCCTTGCGATTTTGAGGGGGAGTTTTTTAATTTAAAAGACGCATTTTTACAGATTAAACCTTACCTTAGAAACAGAATACCGATTTATATTGCGACTCATACACCTAAGGGGCTCAGGCTCACAGGGGAGCTCGCCGACGGATGGCTGCCGCTTGATTTGAATCCTTATCTCTACGGCGAGTATTTAAAAGAAATTCATGCAGGCGCCCATAGCGCAGGCAGAAGCCCCGACGAAATTGACCCGGCCCTGTGGGTATTTACCTCCCTTGGTGACAGTGTGGATCATGCGTATGAAACACTCGAGCCCTTTAAGTATGTACTGGTCATGCAGGAACAGTTAAAAAAAGCGGGTTACGATGTGGAGATTCCGGAGGAATATCATGGCCTTAACTACTTTAACGTGATCCCTCAGGACGAGGCGGGAAGAGAGAAATTCAGACAGATAGGCCAGTTCTTTCCGCGAGAAGCGATCCTGGACTTCACAATAACGGGCGCTAAAAAGGACTGCATTGAGAAAATCGAAAAATTTATAGACAAAGGCGTCAGGCACTTTGTACTCTTCTACAGGTTCAGCCCCGACCCCGCAAAGGCGCTTGAAACCTATGCGAAAGAGATAATTCCTTATTTTAAAGATTGAGGGTGTTGAAAGAAGTTTGAGATTACGGTGGGGGTGATCCGCAGATTGCCCCTGCCCTATCTATTTCCCTTCTACGTGAACTTCCGAGTTGTTCTCAAAATATACTTTCTTAAATAAAACAATATCGAGAGGGTTGGGTACAAGTCCCTTTACATAGGGTTTTATGAGGTTCTGTTGTTTCGTATTGTAGAACGGTGCGATCGGAGCGTCCGTTTCGGTTAGTATCTTCTGTGCCCTGTCATACAATTCCTTTCTCTTTTCTATATCTGTTTCTTGGGCTGCCTGATCTACAAGGTTGTCGTATTCAGGGTTACACCACCCTGTCCTGTTATTGCCAGTATTACACTCAAAGAGGCTCATGAAATTATGAGGGTCCGGGAAATCGGCTCCCCAACCGGCCCTGTGTATCTCGGGTGGATTGGTGTTTATGGTGCTCAGATAGACCTTCCATTCCTCGTTCATGAGCTCTACCTCTATTCCCAGATACTGCTTCCACATACTCTGAAGCGCCTCCGCTATCACGCGGTTATAACTCACATCGGGCCATAGGAACGTGACCTCGGGGAACCCTTTACCGTCCGGATAACCCGCTTCTGCAATCCACTTGCGCGCCTGCCCCGGATTGAATTTTATTCCGATATCCGGGTTATAGGCAAGCATGTCTTTGGGAATCCAAGATGTTGTTACGACTCCCGCCCCTTGTATCAGGTTCACTATACTGGTCCTGTCAATGGAGGCGGCAAACGCCTTTCTGACAAGAGGATTGTCAAACGGGGGCTTCTTGACGTTAAACGCTATATAATTTCCTCTAAACATAAGCGTTGTTGTAAAGTCATCTAAGTTTTTAAGTCGCGGCACCTCGAGCGGGGGGATGCTCTTACTGTCGGCATAGTCCAGCTCTCCGCTCTCATAGAGAGCTAACGCAGAGGATGTGTTTTCGTTCATTATCATGCTTACCTTGTCGATTCCGGGCGGCTCTCCGTAGTATAAGGGGTTCTTTGTAAGGGTTATGCTGCTGTGATGTTTCCATTCGCTGAGCTTATAAGGCCCGAGCGTTACTATATTGCCGGGCTCGGTCCATTTGAGGCCGTGCTTCTCGACGACGTCCTTCCTCATGGGGTACGTTGACATGAAGCTCAGTAGGCTCGGGAAATAAGAAGCCTTTCTCTTTAATCTGACCTCAAGAGTTTGGTCATCAAGGGCTTTGACCCCTACCATGTCAGGGTCGTCTGTCTCTCCCGTGTTGTATTCTTCTGCGTTTTCTATATCGTAGAGGAAATAGGCATAGTCTCCCCCTGTGGCCGGGTTGAGGATCCTCTTCCACGAGTATTCGAAGTCTCCGGCTGTAAGGGGATTGCCGTCGGTCCAGAGCACACCCTCTCTTATTTTAAACGTGTATGTTCGACCGTCTTCGCTTATATTCCAGCTCTCTGCAAGCGCGGGCTCGGGCAGGAATTGATCCCCGAACTGAGTTAGCCCTTCCATGATATTATTCAGTATAAAATAGGACGTGCTATCCGTTGCACGCGACCAGTCAAGCGTTGGCGGCTCGTTCCCTAAATTGACATGGATTGTGTCTTTAGTGCCTGTATCCCCGTTTTCCTGACGTCCCTGAGTGCAGCCGGCAATAAAACCCGCAGCTAATATTAAGAATGTAAGCTTTTTTAGCATAACGCCACTTATCATAAACGATCGGATATTTCTCTGCAATTAATTCGAGCCGCTATATCTTGTCATTGCTTGAGACTTCATATGAAACCAGTTTCGCTGCGCCATCCGTAATCCCTTCGGATTCTGCTGCGAACTCGAGGAAATGAGGTTCCTTAAAATGCAGATCAAGGTCCTCGCGGCTTCTCCATTTCTCAAAAAACGTAAAAGACTCTTGGTCAAAAGGGTCCTGAAGCAGTTCGTAGGTCAGACAACCTTCCTCATTCCGAGAGGGTCCTATGGCCCGCTCGGCGAGATTTATAAGCTCCTGTGCGCAGCCGGGCTTGGCTCTTAACTTCGCGGTTAATATCAGCATTCTTCCTCCTTTACAAACTCGGTGAAAAATCGTAGTATAGGCACTGCGGCCGCATTTTGCAAAATATAATGGGGGACAGAGGCTGGGGGCCGCGAGTGAACGTCGTGTGTGAGCGAGAGCAGGATAAAATTAGAACAGCGATGCCGGGGAATTAATATGGGGACAGAGGCGAGCGCGTATCGCATATTAGACCATATTTTTGGAGACCTTATATGTCTGAAGATAGTAAATATAAAAAAGGCTTGGAAAAATTAGAGGAAATATCCCCCGGAGCCGCAGCGAGGACTAAAGCCAATCTCGACGACATAGCCCCGGACATGGTTCGTTACCTGATGGAATTTGTGTTCGGCGAGATATCATCACGTCCCGGGCTCGATATGAAGTCGCGCGAGATTACTGCCGTGGCCGCTCTCACTGCTTTAGGCACAGCTCCCAATCAGCTGAAAGTGCATATAAAAGGGGCACTCACCTGCGGCTGTACCAGGGAAGAGGTAATCGAAGTGCTTATACAGACACTTGTATACGCAGGCTTCCCGGCAGCGCTTACAGGGCTCAGGCTCGCAAAAGAGGTATTTAAAGAGATAGACGAGAGCACTTAGGTTCAGGCAACATTCCCCCAAACTCCAGGTCGGAATGCCATAGCGGATGGAATACCTGGGGTTTTTGATATAACTGAGTTTGATTACGGAGAAAGCCTAGTTTGGAAGAATATACAATTACGGAGGTTCTTATGAAGCTATACATCAAATTATTATCCCTGCTTTTAGTACTAACGGTTATTTACGGCTGTGCCCGGCCCAAAGGAGATACCCCGCAGCAGAAAAGAGACTTCGTTCAGCAGATGAAGAACGATACTCTGGCGGAGCTATACGCAAAGAAACCTTTTGCAAAGGATTTGATAAAGCAATCGGTAGGCTATGGAGTATTCAGTAATTTTAACACCCAGCTCTTAATAGTGGGCTCGGGAAACGGCTACGGTGTGGTTACGGACAATTCAAACGGTGATGAGATTTATATGAGAATGGCCGAAGGCGGGGTCGGTTTAGGCGTAGCGCTTAAGGACTTCAGGGAAATAATTGTCTTCAATAACAAAGAGGTGTTTTATCAATTCGTGACCGAGGGCTGGAACTACGGGGCTCAGGGGGACGCGACTCTAAAGTACAATGACACGGGAGGCGCCACGGGAGGTGAGGTGCCTCTGAATTCAGACGTTGTCGTTATACAGATGACAAAAGACGGTATAGCGCTCAGAGCTACTGTCGGGGCTTCTAAGTATTGGATCGATGAGGGGCTCAACAATCCTTGATTTAAAGCGAATTCCGATTTTTAATAAAATAAGATCGGACAATATCGTTGTAGCAATACAGGATTAATTAGTATATGAATGAGCATGTAAGTGCTTTTAATGAAGTTTTGGCTGACTTACTTGGGCGGCTTATGCCGGGAATCGAGCTCGGTGGTCTTGCGTTACTTGTTATCACCGCCATCGTTGCCACCGTTCTAGCTTTAGCCGCTTTTTTTATTGTCAAGGGGCTGAGCTCGTGGATACAGAGGAAGATACTCAGTCTCCACATTGAAAACATGGGGGGCTTTAAACTCCAGAACCAACAGCTCCTGACAGGAAACCAGATAAATTGGGCGATCCGGAAGTTATTCAGATGGCTCCGCTATCTAGCCTACATAATTATATTTTATTTATACATAAATATCATTTTCAGCTTTTTCCCCGAGACCCAAGGGATATCTACCGCACTATTTACCCAATTCTTAAACGCTGTAGGATTTGTGCTGCGGGCAATATGGAACTATATACCCAACCTGCTTACACTGATTGTGATCTTCGCATTCGGATTCTACGCTATCAGACTCGCCGGTCTTTTCTTTAAAGGCATAGAAGCGAGAAGGATCAGGATATCGGGTTTTTACCCGGACTGGGCCGGACCCACTTTTACAATTGTCCGTTTTTTGATAATCGTATTCGTGATCATAGTAGCATTCCCGTACCTTCCGGGCAAAGAATCTCCGGCGTTTCAGGCTGTATCGATCTTCTTCGGTATTCTGGTATCGCTCGGGTCAACGGGCGCCGTATCAAACGTTGTTTCCGGAATAGCGCTTACTTACATGAGGGCTTTTAAGAACGGGGACAGCGTAAAGATTGCCGACACCACTGGAGAAATTGTTGAAAAAACAATGTTTGTCACAAGGATCAGGACTATTAAAAATGTTGAAATTACTATACCGAACGCCATGGTTCTTAATAACCATATAATCAACTACAGCTCTCTTGCGGACAAAGAAGGTCTTATTCTCCACACTAAAGTGACCATCGGCTACGACGTTCCATGGAGAAGGGTTCACGATCTTTTAAAAGAAGCGGCTTTAGCGACAGAGGGGATTGATAAAACGCCCGAACCTTTTGTTCTTCAAACCTCTCTTGACGACTACTACGTTGAGTATGAAATTAACGCGTATACCAAGAAGCCAAAACAGATGGCTGTAATATATAACGAGTTACACCGGAATATACAGGACGTATTTCATGCCAAGGGCGTCGAGATCGCGTCCCCGAGCCTTACGGCGTTCAGAGAGGGCACAGAGTATATTCCCGATGATTATCTACCCAAGGATTATAATCCTCCAAAACCCGGCCCGTGGCCGTTTTCCAGAGGAGAGACTAAAAAACCTGAAGAATGATTACATTCTCTATGCATCCCGGTATTCGTTCAAGAGTGAGGGTTGGTAATACATGGTTGTAAATATAGTTCTGGCCTCGTCGTCGCCGAGACGAAGGGAGATTTTGAAAAGTGTCGGATTAACATTTCAGGTTATTAGCCCTGAAGCTGAAGAATCTCATAAGAGCGGTGAATCCCCGGAAGATTTCGCACTCAGACTTTCAAAAGAGAAGGCGCTGTCCGTAGCCCGGGGATGTGAGGCGGGTACGATTGTGATTGGCGCCGATACGGTCGTAGTAGTGGATAATGACATTCTGGGCAAACCACTTAATGAAAATGAGGCGACGTCGATGCTCCGTAAAATTTCAGGCAGGGAGCACCGTGTATTGACTGCGTTTTCCATTGTGAAGAGCGGGTCTCAGGTCCTGCACAGTGAAATCGTACAGACTTTGGTTAGTGTTAAAAATCTTGCGGCCTATGAAATAGAAGGTTACATTATGACGGGTGAGCCTATGGATAAAGCGGGAGCCTACGCCATTCAAGGCATCGGCGCTTTTATGATAAAAGAGGTTCGGGGCTCTTACACGAATGTGGTCGGACTTCCTTTGTTCGAGCTGCTGAAGGCGCTCAAATTACAAGGGGCATGTGATATTCTCTCAGTGAATGGATTTAAAAAGTAATATTAATAACGTTAAAGATAGAATCAGAGAAGCCGCGGCAAGAGCAGGCAGGGACCCTGACGAGATAAGGCTCGTAGCGGTTTCTAAAAGGGTTCAAGCGGTAAGAGTTGTAGAAGCCCTTAATTCCGGAATCGACACATTTGGTGAAAACTATGCTCAGGAGCTGAGAGATAAGCGAAAGATCGTTGAAGTTAGCTCGGACTCTTATGTATATTGGCATTTCATTGGAAAACTGCAAAAGAATAAAGTCAAATACATAGTCGGTGCTGTCGAGCTTATTCATTCTCTTGATTCTGTGAGCGTTGCTCGGGAAATAGACAAAAAAGCACAGAATATGGGAACTAAGGCAGCAGTGCTCGTTGAAGTGAACACGGGGGGAGAGGAAACAAAAGGCGGGGTCGGATCAACAATGTTAGAGAGCTTTTTAGAAGAAATAAGCAAGCTGAAATCTCTTGAAATTAAGGGGCTGATGACTATGCCCCCATATTTTGACGATCCCGAAAGGTCCAGACCTTACTTCCGTGAGCTCAGGGAGCTCAGGGACAGGTTCAAGAGCGAATATCCGGGGCTGAGAGAACTATCGATGGGGATGAGCGGTGATTTTGAAGTGGCTATCGAAGAGGGGGCTACTATAGTGAGGGTTGGCACATCAATATTCGGGCCAAGGGATTAGTATTTCTTCTATCGAGGTATTAACAGTTAAAAATAAACAGGAAATAATATGAGTAAGATAGGATTTATAGGCGCGGGGAATATGGCTGAGGCACTTATTAAGGGCCTTATATCCACAGGCGAATTCAAAAAGACCGAGATTGCCGCAAGCGATATCAGCAAAGTCAGGCTCGATCATTTGAGTGCTACTTACGGTATTAAAACCCTTAGGGACAATAATAAGGTTGTTGCTCAATCTGACATTGTAGTGCTCGCCGTGAAGCCAAAATCGGTACCCGAAATTCTGGGTGAAATAGAACGTAATATTGGTAATAAAAAGATTGTAATATCCATTGCAGCGGGAGTTCCTGTTTCGTCTATATCTAAGCATTTGGGCAAGAAAGCTAAGATTGTCCGTGTTATGCCCAACACGCCCGCCTTGGTTCTTGAAGGCGCATCGGTGATGTACTGCAATGAGAACCTGAGTGATACTGACGAAAAAGCCGTTAAACAAATCTTTGAAGCGGTGGGTATAGCCTACATAGTAGAAGATGAGGGCCTGCTCGATCCGGTAACGGGCCTGAGCGGCAGCGGACCTGCTTATGTTTCTATATTTATAGAGGCATTGTCCGACGGGGGCGTAAAAATGGGCCTCCCCAGAGCCATGGCACATGAGCTTGCGGCTCAAACCGTTTACGGTACGGCGAAGATGATAATAGAAGGTAAGACACATCCGGCTGAGTTTAAGGATAGGGTTTCGTCCCCGGGCGGAACTACGATTGAAGGCATACACAAGCTCGAAGAGGGCGGTTTCCGGTCAAGCGCAATATCGGCGGTCGAAGCTGCTGCAAAGCGCTCAAAAGAATTATCCGGGGAGGATAAATAATGGACGTTTTCTTTGGAAATTTTATAGTTGCTATAGTAAAAGTAATTGACATAATACTTAATGTTTATATGTGGATAATTGTGGCCAGGGCTGTAATTTCATGGGTAAGCCCTAACCCATACAACCCTATAGTGAATTTTCTGTATCAAGCGACTGAGCCGGTACTGCGTTATGCGAGAAAGATAATCCCCCCTATAGGTGGTACTCTTGATTTATCCCCAATTCTTGTGCTCGTGGCAATCGTTTTTCTCAGACAATTCCTGGTCCAATCCCTGATGCACTTCGCTCAGCAATTCTAAGAGAATGGTTGAAGAAAAATCGGTTGAAATTCCGGTACGAATACAGCCTAAAGCTTCCCGTGATAAAATTACCGGTATCTATGACGGCAGACTTAGGATAAAAATCGCAGCCCCCCCTGTAGATGGAAAAGCGAACGAGCGCCTTATATCGTTTATAGCTAAAACCCTTGGCGTGCCAAAGTCCGGAGTCGAGATAGTTAAAGGTAAAACTTCAAAGCTAAAGACTTTAAGAGTTATAGGTATAGATGAGAAAGTCTACAATGCGCTCTTATCCAAGTACAGATAATGATCATTAACTATTGAATTTTATTCGGTTCCATTTATATTAGTATGTAGTATAGGTCATATGCCGAAAGGGTCTGAGGGCGGTTATAGATGAGGGTATTCTTTACAACAATAGCGTTTTTGTTAATGATCTCTTTAGATAGCGGAGCTATAGCCGATCCCGTTGAAGAGTTTTCTGACGATCCGGGTTTAATTCCGGGAATTCACTGCTATGATTACTATTTTTTAGGTAACAAGAGATTTGATATATCTCTTTTTTCCGGAATAAACCCTAATGCAACTTTTATAGACAAAGACGATTTATTGTATTACAAAGGACATAAGCAATGCAGTACCTATGTAGTGTCGGGTGAGGCAGACATAAATCCGTTCGACCCGTTTTTTGATGGAAATGAAGAAATCGATTATTCAACTGATAAAACAAAAATTCTCCCAAATCCCGGGATCACGTTTGTCGATGAGGAGAATATAGACTTTAAGCAATTCAGCTCCGGTGATACTGTGCTCTACGGAGGGGTCTTGCCCTTCGTGGCCCTGCCCGACAGCGACTTACAGACAGAGGACAGTTTTTTTAACGGAGAGAGTTTCTCACTTTTCCTTTATTTCAAAACGAAGTTTTGATGAGTACTCGATAATTTCCACCACTATGGACAATTATTGTTCAGCCTTATATTTATAATCCACATAAACATCGCTTTACTAGACACTCTATTTTGTTAAACTAAATGGGACTTTTTAGAATATGGGAGAGTAAAATGAAGATAGCTCTATTGGGCGGCACCGGAGACATTGCAGAAGGGCTCGTTCTAAGATGGTCTAAGGCGGGGCATGATATATTAATAGGTTCCAGAAGCGAGGAGAAGGCAAAAGGGATTGCGAATGAATATATAGAGAAGTTAAATGAGCTCGGCATAGAATCTAATATTCAGGGTATGTCCAACGCAGACGCCGCTAAAGGAGCCGAGGTTGTGATTATAAGCATTCCTCCTGAATATGCGGCGGATACGGTGAGGCAAATCAGGGACAGCTTTACGGACCAAATTGTGGTTACACCTGTGGTATCGATGGAGAGGCACGAGGATAAGAGTTTTGTTTTCAATCCCCCCCCTCATGGCTCTTCAGCGCTTGAAATTAAAGAAGCCTTACCCGATACGGTAAAGCTTGTTTCCGCTTACCATAACCTGCCCGCTAAAGAGCTCAGCAAAATCGAGCAGGAGCTCGATTACGATGTTGTAATATGCGGGGACGACGAGGAAGCCAAGGAAGTCATAAAAAAGCTCACTGAAGATATGCCCAACATGAGAGTGCTCGATGCAGGCCCTTTGAAGTTGTCTTCAATGATTGAGGCGATAACACCCCTTATCGTAAATTTAAACGTTAAGCATAAGAAGCATTTTTCGGTAAAATTTAAATAACCTTTCCAGGGATGCTCTTATCGTCCGCCTCTAATTCACTTACCTATTCACCGATTATTTGAAGGACAATTTCTCTTGAGCGCGGTCTGTTGTCGAAATCGACTACTATAATCTGCTGCCACGTGCCGAGCAGCAGCGTACCTCCTGAAAAAGGTACGGTTAGAGAGGCCCCCTGAAGAGCGGCCCTCACATGGGAGAAGCCGTTTCCGTCCCCCCATCTTGCGTCATGATGGTAATGCATAGCTCTTGGAGCTATCCTGTCCAGGGCTTCCTGGTAGTCTCTGACGGCCCCTCCTTCATATTCTATTGTAGTAACTCCGGCAGTCGACCCGGGGACAAATACGGTCACGGTTCCAGATGATACCTCTGCGCCACGTAAAGCTTCTTTTACATCTTCCGTAATGTCTATTACGTCAGTGTCGCCCATTGTCTCAAACCTGATACTCTTCGTAATAACAGACATGATCATTTAAGTATGGTGCTTGACCCGCGTAAATTAAGCGCAGGACTGTAGCTGCCAATCAAGTCCTCTCCCCGGTTACTCGATAATTACTCGATTACTACATTTGATGTGAAATCCTCACTATCTACCTTCCAAGTATCTTTTTCCTTAACTAGTATTACGGTGCCGTCAATCGGCGTATTGTCTGTAGTACTTACCGCTTCTATTGTCAGCGTCGCTTTATTCCCTTCAACCTTGGAAGATATGCTTTTCCTTTTCATGGAACTGCGCATTTCCCGCATGAATTCTAAAAAGAACGCCTCGTCTTCTTTTGGTAACTGTGTCATTTCTTTCAAGTTCTTTTGAGATAAATACGGTTTTAACTCGTCAATAGACTTTGCATTGGTAGAGACCTTTAGAAAAGAATCGTAAAATATAATCGGCCCCTCTTCGGCAGACACAGCGCCCGCTATGAAAACAGCGAATATAAAGCTTAAAATCAATTTATAATGTCTCATTATATTCTCCTTTCCCCCGTATGCTTTCTACTGTAAGAGTCTAACTTTATAACTCGAATAATACAGCGCTCTAATATTGTTGACAAGGAATAACTATAGCGGTGATACTTCTGATTAGTTATCTTAAAATAACAACCAATCCGGTTCTCAATGCATACTTAGTTTAAGGAGTGATTCATATGGACAAGACAGAAAGTCTGCTTAAAGAATTGACTGAAGCCCACGGTATCCCGGGTTATGAAACCGAAGTACGGAGGCTGATGCGGAGCCATTTAAAACCTCTGGGGAAATTGAGTGAAGACAATATGGGGAGCTTGATCTGCGAGAAGCCGGGCAGATCGGGGGGGCCGAGAGTAATGCTCGCGGGACATATGGATGAGATAGGGTTTATGGTGAAGCATATCTCGGCTGACGGGTTTATAAGGTTTACGACTTTAGGCGGATGGTGGGATCAAGTGCTCCTCGGGCAGAGGGTTATAATCAAGACGAGTAAGGGGGATGTATTGGGAATTATCGGCGCCAAGCCACCGCACCTCCTGAGTCAGGAAGAAAGAGGTAAAGTCGTCGTTAGAAAAAATATGTATATAGACATTGGCGCCGTGTCCGAAAAAGATGTTGAGAAAGCCGGAGTGCGCGCCGGCGATCCAATAGTTCCTGTAAGTGAGTTCTCAGTGTTGTCCAATACCAAGACCTATATGTCTAAAGCCTTTGATGACCGTGTGGGGTGCGCGCTTGTAATCTCATCACTCAGGTCGTTCCCGAACGAGACCCACCCCAATACAATTTACGGCGTCGCAACCGTTCAGGAAGAGGTAGGTGTCAGGGGGGCAAGTACAAGCGTTGAGATGGTTAATCCCGATATAGCCTTTATACTCGAGTCCGATATAGCGGGCGACGTTCCTGGTATTAAACCAGACGAATCCTCTACGAAGATGGGTAAGGGGCCTTCGCTTCTGCTCTATGACGCGCGTATGATTCCTAATCTCAAACTCAGGGACCTTGTAATCGATACGGCCAAGAAGTCCAAAATTCCGCTCCAATTTACCACAATGGAAGGCGGCGCGACCGACGGCTCAGTCATTCACCTGTACAAGTCCGGAGTTCCCACAGTGGTGCTCGGTGTTCCGACGAGGCATATACACAGCCACAACGCCATCATGCACCGTGACGACTTCGACAATACGGTAAAGCTCTTGAAGAATATACTCCAAAAGCTCGATAAGAAGACTGTGCAGGGAATTAAATCGTTCAAATAGCTCTGTCGGGGAGCTCTGCGGTAATGTTATATGGTCTCACTGAATAACAGGTAAACTTAGGTACCTTGGAATCCATAAAGATCACGGGGGCGCGGGAGCACAACCTAAAGGACGTTTCTCTCAAGCTGCCCCGAGGAAAACTCGTCGTTATTACCGGTATAAGCGGATCCGGCAAATCATCACTTGCGTTCGACACCGTCTTTGCCGAAGGGCAGAGAAGATATATGGAGTCTCTCTCGGCCTATGCGAGGCAGTTTGTCGAGAAGATCGACAAGCCCGACGTCGATTCGATAGAAGGGCTATCGCCGTCTATCTCGGTAGACCAGAAAACCTTTCAGAGGAACCCCCGCTCTACCGTGGGGACGATAACAGAGATTTACGATTTTCTCAGGCTCCTCTTTGCACGCCTTGGAAAGCCCTACTGTTATATCTGCGGAACGCCGATATCTGCACAGAGCCTGGATAAAATGGTCGAAGCGGTCTTAGAGCTGGGAGAGGGTGAGAAGGTCTCCGTATATTCGCCAATAGTACAAGGCAGAAAGGGCGAGTATAGAAAAGAGCTCGAAGATCTCAGGGGTGAGGGGTATTTAAGGGTCAGGATTGACGGTGAGCTTTACGATCTGGATGAAGAGATAAAATTAAGCAGGCAAAAAAAACATACTATTCAGCTTCTCGTAGACGTGATAATTCTTCGTCCCACGGATGCGCAGGATAGGTTGAGCGAATCATTAAGAATTGCGCTTAAGCGCTCAGGCGGTGTAGCCACGATCGAGACCGCTAGCGGACAGAGTATTACCTTTAGCGAGAAATTCGCATGCCCCGAGTGCGGTATAAGCTACCCCGAGATATCACCCAGGCTCTTCTCCTTTAACAGCCCCTATGGTTGCTGCAATGTATGTAACGGTATAGGAGAGACCTCGTTTTGTGACCCGGAGCTAATGATAGACGAGGAGTTGTCCATTAATGACGGCGCAATAATTCCATGGAGAAGCTCGGGATATTTCAGAAATATTATAGAAAGCGTAGCTGATTATTACGAATTTAGTCTGAGTAAGCCTTTTAAAAACCTGCCCGATAAAGTTAAAAAGCTCATTATTTACGGCTCCGGAGATGAAAAGGTCGTGTTTTACAGAGAGAGGCGGGGCAGAAAGCTCAAGTACCGGGATACCTATATGGGGGTCTCGGGGATTATAGCGGAGTGGTACTTAGAGACAGATTCTGCTAAGGTGCGGGAGAAACTGTCTCGGTATATGCGCACAGCCGAGTGCCCTGAATGCAGGGGGTCAAGGCTCAGAAAGGAAGCCCTTTCAATTTTATTGGACGGAAATTCAATCTTCGATTTATCCTCAATGCCGGTAGAGAAGGGTCTCAAATTCTTCGGTAAGCTCATTCTTACTGACAGGGAGTTTATCATCGGACAAAGAATTTTGAAGGAAATAGAATCACGCCTCACCTTTCTTCAAAATGTAGGGCTCGGGTACCTCGCTCTGGATCGCTCTGCACCCACGCTCTCGGGCGGCGAAGCCCAGAGAATAAGGCTTGCCACACAGGTAGGCTCAAAGCTCACGGGCATCACCTATGTATTGGATGAGCCGACGATCGGGCTTCATTCAAGGGATAACGATAAGCTTATCGAAACCCTTAAATCATTAAGAGACGGCGGTAACACTATTCTAGTCGTTGAACACGACGAGTACGCGATCAGGAACGCGGACTTTATAGTCGATATAGGACCCGGAGCGGGAGAAAAGGGCGGAGAGATAATGGCCGAGGGTGATATTAATAAACTGTCTGGCTTTAAGAAATCCCTCACTGTCCGTTATTTATCCGGGAACCTCTCTATACCCGTCCCCTCTCGTAGGAGGAAACCCAAAGGGTTTATATCCGTAAAAGGGGCATCGGAGCATAACCTCAAAAACATTCATGCCGTATTCCCGGTTGGAGTTTTCACTTGTGTTACGGGCGTTTCGGGGTCAGGTAAGAGCACGCTCGTTTTGGGCACTGTTTACAATGCGCTGAGTAAAAAACTATACAGAAGTAAGGAAAAAGTGGGTGCTCATAAAAAGTTGTCCGGCGAAGAGGCCATAGACAAAGTCGTACACGTAGAGCAGACGCCTATCGGCAGGACGCCCAGATCAAATCCCGCAACTTATACCGGGCTCTTCTCTCCCATCAGGGATCTTTTTTCTATGCTCCCTCAGGCCAATGCGCGCGGCTATAAATCAGGCCGCTTCAGCTTCAACGTCAAAGGGGGAAGCTGTATAGGCTGCTCGGGTCACGGTGTTGTGAAGATAGAGATGCACTTTCTTCCCGACGTCTATGTAACCTGCGAGCGGTGCGGCGGGAGCCGTTATAATCAAGAGACACTCGAAATAAAATATAATGATAAGAGTATTGCCGACGTGCTGGACATGACAGTGAGCGAGGCTGCGGAATTCTTTAAAAACGTGCCCCATATTAAATCCAAGCTCGATGTGCTCGAGGAGGTGGGTCTTGATTATATTAGGCTCGGACAACCCGCGACCACTCTATCTGGAGGCGAGGCGCAGAGGATAAAGCTTACGAAGGAGCTCTCCCGAAGAGACACCGGCAGCACACTCTATATACTGGACGAACCGACTATAGGGCTACATTTCGACGATGTGAAAAAACTTCTTAAAGTACTGGACCGGCTGACCGACATGGGCAACACTGTAGTTGTGATAGAGCACAACCTCGATGTTATTAAATGCGCTGACTATGTGCTGGACCTGGGCCCCGAAGGAGGCGAAGAAGGCGGGCGGATAGTCGCTTCCGGGACACCTGAAGAAGTTTCAAAAGTAAAGGGCTCCTATACAGGGGTTTATCTCAAAAGTGCTCTCAAAACGAAGCGGTCATCAAATGGGACGGCAAAGTAAGTGGATTTCGTACAATCAGTCATTCTAGGCGCAATACAGGGGGTCACAGAGTTTTTCCCTATCAGCAGCACTGCTCACCTTGTGCTACTGCCCTGGTTTTTCTCCTGGAAAGATGAGGGACTCGCCTTTAATGTCGCCCTTCACATGGGAAGCCTGATTGCGATAATTTACTATTTCCACCGCGATTGGGTTCGGATAATAACTGAATTTCTAAGGTGCTTGTCCAGATTGAGCTTTTCAGGCAATCCGGATGGCAGGATGGGCTTGTACCTTATAATAGCGACCATCCCGGGCGGATTGGCAGGGATTTTTTTTGAGGGCCAGGCCTCAGGCATTTTTCGTAACCCGCTATACATAGCCTTCTCCCTTTCCTTCTTCGGTGTTCTTCTATACGCGTCGGATAAGTACTCAAAAAAGAGTAAATCTACAGAAGAGATGAACCTATTAGATTGTGTCATAATCGGTATCTCCCAGGCTTTTGCCATAGTTCCGGGCGTTTCCCGCTCGGGCATTACGATCACAGGCGCTATGTTCAGAGGGTATAAAAGAGACCAGGCTGCAAAATTTTCCTTTATGCTTGCAGCCCCTCTTATAGCTGGGGCGGGAGTATTCGAATCACGCCACTTGGAGCTGTCTTCTGCTCTGAGCCTCCCATTCGTAGCGGGCATAATTGTCTCCGCTGTATTCGCTTTCCTTGCCATAAAATATCTGCTCTGGTTTGTGAGACACAGGAGCTACACCGTCTTCGTCGTATACCGTCTCGTACTCGCTGTCATAATCGTTTCCCTATACTTATATAAAAACTGACGGAATGGTACAAATACTTTCTGGATAAGAGTAATGAAACAGAGGATTTTTTCTGTGATTTAGGTTCGTTCGGCAACGTGGGGCTATATTTCCGGGTGTGACCGTCATATTCGGATATTTAAGTTAAGGGCTTTTTAGCTCGGTATGCGAATTTACTTTACATACACCTGCGTCAAAGCTAATCTTTTTATATATATGTTCCCTATAAAGCCTATATCACAGTCTCTATTTACTCTCTTCTTTCTCATAGCATTTTTAATTCCCCAAAGCGCTTTCCCGTTAACGGAGAATAAAACTGAAGGAAGGAGTGATATTACCGTCGTAAACGCAATGGCGGATGAGCTTAAACGCTCTCAAACAGAATTGAAATTAGAGGGCTACGAACCCCCCTATTTCATCAGCTATCAGATAAAGGACAATGCTTACACTTCTATACAGGGGAAATACGGTGCAATAGTGGATTCGGACATGAGTAGAATAAGACGCCTCTTTGTAGACGTACCCTCCTCTCCTTCCGCCACCGTTTTTCGACCAATCCGGTGAATAGATCTATATGATTTTCAATATATCTGCTTAATGAATACGGATGCTTAATGATCGCGAATAAATGCATTGACATCACAGCCTATCTGTGATAAAATCGCTATTGATAGATGGTAGGTTTTTATCCTAGAGGAGGAGAAGATATGAAAAAGCTTACGGGTACTTTAACTGTTTTACTGTTTACGTTTATCTTTACAGCCGGCGCCAAAGCCGACGTGGGTGATCTTTTTGTGCAAGTGGACTTGGAAAACGGTAGTGGCGGCTGTTCCATACTACAGGTTAAACCCAACGGGGCGTTAATAAACGCCGTCCCTAACGCACAGATACTCGCAACGACAGGTTTTGGTTCTGCGGATTGTTCTGATACGGGGCTTGCTATAAATAATAACGGGGACATTTTCTTCACGGAAGACACTTCAGACAGCATCCTAAAGTTCGATCAGTCAACCGGCGTGTTAAGCACATTTGTTACTGAAGCCCAGGTAACCGCGGTAACGGGCGCGACGACCGCCGATTTCGATAACGGTTTGGCTTTCGGACCGTCTGGCACGCTGTTTGCCGCGGATGAGCAGAGTGATAGCATAGTAAGTATCAACCCCTCAGGTGTAGTCAGCTTATTCATCACCGAAGCGGAGCTTGCCGCCGCAACAGGTAATAGCGGTGTGGATTTACAAGGCGGGATAGCTGTGGACGAGGACGGCAACCTGTATATAGCCGATGATACTTCAGACAGTGTTTTAAAGGTCACGCCGTCTCGTAATGTTTCTGTTCTGACTACCGCGACTCAAATACAGGCTGTAACAGGTTTTGACCCTGATCTGGATGTCGGGGTTTTATTGAGAGAGGCACTCTTTGTTTTAGATGACGCCAATTGCGGCTGTTTATTAAAAATAGATATTATGACCGGCGTTCCGGAATTATTGGTAAGCGCTACTCAGATAACCGCGGTAACAGGTAATACCAATTCCGATCCCGAGGGCGGGATCGCTATGAACTTCAATGGTGAAATCCTTATCGGTGACGATGGATTTAACGGTGCAAATGACGTCCCGAATATTTTAACAGTACCGCCCGCCGGAACAGTCGGAATTTTTGTCTCTGAGAACCAATTGACTAACTTCTATAATACGGCAGAGCCCGGGTTTAGCAGTTTCCGTCTCTTGGGCTCGATGTCTATAGAGGGATTTGCAGATACAACTAGAGCGATTCCCACACTCTCCGAATGGGGTCTGATCGCTATGGCTCTTGCGCTCGGAATGATAGGATTTATTGTCATTAGGAAACGCACTGTAAAAGCCTAAAGAAGCATATCGGAATTAACTTAATTTAGATTAAGCAAAAGCCCCTTTCTTCTCGTAAGTTAGGGGCTTTTTTTATGCTTTTTATACTAACAAATTCGGACTGTGTTGCCTCGACTATACCGTCTTTGTCCGAGTGCTCGTTCACGATAGGGTATGCGGGCCCATTCTTTTTCTCTTTTGCGTCAATGCCGGGGCGTATTTGCTCGTAGCCGTAATCAGGGGAATATATAGGCGTCTCAATGGAATAACATATGCGGATATAATTTATCGTTTCACAATACTGGCTTCATTTCCCGAATATTATTTGTTAGTATAGAGTAATCTATTCTCAGTTAAGCAGAAAAGGGGGCACTAATGGTCAAATCAGAGAAGACAATCGAGACTTTGCTCAAGGAAAAGCGCACTTTTTCTCCGAGTAAGAAATTTAGAGAGAATGCACACATAAATAGCGAAATCGTGTACAGAAGGTCCGAGCACGACAGGGAGAAATTCTGGGAAGACTTTGCGAAGGAGCTCGACTGGTTTAAGAAATGGAGGAAGGTGCTTAGCTGGAAGCCCCCTCACGCCAAGTGGTTCCTCGGAGGAAAGATTAATGTTTCCTATAACTGCCTAGACAGGCACATCACTACACACAGAAAGAATAAAGCCGCGATTATATGGGAAGGCGAATTCGGAAAAACCGTTGTACTTACATACTGGGACCTATATAGGGAGGTGAATAAATTCGCCAATGTGCTCAATAGACTCGGGGTTAAAAAGGGTGATGTAGTAACCATTTACCTGCCCATGGTTCCCGAACTCGCGATTGCGATGCTGGCTTGCGCCAGGATTGGGGCCCCTCACAGCATAGTATTTGGCGGCTTCAGCCCGGAGAGCCTGAGCGGCAGGATAAAAGATTCCAAATCCAGGGTGCTTATCACCTCGGACGGCGGGTACAGGAGAGGCGCTATAATTCCACTCAAGAAAAATGCGGACGAAGCGCTTAAGAAATCAAAAAGCATTAAAAAAGTTGTTGTTGTGGACAGGGTGGGCAGCAGAGCCGGAATACAAATGAAAAAAGGAAGGGACTACTGGTGGCACGAGCTGATGGATGACGAAGCGTCTTACTGCGAGCCTGAGAAAATGGACAGTGAGGACATGCTTTTCATCCTTTATACGAGCGGAACCACAGGTAAGCCCAAGGGTATTGTCCACACAACAGGGGGCTATCTGGTCGGGGTGTACGCCACGACTAAGTGGGTTTTTGATTTAAAGGATGAGGACACGTATTGGTGCACGGCCGATATAGGCTGGGTTACAGGGCACAGCTATATAATTTACGGTCCTCTCGCCAACGGCGCAACTTCTGTAATGTATGAGGGTGCGCCCGATTACCCCGATATAGGCAGGTTCTGGGCTATAGTGGAAAAATACGCCGTTACCATATTGTACACAGCTCCCACAGCGATAAGGGCGTTTATGAGATGGGGAGAGGAATACCCGAATAAGTACGACCTCAGCTCGCTTCGTCTGCTGGGGTCGGTCGGAGAGCCGATTAACCCGGAGGCCTGGGTTTGGTACCATACTCATATTGGTGGGGAAAAGTGCCCCATAGTAGACACGTGGTGGCAGACGGAGACAGGCTCCATACTCATCAGCGCCCTCCCCGGAATAACAAAGTTAAAACCCGGCTCGGCAACCGTGCCGTTTCCGACTATCGATGCCGATATAGTGGATGAAGAAGGTAAGAGCATCAAAGAAGGGGCGGGATATCTTGTGATTAAGAGCCCCTGGCCTTCAATGCTGAGGACTATTTATGGCGACCCGAAGCGCTATGTGGAGACCTACTGGAGCAAGTTTCCCGGAATGTATTTTACGGGAGACAGTGCAAAACGTGATAAGGACGGATATATATGGGTCCTGGGCAGAGTGGACGACGTAATGAATGTAGCGGGTCACAGGCTGAGCACAATGGAAGTGGAGAGCGCACTCGTGGACCATCCGTCCGTAGTTGAATCTGCGGTTGTGGGAAGGGCCGATAAATTAAAAGGGCAGGCCATAGTAGCGTTCACGACTCTCAAAAAAAACCTTGAGGCGAGCAGTGAGCTTTTGAGTGAACTGAGGCAGCATGTGGCCAAGAAGATCGGAGCAATCGCAAGACCGGATGAAATCATTTTCACTGCGGAGCTCCCAAAAACGCGGAGCGGCAAGATAATGAGAAGACTTCTCAGAAATATCGCTGAAGGCTCTGTTATAGGTGATACGACCACACTTGCCGACCCAAGTGTAGTAAAGGAGCTTAAGGACAAATACGAGCATCTGGAAGGTTAGGGAAGCTAAACTGCCATGGGTCCTTGCTGCTTAGGGGATGTAATGCCTATTTGAGATGATTCCCAGAGCTTAAAGCTTTCAATATCTTTCTTTACGGACGTAATAACTACCCCAATTACAGTGGCGTCGTCCAAGAAACCCGTGGCCGGGAAAATGTCGGGTATTGCGTCCATAGGGTTTACGAAATATATAACCGCTCCTGCGCTCAGCAGTAGCGTAGTCTTGGGAACTCCTCTGTAATCTCCCCTTGCCCATGCTTTAATTAAGCTCAAAAGCGTTGAAAGGTCGCTCTTAGCCGACTTCATACGGCTAACGCCGGAATCTATGCTTAGTGTAGCGGTATCGACAACGCGGCTCAGCTTTGCTGCGTCCTTAAGTATCGAGCCCGCACTTTTAGTTGCGCGCGTAAGCAACTTGGCGTAATCCGTCTTCTCATATCTCATGATTTGCCTGCAAGGAATGGTGTGCTGATAGAATAAAGTCTATGTGAGGTCCTTAAGCTTAAGACCGTTGTCTTTAAGAAACGGCAGGAGACCCTTTTTGCTTATGGTCCTCAGTGCCCGGGTAGAAATCCTGATTCTGACAGTGCGGTTTAGCTCAGGGACAAAGATGTGCTTCCACTGGAGGTTTGGGTTCTGACGGCGCTTAACCTTGTTGTTCGCGTGAGATACATGGTTGCCGGTTAACGGCGCTTTTCCTGTGATCATACATTTTTGTGACATACTATTCTCCCTGAATTCTCAATCTCCCTAATATTATCCCATAATCTTATTGTTTGTAAATAAAAAAATTACGCATCCAAATCTAAGAGAATATGGTCTAAAAGTGTTATGTTCCTAATATTATGATTTTCTACTCAATATTAGCCTAAGATTCGCTTGGCTTGTACGGGTAGAAATCTGCTTGTAATAAATAATTTCTTGTGTTTAGATAATATTAAGAACAAATAATCTTAGGAGGTACGCAAACATGTTGAGAGGAGCCTTAACATTATCAATGTTAGTCTTAGCTCTTACATTGGCACTTCCGGTTTTTGCCGCCCATCACGAGGGTAAAGATTATGATAGTATGAAGGGTGATGATAAAATGGCGGTTATGGAAGGTACGTTAATCTGTGTACAGGTGAACGAGAGTGGAGATGTAGAAACGATGTCAGAGTTCAGCGAGTGTGCGGGTACTGTTGTAATGGTCGGGTCCGACAAAGAAGTAGCTATTGCCGCCAAGAAGGACGATATGAAGGGAATGAAGGGCGGAAAGCAGACTGTAAGTGGAGAGCTTGCGGGACATACGAGAGGCTACGTTCTGGCATCTCAATCTGCTTTAGGTGAAGAGGGTGCCAAAGAAGCCTCGGTATCCGGTACTATAGTATGCTTACTGCCCAATTATGAGGACGGTAGCGTAGATCCTGTCGTTGCGACTTCTCCTTGTGGAGAAAAAGATCCGCATCTCCATATTGTTGTTACAGGCGGAGGTCAGGTTTACGCTTTGCATGGGTCTGAAGAAGCAATAAGTAAATTAGAATCCTCATCGGACAGAAAAAATGTAGAACTCCAGGGTAAGGTACTGGGGGACCAGGGCGCTTGGGTTCTCTATGTTAACTAATTCAATCTGATAATTAGCAACATTATGGGGAGATTCTGGACAGGCTCTCCCCATAATATTAATCTACCACCGACATCTTAAGATTAAATCACGGTAGATTTGACTTTGTTTATCTCAAAGCTCGTATATTTCTAAATCATTCAGTAACAACGGTAATTGACCTTTCAGTGTTGTTAAAAGGGCTTTCAATTAGGTTCCCGTCTTTATCTAAAAGCTGGAGAGTAATAATATATTCTCCGCTAGTTAGACCAGTCACGAATGCGGGGGCCCATTCCGTCATTGTAATTGAGTGCTCTACAGCGTCCGCTTCATTTTTGCGGATTGTATATTTGGCTTTGTATTCGTCGCCCAGTTCGGCGTTAATAAGGTAAAAATCGAGCATAATCTTTTCTGCGTCTTTACCCGCATATTTACCTTTCGGCCTGCTGTATATGATAGTAGGCTTTGATTTGTCGAGCATAAACTCCCCGTCTTTCTTGCCGACGTAAAAATTTACTATATCCACAGATCCCTCGGATTTTACGCTCTCGTGATATGAGCGGCTCGGAAAGACCAATACCGTATGAGCGCCTTCATCAAGTGTGCCTATATCAAATGGTACTCCGGCTTCATAATCCGCAAAGTAAGGGGCATTATCAAGTATTATATGGACGTGCTGCCCTTTTGCGGAGTTTGCAATTTCTGAAGCTCTCTCCGTATCCGTCTGTACACCAAGCTCGTAGTTTTCGATATCCACGACCAATGAAACATTATTATCTTTAAGGACATCTCCGTCTTTTATAGAACTAAAACGAGCTTTAGCTCCCGGAAATGCGGGGGATCTTTCCCCGACTTCAATTATTATATTAGGCTCTTCAATTTGGGTTTCAGGTACAGAATCGGTTTTTTGTACTACAGCTGCATCGTCAACAGCCTTTTTGCTTGTATCGCCTCCGTCTTGTTTGCATCCTATAATTCCTACGGCTACCAGACAAAACATGCTTAACAAGGACAGTAATATAGTTCTATTCATTTTTTTAACTCCTTTTGAATTTGGTCTATGTAATGTATTCTAAATTATCATATGCAGTAATCCAACTAAAATTTCTTAATATCAAATTTATGGTTATGGAATTAAGAATGATCAGCGAGGACTTGTTAAAGATAATTGCATGCCCCGAAACCAAACAGGATTTGGTAATGGCCGCGCCTGATCTGGTGGATAAGATTAATAGTCTCATAGAAAAAGGTGAGCTCGTCAGCAGGTCCGGTCAAAAAATCGGAGATAAAATAGACGGCGGGCTCATACAAAAGGAAGAACGAAAATACCTCTATCCTATAAGGGACGACATACCGATTTTACTGATTGATGAATCGATTTCACTTGATTCAGTTTCCTGATTAATATCTTTATAAACTGTAATCCGAGCTTACTTAATCCAGGGTTTCTTCTCGGTCTCCTCACCGCGGTTATTATCCTCTATGTTAATGAATATCGCTTTATACTTAACGTTGACCTCGTCTCGAACGACCTCAGCGTATCCTTTTTCTAAGAGGAGCGTATTGAGCATCTTTCCTCCCGGTACATATACATAAGCCGGTATACCGCCGTTACCGACTCCTGATTCCTCATCAGGCTCTATTCTTACAAGCAAGCCTATTATCAGCACGGCTTCTGAGAATCTTCTTGCCTGAGTGCTTCTATCCTCCGGGATAGTTATTCCGGCGAGTCTGATTGTGTCTATTTCCAGATCGGGAAAACGGCAGAGGAAAGTGGCCGCGCTCTTGACCCGCACGACGTCGCATGTAAATGTGTCGGGCTCCAGACGCCCGAGTTTCTCAACGGCTGCCTCATATTGAGTGCAGCCACTAAACATTAATATTGATAACAAAATTATCTGTTTCTGTATTAATCTCATGACCATCGAGGTCTCTCGTAACAGGCTCAGCTATCCCGCACTCAACCCCTTCCAGCCCGATGCTAAAAGGAAAAAGGCCGCTGCACAAACTGTCATCGATGCTCCGGTCGGTAAGGATAATATGAAGGAGAAAAAGTAGCCCAGAGTCGCGGATAAGATCCCAATTACTACTGAGAATATAAACACGAGCTTTAGATTTTCCGTAATAAGCAGCGATGAAAGCGCTGGGAGTGCCAAAAGACCGAAAACCGGAAGTGCACCAAGGGCTCTCGTCGCAACTGCCACAACTACTGCAATTGTGATTAGCAGTCCTGTGTTCAGCAGCCTTACAGGGTACTTAAAAAGCCTCGCGGTCTCAGTATCAAAAGAGACAAATACGAAATCCTTAAAGAAAATAATGTGAGTGATAAAAACAATAAGCGCTACTAGAGGTATGATTAAAACATCTGCCGGCTCTACCACTACAGCACTTCCGAAGAGTATATCGGCAATATCATGCGCTCCTTTCGTTATCCTATCCCCTATGATTACAACCGCGCCCGATGCCAGCAAAAATCCAAACGCGATAACACCCTCTGTGCTAACGCGTGAAAAATCCTTCCTCAGAGCAAAGAAAGCGGCAGCCAGGCATGTTAGCAACAAGGACAATATGAAGGGATCGAATAGTGATGCGAAAACTCCCAAGCTGTATGCTTCGAGATAAAAAGCAAGCCCTACGCCGAAGCTCGATATTTGAGTGAGCGCCGCGCTTACAAAAATTATCCTCCTTAAAACCACATATACGCCCAGAAATCCGCACACAGCTCCCGTGACGGCCCCGACAATCATCGGGTCTCTCCATAGGAAATAACTGTTTATAAATTCCGCAAATGTCGCCATAGGAAATCCCCCTACGTTAAACGCTCGATCGCCTGCATCTCGTTTACTTTTTCCATATCCAGATTAAGCCCGAAAAATTTATTCAGGGTCTCACTGTTCAGAATCTCCTTCTTATCCCCTGCCTGAAAAATATCGTTATCCTTATCTATAAGAATAATATGGTCAGAGAAAGCGGAGATAGTGTTAAGAAAGTGGCTAACCATTATGACTGCAAGCCCGCTCTCTTGCTTTATACTTTTAACAAGGCTCATTATTTGCGCCTCCCCTTTTATATCTACAGCCGCGGTCGGCTCATCGAGCACCAGTATATCGGGCTCTCCGGCAATAGCGCGTGCAAGGAGAGAGCGCTGTTTCTCTCCTCCCGAGAGCGATCTGAAAGTACGCCCGCACAAGTGAGCAACCCCCACTTTATCAAGCGAGTCTTCGATTACAGCCCTATCGTCCGTAGTTAGTCTCTTGCCGGGCGGTACGCGGCTGTAGCGGCCCATAGACACTAATTCAAAGACTGATATGGGGTATATAGCATCGAATTTCTCATGCTGAGGGACGTAGCCGAAGACTGCTCCGTTTTCGGATACAATATTTCCTTCTACAGGTGGGATAAGGCTCAATATAGTTTTTAGGAGCGTGCTTTTACCACTGCCGTTAGGTCCGAGTATCCCCCAGAATTGCCCCCTCTCTATGGCAATATCCGTAGTTTGCAGCAGGCCCTTTTTTTCATAGCCTATCGTTAAGCCCTCAAGTTTTATAAGATGTGACATATTAATTGACCTAAGTTACCTTAAACCCCTGAGCGTATCTCTATGTGGGAGAAAGCTCGTAAACTCATTTAACCATCTTTAAACCCCTCAGTGATTTCAATTGACCCCGTTGTATGTATTATTGAGCGTGGACGTAATCTCTCCCACAATAGCGTCGAACAGCTCAATATAAGTGTCTATGCCGTCTCTCCCCCCAACCATCGCAGGTAAAGAAAGAAACTCAGCCCCCGTTTTCCGGGCGATAATTGATGCAGTCTTCCTAGGGTAATAATTTGCCGCGATGATTAGCCTTACGTTATCCCGCTTCATAGCTCGAATGAGTTCTGCGGTATGAGAAGGTGATGGAGGGATTCCCGGTTTAGGCTCTATCGTGCCCGCGTTCTTCAACCCTGCCCAATCTAAAAAATAGGTCCATAGCATATGGTAAGTAACTACCTCGGTTCCTTTAAACGGCGCAAGCTCGGTCTCCCATGTGTTTATCTTGAGCTTTAGCGCACTTACAAAACTCTTGAAATTTTCTTCATAGAAAGCCGCGTTTTCAGGGTCTATACGTATCAGCCTTGCAGCTATACTCCTTGCTACCGCTATGCCGTTTCTGGGATCAAGCATAAAGTGGGGGTTTCCGCCCGGGTGTATGTCCCCCATTGATCTGTCGATTGGGGCGGTTGGTACATCAAGAACATTCTTTACAGAGACCGATGCGTTGTAGTGGCCGATTGCGCTAGGAGAGGAAATCTCAGAATTTCTGGCTCCAGTAATCAGTATAGGGAGCCATCCGATCTCAAGAGACAGACCGTTGTAGATGAGCATATCCGCTCGGTTTAGTCTCGTTATAAATATCGGCTTTGCGTCTACGAAGTGCGGGTCCTGATAGCCCTTTGCCAGACTTGTCACCTCGACCCGGTCACCGCCGATTTCTTTGGCAATTGCCGCGTAGTCCGGCACGGACGTTACGATATTGACTTGAGCCGGCGCAGATTGGCCGGTGAATACTATGGAGATCAGCGTAAAAGTCATGCATAGCGCAAAGTTTTTAAGTAAAAGTCGATGTTTCATAATTGTTTTCTCCTGCATCATGTTTTTAATACGGGTGTGCCCCGTGAGCGCCAAGTGAATACTGGAACTGTAGAAAGATCGCGTGCTGGTTTTGTGCGAAATCCTGGTTCAGATAGTCGTACTCGATCCTTAAGCGTGAGAATTCGCTCGGGTTAAATGTGAGCATAGGTGAAATGCGGTAAGTTCTGCCGAATAAGCCGAGTATCTCTTCCTCTTTCCCATCCCCATTCCGAATCAATGTGAATAGTCCCGAGGGCTCCACATTGAGGCCGTCTTCTTTTCGAACAGGGGTGTTAGTGTCTATTATCCCGTATCTGAATCCTGTGTTCCATCTCTTTGCGAAACGGTAAACTAACTGTGCGTACCAGCCCCAGTTTTCCAGATTCCCTTCCGGGGTGTCAGCATCCAGATACATAAACTCGGACTGGAGCATAACCTCTTGATAAGGCTTATTTTCAAGTGGGCGGTACTTTGCGAATAGATCGATCCCGTATAGGTTTGACCTCTCATCAGGGCCCGTACCGTTTACGCCTGTGGCGAACGAGCCTCCCAAGCTTACCCCCAGTGCTTCTGAGACCTCAAAGAAGTTAGCTAAGTGGAAGACATAGAGGAGCCTTCCCAGGTTGTTTGCGTTCTCGCTTCTGTCAAAGGTCGGAGTCGCGACATCCGGGCTTCCGCCAAGGGCGCTTAATTCAAGATACCAGGGCACGGGCACAAGGAAGTTCGCCTCTATGCTCGTTGGGTTAAGATGCTCGCCCAGGAACTGGGCTGCCGGAAGAGGCAGTGTGACGAAGTTCTGAGCGTGTGTGTGTATCTGGTTAATCCTTCCGAACTTTGCCCTCATACGCCCGGCTCTGATCTGAGAATTAAGCGGCAGGCTGAATAGTGTAGTGCCATACGCTTCTTCAAGCTCGGCACCCCGAACGCCGAACGAGAGGAAAGTATCGAGCCTGAAGTAGGGATCAATCACGCCCTGAAACCCGATTTCTAATTCCTGTAGGTTCACTCCTGTATTTTCAGGATCAACTTCCGCAAATACGATCGGGTTATCCTGTGAATACCAGGCGGCGGCGAATATTCCTATAACGCTTATTTCCGGGTTAAAGGTATTGAGCGCTTTCTGGAGAAAACCCTGCCGCTCAGTCGCAGGTGTCTCAATTACGGTTAAATCCGTTTCCTCCCCATCTAAAATTGTTTCATCTTTCTCCTTCGCCTGCATTTCGAGATTTCTATTTTTCTCTTCTAGCTCATCAATCTTTTTCTGCATGGTTTCCATCATCTTTCTAAGCTCTTTTAATTCCTGTTTTACGTCATTGTATTCATCCCCGAATGCTTGTTGCGTAATAGCCGGAGAAATAAACAGAGTTATTATTAAAGTGAAGAAAATTCTTCTGCATCTCATAACTCACCTCCAAATATGTATTTATATGGGAAGCCGGTTATAAATCAGCCGATGCGAGCTATTGGGTTATGGATAAGAAAAGCCTCGGTACTAAAGACGGAAATTCCGTACCTTAGTCCGTAAATTTAAGTTCTTATGTAGATATGATAGGGAGAATGAACGTACTTATATCGCCCCGGTGCTCACACGGCAATTTTACTTTTAAGCGACCGGAGGTGAGCGGGAAGGTCCATTCAGTTGTAAAAATGAAGAAGGTATTTGAACGTCGGCTTCTTCTAAGGATGTGATAATTAGGGGGACAGGGGTATCGAATTCGGTTCCGGTATCCTGTAATTTAATATTCCCCTGGAGTAAACAAGCCGAGCAGTTTCCAACGGAGTGGAGTGTGCCGGGCCCTGAGTCGGATATCTTAATTGCGGACCCCGGGCTTATACCTATGGCATGGTTATGGAAGCTGATAGATATGACGAATATTACGGCCAGCAGTGGTATTAATATTCTTGAAGACCAGTTCATGATACTCTCTTTAGCTGTTTTCATCCGACGTCCGAGTGGTTTTTAGATGATAACAGTATATTCCTTAGTGTGCAAGCGGCCTCTTCTACGGTTAATGATACGTCTAAATCGATACCGCTTTTCTTAAGCTCCGAGAACAGCTCTACCAATATCGGGGGCTCTATATGACATTTGGAAAGAGACTCGACGTCTGAAAATATCTCTTTAGGAGTTCCTTTCTTAACTATGCGCCCTCCCTCGGCAATTAAATAAACCGTATCAGCCACAAGCGGCACCGTGTTCATATTATGAGTCGATAATATTATAGTTGTTCCATGCTCCCGGTTTACACTGTTCATGAGGTTTATCTGCTCTCTCCTGCAAGTGGGGTCTATATGCTCGAACGGCTCATCCAGAATAAGCAGCTCGGGCCTTAGTACGAGGGCCCCCGCAATGGCAACCTTGGTTTTTTCGCCTCCGCTCAGATAATGAGGGACTTTATCCCTCAGGTGCTCTATATCGAGCTTAACAAGCAGTTCTTCGACCAGCCTGTCAGTCTCTTCTTTGTCGTAGCCGTAGTTGCGCGGAGAAAAAGAGATATCGTCCCATACGCGGGGCGCTATTATCTGCATTTCCACGTTCTGAAGGAGCGCCCCTATATGCTCCCGCACTTTCTCATAGTCAGTGGCAGGGTTTACGCCAAGTACTTCGATATCGCCCTCAGTTGCTTTTAATAGGCCGAGAAGGAGCGAGAGAAGTGTGGACTTGCCGCTGCCGTTTGGTCCCAGTATGGCAACACGCTCCCCTTTCTCCACGGTGAAGTCCTGTCCGGAAAAGGAGAGCGAAGTGCCGTCGGGGTATTTAAATTTTAGGTTTCTTACTTTTACCAGCTCTTCCAAAGATTCTCCTTAATGCCCTACTTTGGCTATGTATGCTATTGACGTTATTAGAATTATCGCTGCTATAACGAGTGCGTATAAGCCCGATTGACCAATGTTCCCGCTAAGCTTAATACCCAGCGATACGGAGAATATTAATATGCCGAACGCAACCACCGCTATATCATCCGTACTGAATCTTCTGCCGTTTTTATCCGAAGCGATTTTCCCCGTATAACCTCTTACTTTCATCACGCCGTAATACTTTTCCGTTATATCGAGCCCCTTAAGCAGAACAAGCCCTATGCCTGAGGAGAAATTAACGATGTTTCTAAGATATTTTCTCTTACTCAGTCCGCCTCTCACCTTAAGCCCTTTAACCAGCTCGTCAGTCATTTCAAGCAGCACGAACAGTGAGCGGTATGTCAGATATAGCCCGTCGTGAATAATTCCGGGCAGTACAGGTTTTAGCGTCTTAAAAACATCGGGGTAAGGCGTAGTAGCTATGAGTATCACCATAGTAAGAGCCGCGGTGAGGGCCTTTAACATTATAACCCCGGAGTTCAATAGGCTGCCTTCCCAGGCGGCTATCACGAATAAAAGAGCAAATATGGCAGGGTATGCCGCAATTGAAAGGATTCTGGCAACAGAAAGTCTTGTCAATACAGCCATAGAAACGAGTGCGAGATAGATAGCCAGCATGAGATAAAATTCATCCGTTATAACTATAGAAGTTATGACCAGTGCTGAAAAAAGCATTTTACCCGGCCCCCCTGCGCTGTGAAGAAAGCTCTTTCCGTGGTTTGCGTAATAATCTATTAATGCAACGTCCATATACTAATCCCTACGTCGTGTCATGCTCTATCAAATCAGGTCTTATCCCAGAGACGTACTTTATCACGAGCCCCGTAATTACTCCCTCGAGAATCCACCCAAAAAATAGTAATGTGAGAGCGGTTTTTGCAAATACTCCGATCTTTACCCCATTATTAACATTCGATTCCGTATCCTGTATAGCTGATTCAACATACGGTTCTTTTTCCCTATGTATTATAAGATCAGGATTTACATGTGCGGCGTATAGTAGTCCAACCAATATGGAGGTGCTGAGAATCAGACTTAACACCGCCGCAATACCTGAGGACCAGCCGACCGAGTAGCTGCCCATGAGGAATTTAAAGGTTTGGAACAGGTAATAACCGAACACTGCCTCGGCGCCTATTACAATCGTATTGAGCCCCACTACCGTTATCCCTCCGTGGCCGAACATCGCGATAATCAGGTCAACTATAAAAATAGAGATAAACGCGAGAGCGGGCCCCAGTATGATCCCGGCCACCACGCTCAGGTTCACGTGATATGCGAACGGTATGATAGGGAGCGTCATGCAGATGACCATGAGCGCCGAAACTATTCCAATAAGGGGTATCTTACGCGCTAGCTCCATGCGTCTCACTCTGTATATGCAAATTGTGAGCAATACCGCCGTGCATATCCAGCCTGTAAGCACAAGCCACCACGGGAGCACTCCGTCGGGTATGTGTAGGTGTGACATATATTATAATCCTCTATTGTCTAGGTTCTGCATTCTTCACACTTTCCGAATAATTGGAGAAAATGGTTCTGAATCAGTATGCCGGTGTCTTTAGATACCTTTTTAGATAAATCCTCAATCGGGCACTCCGCGTATTCTATTACCTTGCTGCAGTCGGTGCAAACTATCGGATGACGGTGCCCTTCCGGGGCTAACGTATAGCTGTGGCAGCCGTCCTCCAAGTGAACTTTCACAACCAGCCCGAGATCGACCAATGTTTCGAGTGAGCGGTATACCGTAGCGAGCCCCGTACCCGGAAGAATCTCCTTTACGTTTGCGTGAATTTTATTTATTGACAAGTAAGCGTGTGTATCTTGAAGGACTTTTAATACATCCCGTCTCTGGGGCGTAAACTTGAGCCCCCTTTTGTGAAATATGTTTTTTATATCTTTAGACATGCTCACAATCTTACAATCCCCGTTGACCTTAAAGGTGATGCAAAGCCCCCCTGTCCTCTCCGTTCATTATTGATAGTTGCAATAGAATGTTAGCCCGCCCCTAATTGAGAAACTTTCTCAATTATAAATACATATCTAAGAGCTGTCAAATTGGGTTTTTTCAAGATATTTCATCTCTCGCTCGATTTAGTAAAAACCGTTTCACTCGTAAAGCTTTAATGCCCCTTCGTTTTGCTCAAAAACTATCAAGCGAAGCTGTGGGAGTTGTCTTTCGATAGCATTCTTTTCTGCGACCTCAAGAAATTTTGTACCGATCCCCTTTCCCCTGTATCCGTCGAATACCGCCATAGCGCATATGTAATAGCCTCCCGACTGCTCGAGTTCTGAATAAGGTGCCAGAACAGGATCGGTCTCAGGCTCCTCATCCTAGCTTTTGTGTTCTTGGCTTTCGTGTATCGGATAAGCCAGGAGCATTCCCAGGACTTCACACTTTAATTCGGCAAGTACAAAGTTCTTATAGTTAAACGGAGTGTCTTCACTTGTGTAACGGCCTGTTGCATAGTCAAGTATATTCTCGCCGGGCTCGGCGAGCCCGGTCCATATGTAGTCAGCAACTCCGTCCGAGGCTATACTGAATAGCTCGGCGATCTTTCTGTACTCCTTCTTCCTTGCAGGACGGAATGCGGTTTGGCCTATCAGTTCTCGGCTCATTATTTTATAGTATGTCGATATCACCCACTACCATAGTATCCGTTACATTACTATAGTGCTGAAATCGGGTATAATGTAGCAACTAGAGAATCAGCGGTACTTATCGATCCGCATTAAATTGACTTTAGATTGATCACTAATGAGGAACGCATTTCCAAAACTAAACAACTTACTGTCATTGCCGAAAAAGCTTTTCTAATCATTTATGACAATTCCGGTAAATTGAAATATATAATTGAATCATACACGCTGAAGAAGCGATGCATGGTGGGAGCAACATAATAAATGCTATCATTTGAAGAACTGGGTTTATCCATTGGGACGCTCAAAGTCCTTAAGAAAAAGGGATTTGAGGTTCCTACGCCGATACAAGAAGTCACGATCCCCGCAATACTCGAAGGTGACAAAGACATAGTGGCCCAAGCCCAGACCGGTACAGGTAAAACGGCGGCTTTCGGTCTCCCTTTTGTTGAGCTTTTGGAAGAAAACGGTGGTTTTGTGCAAGCCCTGGTACTCACGCCTACAAGAGAGCTTGCAATACAGGTGGCTGAAGAAATCCATTCCCTTAAGGGAAAGAGAAAACTAACCATAATTCCGATTTACGGCGGCCAATCTATTAACCTTCAGCTCAGATTGTTAAAGAAGGGTGTAGATATTGTGATCGGTACCCCTGGTAGAGTGTACGACCATATAGAGCGCGGGACTCTGCAGCTGGGTGAGATTTCCCATCTTGTATTGGATGAGGCGGATGAGATGCTTAACATGGGCTTTCTCGAAGACGTTAAAAAGATAATGAAACATACCTCTTCAGACAAAAGGACGCTCCTCTTTTCCGCAACGATGCCAAAAGAGATTCTCAAGATCGCAAGCCAGCATATGAGGGAGTTTGATGAATTAAAGGTTACAAGCGATCAGCTCACGGTGTCTCAGACGGATCAGATCTATTTTGAGGTGTCAGCACCCGATAAGTTTGAAGCTCTTTGCCGGATTATCGATATTGAAGAGGAATTTTACGGGCTTGTTTTTTGCAGGACGAAGAAGGACGTTGACATCATTGCCAACCACCTGATCGAGCGCGGATACGATGCGGACGCTTTGCACGGCGACTTATCTCAGCCACAGAGAGAAAAAATACTAAATAAGTTTAAAAAGCGTCTTATTAATATACTCGTGGCAACCGATGTGGCCGCTAGAGGTATAGACGTCCAAGACTTAACGCATGTCATTAATTATGCCCTGCCACAGGACGCTGAGTCATACGTGCATAGGATAGGGCGCACTGGGAGAGCGGGGAAAGAGGGTAACGCCATAACTTTTGTTACTCCCGAGGAGTATAGGAAGCTCAGGTATATAAGCAGGGAGACAAAAACAGATATTCGAAAGGCTAAGCTCCCGGACGTTAAAGATGTGATCAAGTCTAAGAAGCTAAGGATAAACAATATTCTTGAAGATATAGTAAAAGCGAGTCCGCGAATTGAGTACCTGGAAATGTCACAGGAGCTGCTAGAGGCAAATGAGCCTCAAGATATAGTGGCGGCATTACTTGAGTATTCATTTCAGGATGAGCTGGATGAGAAAAGTTACACTCAAATCAGAAGCGGTTTCCAAGATACGAACCTCGTAGACACTCAAGGTAAGACAAGACTATTTGTGACTCAGGGAAAGAAAGACGGTTTAACGTCTCAGAAACTTGTACACTTTATCCAGAACAAGTGTGGTATCAAAAGTAAGAAAATCAAGGATATACAGATTCTGGATAGTTTTTCGTTTGTTACTCTACCTTTTCACGAAGCAGAAGTTCTTCTTTCTTACTTTAAAGGCAAAAAGAAGGGTAAGGGGCCCTTTATCACAAAAGCCAAAAAAGCCAGAGGCCATAACTAATTTTAATCTATGCCGACGTTTCCTTAATTTCCCTGAATCTTAAACAATCCATTACATGGTCATTCACCATACCTGCCGCCTGCATATAGGCGTAGCAGATTGTAGACCCTGCAAAGCTGAAACCTCTTTTCTTAAGCTCCTTGCTCATAGCGTCTGATTCCGGGGTTATGGCCGGTAGCTCTTTTAAAGATTTCCATTTGTTATGAATAGTCCGGTGTCCGGTAAACTGCCAGATGTATTTGTCGAATGAGCCGAATTCCTTTTGTATTTTCAGGAAAGCCTGGGCGTTTGTCACAGCCGATTTAACTTTAAGGCGGTTTCTGATAATCCCGGGATTTTTAAGCAGACGCTCTATCTTTTTATTACTATAGCGCGCTACCTTTCGGGCGTCGAAGTTATCAAAAGCCTCTCGGTAAGCCTCTCTTCTTTTTAATACGGTAATCCAGCTGAGCCCCGCCTGGGCGCCGTCCAGGATAATCATTTCAAAGTGCAGGCGGTCGTCGTGTACAGGGGCTCCCCATTCCTCGTCGTGATAGGACAAATATAGCGGGTCTTCGCCGCACCATTCGCACCTGTTTTTCATTCCGGGTCCCTGTTTACCGTCTCAGGCGAAAAAGCGGGTAGGCATATTGCTATATATTGAGCTCCACCCGGCTCGGGTGTGCTGTATTTCACCCATTCTCCGGGATTTGTTACGACAGCCTGCCTTGCATTTACTTCCATTATTCCGCTTTCATGCTCTACCATGAGCAAGCCTTCTAAAACTATAGTTATTTCTTGAAAGCCGGGCCGCTGGCCGGGCTCTGCCCATCCTTCAGGTGACGTCATGCGTGCTACACTGGTCTCTTTGTGGCCCGTATTCACGCGCCCTGTAAACTCCTCGATTCTCTTGGGTACGTTACCCGCGGCTTCTATAATGGCGGGTTTTTCAATTAGTGTCGGCATAGGGATTTCAGTCCTTTTAACTTCAGTTATATTTCGTATTTAAATCAGATATTATCATACCTAACTTTCCCAATATTGTATGGTTCAAATACCGGATTGTTAATTCCCCAACCTTATAAAATGAAAATACAAGATGAGGATATATACAACTCCTCCTAAAGCAGCTAGTGGGATTAAGCTGTAAAATTCACAAGCGTTGTTTACATCAATCAGTAAGGATGTAAACATGAATATACATAAGAGAATACGTTTAACCCCCCTGGACCGTCAAGAGATCAGGCGGTTGTATGGAACGGGAGAA